>Ga0209172_10004905_pt1 | contig 17044 bp, 19 predicted proteins | sample LarsenN4metaG_FD_184113 | JGI IMG/M metagenome (GOLD analysis project Ga0209172, IMG submission 184113) | Hot spring sediment bacterial and archeal communities from British Columbia, Canada, to study Microbial Dark Matter (Phase II) - Larsen... ... | reverse complement strand
GGGCCGGCGGGAGGATCAGCAGTTGGTCCGGTGTGTAGGGGCGATACTCTTTGGTCGGCATGGAAAGAGATTCGCCCTCAAATCATCGAATGCCTGGCCGAGCCTGCATTCTCGGACACACTCCTAGTCCGGCTCGTCCCCATGCACGACTGCTTCCACCTTCGAAGGCGTGGTCTCGTGCGCGCCGTTGCGCACGCGCCACTGGGCGTCGAGCCTGCGCAGCCGTGAGACGATGCCGCCGTACTCCAGCTCCGACATCGGCAGCATCGCCGGCTCGAAGAACCCCTGGCGCCGCATCTCCGCCGCCTTGTCCGCGATGCGCTCGCGCACGCGGCTCCAGAAGGGATCGGCGAAGAGATCCACCGGCCCGGTGAAGCGGCCCTCGTGCATCGAGAAGCCCAGGGCGCAGACCATCGGAACGCAGAAGAAGGTGGACGCCGAGGTGTTCATCGGGACGGGCATGAGCGGCAGGTTGTGGCTGCCGCGCGTGTCCCCGCCGACGAAGGCGCCCACGGCGAAAGCCGGGCCGAACTCCTCCGTGGCCGGGAAGATCTTCTGGACCCGCACCACCGCCGGCGGGTCGTCTTTGCCCACGTAGCGCCCGGCGATGTTGCGCAGCCGGGTCGTGCCCACCGCCACGGCCTGCTCCTGGGGGAACTTGCGCGACCAGATCGCCTGGATCGCGTAGCGGTTCGTATCGCGCAGCAGCGCGGCGATGTCGTAGAGCTTCTCCGGCGCCTCGAGGACGATCATCCGGTCGCCTTCGGTGTGGTCCATGTCCATGATGTGGAAGGTGAATCCGTCATGCAGCCCTTCGGAGAGCATCAGCCCCGGCGAGTACATCGGGTCGGCGAAGGCCAGGTAGAGCGGGAGGTTGAAGGCGCCCGGTCCGCACTTGTCGCCGAGGAGGACCATCAGCGCCTCGCTCGGCCGCTCCTCGAACTCGATCTCCGCGCTGCCGGGACCCAGGCCGCGGACGTTTCCCGAGAACGCCTCTTTCAGCAGATCCTGCCCCGCCCCGTAGAGCCCCTGCGTCTTCGCCGTGTCCGTCGCCGCGAGGAAGGCCTCCCAGGCCAGCTGGTGGATGTCGGGGTTGTCCGCTCCCCGGGTGTGGCTCATCACGATGCCGATGTCGTCTCCGGCGTGGCAGATGAAGGCGTCGACGAGCAACCGCCCGCGTTCGCGCAGCACGCGGTCGCGCACCACGGCGAGGGTCTCGGCGCTGGGCTGGGTATGGCCGCCGACCGCGCCGATGTCGGCCTTGATCACACTGACCGTGACACGCATCTGTGGGCCTCCCTTGTCCAGCGAGGGGGTTCACCGCACCGCGCAAGGGTCATTTTAGCACTTCCCACGCGAAAGAGGAAAACCTTCGGAGCGAGTCGAACAGCCACCCGAACGAGACGCCGGAACGGTGGCCTGTTCCCCCCTCAGGTGCTCGCCGTTCACGCAGATGGATGGCGATGCGGTGGCGGGACGGCTGCGGGTCGTGGGGGTCCGCGTCGAGCGTGTGTCGGGACGCGTGGCCGTGGTGGTCAGCCTCGGTTATGACGGCGCCGTGGTCACGGGTCGTGCCGACCGCGCGACCGGTGAGACGCAGACCATACAGGTTGCCGCCGAGGCGGTGCTGGAGGCGATTCGGCAGGTCGCGCCGGGCCAGACGCGCTGGGGGCTGGAGCAGGTAGCCATCCAGCCCATGCTGGGCGGCCCGGCGGTCGTGGCGCACATCCTGCTGGAAGCGGAGGGCACGTCGGAGCACCTGATCGGCAGTGCGCTCGGCCGCTCGGGACCGCTGGAGGAAGCGGCCGCCGAGGCGGTGCTCGATGCGGTGGAGCGCCGGCTGGGCTGGTTCACCAAGAACTGAGATCGCCGTCCTTTCAACGGAGCAGACATCGTGATCGTACCGGAAGCCGCGCGCCTCGTCGCCCTGGTCAACCAGAAGGGCGGGTGCGCGAAGACCACCACCGCCGTCAACCTGGCCGCCTGCCTCGCGGTCAGCGGGCGGAAGACCCTCCTCATCGACATGGATCCCCAGGCCAACGCCACGGTTAGCCTGGGCGTGGATCCGGCCGGCCTGCGCCGGACCGTCTACCACGTGCTGGTGGACAGCGACCGGGACGACGGGGACGGCCTGGGCCTGCTGGACATCATCGTCCCGACCACGGTGCCCAACCTCATGATCGCGCCGAGCTCGATCGATCTGGCCGCGGCGGAGCTGGAGCTGGCCCCCCGCATCGGTCGGGAACGCGCCCTGCGCAAACGCATGGGGCCGGTGCTGGACCAGTACACGTACATCATCATCGACACGCCCCCCAGCCTGGGCTTGCTCACCCTGAACTCCCTGGTGGCCGTGGAGAGCATCATCATCCCCATCCAGACGCACTACTACGCCCTGCTGGGCATGCGCCAGCTGCTGCGCACCCTGAAGATGGTGCGCGAAGAGGTGGGCCACGGCGTGGAGATCCTCGGCGTGTTGCCGACGATGTACGACGCGCGTACGAACATCAGCAAGGAGATCGTGCAGGGCATCAAGGACTTCTTCGGAGACAAAGTCTTCCAGACGACCATCCACTTCAACATCAAGCTGGTGGAGTCGTCGATGGTGGGGGTCCCCGTCTTCGTGCACAACCCCCAGAGCCGGGGCGCACACGAGTATATGGAGCTCGCCCGGGAGGTCATGCGGCTTGAAGAGAGAACGCGAGGAGCTGCGGCGCGGTCTTAGGTCGTTCATCCAGGACGCCGGCGCCGAACTGGCCGACTTCATGAACGGGGCGATCTCCCCGGCGCCGCCGACGGAGAAACCGGCCCCCGCGAACCCCTCAGCGCCGGCTCAGCCGCCGGCGCCCGCCGCGCCAGTGGTCACGCCGCGCCCGACCACCCCGGACCGGCTGGAACAGCCGATCCGCCCGATCCTGCGGCTGGTCCGGGATGTCCCGCAGCCGGAGGCGCCGGCGCAACCTTCACTGGAAGAGATGACGCTGCGCCTGCCCAAGAAGGGCGTGTGCGCAGCCTACTACGCGAACAAGCGCTGCTGGGAACTCCCCGACGCCTACTGCAACCACGCCCTGCACATCTGCCGCCTGCGGGAGTGTCCGGTCTACAACCTGCACCAGGAGGACATGGAGCAGCGCTTCGCGGCGAAGTTTAAGCACCTCTGGTAAGCTCGAGGGTCAGCAGCTCCCTCAGGTCGGTGATCCACGCCCACGGGACGACACCGCGTTCGCGCGAGGCCGCCTCGCGCGCCCCGAAGCCGATGAAGCGGGCCCCCGCCTCCTGGGCGGCGCGTCCGTCGATCCAGGCGTCGCCGATCACGTAGGACAGCCGGACTCCCGGCAGCCGGGCCAGGATGTAGCGGATGCCCTCGGGGGATGGCTTGAGGGCCGGGACCTCGGTCCGCGTGGCCACCACGTCGAAGTAGCGGTCGAGGCCGAGCGCCGCGAGCTTGGGCGCAACGCCGCTGCGGGCGTTGTTGGTCAGCACGGCCAGACGGTAGCCGCGCGCCCGGAGTTCGGCCAGGACCTCCGCGGCATGTTCCACCACGACCGCGTCCCGCAGGCCTGCCGCTTCAGCCGCCGCGACGATCTCCCACATCTCGCGACCGATCTTCTCCCCGGCCGCCTCTCCCATCGCCGCAAGGTGAGGGATGGGTTCATGGATCAGGACCGCCCTCGCCGCGGGCGCGACGCCCGCGGCTTCGAGGAGATCGATCAGACGGTGGCGCGTGCCGATGAAGTCGATCGTGGAGTGGATGAGGGTGTTGTCCAGATCAAAGATGAGCGCGGTCTCCGCCGGGTCCGGCATGGCACAAGGGGATTCGCGCGGCGAAGGCCAAACTCATCTACCGTGGTCAGCGAAGGCGAGCCTGCTCCCAGCTTCGCCCTGCCGGACGACAGCGGGAAGACCGTGCGGCTCTCCGACTTCAGGGGGCGCAAGGTCGTCCTGTGGTTCTACGTGCGCGACGACACCCCGGGCTGAACGGTCGAAGCCTCCGCGTTCCGTGACGACTACGCGGCCTATCAGAAGATGAACGTGGCGATCGTCGGGATCAGCCCGGACAGCGTGGAGTCCCACGCTAAGTGGAAGGCGAAGCTCGAGATTCCCCACCCGCTGCTGGCAGATACCGAGCATCGGGCCGCGGAGGCCTACGGCGTCTGGGTCGAGAAGTCGATGCTGGGGCGCAAGTACTGGGGCGTGGCCCGCACGACGTTCATCATCGACGAGCAGGGCAGAATCGCGAAGGTCTTCCCCGCGGTGAAGGTCCAGGGCCACAGCGCCGAGGTGCTCGCCGCGCTGCGACAGATGGTCTAGAACTTCATCCCGGCCCGGGCGATGCCCTGGATGAAGTAGCGCTGCAGCACGAAGAATACCGCCAGCACCGGCAGCACCGAGAACGTGGCCGCCGCCATCAGCAGGCGCGGCTGCGTGCCCCACTCGCTGCTGAAGGACAGCAGCCCCACCATGATCGGCCGCATCTCCGGGGTATTGGTGACGATCAGCGGCCAGGTCAGCGCGTTCCACGATCCCAGGAAGGTGAGCAGCGCCACGGTGATGAACGCCGGGCGGCTGAGCGGCACGACCACCCGCCGCAGGAAGGTGAGGTGGGAGGCGCCGTCGATCGTCGCCGCGTCCTGCAGCTCCTGGGGAATGGTGGCGAAGAACTGGCGCAGAAAGAAGATGCCGAAGACGCTGGCCAGCCAGGGGACGATCAGCGCGTAGTAGGTGTTCAGCCACCCCAGCCTCGTGATCGTGATGTAGTTCGGGACGAGCTGGACCTGGCCGGGGACCATCAGGGTCCCCAGAAAAATGAGGAACAGCGCCTCGCGCCCCCAGAAGCGCATGCGGGCAAAGGCGTAGCCCGCGAGAGCGGATGTCACGAGCACACCCGAGGTCTCGCTGACAGCGATGATCGCGCTGTTCAGGAAGTAGCGTCCGAACGGTGCGTGATTCCAGGCCTCTCCGTAGTTCTCCCAGGCCAGGCGGGAGGGGAGCCATGTGAAGGGGTAGGTGAAGACTTCCGCCAGCGGTTTGAGGGAGGTAGCGATCATCAGGTAGTAAGGGAGCAAGACGATCAGGACGCTGGCAATGAGCACCAGATGGATGAATAGATTCCGCAGGCGAGGCGGTCGCTGGTATCCCGAATCAGAGATCATAGTGCACCCGCCTCGCGGCGACTTGCCGTTGCATCAGCGTAATCACGAGGATGATGAGGAACAGGACGTAGGCCTGCGCCGCGGCGTAGCCCATCCGGAAGTACTGGAAGCCCTGCTGGTAGATCGAGTAGACGATGGTCAGCGTCCGGTTCAGCGGCCCGCCGCCGGTCATGAACAGCGGGAGGGCGAAGACCTGAAACGCGCCGATCATGCTGATCACGAGGACGAAGTACGTGGTCGGCGACAGCAGGGGCAGGGTGACGTGGCGGAACAGCTGCCACGAGCCGGCGCCGTCGATCTGCGCCGCCTCGTAGTACTCCGCCGAGATGTTCTGGAGCCCGGCCAGCAGGATGACGATGTCCCGGCCGAGCCCGGCCCAGATCGCCACGGCGATGAGGGCCGGCATGGCCTGCGCCGGCGAGAGCAGCCACGGCTGGGGAGGGATGCCAATCGTCCCGATCAGGTAGTTCAGCAGGCCGAACCGGTCCGGGTTGTACAGCCAGTGCCAGACCATCGCCCCCGTGGCCAGCGGCGTCACATACGGAATGAAGAACGCTGTACGGTACCACGACATCCCCACCAGCCGGCGGTTGAGCAGTATCGCGAACCCCAGGGCAAGCGGGATGGCCAGGGCCACGGAGACGACCGCGTAGTAGGACGTGTTGGCCAGGGCCAGGAGAAACTTCTCGTCGCTGAGCAGGTGCCGGTAGTTCTCGAACCCGATGAACGGCCGCACCGGATCGATCATGTTCCAGCGGAGCAGGCTGACGACGAAGGCATAGACGATCGGGAAGAGGTGAAACACCCCGAGAATGACGAGGGCGGGCAGGAGGAAGAGGTACGCCTCCAGATGCTCCAGCAGCCGCCGCGTCGTGCGGGAGCGCACCGAGGCTACTTGCGCTGGGCCAGGAGCCGGTTCGCCTTGGCCGCGGCCTGATCCAGCGCCTGCTGCGGGGTGGCTTTACCGAGCACGGCCAGTTCGACCGCTTCCTGGATGATGTCGCGGATCTCCTGCCACTCCGCCATGCTGGGCTCGGTCCTGGCAAACTCGAGCGAGTCCAGCCCGGCCTTGTGCTCCGGGTTGTCTCGCAGATACACGCGCATCAGCGTCGAGTCGAGGGCCGACCGGCGCACCGGCATGTAGAACGTCTTGAGCGACCAGCGGGTCGTGCCGGTGGTACCGGTGATGAACCTGATGTACTTCCAGGCCGCGGCCTGCTGTTCGGGCGTGGCCCGCGCCATGATCGCGACGTCCGTTCCTGAGAGCAGCGTGCTCCTGGTCGTCTTGTACGGCAGCGGCGCCAGCCCGACCGTGAACTTCCCGCCCACCGCCGCTTTAGCGAACGCGAGGCCGGGGTTGGTGGCGAAGTACATCGCCACCTTGCCCGCGCCGAAGTCGTCGTCGGCGAAGCCGGGCTTCACGTACGCGACCTTGTGCTTGTTCACCAGGTCCGCCAGCCATTGCAACGCCTCGACACCGGCCGGTCCGTTGAAGGCGACCTCCCGGCCGCCCGGCTTCGTGAACGCCCCGCCGTCGGCCAGCATCATCGTCGTGAAGTAGTCGGTGACCGGGCGGACCACGAAGCCGTAGCGGACGACGCGGCCGCCTTCTTCCTTTGTCAGCGCTCTGGCCGCGGCCACGAACTCATCCCAGGTCTGCGGGACCTTGACGTTCAGCTCCTTGAAGAGGTCCACGTTGTAGAAGAGCAGGTACAGGCTCTTGTTGAACGGCATCGTCCACATCACGCTGCCGAAGGTGTTGGCCTGGCGCAGGATCGGGAGGATGTCGGCGAGCTGCTCGTCGGTCAGTCCGTCGGGGCCCTTGATGAAGCGCTCCATGGGCACGATGGCGTGGGCCCGGATCAACTGGTCGGTCCAGGTCGGGAAGACCTGAGAGATCGTGGGCGGGTTCCCCGCGGCCACCGACGCGATGAGCTTCTGGTTCAAGACCCCGTAGTTACCCTGGTACAGCGCCTGGACCACGATGCCGGGATTGAGCTTGTTGAAGTCCTCGGTGAGCTCGTTGACCGCCGGCTGCAGCACCCCGCTCATGCCGTGCCAGAACGTGATGGTGACGGGACCGCCGGATGCCGCCGGGCCGACGAGCCCGGCCAGCAGGACCGCCGCGGCCGCCAGGACGCGCCAGACCATGCCCCTGCGATTCGCCATCGCTGACCCCCCGGGGGTGGAACTGGTCGAGAAGTTCGTCGCCTCCGGAGGAGGTCCTCGCTACGGATACAGCCTGTTCAGGAGTCGGGGGAAGGGGATGGTCTCGCGCACGTGCTCGATGCCGGCGATCCAGGCCACCGTGCGCTCGATGCCGATCCCGAAGCCGGAGTGCGGGACGCTCCCGTAGCGCCGCAGGTCGAGGTACCAGCGGTACACGTCCTTGGGCAGCCCGTGCTCCTCCAGGCGGCGCTCCAGCAGTTCCGGATCGTGGATGCGCTGGCCGCCGCCGATGATCTCGCCGTACCCCTCGGGGGCCAGCAGATCGGCGCCGAGCACCACCTCGGGCCGATCCGGATCGGGCTGCATGTAGAAGGCTTTGATCGGGGCGGGATAGCGGTGGACGAAGACAGGTCGGCTGAAGCCGGAGGAGATGGCGGTTTCTTCGTCGCCTCCGAAATCATCCCCCCAAGTCACCGGCTGACCGCTCCTGATCAGCCGGTCAATGGCTTCGTCATACGAGATTCGAGGAAATGGCGGCTTCACCGCCTCCAGCTTGCTCAGGTCCCGCTCGAGCACTTCAAGCTCTGGTTTCCGCCGTTCCAGCACCCGCGCCACCACACTGCTGACCATCTGTTCCGCCAGATCCATGTACTCATCCAGCGTCATGAACGCCGCCTCGGGTTCCAGCATCCAGAACTCGATGAGGTGGCGCCGCGTCTTGGACTTTTCCGCGCGGAAAGTCGGGCCGAAGCAGTAGACGCGGCCGAAGGCCGCGGCCGCCGCCTCGTTGTAGAGCTGTCCGGACTGGGCCAGGTAGGCTCGCCCCAGGTCGAAGTACGTCGTCTCGAACAGCGTCGTCGTCCCTTCCACCGCCGCCGGCGTGAGGATCGGGGTGTCCACGCGGAGGAATCCCTGGCCGTCGAGGAAGTCGGTGCAGGCGCGCATCACCTCGGCGCGGATGCGCATCACTGCGTGCTGGCGCCGGCTGCGCAGCCACAGGTGGCGGTGGTCCATCAGGAACTCGACGCCGTGCTCCTTGGGCGTGATCGGGTACGGCTCCGCGCGCTGCACGACGGTGAGATCGGCCACGCTCAGCTCATAGCCGCCCGGTGCGCGGCGGTCCGCACGCAGCGTCCCTCGCACGATCAGCGACGACTCCTGGGTCAGGGTTTCCGCGGCTGCGAAGACATCCGGGGCCACGTCCTGCCGGGCCAGGACCGCCTGGATGATCCCCGAGCCGTCCCGGATCAGCAGGAAGTGGATCTTCCCGCTGCTGCGTTTGTTGTACAACCAGCCGCGCACCTCCACCTCAGATCCCACGTGCGCGCCGGCATCTTCGATGCGCATGGACATGCCGATCCCTCCAGGTGGTGGGTGTTCTCCGCTGTGCGCGTCCGGGCCTTCGCCGACTCGTCGGAGGGCGCGGTTGCCATCTCCAGGGGGGCCGTGTTATACTCGGATGCGTCGCGTGCAACGCGCGATGGTCTTTATCGACGGCGCTTCCGGTCGGGAGCGGAGTGAGTGGGACGCATTGGGGCCCACTCTTTTTCATGTATGAGCATGGCGCGACAGGAGATCAGGACGCAGGTGGAAGCGTTGCTGCAGCCGATCGCGACGCGGATGGGTCTGGAAGTCGTGGACGTGGAGATCCATGGCGAGGCGGAGCGGACGGTGCTGCGCGTGTTGATGGACCGTCCGGACGGCGGGATCACGGTCGAGGAGTGCGCCAGGGTGAGCGAGCAGCTCGGCCGGCGGCTCGACCTGTACGACCTGTTTGCCCATGCCTACACGCTGGAGGTCTCGTCGCCGGGTCTGGACCGGCCGCTGCGCACCGACGCGGAGTACCGGCGGTTCGCCGGCCGCCGCGCCGAGGTGCAGACGAGCGAGCCCATCAACGGCCAGCGGCGGTTCCGCGGCGTCGTCCTCGGCGTCGTGGGGGACGCGGTCGTCCTGCAGGTGGACGACCGGCAGGTGCAGATCCCGCGGGCGAAGATCCTGCGTTCGCGCCTGGTGGTCGAGCAGGCCGATCTCCGCGCCGACCTGGCCGGCCGTGGCCGGGGTGAGGTGGACCGATGAACGTCGAGCTGATGAAGGCCCTCGAGCAGCTGGAGGAGGAGAAGGGGATCAGCAAGGCCGTCATCATCGAGGCGATCGAAGCCGCCCTGGTCACCGCCTACAAGAAGAAGTTCGGCTCCGCCGGCGCCTTCCGGGCCGAGGTGGATCGCGCCACGGGGGAGATGCGCGCGTTTCAGATCCGTACGGTGGTCGAGCAGGTCGATGATGAGAACACGCAGATCGCCCTGGCCGAGGCCCGGGAGTGGGACCCCACGGCGACGGTCGGCGAGATGATGGAGGTCGAGGTGCCCCTCGATCCCCAGGAGTTCGGGCGCATCGCCGCCCAGACGGCGAAGCAGGTCGTCGTGCAGCGCCTGCGCGAGGGCGAGCGCGACATGGTCTACAAGGAGTTTCGCGATCGGGAAGGGGACATCGTCACCGGTCAGGTCCAGCGGATCGAGCGGAAGAACGTCTACCTGGACCTGGGCCGCATCGAGGCGGTGCTGCCGCCCACGGAACAGATCCCCCGGGAGAGTTACCGCCAGGGCGAGCGCATCAAGGCCTACGTCGTGGAAGTGCGCCAGGGGACGCGCGGGCCCCAGATCGTGGTCTCGCGCACGCACCCGGGGTTGCTGAAGCGCCTGTTTGAGCTCGAGGTGCCGGAGATCTACGAGGGGATCGTGGAGATCAAGGCCATCGCCCGGGAGGCCGGCGCGCGCAGCAAGTTCGCCGTCGCCTCGCGCGACAAGAATGTCGACGCCGTGGGCGCCTGCGTCGGGCCGAAGGGCACCCGCGTGCAGGCGATCGTGGACGAACTGAAGGGGGAGAAGATCGACATCGTCTCCTGGAACGCCGACCAGGCCCTGTTTGTGGCGGGGGCGCTCTCGCCGGCCAAGGTGACGCGCGTGGAGATCGACGAGGAGACGAAGACCGCCCAGGTCATCGTCCCCGACAACCAGCTCTCCCTGGCGATCGGGCGGGAAGGGCAGAACGCCCGGCTGGCTGCGAAGCTGACCGGCTGGCGCATCGATATCAAGAGCGAGACGCAGATCAAGGAGATCGAGGCGAAGAAACTCTTCGTGGACCTGCCCGAGGAGGAGGGCGGCGCGCCGGCCGAGGCGGCGGAGGGACCGGTTGCGGCGGGGGAAGCCCCCGCGGAGCCGGTCGCGGCGGTGGGGGCCGCGCCTGAGGCGCCCGCGGAGGGCGAGCGGGACGGGCAGGCGGGAGAACTCGTCGAGTCGGAGCGCGATGGCTAAGACCAGGAGGATTCCGCAGCGATCCTGCGTAGCCTGCGGGCAGGTCAGCCCGAAGCGCGAGCTCATCCGGATCGTCCGCACGCCGTCCGGTGAGGTGAAGGTGGATTTGACCGGCAAGGTCTCCGGGCGAGGCGCGTACGTCGACCCGGATCGGGCATGCGCAGAGCGGGCCGTGCGCGAGGGACGCCTGCAGCACGCGCTGGAGGTGCCGATTCCTGCCGGGATCATCGACGAGGTCGCGCGCGCGATCGATCTGGTCGCCTCCGGACGCCGGTAGGTCGCCGCTTGGAGGGTCGTTGAAGCCGATGCGCGTACATGAGCTGGCCAGGGAGCTCGGGTTGTCCAGCAAGGCCTTGATGGATCTCCTGGCCGGCATGAAGATCCAGGTGAAGAGCCACAGCAGCACGCTCGACGAGAGCACGGTGGAACGGGTGCGCCGTCAGGTGAAAGCGAAGAGCGCCCCGCAGCCCGCGTCCGGACCGCTGCGTGTCGCCACGACGCCGACGGGCGAGCGCATCCTCGGAATGCGCAAGATCGTGCTGCCCCCGCCCCCGCCTGTCGAGACACCGGCGGAACAGCCGAGCGCGCAGGCGCCTTCCCCGCCGGCCGCTCCGTCTCCGGCACCGGCCGTCCCGGCGGCTCCAGTCGCAGCCTCCCCGGTCGTAGACGCGCCCAGGCGCGCTGCGCCATCCGAGCCGGCCGTGGCAAAGCCGAAGCCGCCGGCGGTCGAGCCCCCGAAGCGCGTCGCGCCGCCGACTCCGTCGGCGGCGCCACCGGCGTCAGTGGGACGGCCCGCTCCACGACCAGGCCAGCCGACCGCGCCGCCCAGGGACCAGCGACCCCCTGTGCGGCCTGCTGGACCAGGCATGCCGGGGGGCCCGGCCCGCCCGGGTGCACGACCGATGCCACCGCGCCGCGAGGCGCCGCGTGGTCCCGTTGTGCGGCCGCCCCTGCCGCCTCCGCCGCCGGTGGGTCCCATCCCGGGACCCGGAGGACCGGGTGCCCCTGCGGCGCCCCCGCCGCAGCGTGAGTTTCCGAAGAAGAAGGAGCGGTTCATTCCCCCGCCGCCTCCGCCCCAGCCGGTGGCCGCGCCGCCCAAGGTGCCCTCGGAGATCGAGCTCACCGGCGCGCTGTCGGTCGGCGAGCTCGCCGCCAAGCTGGAACTGCCGGCCGGTGAGGTCGTCAAGAAACTGCTCGAGCAAGGGGTGCTGGCCGGCATCAACCAGCAGATTCCGCTCGAGACCGCGACGAAGGTCGCTGAAGCCTTCGGTTCCTCGGCCCGCCGCGCGACGGCCTCGGCGGCCGCAGCCGGTCCCCCGCCGCGGCGGCTGGAGGTCACGAAGGACGCGGACGCCGAGACGCGGGCCCCGGTCGTGACGATCATGGGGCACGTCGATCACGGCAAGACGTCGCTGCTGGACGCGATCCGCCGGACGGACGTCGCCGGGCGGGAGTTCGGCGGCATCACCCAGCACATCGGCGCCTCCACGGTCGAGACCGACGGCAAGCGCATCGTCTTCGTCGACACGCCGGGCCATGAAGCCTTCACGACGCTGCGGGCGCGGGGGGCCCAGGTCACCGATATCGCCGTGCTGGTCGTGGCGGCCGACGACGGCGTCATGCCGCAGACCATCGAGGCGATGAATCACGCCCGGGCGGCGAAGGTCCCGATCATCGTGGCCATCAACAAGACCGATCTCCCCCAGGCGAACGTGGACCGGGTGAAGCAGCAGCTCTCCGACCAGGGGCTGGTCCCGGAGGATTGGGGCGGCGACACCGTCACCGTTCCGGTCTCGGCGCGGACCAGGCAGGGACTGAAGGAGTTGCTGGAGATGATCCTGCTGGTGGCCGACCTCCAGGAGCTCCGGGCGAATCCGAAGCGGGCGGCCCGCGGTACCGTCCTGGAGGCGAGCCTGGACAAGGGGCGCGGCCCGGTGGCCACGGTTCTCGTGCAGGAAGGGACGCTGCGATCGGGCGACGCCATCGTCGCCGGTGAGGCCTACGGCCGCGTGCGCTGGATGGTGAACGAGCGCGCCGATCGCCTGGCCGAGGCCGGGCCGTCCAGCGCGGTCGAGGTCGTCGGGCTGGACAGCGTGCCCGTGGCCGGCGACCTGCTGGAGGTGGTGCGCGACGACAAGCTGGCCAAGGCCATCGCGGAGGAACGGCGCGAGCGGCGCCGCGCGGCGGAGATGGCGGTGGCGCGCCCGGCCGGGACGGAAGAGGCGGGAGCCGCGGAAGGGCCGAAGGAGCTGCGCGTCATCATCAAGGGCGACGCGCACGGGTCGATCGAAGCGCTCGTCGCCTCGCTCGGCCGCCTGTCTACCTCCGAGGCGGGCCTCTCCGTGCTGCACACCGCGGTCGGAAACGTCACCGAGTCCGACGTCATGCTGGCCGTGGCCAGCCGCGCGGTGATCGTCGGGTTCAACGTCCGCCCCGAGCCCCAGGTGCGCAAGCTGGCGGAACAGGAAGGGATCGAGATCCTGAGCTACCGGGTGATCTACGAGGCGATCGACGATGTGCGGAACCGGCTGCGGGGGCTGCTCGCGCCGAAGAAGCGCGAGGTTTCGCTGGGCCAGGCCGAGGTCCGACAGACGTTCACGATCTCCAAGGTGGGCACCGTGGCCGGCTGCTTCGTCGCCCAGGGCACGATCCCGCGGTCGGCCTCGATCCGCGTGATCCGCGACGGTGTGGTCGTGCACGAGGGGAAGATCAGCTCGCTGCGCCGCTTCAAGGACGACGTCCGCGAGGTCACCGAGGGCTTCGAATGCGGCATCGCACTGGAGCGCTTCAACGACGTGAAGGTCGGGGACGTCCTGGAGGCCTTCGAGATCAGAGAGGAGCCCGCGTAGCGCCGACCGGTGGGCCATGATCGTCGGCGTCCTGCGCGTGGAACTCAGCCTCCCCGGCAGCACCAGCCTGAAGGACAAGCGGCGCCTGCTGAAGAGCCTGCTGGACCGGCTGCACCAGCACTTCAACGTCTCCGCGGCCGAGATCGACCACCAGGACAGCCGCCGCCACGCCGGGGTGGGCATCAGTTGCGTGAGCAGTGAGGCCGCCCATGCCAACGCCGTGCTGTCCCGGGTCCTGGCCCTGGTGGAGCGGGAGACCGAGATCGTGGTCACCGGCGTGGAGATGGAGTTGCGATGAGTCATCGTCCGGAGAAGGTGGAGGAGTTCATCAAGGAGGAGTTGAGCCAGATCCTGCAGCGCGAGGTGCGCGACCCGCGGATCGGCTTCGTCTCGGTCACGGACGTGGAGGTCAGCGTCGACCTGCGCCACGCCCGTATCTTCGTCAGCGTGCTCGGCGACCCTCAGGCCAAGGCGGCCACGATGCAGGGGTTGCACAGCGCCTCCCGCTACATCCGCCGCGCTCTGGGGCAACGCCTGCAGATGCGCTACACTCCGGAGATCACCTTCACGTTGGACGAATCGATCGAGCGCGGCTCGCGCGTGCTGAAGCTGCTCGGCGAGGTCCGACACACCCCTGATGCCCACCCTGCCCGAGACGATCGCGGGGATCCTGCGCAGGACACCTGAGGCCCTCATCGTCTGTCACGTCGCCCCGGACGGCGACTGCCTGGGGGCCGCGCTGGCGTTGGCCCTGGCCTGCGAGGAGGTGGGCGTCCGCGCGGTGGTGGGCAGCGCGGACGGCGTGCCCGAGGCCTATCGCTTCCTGCCCGCAAGCGCACGGATCAGGACGGATCCGCCCGCCGAGGCCTTTACGGTCGGTGTGGCGATCGAGTGCAGCTCGCTTGATCGCGCCGGCGGCTTCGCCGACGCCCTGGCCCGGTGCCGGACGCTCGTGAACATCGATCACCACCTGAGCAACACCGGGTTCGGGAACATCGTCTACTGGGACACCTCCGCCGCAGCGGTCGGCGAACAGGTTCACGACGTGATCCGGGCGATGGGCGTCCCGCTGCGCGCCGACCTGGCCCAGTGTCTGCTGACCGCCATCGTCACCGACACCGGCAGTTTCCGCTTTCCCAACACGACGCCGCGGACGCTGCGCCTCTGCGCGGACCTGATCGACGCCGGCGGCTCGATCCCCCGCGTCATCGAGCGCGTCTACGAGACGCGCAGCGCAGGCTCGTTGCGGCTGCTCGGGGCGGCCCTGGACGCTCTGGCTCTGGCGGGCGACGGGCGCATCGCCTGGACCGCGGTCACGGCGCAGATGCTGCAGGAGGCGGGCGCGCTTCCGGAAGACGTCACGGGGATCGTCGGCATGCTGCGGCAGATCCGCGGCGTGCGGGTGGCGTTGCTCTTCGAGGAGACGCCCTCCGGCATCCGGGTGGGCATCCGCTCGCGCGACGGCGCCCGCTCCAATGTCATCGCCGAAACCTTCGGCGGGGGAGGGCATACCGGGGCGGCCGGGTTCACCGCTCAGGGATCGCTTGCGGAGGTCGTCGCCCGCACGCTCGATGCCGCGCAGAGGGAGCTCCGTGCCTCCTCCTGACGGTATCCTCAACGTGCTCAAGCCGGTGGGGATGACCTCACACGATGTCGTCGATACGGTGCGGCGACTCGCCGGCACGCGGCGGGTCGGTCACGCCGGCACGCTCGATCCCGGTGCGGCCGGCGTCCTGGTCCTGGCCGTGGGACGGGCCACCCGGCTGGCCGAGTTCGTCGCCGAGACCGACAAGGAGTACCGGGTCGAGATCACCTTCGGCCGGACCACCGATACGGGCGACGCCTACGGCGCGACGGTGGCGGAAGCGCCCACGGTGTCGCTCACCGCCGACCGTGTGCGCGATAGCCTGCGCGCCTTCACCGGCGAGATCGATCAGGTGCCGCCGATGGCCTCCGCGGTGCATGTCGGCGGCCGGCGACTGTATGAGCTCCATCGCGAAGGCGTGCAGATGGAGGTGGCGCCCAGGCGGGTCACCATCTACCAGCTGGAGCTGCTCGAGTTCGTCGCCGGGGACCCCGCGCGGGCGCGACTCCACGTCACCTGCTCCAAGGGGACCTACATCCGGGGCCTGTGCCACGACATCGGAACCGCGCTCGGCGTGGGGGCCCATGCGTCCTTTATGGTGCGCACCCGCGTCGGACGCTATCTGCTGGACGACGCCCATACGCTCGAGGAACTGACACCCGCCGCGCTCCCGGCCGCGCTCGAGTCGCCGGAGGCCGCGCTGGCCGATCTGCCGGCCGTGGAGCTCACCGCCGTGCAGCGTCAGGCGGTGATGCACGGCCAGCCGGTGCCGCTATTCAAGGTCCCCGGCTGGCAGCGCCTGGTACAGGCGAAGATGGTGCGGCTGCGCGACGCGCAGGGGCTGGTCGCGCTGGCCCGGGTGGAGCAGGGTCTGCTGAAACCGTTCAAGGTCATGCGCGAAGGGTGATGGACGTCGTCCGCGACCTCGCCGCGTTTCCGCGCCAGCGCGTGCCCGTCGTCCTGGCGCTGGGGACCTTCGACGGCGTCCACCGGGGACACCAGGCCCTGCTGCGTGAGACCGTGCGCCTGGCGGCGGAACTCGGCGGGCGCGCCGCGGCGATCACCTTCGACCCGCACCCGCTGACGGTCATCGCGCCGCCGCCCGAACCCTTTCTGCTCACGACGGTCGACGAACGCCTGCGCCTGCTTGCGGCGCTGGGCATCGACCTGACGGTGGTCATCCGGTTCGACGAGGCGTTCCGGCAGATCGACGCGGCGGGCTGGATGGCGTTGCTGGAGCGGCATGTCGGGATGCACGACCTCGTCTGCGGGGTCAACTACACCTTCGGCCGTGACCGCGGCGGCACCGCGGACCTGCTGCGGCGGTGGGCGGATTCGCGCGGCATCCACGTGCACCAGATCCCGCCGGTCCACGTCGGGGGGACGCTCGTGAGCAGTACGCTCGTCCGCCGGCTGCTGCGATCCGGGGAAGTCCGTGAAGCCGCGCGCTATCTCGGCCGGTGGTACCAGGTCGCCGGCCGGGTGGGCCGCGGCGGCGCCCGGGGACGGCGGCTGGGGTTTCCCACGGCGAACCTGGTGCCCCCGGAGAACAAACTGATTCCCGCGAGCGGGATCTACGCCGCGCTCGCGCACACGGAACGCGACCGCCTTCAGGCCGCGGTGAGCATCGGGACCAGGCCGACGTTCGGGCCGGGCGCCGTGGTCGTCGAGGCGTACCTGCTGGACTTCTCCGGCGATCTCTACGACCACGCGCTCGACCTGCACTTCGTGCAGCGGCTGCGCGACGAGATCGCCTTCACCTCGGAAGACGCGCTGATCCGCCAGATGCGGGACGACGTCGAGGAAACCCGCCGGCTCCTCGCCGCCTCCGAGGATCCCGCCTAGTCACCGGGTGTGAGCGTCGGGTTCATTCTCCCCACTCCCTCCACTGACCGGCGGAAGCAGTGCGGCGGCTGAGAGATCGATTCGGTCGAGGATGACGGGTGGGAAGGCTGCGACGTCAGGGCTGATCTCGGGCGC
>Ga0209172_10004901_pt1 | contig 17052 bp, 20 predicted proteins | sample LarsenN4metaG_FD_184113 | JGI IMG/M metagenome (GOLD analysis project Ga0209172, IMG submission 184113) | Hot spring sediment bacterial and archeal communities from British Columbia, Canada, to study Microbial Dark Matter (Phase II) - Larsen... ... | reverse complement strand
CGTCAGTGGCTCGGCGTCAACCGAGGACGCTGCTCGTATTCGCACCTTGTTCGACGACCTGCCGACCGGCGACACCACGTCCGTTGGGGCGCCCGCTTGGCGCGAAGCAGGTGGCTACTCCATGGCGAGCATGAACGACATTCTGGGTGTGGGGTTCCGCGCACCTTCGCCGACGGATGTGCGCGCCTACGCGGCTTGGATGATCGCCTGGGAGGTCTTGGCAGGCGCGGACGGCGCCGCGCGCCGTGCAGGGCTTGTGTGCCGACCGAGGCTCGACCCAACTGGCTCGGGAACGCTGGCGGCGCTGCTGTTCCTCGGCGCCCCACAAGACAGAGTCGCGCAGTTCCTGCGTAGCACAGACGCAAGAAGCCCTTCTGACGCGCTCGTCGCCGCAGCGCGCTCGACCGTTGAGGCGCGATGGGAGGCAGCGCTCGCCAGGCCGGAGGAGCGCGGGTTCTGGGAAGGCGCGATGCGCCTTTGGGGAGGTCCCGCGCCGGCAGAGATACTCGAGGCGGCGCGGCGATGCACCGCGGATGAGGTTCGTGCGGTGCTGGGCTCGCTGGGGGAAGGCGAGTGACCCGCCTCCTGGCGCTCGCCGCGGTCGGAGCGGTTGAGGTGTCGCGCCTCGCGAACGGCATCCCCGTGTTGTGCGAACGGGAGACCGGCGCTGCCACCGTTTCCATCGGGGCTGTCGTGCGAACGGATGATCTGACGCCACGCGAGCTGGATGCGGTCGAGGCGCTGGTGGACTCTTGGCATGGCGGTACGGAGAGCCTAACCCTGCACAGGTTGAACGCCCTCGCCGCTCAAAGCGGAGGGCGCATCGTCGTTGCGCAGGCTGCAGATTGCGTCCGCTTCGACGCGACCGTGCCGAGGGAGAGCTTCCCGCTCGTCGTCACCCTGTTGTCCGAACTCTTCCTCCGCCCACAGATAAGCGTGGACAGCATCCGTGACGGACGCGACCAGCGCCGCCGCGCACTACCCATCGCCGAGCATCCGCTTGAGCAAGGCGTGCGGGCGCTGCTGCACAGCGAGGGCCTTCTGGGCTCGGGAACGCCGAGCGACGCGCCCGAAGAGGTCGAGGCGGTGTGGCGGAAGGTGTTCCGACCCGAGCGGGTGGCAATCGGAGTTGTCGGTGATGTCGCGCTGGAGCAGGTGGTTCAGCGCATCGGCGCTTCACTGGGCTCTTGGCAGCCGACGACTGCGCCGCGAGGGGGTCGGGCGCGCACGGGCGAGTCGGGGCGTGCGATGGATGGGTGGCAGCAGGTTGTCGGCGTGCTGCTGCGCGGACCCCCACCGACCGACGCTCGGTTTGCCGCGTTCCTCGTCGGCATTGCAGCGCTGCTGGAAGGGAAGGGCAGCATCGTCGGCAGGGAGATACGGTACGGTCGGAGCCTTGCGTACGAGACCGGAGTGCTTCGATTCGTGCGTGGGGGCAGCACTTGGGCGTTCTACTACCTCGGCTTGAGCGAGGGACCCTTAGGCGGGCAGGCGCTGTCGTTGATTCAAGCCGGAGTTGAGCGCATAACGGATGATGAGTTGGAGCGCGGTAAGGCGTATCTTCTCGGGGCTCTGAAGTATAGAGGCGGCTGCGGCTCGCTGCTTTCTTCCTTATCAGGCGCATCAATGGAACCATTTGAGCGAGCGCACCGGTATGCATGGTTGCAGGCGTTCGCGGTTCGAGGTGGCATGAGTCCCGGCTTGGAGCAGAAGGCAGCCTCGGTGCAACTTTCGGAAGTGCGCGAAGTTATGGCAGCGGCAGCGAAGGAAGCCCGCGTCTTGGCTGCAGGGGTGAAACGCGCGCCGCTCTCAGGCGTCAGAGGAGTTGGAAGCGATGAAGAAGATTAGAGCGCTCACCCTGGTTGAGATACTGGTGGTCCTCGCGATCATCGCTGTCCTTGCGGCGATCCTGTTCCCCACGTTTTCTTCCGCGCGGCGCAAGGCCATGGAAGGGAAGTGTGTTACGCAACTGCAGCAGATCGGCCTTGCCATTCAGATGTACCGCTCCGAGTCGGACGACATGCTTCCGAACAGGTTGAGCGATCTGTATCCGGTGTTTGTTACGAACGCGGCGATGTTTCGCTGCCCGCTCGATGGAAAGGACGGGCATCACCCCTGGACGGGAAGGATGGAAGGCGACCGTTACCTGCCATCCGGAGTGAGTTACACGTACGTCCCCAACTGGAAACGCGCGATTGACCTGGGCTGGTGGAATGCGCCGCCTGGGCGAGGAGTCGGAAAGTGGGACGACCAGACTCCGCTCATCGAGTGCCATTGGCATTGGGCGAAGAAGTTCCTGCAAAACCTGACGGAAGACGACGTGCGCCAAGCGAACGGGAACGCGGTCATCGTGCGTAAGGACGGCAGCATCCGTTTTTGGCCGGCAAAGGTCCCCATCGAGCAGTACGAACCGTAGAGTCATAATCCGCGCGTGTTCTTCAGGCGCAGGAAGGAAACGGCTCCCCCCGAGTGGATGATCGTCGGCCTCGGTAATCCTGGCGGGCAGTACGACGGCACGCGCCACAACGTGGGCTTCGAGGTGATTCGAGAGCTCTCAAACCGACACAACCTCCTCCTAAGCGTGCGAAAGCATTTGAGCAACTACGGAGTCGGCGCGATCGCGGGAACGCCAGTCGCGCTCGTTCGCCCAATGACGTACATGAACCGCAGCGGCGCGGCGGTCGGCACGCTGCTGCGCGAGTTCAACCTTTCCCCGGAGAGAATGGTCGTCGTGTTCGACGACATGGACCTCGATGTTGGGCGCGTTCTCGTTAAGCCGCAGGGAGGCCCCGGCACGCACAACGGAATGCGAGACATCATTGAGGCTCTTGACACGGAGAACTTCCCTCGCGTGCGCCTCGGCATCGGCAAGCCGGTCGGCCCGGGAGCAGATTACGTGCTGGGAAGGTTCGAACCGGAAGAGCTCGATCTCATCATCCCCGCGATCCGCCTCGCCGCAGACGCGTGCGAGTGGATCGTTTGTGAAGGGATTAACGCGGCGATGAACCGCGCGAACAGCGCAAGCAAGGCGAGCGATGGACGGTAAAGCGCTGCAGGATGAGGCGGCAAAGGTTGGGCTGACCCTCACGCGAGCACAACTTGAGGCGTTCGGGTTCTTCGAGGCAGCGCTCTATGAGGCAAACGCCGCAATGAACCTCACGCGCGTGCCGAAAGAGGAGTGTTGGGTGAGGCACTTCTTGGACAGCCTGCTCCTAAGCCCGTTGATTCCGAACGGCGCGTCGGTTCTGGACATCGGAAGCGGCGGCGGGTTCCCAGGCGTCTGCCTTGCCATCGCGCGCGCCGACCTTGTCGTTTCGTGCATGGACAGCAACGGCAAGTCGGCGCACTTCCTTCGGACGAACTTCGCGCCCGGAGGTCGCCTGCCGTTCCTGATGGAAGTCGTCGAGGCGCGGGCGGAGGTCGCGTCTCATAACCCGGCGCTGCGCGAGCGCTTCGACTTCGTCACCGGCCGCGCAGTCGCCCCGCTTCCGATCCAACTGGAGTTGAGCGCCGGGTTCGCGCGCGTGGGCGGACTGGTTGTGCCGATGCGCACGCCTGCGGATCGAGAAGCCGCGCGCGGGCGATACGAGCCGCTCGGCTTGAAGTTGGTGGATCTCAAGACGGCGGTGCTTGTGCCGATTCGCGCAACGCGCCTCTTCCCGCTTTATCGCAAGCAGGGGAGGACGCCGCCGGAGTTCCCGCGCTCGTGGGCAAAGATCAGGCGGGATCCGGTTGGCGGAGTCTCAGCCACGCCTCCCACGTGCGAACCGTGAGCCAAGCCACGAACGCGCCGGCGAGCCAGCCTGCCAGCACCTGGGAGGGGTAGTGGACGCCGACGTACACCCTCGATAGCCCGGTGAGCAGCGAGGCGAGGATCCATGGCGCGCCCCACCACCTGAAGCGGATGGTAAACACCGTCGCGGCAGCCGCCGTGCTCGCCGCGTGCGCGCTGATGGTTCCGAAACTGGTCAGCGGGTTCTCGTAGCCCACGAGGCGAAACGTGGCGAGCTCCGCGCAGGGCCTCGCTCCCTGCAAGCCCGCCTTGAGGGCGTCGGCGAGTTCGTTCGACACGAGCCACGCAACCACCGCGAGCAGCGCGGCGGTTCGGGTCTCGCGCCCCCTGGCGACCAAGTAGAGGAACAGCGCAACGAGCGCGACGCGCAGCGGCCAGCCCTTGATTCCGACGCTGAAGAACTCAAAGACGGGGTCGAGATTGGGATGCGCCCAGCCGGAGTTGATCCAGTGAAAGAGGCTGACGTCTATCGGGCCGAGCACAGCACGCGCCATAATACTCGCACGGGCGAATAGCTCAGCGGTAGAGCGCCTCCCTTACAAGGAGGATGTCGGGGGTTCAAATCCCTCTTCGCCCACCACCGCTTTTCGGGCGGCGCGGTCTTGGCGGCTCCGCAGGGTGCTTGGGTACACTGCTGCGCGTTCGGGGCGTTAGCTCAGTTGGTAGAGCAGCTGACTCTTAATCAGCGGGTCATAGGTTCGAGTCCTATACGCCCTACCAGTCGGCCCCTCCACCGCCCCGGCAATCGTCCGATAATTGAGGCATGGCGACGTCTGCCGCTACCGCCTGCCGGCGCCTGCATCTCGGGTGCGGGCGGAATGTGCTGAAGGGATACGTGAACCTCGATGTCCAACCCGCCCCGGGGGTGGACGTGGTTGCCGACTTGGAGGGCTGCGATCGCTCGCCGCTGCCCTTCGAGGACGACACCTTCGACGAGGTGCTTGCCGAGCACCTGATCGAACACATCCGAAACGTGCTGCCGATGATGCAGGAGCTGCATCGCATTTGCAAGCCGGGCGCGGTGGCTGTATTCAAGACGCCCTATGGCGCCAGCGACGACGCGTTCGAGGACCCGACGCACGTGCGGCAGATGTTCATCGGCTCTTGGGGCTTCTTCTCGCAGCCCTACTACTGGCGGGCGGACTACGGCTATCGAGGCGACTGGCAACCCGAGCGCATCGTCCTGCGCGTGAGCGCCGAGCGGCACAAAGGGCAATCACCCCACGAGGTTTTTCACCAAGTGATGCACGTCCGCAACATCGTCGCGGAGATGGTGGCGGAGCTGCGCTGCGTGAAACCGATCCGCGAGCCGAAGAAAGACCTGCAATCCGCCCCACGGATTGAGATTGACCTGGTGGAGTAGTTCACTGGGCGTGGGAGGCGCGGGTTACTCGCTTGAAGCGCGACGCTTGCGCTTGACGGTAATCCGACGTCCTTCTGCGACGGTTCGGGGCTTGGAAGGCGGCTGATCGTAGGTTTCGGCGGCACCGAACTGCTTCCCGGCGATCAGCGCCGTCGCCCCCGATTGGAGGATGGTCGTCATGAGGGAGTTCAGGCTGACGCCCTCGCGATCCGCAAGGCGATCCAGTTGGGCGTGCAGCATTCGCGGCAAGCGAAGCGTAACCCGTCCGCTGTAGTCTCGCCAGACGGGTCGAGTTTCGGGTTCGGGTACCGTCTCGCGATCCTCTATCAGCGACTCCACCAATGTTGGGACGCTGTCGAGGAGGTCCTTCATCGCTTCTTCCCGCGTCTCGCCGAGACCGGTGATCATGCGACCAAGTTGCGGGAAGGTGGCGAGGTAGCCGCCGCCATCCTCCTCGGAGAGCGGCACGACCTCGACCTCATAGCGGTTGATCGTCTCCATCATTTCACGTTTCATCTTCCTGTTCCTTCTCCTTTGATCGAATGAAGTCGAGCGCTTTCAGCACGTCCTTGACGGCAAGCGGGTGCACCGTTCTCGCTTTGCCCCTGTGATGGCAGTTGATCTTCACTCGACCACCTTGTTTGTTGCCCGCGCCAAACTCCGGGTGTCCGACCAGCAAGGCATGCTTGGCCAGCCAGTGGTGGTTCCTGTCCCGCCTCAGGCTGAACCCGTTGGCTTCGAGGACGAGCAGCACATCGCGCTCGGGCACGTCTTTGAGTGCGCCCTGCCGCCACCGTTGCTCGATCTTCTCGGCCTTACCCATAGTATACGGCGACACCACATGCGGTGTCAACCGTACTTTACCCAGTTTTAAAAGAACGAGGTGACGACGCGGATCGTGCCGACGATGTGGCGATTGAACTGCTCCAGGTCCTCCGCGGGAACCCACAGCTCCTCGTGCACGCCCGTCCGCCCAACCGTCCTCGCCTCATATTGCATGGCGAACGCGGCGTCCACTTCGAACTCGGTGACGAATCCCGCGCCCGATTCCTTCGCGTTCCATTCCCGTGCGATCTGCTCGGCGTACTCGCGGTTTAGAACCGGGTAGAAGTACGGCTGCCCCTCCAGGCGCGGCGGGAAGGCACGGAACCCCGACTCTCGAATCAACTCCAACTCCTCAGGCCCAACGGGGCGGAAAAGGGTCAAGGTGTTCATCCAATCTCCACGCGTCGAAGATGATACAACTCGTGCCAGATGGCGCGACGGAGAGACTTCCTGGGCGTCCACGCCTCGCCGTCAACAACGTACAACCGCGCGCGGTCGGGAAGCGAAAGCAGGAACGGAATGTGCTCCTCAAGCAACATAATCCTAGCTTGATGCAGCATCAGCTCGGGATCGCCTCTCTCGAGGCTTGCGGCGTCAGCCGGTGATCCTGCGATGCGAGAGGCGTACCACCATTCCGCTTGCGCGACGTGCATCATCGTCAAGCGAATGTGCTCGCCCGTGGCGGCGCTGCCATTGGCGAGCGCTCGCCGGCACACGTTCAGGAAGTCGAGTCGTGCGTGGCAGAACAGCATCTTCGCGCGCTCGGCGTACTCCTCGTCGAGCGGGTCTCGGTCGGACGGCAACAGCGCTTCCGTGTCTCCGGTCTCGGGATGGCCGGTCGCTTCGATGACATCAACCGGGGTCGAGTCTGGCTGAAGGGAAGGCTGGAGGGGCAATCCGTGCTTCGATGCCCAGCGGTCGTACCACTCGATCGCTGCATGGAGGTCATGAATCGCATCACGGCGCTCGGGTCCCTGGCCAGATAGGATGCCGGGCGGCTCGGCCCACGCCATCGCTCCGCCAACGCCCTCTTCCAGCAGGACTCGCACGAAGAGAGTGTACTCGCCGGGCGGGTTCTGGTAAGGAAAGGTGGGTATGCTGGTGGCATAACAGAATGAGTCAGAACCTCGACATCCTCCAGGCGAGTGCGCTTCTGTCCGCGCTGGACGAAAAGAAGCTCACCGTGCTCGCCCAGGTCTCCCGCCTTTGCAGCGTCGTGAGGGGTGAGGCGATATGGGGGCACGGCTCCGACGTCGAGTTCTTCGGCGTCATTCACAAAGGCTTCGTGCAAATGGTCAGAACCGCGCCGACCGGTGTGGAAGCCACCATCGAGGTCATCGGCCCGACGCAGGTCTTCGGGCTGCTCGGCACGCTGGACAACGAGGGCTGCCCGCTGCGCGCCGAGGCGATGACCGACGTCTCCTTCCTTCGCGTGCCGAAGACGCACTTCCGCGCTATCTATGAATCCAGCCCGCGGATGAAAGAGGTGATGATGCAGCGCACGATCGGTCGGCTTCGCTCGACGCAGAATCTTCTCGCGCTCCTGAGCGGTGGGCGGGTGGAGCAGCGCGTCAGCGCAATTCTGCTCACTCTCGCTCGCTCCTACGGAGAAGAGACTCCCGATGGCGTCCGCCTTCAGATTCCGGTTACCCGACAGGAACTGGCGCAACTTGCCGGAACGACGATCGAGACGGCGATCCGAACGGTGAGCCGTTGGCAGAAAGAGGGCTTGGTAACCACAAAGGACCACCACATAACCTTGCGCAACCCGGAAACGCTTCGCCAGATCGTCGAGGGTTAGCGCCCGATTTCGCGTGCGACCTCGTCCGCCTTGCGATACATCTCTTCGGTCATCTCTGAGAGATAGAATCGCCCGTAGTCCTTCGCGAGTTCATACCACGGATTCATCAGCGTGCATCGCAGCAGGAAGACCCCCTCGCGCTCGTACTCCTCTGCCGTTGCGCCGATGCGTGCCAGGAACGGTCGGAGGGTTTCTGGCACGTACCTTCGCGCGCTCATGTGTGTCCTGCTGATGAAGAAGCGCTGGTCGTAGATGTGTCTCTCCACATCGCGTGGCACGGTGAACGCTTCGTAGACCGCGCGGTTCAGGGCGTTGATCTGACTCAATGTCGCGTCGAACGCGGGGCGGAAGGCGAAGCAGACGATGTTGCTTTGCGGTTGCGAGAGGCAAACCGCTCTGACGCCGTCTCCGCCCGTCCACTCCTGCCACAACGAGAGCAACGCGTGCAGCTCCGCAGCGCTGCGCACGCCCTGCCGTATCACAGCGCCAAGGCCATCGGAGCGCAACGGAATGAGCGTGTGATGAAGCCAAAGCGCCGCAGCCGCCGCGCCAGGCTTGCTGCCCTCCAGGATGTACGGCCCGATCGAGGATGAGGCCTGCTCTCGGTCGGGGGTGTCGATCTCGTCGCTGATGTATGGCGCGTCTTGGCGCAGCAGCGGCTTGATGAGGTTCGTTCGATAGCACACCGCCCCGCACGGGTACGGCACGTAGCCAAGCTTGTGCGGGTCAACGGTTACCGAGTCCGCTTCGGGCAACCTCTCGAGCGCATCGCATGGCGCTCCGTGCGGGAGAGCGAGGTCAACCTCGCGCGCCTCGCCGCGAACGGCTGTTGTCGTGCGCGCCTCGCCGAGCCCGACGCGCTCCGGCACCACCAGCGTGCGCAGGTATCCCCCATACGCTGCATCGGCATGAATCCAGAAGGAGGCGACTCCGGATGTCTCCAGGTCTTTGCGCGCGTCGCACACTTCGCCCATCGGGTCAATCGCTCCCTCTTCCGTCGTACCGATGGTTGGGACGACCGCGATGACGTGTCCCCCGTTCCGGATGAGTTGCTGAATCGCCTCGCGCAACACGTCCGCGCGCATGCGAAACTCCGGGTCCACGGGAACGCGAACGAGATTGTTCCTCCCGATGCCGAGAACGTCGGCGACTTTGCTGAGCGAATAGTGAGCGGCTTCCGAGACGAGGATCGTCCCTTCGGAATCGAGTCGGCTCCAGACCGCGGCGAGTCCCGCGGTCGCCGGGTTGTGTGGCGACGTAAGGTACTGCTCTACGACCTCCTCTACCGTCGCCCCCTGAGCGACGCAAGCGCGGAACAGGTCGTGGAACTGCGCCATCGCCTCGCGTGGCGAAACGGCACGCCAGTCCGCTGTGTCGCCCGCCTCGACCGCGAAGGCGCTCGCAACGTCCTTCGTGATGAGCGGCAGATAGGCCACCTGCCGCGCCGCCCAGAGGGCTTCGAGGTTCGCGATGGTGCCGCCGCTGGTGAGATGCGCCCATGCGTCTTCGCCATATCCCATCATCTCGCTCAGCAGGCGGCCGGCTTCCAGTTCGAGCCGAACGGTAACCGGCGCAGCCTCCGAGGTTACGTTGTTCGGGTTGTACAGCATCCCGGCAAAGTAGCCCGCAATCGCCGGCAGCGCCTGTTCCGACAACATGTGCGCCGCATAGCGCGGGCTGTGGAAAGGGAAGTCCGCCTTCAGCCTCGCAAGCAGTTCGGTCAGGCGGTCGGTGAATTCGTCCCAGAACGGCTCGTGCTCTCGTCGCTGCTTGGCGGTGAGAAGGATGCCGTCTTCGGGGAAGTAGTTCCTTCGCCAGAACGTGTAGTCATCGAAGACGTGCTCGAGCATGCGGGAGAAGCGCTCGGCGTTCTCGCCTTTCGGGCCTAAGAACCATGCGCCTGCCCCGTTGTCATCCTGCGTCATTCTCGGCGCCCCCAGCGTGCTGCAGCAAGGCTTCGAGCGCCTCCGGCGTGTCGGCGCCTGCGACGCATCGCGGGTCGAGCCCCTCTCTAACGATGTCCTCCGAGGGCACGTAGCGCGCCGCGATCTGGTTGAGCCAAGGCATCAGGCGATTCTCCCCGAGTTTGCCCAGCAGTCGCAACTCGCCGAACGCTCGGTCGCGATACAGGGCGCACAGAGGCTGCGCAGTTCCCTGCCAGAGCGGCACGACGGCGTCATCCTCTTGCCGTAGTTGTGAGTTCAGCAGAGGGACGAGCCTTGGGTCGAAAAGCGGGACGTCACAAGCGAGGACGAAGACCTTGGACGCTCGCGGCTCGAAGCGGGCGAGGGCGGGCAAGGGGCCGAGGTGTGCGTGGTCGTCGGGCACGGTGCGGCAACCCTCGACGCGATGCGGGCCCATCAGGGTTACGTTTGGCGTGATGGACAGAAGCTGCCGGGCGAGGCGCTCGACCATCGGCTCGCCGCCGACGGTGAGGGACGCCTTGTCCGTGCCCATCCTCCTGCTTGCTCCGCCTGTGAGGAGTACGCACTCCAGTTCGATCATTTGATGTAGCCTACCGATTCCTCTCGGCGGGCGTGATGACGCTTGTCATACGCCTCCGCCATGCCCTCGGGCTTGCCTTAGGGTGTCGGACTCGGGCGCGCGGGGCATGCAACCTGAAACCCCTCGCCCCGATTGCTCGTTGGGAAGGGTAAGATAGAGGCAGGGTGAGAACCCCTGCTGGTGCTTCTGCTTCTGGTTCAGACCCTCGGTGGCCCTCCCATGCTTGATGTGGAAACGTTGCTGGACGACGCGCGACAAAGGCTGATCGCGGGCGACGCGGATGGTGCTCTTCGCAAGCTTGAGGACGCCAACGCTCGAGATGTGGCAAATGCGCTTCTGTTCAGTAACTCTGAAGCTGAAACAGCATTGGGTGAGCGGATCGTGAGTTGCTTTATTGACGCGCTCGCGGGAGCAAGTGACGAGACTTCATTTCGGAGCCTTCTCCAATGGGTGTGTTCGTTGGCGCTGGTGTCAGAAGCAGGCCAACTGTTCGCAAGAAGGGTGTACATGCTCGCCTATCATGTCTTCGTAGGACGAGAGACGAGCGAGGCAACGCGGGATCTACTCAGAAAGCTCTACGAGGCCCCTCTTATCGTAACAGCCCTCACGGAGACTGAGCGTACTCTTCTACAACGGTCACTGAACCGGGCTCTTCACCTTGGGGCTCCCACCGGAGATCTGGTTGACTTTGCCGAACTGCCGAAGCCTCCGACCTGGCCATGACGACTTCTTTGGGTGGTTATCCCTCCACAGCTTGCTGTGGAGGGTATCGGGCTCGGGCTGTTGCTCTCGGCTATCCCTCCACAGCTTGCTGTGGAGGGCATCAGGCTCGGCCGCGGCGTTTAAAGACCGGAACCCCTCGCCCGCTCGCTCGTAGTGAAGGGTAAGATAGGAGCAGGGTGAGGTGATGGTGATTCCAACCCCCGAGACCGACACGCCCGCCATGGGCACGGCGAGCCGCGTGGTTGCGAGGAAGCCACCTTGTGTCGGAATTGGTACCGGAAAGATCCAGAAGTGAGTGCACGCGAGAAGTGGTTGTGCTACCTGATCTTCGCGTTGTTCGCGGGTGTTCCGTTTGTTGGGGATCGCCCCGCCTCGCAGCGGCTCGAGGCCGCGCTTCTGTTCCTTGGCATCGTCTCCGCAGCCATTCTTGTCTCTGAGACTCTAAACTGGTGTTTTAGGAAGCGCGTTTGAGTTGGAGGCAGGCTGCAGATTGATTCTCGTGTCGCGATGCGTCCGTTATCCCTCCACAGCTTGCTGTGGAGGGTGTGGCTGACCGTTACGGTGCGTTGGAGCCAGGCGTTGCGCGAAGCGGGAGGCGGGTAAGCTGCGGAGTATGGGGTCTATTCCGAAGACATACACCGATTTCATCCAGAAGTATCCCGACCTGGCGAACGCCTACCGCTCCCTCGGCGAGGCGGCGTCGAAGGCGGGGCCGCTTGACGAGAAGACAGCCGCGCTCGTGAAACTCGCCCTCGCGATCGGCGCGCGCATGGAGGGCGCGGTGCACAGCCACACACGCAAGGCGCGCGAGGCGGGCGCGAGCGACGACGAGATACGGCACACCGCCCTGCTTGCCACAACGACGCTCGGCTTCCCTACAATGATGGCGGCGCTGTCTTGGATCGAGGACGTGCTCGAGGACGGCGACTAATCGGCGCGGCGCGCAACCCAAAGGATCGCATCCCGCAGCATCGCCTGGAAACGCGCGTCGTTCCACGTCTCGACCGTGTGCCCCAAGCCTGTGTACCACGACCTGCCGCCGTCGAACTCGCGGCACCAGATGATCGGATGGTCGCCCCCCATCACGCCGCCCGTGTAACTGCTTTCAACCACCGTCGCGAGAACCGTAACACGCGGACGCGGATTCTGCCGGTAGTCGTACCACTCGTCGGTCCACTCGGAGGTCTTTGGGAGCGAGCGCATTGTGAAGTGGCTCGGTTGCTCGACGACTACGCGCGCCCTTTGCACCGGCGGGTGTGAGCGAAAGTACGCGCCGACCAACTCTCCGTACCACTCCCAATCGTATTCCGTGTCGGCGGCGCTGTGGATGCCGACGAAGCCGCCTCCCGCTCGCACGAATCGCACAAGGGCAGCCTCCTGTTCGGCGTTCAGAACGTCTTGCGTGGTGAGGAGGAACACGACGACCTCTTTGGTTGCGAGGTTGCCATCGGTGAAACGCGAAGCGTCCTCGGTCGCCTCCATCGGAAAGCCGTTCTCGCTACAGATCTTGCGCATCACCTCGACGCCGGTTGGTATCGCATCGTGGCGATATCCGGCGGTCTTCGAGAACACGAGCACCCGCGGAGAGGGCGGCGTTGCCGCGTGCGAAGACAGAATCACGGCTGCGAGACAGGCGAGCACGCCGTAGTTTAGCCGACGACGGTTCGGGTACAGTGCTTGCCTTCGGGCATGAGGGGCGTTGCGCTTTTCCTAACTCGGTACGGAGTGCTGGTTGCGTTCGTGGCGCTCTTCCTTGTCAACGCGATCTGGCAGGGCGAGGTGTTCCTCAAGCCGGAGAACCTGCGCAACCTTCTGAACCAGAACGCCGCGGTGGGCATTATCGCGGTCGGGATGACGTTCGTCATTCTAACGGGCGGGATTGACCTTTCGGTGGGCAGCCTGATGGCCCTCGCGGCAGCGCTCGGATTGGTTGCGCTCAACCGAGCGATCGAGACGGGGGTGAGCGAGGGCGCGGCAGTGTGGCTCGCGGCGGCGACGATGCTCGGCTCGGGCTTGGTGCTGGGGATGATGAACGGCTTGTTCGTCGCATGGGGAAGGGTTGCGCCGTTCATCGCGACTTTGGTGGGGCTTGTTGGTTTCCGCTCGCTCGTCCTGGCGCTGGCGAACGGCGGCGAGATTCGCTCCTCTTCGATGGAGACACTTCCGTCGCTGGAAACCGGCGGTCTGCCGACGGGGTTGGTGTCCGCGGGCGGAACGCCGCTTGTGTTGACGTGGGGCGTCGTGCTGTTTCTCGTTGTTACACTCGTTGCCGAGTTCGTTACTCGGCGCACGCGGTTTGGCAGGCTCGTTTACGCGGTCGGCTCGAACGAGCGCGCGGTTCGCTATTCGGCGGTGAACGCGAGTGTTGTCAAGTTCTGGGTTTACGCGTTGTCCGGCGCGATGTGCGGGCTTGCCGCGCTCACGCTGAGTGCGCGAATGAATTCGGTGGCGTCGGGCAGCATGGGCGCGTACTACGAGTTGGATGCGATCGCGGCGGTGGTCATCGGCGGCACGAGCCTAAGCGGCGGCGTCGGTCGTGTGTGGGGGACGTTCTTGGGCGTCCTGCTGCTCGGAATGATTACGAACATGCTGGTGGTGGCGAACGTCCCGGTCTACTGGCAGGGCGTCGTGAAGGGCGCGATCATCCTGCTCGCTGTGCTCCTGCAGCGGTCGGCTGCCGAGGAATGAGCCTCGCGAGCACGCCAACCTCTTGTTCTACGACGGCGGTGGGCGCGCGCCTCGTGTGCGTTATGAGGTCAACCCGCCGGAAAGCGCCGGGGAGGCAGGAATCCGGGCTGCGGCGTCAAAATAGGACCCCATGTCAGTAAGGTGTCTTGCGGCGGTTACTCTTCTCGCGTCGGCGTTTCTCGCCGGCTGCCAGTCCGGTCAGCCCTCAGCGGGAGGGGCGGGAACCGAGGGCGACGCTGCCCCACAAAGGATTGTGATCGGCGTCTCCGTTCCTGCGGCTGACCACGGCTGGACTGCGGGTGTGATCTGGTGGGCTGAACAGGCCATGGCGCTCTATCCGAACGTCCAATGGAAGTTCAGCACGGCGGACACACCCGCTAAGCAGATCTCCGACCTCGAGACGATGATGGCGGCGGGGGTGGACGGTATCGTGGTACTCGCCACGGAGAGCGCGCCGCTCACCCCAATTGCTAAGCAGATTCACGAGCGGGGCATCCTTCTCATCAACGTCGACCGCGGATTTCTCGAACCGGTTGCAGACGTGTTCATCGAAGGCGACAACAAGGCGTTTGGGCGAAAGGCAGCCGAGTACATCGTTCAGAGGCTGAACGGTCAGGGCAACGTCGTCATCCTTGAGGGCATCCCCTCGACGGTCAACACCGACCGCGTCGAGGCGGCGCGCTCGGTGTTCGCTCGCTATCCGGGCATCAGGATCCTGGATCAGCAGACCGGGATGTGGAACCGTCAGAAGGCGATGGAGGTGATGCAGACGATCCTGCTGAAGCATCCGAAGATTGACGCGGTCTGGGCGGCAGACGACGACATGGCTCTCGGCGCCGAGCAGGCGATTCGCGAAGCCGGCAGACAGAACGAGATGTGGCTTATCGGCGGCGGTGGGATGAAGGATGTGGTGAAGAAGGTCCTCGACCGCGACCCGATGTACCCGGCGACGGTAACGTACTCGCCTTCAATGATCGCCGTCGGCATCCACGAAGCGGTCTCCGTCCTGCGGGACGGGAAGCGGACTGAGATTCTTCAGTTCTTCCCCAGGCACGTAACACTCGACGTGGAGTTGGTCACACCGGAGAACGCCCAGCAGTACTACTTCCCGGACTCGATCTACTAAAGTACAGGCTTTCGGCTTATTCATGCTCCTTTCTGCGGTGGAGGTTGGTTGCTTGACGTTGCCTGTGCCGATGGAGTATGCTTGCCGCGCTTTCCGCTCACACGCGGGGCGGGATGGAAGCGCAATAAAGAAACAAGGAGGTTCAACAGAATGAGAACACTGCTGGTTGCAGCGGTCTTTGTGTTTTCCGCCATCGGCGCGTTCGCCCAGCCGGTGCCCCACTTCCCGATGGGACCGGGCACTTGGAGGGGCAACGTCGAAGGCTCGTTCCGGAGCCTTTCCGTCGGCGGCGGCTCGGACATTGAAATCACCAACCTCGAGCTGATGGGTTGGTTCTTCGCGTCTGAGCAGATCGAGATCGGCGGCGGCTTGAGCTGGTTCGATGCGGATGGGACGGAAACCAGTTCGATCATGGTCGGACTGAACTACTACTTCACGGACCCGAACGCTCAGGTTCCCGTTTACCTCGGTGGACGGTATCACCACGAGGACTTTGCCGGCTTCGACGAGAACGGCTGGTCCGCGGAACTCGGCGCGCATTTCTTTGTCGCCGAGAACGTGTCGGTCTCTCCGTTCATCTCGTTTGCACAGCTTGACGACATTGACATCTTCACCGTCGGCTTTGCTCTGTCCATCTGGTTCCAGTCGCGATAGCGCGACGCGAGGAACCTTTCACCTGGGTCGCCGATTCTTTCGAGTCGGCGACCTGCCTCTTTGAGGCTTCACGAGATAGAATGTCGTTATGAGTAAACGGGTAACGGCGTTCACCCTGATTGAACTGCTGGTGGTCATTGCCATCATTGCGATACTCGCCGCAATCATATATCCCGTCTTCATCCGGGCGAAGGAGGCGGCGAAGGCGAGCACGTGCGCCAGCAACCTGCGCAACCTCGCCTTGGCGGTGGACCTGTATCAAACCGACCACGACGGTAGGTTCCCGCTTGCAGCCTACGCCGAGGGGGCGGAGTTCAAGTTGTGGCACGACATGACCGACCCCTACCTGAACAACAAGCAGGTGTGGCATTGCCCTAGCAGCGCTGTCTCGAAGACCGACGCGAGCGGTGCGATTACCGCGCACTTCGGATACAACGCGCTCTATCTCACGACCATCGCTCTCGACTTCTCGAACTCTCAGCAGCACACGGCGTATCAGACCAGCGACATCGCTAACCCGAGCGAGACTGTGCTGCTCATCGAGTCGGGGTCGAGCGTTGAAGGGAGTTGGTGCGGCGACGACGGCAAGTTCCTACTCCCGCCCAGTCAGCCTGATGCCGACTGTTGGGGAAGGCCGAACGCCGTGCACAACGCGATGACCAACGTCGCATTCGTAGACACGCACGTCAAGCGGCTCAGGCCGGCGGCGTACTACGAAGGTCGCACGCCGACAGACGAGTTCTTCGACCGCGATTAGCGCAACTCGCGAATTCGGATGTTGCGGAACCACACGATATCGCCGTGGTCCTGCAGCAAGATGTGGCCACGCGCAACCTTTCCGAACAGCGGCATGTCGCGGAACTTGCTCTCTGCGACGCGCCGGTTCCAATCCTCACTGCCGATGTCGTATTCGACCACCTTATAGCCGTTCAGCCAATACTCGACATGGTTGCCCCGGGCGATGATGCGCACATCGTTCCACGAACCGACGGGGCGAACGGTATCGCGACTGCGGGGATGAAGCGCGTAGTTCGCTCCTGCAGACGTTGTCGGGTTCTGCCCGTCCAGGTGTCGGTCGTCGTCGAGCACCTGCATCTCGGGCGCGGAGTTCCACGGCACTGCCTGCGACGCGTCAACGCGGAAGAAGATTCCGCTGTTGCCTCCGGGTGAGACCTTCCATTGCAGGCGGAGGTCGAAATCGGCGAACTGCTCGGCGGTCATGATGTCGCCTCGTGTGCCCTGATCGGGCTGCAGCATCATGGCGCCGTCTACAACCTTCCAGGCGGTAGGCGGCTGCGTCGCTTTGAACGCGCGCCAGCCGTTCAATGACTGACCATCGAACAGCAGTCGGAATCCTTCTCTCTGTTCCTCGGGCGAAAGGCGGTTGATGTATTCGGGCATGGGTGCGACCTCGTGCGCTCGCGTCGGAATGCGATTGAGCGTATACCAAGCCTCCGTTGTCCACAGTTCCCGCCCGCCGGAGTCGGCGAGGCCGCGGTTGACGTCGAGATACACGACATGCCCCTCTTTCAAGCCGGAAAGTTCGAGGAACACGCGCGTGCGGTCTGCCGAGA
>Ga0209172_10004895_pt1 | contig 17087 bp, 9 predicted proteins | sample LarsenN4metaG_FD_184113 | JGI IMG/M metagenome (GOLD analysis project Ga0209172, IMG submission 184113) | Hot spring sediment bacterial and archeal communities from British Columbia, Canada, to study Microbial Dark Matter (Phase II) - Larsen... ... | reverse complement strand
TTGGGGTCGAGGAACGCGCCCAGGTTCGACGCCACCGGGTTCTCCAAATCAAAATCCGCCGGGTCTTTGAGGAACATCACCGCCCCGGCCAGCAGCCCGCCCAGGGCGTGCGGCAGATTGCCGTAGCAGACCACGGCGTAGACCTGGCGGAAGGTGAGCTGGGCGCCGAGCAGGATGTTGAAGACGAAGAGGAACACTCCGCCCGTCACCAGCGTAATCAGCGGCCAGGCCAGCGCCCCCTGGATGTGAGAAGCGACCGGGACGAAGCGCAGCTGCTGCTGCAGAACTTGTTCGCGCTGCTCGACCGGCATCTGCTGGACGCGGGGGTTCTGCTCCATCTGCTGGCGCATGAAGCGTTCCCAGCCCACGCGCTGGGTGAAGGCGAAGATGTAGCCCACGGTGACGACCATGAGCAACAGCAGCGGCAGCCACCAGCCTGCGGGGCGGGCGGCGAGGTCGGCGAAGGCCGGCTTGGGGTCGAACAGCGTTCCGATCACGCGGTCGAGGTGACCCATCGGTTCAAGGGGAGCGGCGGGGTCACCCTGAACGGGTTCACCGTGAACGGGCTCGCTCATCGCAACCTCCTGGGCAGGGATTCCTCTCCAGTATTACGTTCCGGCCAGCGGGAAGATTGCACGGCCGTTCAGCGGGTGCGCTCGTCGGACTCGATCTGGCCGTCGCGGATCTTGATGATGCGGTGGGCGTGGGCGGCGATGTCGTGCTCGTGGGTGACGAGCAGGATGGTGTTGCCCTGGTTGTGCAGCCGCTCCAAGAAGTTCATGATTTCCGCCGAAGTCTGCGAGTCCAGGTTGCCGGTGGGCTCGTCGGCCAGCAGGAGCGAGGGGCGGTTGACCAGGGCCCGGGCGATGGCCACCCGCTGGCGCTCTCCGCCCGACAGCTCGTTCGGGCGGTGGTTCATGCGGTCGGCCATATCGACCGCCGCCAGGGCCTCGGCGGCGCGCTCGCGCCGCTCCGCCGCCGGCGTGCCGTTGTAGATGAGCGGCAGCTCGACGTTGTGCAGCGCCGTCGCCCGCGGCAGCAGGTTGAAGGTCTGGAAGACGAAGCCGATCTCCTTGTTGCGGATGAAGGCCAGCTGGTCGTCGTCCATCTCGCTCACCAGCTGCTCGTTCAGCCAGTAGCGGCCGTCGGTGGGGGTGTCGAGGCAGCCGATGAGGTTCATCAGGGTGGACTTGCCCGAGCCCGAGGGCCCCATGATGGCGGCGTACTCGTTGCGGGGGATTTCGAGGTTCACCCCGCGCAGGGCCTGCACCGCCACCGCCTCCCCCATGTCGTAGGTTTTCCAGAGATTCTCGGTCTTGATGAGGAGGGCCATCGGCGGCTCCGTGAGCGGTTAGCGCGGCGCGCCCGGCGCGCCTTCACCGGGCTTCTCCTCGCGCACCTTGGCCAGGTGACGCAGCTCGCGCAGCACGCGGTAGCTGCCGGTGACGATCTTCTGGCCTTCGTCGAGCCCGCCGGTGATTTCGATGTCGGTCACGCCGGTGATGCCGGTCTCGACCTTCTGGAAGCGGGCCTGGCCGTCCTTGACCACGAAGACGCCCTGCCACTCCTCTTTGTCTTTATTCTCGGGCGTGGCGGCCACGGTGGCGGCCTTGGCCGTCTTCTCCCCCTTAGACGCGCGCTCGGCCGCTTCGATATCAGCCTTGCGGCGGATGGTGAGGGCCTGGATGGGGATGGCCAGCACCTTCTCGCGGGTGGCGGTGGTGACGCGGGCGGTGGTGGAGAGGCCGGGGCGGACGATGGCGGGCGGGTCGTCGAGCGTGATGACCACCTTGAAGTCCTTGGCCTCCTGCGTCCCGGTCTGCAGCTCGGCGGTCGAGCGTCCGGTCGAGCGCACCAGCGCCGTCGTGCCCATTTCCGTCACCCGCCCCTTGAAGGTCTGGTTGGGGAAAGCGTCGATGGTGACTTCGGCGGGCTGGCCCATCTTGACGTTGACGATGTCGGTCTCGTCCACCTTGACCTCGGCGGTCACTTCCGACATGTCAGCCACCGTCATCAGGAAGCTGCCGGGCGAGTTCTGGATGCCCGGAACCGACTGCTCGCCCACGTGCACGGGCAGGTTGGTGACGACGCCGTCGATGGGCGAGGTGTAGATCGTCTTTTGCAGGACATCAGCGGCGCGGGTCAGGTTGGCGCGCGAGGAGAGCAGGGTGGAGCGGGAGCGCTCGAGCTCCGCCTTCGCCTGGCTCACCCGCGCCTCGGCCAAAGCCACGCCCGCCTGGGCGCCTTCGAACTCCGCCTTGCGGGTGTCGTACTCCTGCTGGGAGATGAGCTGGTCTTTGTGGAGCCCCTGGGCGCGCTCCCAGTTCAAAGTGGCGCGATCGAAATCCGCCTTGTTGCGGCGCAGCTCGGCCTCGGCGGTCTTCAGGCTGGCCTCGGCGGCCTGGACGGCGGACTCGAGCGAAGAGACGTTGGCGCGCGAGGCCTCCATTTCGGCGCCCGCCTGCACCGCTTCCATGCGCAGCAGCACCTGGCCGCGGCGCACCCGGTCGCCTTCCGCCACCGCAATCTCGACGATCTTGCCGAACGACTGGGAGTTGATGTTGACGTAGTTCCGCGGCCGGATTTCGCCCGAGGCAGTCACGATGGAGGCCAGGTCCTGCCGCTTGACTTCGCCCGTCTGCACGGCCACCACGCCGGCCTTCTGCTTCTGCCATACCACGCTGGCCGCCACCACCGCCGCCAGCGCTACCACCACAATCAGGGCAATCTTCCGCGAGCGTCTCATCGCCATGGGCGTAAGGAATTCCCTCCTGCTCTATTAGTACGAAAGCGGCCCGAAAAAGTTTACCGAAAATGCAAAGCCGGCCCCGTCGGCCGGCGCCGCCCCGCCTCCCACTCATGTCACTCTACCGCCAAGCCCGCCACCCGGCAAGCCGCGGCCCGCCGGCGGCGAGATGTGACGGGGGTCACTGACAAAGGGGGGGCTCCGTGCTAGCCGTGGAAGCTGCCGCAGGCCGCGCCACGGAAAGGAGTCCTTCCATGCTTACCCGAGTTCGATTTGCTTTGCTCTTGGTGTTCCTGTTCCTCCTTGCAGCTCTTTCGCTCAATTTCGGACCGTCACCTCGCGCCCAGTCGGGGCCTACCCTATGCGACGTAGCCTCGGCAGGCGTGTGCGTTGACCCCGCGACGGTTGACTTCGACGACCCGAACGACGACCTTCCGGAGATCGGCGGCGAAGGGTTCGGCGCATTGGCAGTGACTTCGAACGCCCGCGTCAACACGAAGAAAGACAATGGCAAGCCCCAAAACGAACCGTACGTAGCCATCAAGCCGGACGACCCGACCAAGCTCGTTGCGGGCGCGAAAGACTACTTCTTCGGGGCAGGCAACTCCAGCTGCGGGTTCTACAGGTCCACAGACGGGGCCGGCAGTTGGCAGCCAGGGACGGCTCTGCCCGTTCCTTCGGGTTACAACTCCCAGTCGGACCCCGGCCTCGCATGGAGCCCCGACCTCGGGGGCTACCGGCGCGTGTACTACTCCTGCGTGCTGCTCAACTCATACCCCGGCGACCTGACGCCAGACAACGGAAGCATTTGGGTAACCTATTCCCAGGACGATGGCGCACACTACCCGATAGGCAACGGGAAAATCGTGGCGCAGGGCAGCCAGGGCACCCCGCCCTGGCCGCCCCCAATCGTCTTCCACGACAAGCCCTTCATTGCCGCGGACCCACAGGGGGGAAATGTCTACGTCGCCTGGACCCGCTTTGAAGACTTCAAGGGCGACGACGTCCAGGACACGGGGGAGATTCGCGTCAAGCGCTCGACTGACAATGGATTCACGTTCGGTGATCTGCATACTGTCTCGACGGCTCCTCTTAACCAGGGGGCTGTGCCCTTGGTGGGGCCTGGGGGAGTAGTCTATATCGTTTACGCGGTGCTCGGTGGCCCAGCCCATAGGGTCTCCAGCCTCGAGATTGTGAGCTCGACCGACGGCGGCGTGTCTTGGACTTCGCCCAGCACAGTTGCCAACGTCATAGGCTTGCCTGCTACGCTGCCCAATACCTTAATTCGCGTGAACAGCTTCGCCACAGCGGCGGTGGACCCCGTCAATGGGCATATCTACGTCGCCTGGGCCGACAACGGCACATTTGACTTGTTTGGAGGAAACGGAGACATTCTCTTCACGCGCTGGGATGGAGGAAGTTGGAGCACGCCGCAGAACCTGACCAGCGGCAATACCAACGACCAGTTCTTCCCCTGGCTTAGCGTCGCTCCCAACGGGAACATTGACCTCGTCTACTACAGCCGCCTCAACACTACCAGCAAGAAGATCAACGTTTTCCACCAGCGGTCCACTGACGGAGGCCTACAGTTCAGCGGCGAGACGCTCGTTAACCTTGGAGGCAATATCCGCGGCGGGACCCAGTTCTCCGGCGGGTTCATCGGCGACTACATTGGCGTGGCCTCGGGCCCGTCAGGAGCCGTGGCGGTTTGGATGGACACGCGGCGCACCATACCCGGCAGCATCACCCAGCGGCACCAGGACGTCTACTCCGCCGTCATCCCGTGAAGAGGAGGGCGAGTTTGTCTGGAAGCGCCTTGGGCGCTATGCTTGCAGGGGGGGCGTGGGGGAGGGGAAGCCCGGCTTGACGCGCATGCGAACCCGTCGACAGGGAGCCTCGCCCCTCTGGGGGCTGACGGGAGCAATCTGCCTGCTGGGGGCGGCGGGCGTCTTGGCGGTTCTCGCCAACGATTCCCAGGCCACGGCTCCCCAGCAGCAAAACGGTGTTGCCTTCTCCGGACCCGTTCTTCTTTCCGACCCGGCACACACTGTCGGCGAGCCGCAGGCGGCGGTTGGCCCGGAGGGAAACATCTACGCGGCCTGGGGTGGCGGGCCACTGGAGTGCCCGAGTAGGAACATCTATTTCGGCCGCTCCACGGACGGGGGACAAAGCTTCTCCCCCTCGCAAAGCCTTTCCGGGTTCCCCTGCGACCTGCAGCTTCATGACGCAAGCCTTCCCAAAGTCAGCGTGGATGCAGCCGGCACCATCTACGTTGTCTGGGACTTGGCCGCCCCGGACGCGCCTGGCAACCAGGTGTACTTCACGCGCTCTGCCGACGGTGGGCAAAGTTTCACCCAGCCCAAGAACATCTCGAACAGTCCCTCTAATACCGCCTATTCGTCGGCGGTGGCTGGCGGCGCGGCCGGTCAGGTGTGCGCGGTCTGGGAAGACGAATACGACCCTCAACAGTACCTCCAAATCTTCATTTCTTGCTCAACGGATTCGGGAGGCATTTTTTCTCCACCGCTGCAAGTTTCGTTTCACTCGTCGGAATGGGTGTGGTCCTACTTCCCCGAGGTGGCCATGGGTCCTGCCGGGGTAATTTACGTCGCGTGGTCGCAGGTCGGAAGCGCCGGCAGCGACATCTTCTTCAGCCGGTCAATTGATGGGGGTCAAAGTTTCTCGATGCCGATGAACCTCTCCGAGCGGGTCGGCTATTCCGCTGGGGTGCGTTTGGAGGTGGACCCGGCCGGGACGCTGTACGTGGTCTGGACGGATGATGCCCCGGGAGCCTGGGAGGTGATGTTCCGGCGCTCCGAGGATGGCGGACTGACCTTTTCTCGCCGCAAGCGTCTCAGCGGAAGTGACGGGGCCGCTTCGACCATTCCCGAGATCGCGACCGGCAGTGCGGGGCGAATCTTTGTGACTTGGAGCGAGTACGGCCCGAAGGAGAGCATCCTGTTGACCCGCTCCCGGGACGGCGGCAGGCGCTTCCACCGGCCCGTGAAAGTTCCCTTGACCTCGGACGCCCTGAACGCCGTGAGCTACGGTATGGCGGCGGACGCGGCCGGCAATGTCTACGTGGTCTATCCGGGCGGCTTGCCCGACCCCGCCTGGTGGTACGGCATCTACTTCACCCGCACCGTCGACCCACTCCCCTGACAGCGGCTTCCAACCGCCCTCCGGGTAGTGGGTCAGATTGCTGTAGTGGCGCTCTGTGAGCGCCGCAACTTGAGGCGATCCTTGGCTCGGCGGTCACAGACCGCCGCTACAAAAACTAAACTGCCCCACTACCGCCCTCCGGCCTTCCTTGACCCGCGGCCTGCCCCGGGGTAGTCTCGGCGGTGCGGCCGAAGCGCAGCCCAGGCCGCGGGGGAGAGCCATGAAGAAACTCAAGGGCACAGCCGCGTTCCTTCTCGGGGTGGCGCTGGTGAGCGCCGCGGCCGAAAGCGGTGCCGCGCGGCGCGCCGACGTCGAGCGCTCCTTGAAGCAACGCTACCGCCTCACCGTCATCGGCACCGGCATGCTGGGTTTCACCGGCGACCGCAGCAGCATCCGGGAGGCGGGAGGCATTTTGAGCCTGCGCCGCGCCGGGCTCTCCGGCTCGCTCGACCCCAACCAGCCCGCCACCTTCCACATCCGCCAGGGGCAGGCCGAAGCCGGGCGCGGCCAGCATGACGTCCCGCTCCCGGTTGGAGAGAAGTTCTACGTCCACAGCGTCTATGTGGGCTCGGATGTGGTCGTGCTCGGGCTGTTGAGCGCGCGCACGGTGTCGAGCTCGCAAGGCTCCGGGCCGGTCTGGGTGGCGCTCAACTTCTTCTTCCCGCCGGCGGCGCTGGCCGAAGCCAACCTGGGGCAAGTCTTCCCGGCGCTCGACCAGTGGCTGCTGCCGGAAGAAGGCCTGCGGCCGATGCTGCAAGAGCCCGCGCCGGCACCGCCGCCCGAACCACCGCCGCCGCCCCCCGCCCCGCCCGCCGAACTCACCCCCGGGATGAGCCGCGACGCCGTGGTGGCGGCGCTGGGCGCGCCGCAACGAGAAGTGAGCTTCGGAGCGCGCACCTGGTTGAGCTATCCGGGCCTGGTGGTGCTGCTCGAGCAGGGGAAGCTCACCGCGGTCGACCGCAGCGGCCAGCCGCCCGCCAAAGTCCAGGTGGTGTCGGAGCCCGACGGGGCTGACGTTTTCCTCGACGGGAGTTTTGTCAGCTCCACCCCGGCCACCCTGGAGCTGCCCGCCGGCACTTATCAGGTCAGCATGCGCCTGCCGGGTTACCGGGAGTGGCAGCGGGAGCTGCGCGTGCTGGCCGGGAGCCAGCTGACCGTGCGCGCCCGGCTGGAAAAATAAGCGCAGGCCACCTGGCCGCGCCTTCCCCGCATCCTCAAGCAAGTGTGCTAGAGTAGAAATCTTGAGGCAGTTCGCCCGATGCGCACCGGAGTAGGAGCGGGGAGAGTCATCGCGCTCGTCGTGGCCGCCTGGCTCGCCAGCGCCGGCCCGGTGGCGGCCGCCACGCACCCAGTTTCTCCCAAGCACAAGAAGTGGCTGGAAGAAGAAGTCGTGTACATTATTTCGGACGAGGAGAAAAAGTTCTTCCGCCAACTCCCAACCGACGCCGAGCGCGACCAGTTCATCGAGCGCTTCTGGCTGGCCCGCGACCCCACCCCCGACACCCCGGAAAACGAATTCAAGGACGAGCACTACCGCCGCATCGAGTACGCCAACCAGTACTTCTCCGAAGGGCGCGGGCGCACCGGCTGGCGCACCGACCGCGGCCGGATGTACATCGTGCTCGGCAAGCCCAACCAGGTGACCAAGTACCCCTGGCACAACGCCGTCCGCCCGACCGAGCTCTGGTTCTACTCGAACACCCACCCCTCGCTGCCCAACTTCTTCTACCTGCTCTTCTTCCAGCCCGACGACGCCAGCGACTACCGGCTCTACAGCCCGGTGATGGACGGCCCCACCAAGCTCGCCAAAGGCTCGGGCACGGAGAACAATCCCCGCGGGGCCTTCCAGCAGTTGACCCAAGTGAGCGCCGAGATGGCGCGCGCCTCGCTCACCTTCCTGACCGACGAGCCCATCGACCTAGAAAGCTTCACCGCCACCATGGCCTCCGACTCCATGGTCACCCGCATCTACAACCTCCCCAACGACCGCTTCACCAAGGAGATGCTGCACCGGCGGCAGGCGCTGCGGGAGATGGTGAAAACCCGGGTGACCTTCGAGCCGGACGTGCTGGAGGTCGAGTGGGTCCCGCTGCGCGACCCCGACGGCCACACCTCCGTCCACCTGCTGCTCCTGCTGCCCGCCACCCTGCAACATCTGGCCACGCCAGCCGCCGATAAGTACCGCGTCCTCGCCCGGGTGAACACTTTGGTGCGCACCGCCGCCGGCCAGCCGCTCTTCCAGCAGACCCACGCAGGCACCTACAGCTACACGGCCGAGGCCTACGAGCGCTTGAAAGAACTCCCCTTCGCCTACGAAGACCGGCTGCCGCTGCCCCCGGGGGACTATGACCTGGACTTCGTCTTTCAGGATGAGATCAAGGGGACGCTCTACCTGGCGCGGAAGCGGGTGAGCGTGACCGCGCCCGAAGGCCTGCAAGTGAGCCCCCTCGTCCCCTACGAGGAAGCGGTGCAGGCGGAAGACCCGGCGGCGCCGCGCCCCTTTGGCTTCTTTGATCTTCACTTCGTCCCGAGCGCCCGCAAAGAATTCGGCCGCGGCGAGAAGCTCAAGGTTTTCTTCCAAATCTATCTCCCCCGGGGCGGCCCGAGCTACTCCGAGGGAGACAAGTTGCAGGTGGACTACACCCTGGGGAGCCCCACCGGCGGCGCCACGCGCCACACCGAAAGCGAGCAAGTCGCCAAGCAGCAGTTCGACGCCCAGGGCACCGTCCTGCACGGAAAGGCCTTCTCGTTGAATGAGCTCGAGCCGGGCAGCTACCGGCTCATCGTCACGGTCACGGATCCAGCCACCAAGCTGTCGGCCTCCGAGACGCTGACCTTCAAGGTCGCCCAGATGAGAGGAGACCTGGGCCGGACCACCATCAGCAACGGCCGGCTGGCCGAAGACGCCCGCCAGGGCTGGCTCGACTACCGCCGCGCCCTCTGCGAAGCCGGGCAGAATCGCCCCGAGGCCGCTCTGCGCCTGCTCGAAGACGCGCTCGGGCGCAATCCCAGCCTGGGCCCGGCCCGCGACAAGCTGGCCACGCTCCTGTACCAGCGCGGCGATCACGCCCGCGTCGCCGCCCTCGCTGACTCTGCCACCATCGCTGCCGACACCGGCCTCGACGCCGTCCTCGCCTACTTGGCGGCGCTGGAAGAGACCGGGCAGAGAAGCAGAGCCATCGAGCTTGGCGAACAAGCCGTCGCCATCCTGGCCCCGGCCGGGGCGCTGTACGAAGAAATGGCGGCGCTCTATGAAAAATCCGGGCAGGGCGAGCGGGCGCGGGAAATGCGCGACCGGGCTCGCCAGACCGGCGAACCCCGCAAACCCACGACTAATTAGGCGATTTTTCCCTCAAATATAAGATTCGGTAGGATTTGCTCGATAGCCTACCAGAAACGGTATTCTTTGGGCCGCTCCGAAAATATACGCCCTATGAAGGTTGTCTAACATATTGAAAATAAAAGTAATAGTGTTGATTTAATAGGGCTGATTCCTGGCAAGGTGATTGCATAGTCATTGGCCGTGACTGTGTCATTTCACGTGACTTATCTCGAGGAGACAACCTGATGAAATCCCGTTCGGTGCTTTTGCTGTTCGTGTGTGTCCTGTTTACCGCGCTGTCGGGCTGGGCCCAAGGGGGCCAAGTAACCGTCGGTACGGTGCAGGTTACTGTTGAGGACGCGACCGGGGCGGTAATCCCCGGCGCCAAAGTGACCCTGTCTTCGCCCATGGGCTCGCGCACGGTGACAACCGATGATCGCGGCATCGCGCTCTTCGGCGGCGTGGCGCCGGGCCTGTGGACCATTCGCGCGGAAGTCCCTGGCTTCAAGGCTGCCGAAGCCAAGGACGTGGACGTGCGCATCAACGTGCGCACCCCGGTCATCCTGGTGATGGAGCCTGGGGACGTGACGCAGACCGTGGAAGTGACCGCGGCCGCGATCGCCATCGACCCCGGCAGCACCAACTTGACCGCCAGCCATAACGACACCCTCTACAGCACCATTCCCATCGGCCGCAACCTCACCAACACCTTCTATCTCGGCGCCGGTGTGAACGACGGCGGCGGCACGGGCTTTGCCAACCCGTCCATTTCCGGCGGCAGCGGCCTGGAGAACCTCTACGTGCTCGACGGCGTCAACATCACCAACACCGGCTTCGGCGCCTACGGCACTTACCACCGCGTCTTCGGCCCCATCGGCAGCGGCGTCACCACCAGCTTCATTCAGGAAGTCCAGGTGACGACCGGCGGCTTCGAGGCCAACTACGGCCAGGCCTTGGGCGGCGTGGTCAACGTCACCACCAAGTCCGGCAGCAACGACTTCCACGGCGCCATCTACGGCTACTTCACCACCCAGACCCTGTCCGGGGCCAACCGCCAGATCAACCCCTTCCGGACCGCGCAAAGCACGGAAGTGCACGGCCTCAACGAGTATGACTTCGGCGTCGAGGCGGGCGGCTATATCATGAAGGACCGCTTGTTCTGGTTCGGGTCCTTCAACCCGGTCATCCGCCGGCCCGAGATCAGCGCTCCGTCCGGATTCCCCTACGCGGGCAACTGCAATCCCTTGACCACTCTGTGCCATGCGTTGGGGCAGATTGAGGTCCCGCGGCGCACCATCAACTATGCGATGAAGTTGACCGGCGTGATCAACCCCGATCACACGGTGGAAGCCACCTGGTACGGCGACCCGACCGTCTGGTCGTTCGGCCCCACCACGGGCTCGGCCCGCGGCGAGGGAGGGCGCGGCCTGCTCGGGGTTCCCACCGTGGTCGGTGGCGTCGTCACTCCGCGCGACTTCAGCCGGCTGGACTATTCCGGCCTCAACTGGGCCATCCGCTACAACGGCGCTTTCACGCCCAAGTGGGTGTTGAACGCCCACATCGCCCAGGCGCACAACCGCTTCGCGGAAGAGCGCTTCTTCAACGCCTATGCCATCACCGACCGCACCGGCGCCATCACCGGCAACCCCGGCGTGCCGGTCGGCCTCGGCGGCATCGGCTTCTTCGAGAACTTCAAGGGCGATACCAAGCAGTTTTACATCAACAGCATGCACCAGTACAAACTCATCGGGCCGCACGAAATCAACGTCGGCTTCCAGTTCGAGACCGCGGTCTGGGACGTGGACGCCCGCCGCTCCGGCCCGAGCTACCCGCTGCCGGCCGACCCGCAGACGGTCGCCGCCGGCATCGTGGGCGTGCTCCAGCAGGGTGGCAGCGGCACAGCGCGCCCCTGCTTGGAGCGTACTGGTCTAGCAGATTGCGGCATCGGCTTGCCGCTCTTCCCGCGGCCCGGCCTGGCGCCGTCGGCCTACTACTTCCAGATCAGCCGCGGTAACTACGCCGGCAACCCCGTCTTCACCCGCACCCGCTACGGGGCGCTCTATGCCAGCGACACCTGGTCCATCACCGACCGCATCAACATCAAGCTCGGTCTGCGCTGGGAACAGGAGAACATGTACGGCAACCCGCTGGTGGTGCCCACCAACCACTACAACTTCACCGGCAACTGGGCGCCGCGCCTGGGCGTGACCGTCGACCCCTGGGGCAAGCGCAAGGCCAAGGCCTACTTGAGCTTTGGCCGCATCTTCGAGCGCATTCCGCTCGATATGGCCCAGCGCTCCTTCGGGGGTGAGGCCAGCTTCATCACCCAGATCTGGGGCGCCACTTCGGTCGACCCCTTCAGCGGCGCGCCGGAGTTCAACCCCTTCCCGGGCGGCAGCATCTACCTGCCGTCGTTCAGCAACTTCAACTGCGCGGCGGGCGTGAGCGCCGTGCTCTGCACTTCCACCGGCGCCGTGCGCGAGCCGAACCCGTTCATCACCGGCGGCGTCGGCACCCTGATGTTCCCGGGGACGAAGATGCAGTTCCTGGATGAGTTCGTGCTCGGCTACGAGCAGGAGCTCCCCCACGGCTTCTTCGTCCGCACCCGCTATCTCGACCGGCGCATCAAGCGCATCGTCGAGGACGTCAGCGGCATCAGCGTGGAAGCGGCCAATGCCGGGATGCAGCAGGAGTACGTCATCACCAGCGTCACCCGCAACACCGACGTGGCCCGCAACCCGAAGTGCGTCGACCCGAACGAGAGCGTCTTCAGTGGCTGCCCGACCTCGGGCTTCCGCTTCAACAACCCGCTGGACGGCCTGGCCTTCCCCGACGGCATCCCCGACGGCTTCCCTGACCCGGTGCGCAACTACCAGGCGGTGGAAGTCAGCCTGGAGCGCCGCCTGCGGGATAACTGGCAGATGTTCATCAACTGGCGCATCGCCAAGCTGTTCGGGAACTTCGAAGGCTCGTTCCGCAACGACAACGGCCAGGAAGACCCGAACATCAGCTCGCTGTTCGACTTCACCAACAGCATCGGCTTGGCCGACCAGTTCACCCCGGGCCCGTTGCCCACTGACCGCCTGCACATCGTCAACTTCTACGGCTCCTACATGATCAACAGCGGCTGGGCCAACAACCTCAACATCGGCGCCAACCTCCGCATCCAGAGCGGCGCGCCCACCAGCCGGCTGCTCCACCACCCGGCCTACTTCAACGCCGGGGAGATTCCGGAGGGCGGCCGCGGCTCGTTGGGCAAGACCCGCGTGATCGGGACCTTCGACCTGCACTTCGACTACCCCTGGAAGGTCACCGAACGGTTCACCCTCCGGGGTGCGCTCGACTTCTTCAACCTCTTCAACGCCGAGCGCATTACCCAGGTGGACCAGTTCGCGACGCTGGGCGGCGGCGGGGTCAATCCGGACTTCCTGACCCCCCTCGACTTCCAGACGCCGTTCCGCACGCGCTTTGCTCTGCGGTTCGAGTGGTAATCCCGAGGCTTCGGGATACCCTTCGAGCCTGAAGCTTAACCGGGGGGAGAAGGAAACTTCTCCCCCCGATTTCTTTTTGGGCTAGACTGGTGGCTCGCGCCACCGGCCGCGGGAGGGGAGGTGCAGGATGCCGCGGACTCGCCTGGTTACTCTTCTCGCCTCGTGCCTGCTCCTGGCCGCTCTCTCCCTGGCCGGCCAGGGCCCCAGCGACTCCCGCCGGCGTATCCCCGGACAAATCAACGGTTCGGTGCAGTTCAAGGGAGGCGCGGCGGTCGTGAACTCCGTCATCGTCTACCTGGAATCGGAGATGGGCGAGATCATTCAGCAGACCAGCCTGGTCGGCAATGCCCGCTTTCGATTCGAAGGATTGGATCGCGCCCCCTATGTGGTGCGGGCCAAGGCCCCCGGCTACCGGGATGCTACGTACCGGGTCGACCTTCGGTTGATGCCCACCGCTTCCGCCGTGCTGACGCTGTACGCGGAGCCCGAGAACACTCCCGGCGCGCCCGCGGGCCTCGGCTCCACCGAACCGACGGTCACGGTGGGGACGCTGCTGGTGCCGGAGAGCGCCCAGCAGGAGTTCGCCAAGGGCGAGGAGGCCCTGAACCAAAACGCCCTGCCCGAGGCTCTCGGCCATTTCGAGAAGGCTGTCGAGATCTACCCGCAGTATTACCAGGCCTACCTCTCCCTGGGGACTGTGTACATGGACCAGGCGAAGTGGGCGGAGGCGGAGAAAGCCCTGAAGCGGAGTCTCGAGATCAACGACAAGTTCGCCCCCGGCTACACCGCCCTGGGCGCGCTCTACAACCGTCAAGGCAAGCCCGCGGAGGCCCAACCGCTGCTCGAGCGCAGCGTCGAGCTCGAGCCCCAGAGCTGGCAGGCGCACTTCGAGCTGGCCCAGACCCTGCTCCTCGAAAACAGAACCGCCGAGGCCGAACCGCACCTGGGGCGCGCCCACGAGCTCAAGCCCGAGTTTCCTCTCGTCCACTTCCTGCTCGGCAAGATCAGCCTGGCCAAGGGCGACCTGATGACGGCCCGCACCGAGTTCCAGCACTTTCTGGACGTCGCCCCCGACCATCCCCTGGCCGCGCCCGTGCGCCAGAAGGTGGCCGACATTGACAGGGCGCCAGCGGCCAAGCCTTAGCTTGACCCCGGGGCAACCGCGCCCGTAGAATAGGCGTCAGAGGCAGCAGGGGGAGCGCGATGAAACCAGCGAGCTTTGGGTCGAAACTCCTTCCCTTTCTTCTCTCCGGACTCTTTCTCGCCGGGGCCGCGCCCGCCGCCGCCCAGCAGCCGGAGGAGAAGAAGGAGCCGAAGCCCCTGACCGAGGGCCTGCCCCAGCGCGAGTTGAGCGAAAAAGAGCGCGAGAAGCGGAACAAGAAGCTGGAGCAGGAGCTCCAGACCGCCTACAAGAAGTGGCTGCAGGAGGACGTGCTCTACATCCTCACCCCGGAAGAGCGGGACGCTTTCCTGCACCTGAACTCCGACGAAGAGCGCGAGCAGTTCATCGAGCAGTTCTGGCTGCGGCGCGACCCCACCCCCGACACCGTCGAGAACGAGTTCCGGGAAGAGCACTACCGACGCATCGCCTACGCCAACGAGCGCTTCAGCTCGGGCAAGCCCGGCTGGCGGACCGACCGCGGCCGCATCTACATCGCCTGGGGTCCGCCCGATGAAATCGAGTCGCACCCGAGCGGCGGCGCCTACTACCGGCCCATGGAAGAGGGCGGCGGCACCACCTCCACCTACGCCTTCGAGATTTGGCGTTACCGCTACCTGGAAGGCGTGGGGCAGGAAGTCGTGCTCGAGTTCGTCGACCCCACCATGAGCGGCGAGTACCGGCTGACGATGGACCCCTCGGAGAAGGACGCGCTGTTGAACGTTCCCGGGGCCGGCTTGAGTTTTCTCGAAGAGATGGGCCTGGCCGACAAGAGCTCCCGCTTCGACCGCACCGACGGCACGCGCCTGCCCTTGCGACCCGGGGAGATGGGCAACCAGCTGCGCGGCACGCGCGGCGCCTGGGAGGCGTTCGACCGCATGCAGCAGTACGCCGCCATCTTGAAGGCCCCGCCGGTGAAGTTCGCTGACCTGGAAGCGCTGGTCACCACCCGGATTTCCTTCAACCTGCTCCCCTTCGACGTGCGCCTGGACTTCCTGCGGGTCACCGACCAATCCATCCTGGTGCCGGTCACCGTGGCCATCAAGAAGAAGGACGTCACCTTCCAGCTCAAGGACGGCGTGCACCAGTCCACCATCAACGTCTTCGGCCGCGTCACCACCATGACCGGCCGCATCGTGGACACCTTCGAAGACGTTCTCCGGCTGGATGTCCCGCCCTCGCTGCTCGAGCGCACCCTGGAAGAGCGGGCGGTCTACCAGAAGGCGCTCGCCCTGCGCCCCGGCCTCTACAAGCTCAACCTGGTGCTGAAAGATCTGAACAGCGGCAACGTCGGCACCGTGGAGCAGCGGCTGGTGGTGCCGCGCTTTGAGGAGAACCAGCTGGCCCACAGCAGCCTTATCCTGGCCGACCTCATCGAGCGCGTCCCCTCCCGGAACGTCGGCAGCGGCCAGTTCGTCATCGGCAACAGCAAAGTCCGCCCCGCGGTCGGGGAAACCTTCGGGCCCAACGACCGCATGGGCATCTACCTCCAAGTCTATAACCTGGCCGTCAACGACCAGACCCACAAGCCCGACGCCACCATCGAGTACCTCATCCGCCAGGGCGAAAAAACCGTGGCTCACTTCGCCGAAAACACCGCCGAGATGGAGCGTGCCGGCGAGCAAATCACCCTGGAAAAAGTGCTGGCACTCAAAGACCTCACCCCCGGCGAGTACACCTTGGACATCAAGGTTACTGACCGTGTCCGCCAGCAAAGCGTTACCCCATCCGCGCCTTTCCGCATAGTCCGCTAAGGCGTCTCCTTCCATCCCGGCTCCAAGAAACCGAAGATGGCCTACCGATTTTGGTATAAAATGGCAGCACCGCTGGGGTAGGGCCTTAGCGGGAGCCCATATGGAATCGCGAAGCCGGCGGGAGTACAAGCTGCGGTCTCTCGGCCTGTTGCTGGCGCTGGCCACGCTGGCGGCGCTGGTTTGCGGCGTCCTCAACTTCGCCGAACGGGCCCGCTACGTTCGCCCCTACGACGGGATCGACTGGGACGAGACCCCGGAAGGCGTGCAAGCAAGTATCGTCTGGCAGGACACGCCGGGCGACCGGGCCGGCATCCGCCCCGGTGACATCCTGCTCTCGATTGACGGCCGGCCTATCCGCAGCCCCTTCGACGTCACCAAGCAGCTCTTCCGCGCCCAGCCGGGCACGCAACTCACCTATGAGCTGCGCCGCCGGGCTCACGCCGCCCCGGTCACCACGACCCTGGTGGCCATGCCGCAGGCCGACCCCTTCAGCCTGCGGGGCTTCCTGGAATTCGTGGGTCTGCTCTACCTGGCCATCGGCCTGGTCGTCCTGCTCAAGCGCTGGAACGCCCCGCACGCCCTGCACTTCTACTTGTTCTGCCTGACCAGCTTCGCCTTCTACAGCTTCGCCTACAGCGGCAAGTTCGACACCTTCGACTGGACCATCTACTGGTCGGACGTGGTGGCGCGGCTGTTGGCCCCGGCGTTGTTCCTGCATTTCGCCCTGGCCTTCCCGGAACCCAAACCCTGGTTCGAGCGGCGCCGGTGGCTGTTCAGCGCCGTCTATCTCCCGGCCGCGGGGCTGCTGCTCTTCCACGCCCTGGCGGTGGGGGCGCCGCTCCTGCCGCGCTCCATGGAACGCATCAACTGGTTCGACCAGTTCGAGTTCACCTACGTGGCGGCGCTCTCCCTGCTGGCGGCCGGCGTCTTCGAGTACACCTACCGCCACTCCCGCGACCCTGTGCTCACCCAGCAGATGAAGTGGGTGACCCGCGGCACCTGGCTCGCCATCGTTCCCTTCACCGCCTTCTACGTGCTGCCGGTGCTCCTCGACACCGTCCCCAACGACTGGATGAAGCTCTCCACCCTGGCCCTGGTTTTTATCCCGCTCACCTTCGGCTACGCCATCATCCGCTACCGGCTGATGGACGTCGACGTCATCTTCCGCCGGGGCGTGGCCTACACCCTGGCCACCGCCGCCATCGCCGGGCTCTATTTCGGTCTGGCGGTGGCGGTGGCGGAGCTGTTCTCGACCCGCGAGAGCTTCGGTACCGGCGGCGTCATCCTCGCCATCATCATCGCCGCCGTGCTCTTCCAGCCCATCAAGGACTGGACCCAGCAACAGCTCGAGCGCCTGCTCTACCGGGAGCGCTTCGACTACCGGCGGACGCTGGAAGAGTTCGGGCGGGAGCTCTCGAGCGAAGTCCACCTCGACCGCTTGCTGGCCAAGCTG
>Ga0209172_10004894_pt1 | contig 17096 bp, 20 predicted proteins | sample LarsenN4metaG_FD_184113 | JGI IMG/M metagenome (GOLD analysis project Ga0209172, IMG submission 184113) | Hot spring sediment bacterial and archeal communities from British Columbia, Canada, to study Microbial Dark Matter (Phase II) - Larsen... ... | reverse complement strand
GACCCATGCCGAGCGATCGCTTCCACGATCCTGGCCATCCGAACCTCCGCAAGCAAAACGATTCCTCCGGCCCAAACCGGACAAATCCTCTGCTACGAAACCCGGACATATCCCGTGTCACCAACAAACGCGAATGCTCAGCCTTGACCGAGGTCGGCGTAAGATGTAAGATGTCTTACCATGCCGACGGCCCGCGCAAAGATCACCAGCAAGAGCCAACTCGTGCTTCCCAAGGAGGTTCGGGATCGACTTGAAGTAGGCCCAGGCGACACCCTGGTGTTCCACTACGACAAGAAGGGCGTCCGCATAGAAAAAGCGGCGCAGGAGGATCCCTTCGCCACGTTCGACGAATGGTCGAGCGCGGCGGATGAGGAAGCATATCGAGACCTCTGATGGCGTTCGCGCAGGGCGCCGTATTGGTGCTGCCCTTTCCATATAGCGATCGGCTGGCCGAGAAACGCCGTCCTGGTGTGGTCATCTCAAAGCCCGCGCTCGAGCGCGCACATGGTCTCGTGTGGGTCGCTATGATCACCAGCGATCGCGGCTCGCGATCTGCCGACGATGTCAGCATCTCTCAATTGACTAGGGCCGGCCTGCCTGCGCCCTCCCTCGTTCGACCGACCAAACTCGCGACGATAGAGCCCGCGCGAGTCATTCGTGTGGCTGGAGGGCTCTCACGCGCCGACCTCCGGTCTGTCCTGAGTGCGATCTCCAATTACCTCTAACTCATCCAGCGCAGCGTCACGGGCTCGATCGGATTGACGAACTCGCGCTTTTCTTCGCGGCTCTTGGTCCATTCGCGCTTGAGCTTCAGGTACCATTTCGCCTGCACGTCGATGTCGTCGATCCAGAGCATGGAGGGGCCGTACTTGAGCCCGGTGTTCTGCAGGTCGACCATGCGGCCGTCCTGATCGAGAAATTCGCGGCCCGCCGGAATGAGGATCGGCTTCATCGCGTCAAGGAGCGGCGCGTTCTTCCAGTAGGTTACTTGCGTGATGCGGGTGGAGGTTTCGTTTTCGGGCGTGAGGCACGTCAGCGTGAGGAGCCGCGCGCTCGGATTCTCCACCACTTCCCAGCGGAAGCCGGGCAGCATGAACGAGATCTCCGTCGTCACTTTGCCGCCGAACAGCATCCGGTACGCGAGCGAATTGCCGCTCGGCGCGTGGCGCTCGATGGCCCAGCCGCGCTCGCGCGGCACGAAGCGCTTTTCCTTGAGGCGACGTCCCGTGCTCGGCGGGCGCCACCACCATTGGTTATGCACATACGGCACGTGCGCTGGGTCCATCAGCCCGACGACCGCGTTGTCCATGGCCGCAGCGAAGATGCGGTGGATGACGAACTTCGGCCTGCGCAAATCGCTGAGCCCGAATTCCGGCGGCGCCGGCGGCTCGCCGGCGAAGCGCGCATCGGACGATACGAACACCAGCACGATGCCATTTGCCTCATGCGTCGGAAAGTGACGCACACGGATGCGGCTGGCTTCGTAGAGCTGGCCCTCGACGAGGGAGGGAATGAGCCGGCAAACGCCATCCTGCGTGCCGTAGCGCCAACCGTGATACGGGCACTCGACCGTCTGCGCGCCGTCGGTCGTTTCAATGCGGCCCGCCGAGAGCGGCACCGCGCGATGCGGGCAGATGTCGCGCAGCGCGAATGCGCGCCCTTCCCCGTCGCGCCCGAGCACGACCGGCTCGCCCAGGATTTCGCGCCGGAACATGCGCCCGCGTTTCAGCTCGCGCGAAGTGGCGGCGAAGTACCAAAGGTCTTTGAGCAGCTCGGTCATTGCTGCTGCGCGAAATACATGATCGCGGCGACGCCGACAAAGCCCAGCGCCGCCGATGCGACGATGGCGCACACGCAGAGCGCAGCCAGTATGGCCCGCCGCCGGCGAACCTGCGGCGCCCGCGCCCGGTTCATCGCGCCGCCGAGGAAGAACAGCGCGCCCAGCGACCCGCCAGCAATGCCCGCCACCGCAAGCACATAGACGAATGTCTGCGCGAGTAGGACCATGGACTAGGATGGAGCGCCCGCGTCCCCGCCAAGCACGGCGAGGTAGTCCGCCAGCGTGGCGTCGAGGCGCTGGAGCATCAACACCCTATAATTCTGATCATCTCCCGTGAGCTGCGCCTGCTCGACAGCGTCGAGATAGGCCGCCCGATCCTCGGGCCGCACCGAAACGGGGGGGTAGCCGGCGCGCAAGAGCAACAGATTCATAAGAAGGCGCGCCACTCGCCCGTTGCCGTCGCTGAACGGGTGGATCGACACGAGTCTCAGGTGCGCATCGAGCGCCGTCGCGACGCTGGGCTCGACGGACTCCAACCACCGACCGAACCCCGCCATCAAGTCCGGGACCTTGGCTGGATTTGGAAACACGACATTCGAGCCGACGATGCGCCGCGGCAGCGAGCTGTAAACGCCCGCGATCTCTGGCTGGCTGCGTGCGACGATCCGGCGGTGCAATTCGGTCACGACGTTTTCGCCGAGCGGATCGGCGCGCGCGGCGAGATCGCGCATCCACTGCACCGCCTCATAGTGATCGAGCGCCTCCAAGTGATCGCGCAGGCGCTTGCCTGCAATCGTCACGCCATGTTCGATCACCTCCGCCGTTTCGCGCGCAGTGAGCTGATTGCCTTCGATCGCGTTCGACGAATAGGTCAGCTCGACGTCGTAGTACTTGCGCAGTTGCGCCAGCGCGACAGCGCGCAGTGGGCGCAGCGCATCGAGCGCGGCCTTCTTCGCGTCAATCGCGGCCTGCAGGTCGTCCAAACTCATGCGGTCAGGATAGCATCCGCCTGCATCAGCGCGCCACGATGATGACGCGGAACGTATCCGCCGGCGGCTGGCCGGTTTCCCACGGGCGGCGCTGTTCGAGCACCAACTCGCCCGTTCCGGGCTGGGTGGCGGCGAACATCAGCACTTCCCAGTGACTGCCGCCGGCATAGCCGGGCTGGTTCTGCTCAGGGACGGTATTGCCGCCAACCTCGCCGGCGCGAGTGATGAAATCCGGCATCTGCGCGGGCTGCCAGACATAGCCCGCGGTCGGCACGCCGACGAGTTCGATCGCGAAGCGTTGATTGACGCCAACCTCGATGGTCTGGCCCTCCTGATCTGCCGTGATGCGCACGGCGATATCTTCGGGCGTCGGCGCCGGCAACATGCCTTGGCTCTCCTGCTTCGGCGCTTCGGTTGGCGCACACGCGGCGAACGCCAGCGCCATCATTATTGCGCGCATCATTGCATGGCTCCTGCTTCCATCAGTGCAACATAAAACCGGATCATGCGCTCTAAATTGGCGATCGAAATCTGTTCGTTGACGCCGTGCAGACCTTCTATGTCCTCATTCGATAACAGAATGGGCTGGAAGCGATAGACGTTTTCGGCGACGCCCGCGTAGTGGCGCGAGTCCGTGCCGGCGAGCACCAGGCCCGGCGCGACGGGCGCATCGGGCAAGATATCGCGCGAAAGCGCGGCAATGAGCGCGTAGCTCGAAGCTGTGGTGCTAGAGATCGCGGTCGCGTCGCGCGGCGGCTCAGCCCAATCCACAGTGATGCCCTCGAGATCGGCCACCGCTTGGCGGGCACGGCGCAAGAGATCCTCAGCGCTATCGCGCGGATGGATGCGAAAATTGATCATCGCCGTCGCTTCAGCCGGCAACACATTGGGCCTGACGCCGCCTTCGATCATGGTCGGCGCGACGGTCGTGCCGAGCAGCGCCTGCGCGGCGGCGTCGCCAGCCATGCGCTGCTGCAGCAGCGGCGAGAACAGCCACTCGTTCGCCACCGCCATGCGCGTTGTCGGCGAAAGCTCCGGCGCAAGCGCGCGCATCATCGCCAGCGCCGGCCCGCCTTCGAGGCTGCAGTCAATCGGCATGGCGTGGATGCGGTCGACCGCCTCGGCAAGCAGCGAGACGGCAGTTTCGGCCGGCGGCATGGAGGAATGGCCCGGCTGGCCGACCGCGCGTACGCGGAGCGTGCCCGAGCCGCGTTCGGAAATGCCGATCATCGCGGCGGGGCCGCCAGTGAGCGGGTGGCGCTCGACCGCGGCCAAGCCCTCGTCGAGCGCGAACCACGCGCGCACGCCGCGCTGCGCCAGCACAGAAGCGATGCGCACAGCGCCGTTATCGCCGCCGACTTCCTCGTCGTGTCCGAACGCGAACAGGATCGTGCGCCTGGGCCGGCGGCCCTCCGCAGCCAGGAGCTCTGCGGCCTCGAGGATCGCCACCAGCGAGCCCTTGTCGTCGATGGCGCCGCGGCCCCAGACGGCGTCATCGCGGATCACGCCGGCGAACGGATCAACGCGCCAAGCGCTGCGCGTATCGTCCGGCACGGGCACGACGTCCTGGTGCGCCAGCAACAGCAGCGGCGGCTGGGCCGGATCGCTGCCCGGCCAAGTGTAGAGCAATGAAAGCTCGCCAATGACTTCGCGCCGGGCCGCCGCGTGGAAAGCGGGGTAACGCTGCCGCATCCAGGCGTGGAATTGCTCGAACTGGGCGCGGTCGTCGGTCTCCTCGACCAGCGAGACGGTGCGGAAGCGGATGGCCTCGCCAAGCCGCATCGCGGCGGCGCTGGAATCGACGGCGAAGGCGGCGCTGTCGGGGATCGCGACCTCGGCCGGCGGGGGCGGCGCGGTGAAGGAGACCGTGCGATAGCCGACGAACCCGGCGACGGCCAGGATCAGCACGGCGAGCGCCGCAACGATGAGACGTAGCATTCTTCCCGCGCTCCCCCCGCTTCGGCCGCGCCGATCCCGCACCGCTCAAATTGGAGGCGCTCAACTCGCTCACGTCAATAACGGTTCGCTGTTGGGGAACGCCGGAACGCGCCGGCGGTTATTCTCCGCGTGGGAGTATCTCCGATGGCGCGCGATCAAAATGTTCAAGAAGTGCAGCCTGAAGCGCCGTCGATCGACGACCTTGGCGTACAGGAATTCCTCAACGGCTTCGCCGAGGCGCTGACCGAGGGCGACGGCGACGCGATCGCGGAAATGTGGGAGATGCCGGCCTTCGTGCTCGGCCAGGACATGGCGTGCGTCGTCAGCGACCCGGAAGAAGTGGCTGAGTTTTTCGGCGGCGCCCGTAAACAATACCGAGAGATCGGCATCACCAACACGCGGGCGGAGATCGTTCGGCTGGACGAGATCACGGATCAGATGTCGATGGTGCGGGTGCGCTGGCCTTATCTCGATCCGGACGGGCAGGAGATGGGGGCGGAGACCTCGACCTACACGCTGGTGCGCCGCGGCGATCACTGGAAAGTGCGCATCGCCGTCCTGCACGGCAAGGAGGCGGTGAATTAGGGAACCGCCCGCTCATGCAGGTTCCGAGACCAAGATTGCATACCTGACTACAGGAACGGCGCCCTTGCGACGGGGTTGAACCGGCGCGCTAGCAGAGGAGCCCTACCCATGCGCACATTGATCGCCCTCGCGGCCGTGGCCGCCCTTGCCGCCTGCCAGCAGGAGACCAAGACCGAAGACACAGGCGAAACCGCTGAGGTGACCACGCCGGCGCCGGTGGCCCCGCCGCCCCCGACCACCGTCACGATCACCGAAGCGGACGCCCGCACCCGCATCGAGGCGCAAGGCTACACCAACGTCACCGGCCTCATGCAGAACCCGGACGGCAGCTGGTCCGCGACGGCGACGCGCAATGGGCAGACGACGCAGCTCACTGTGAGCGACAGCGGCGTCCAGGTCGTGACGACGCCGTAACCCGCCACGGGACGTCTTCAGCGCTCCGCCTCTAGAGGCGGAGCGCTTCCCCTGCTCAAAGCGGCGCGGCCCCGCGCCACGTCGGCAACGGCGCTTGCCCGAGCGCGACGTCGACCGCGGCGTGCGCAAGCAGGCGCGTTGAATCGAGCGTCGGCAACGGCGAGACGTCAGGCGTCACCAGCAGCGGGATTTCCGTGCAGGAGAGCGCGACGGCGTCGCAGCCTTCGCGCTTCAGCGCGTCGATGATGCGCACGTACTCTGCGCGCGAAGCGTCGCGCAGCACGCCTTGGCACAACTCGCCGAAGATCACGTCGTCTACGATCTTGCGATCGGCGGGGGCCGGCGTCCTCATGTCGAGTCCGGCGCGCGCGAACGCGGCCGGATAGACCGGCCCCTCCATCGTCCATTTGGTGCCCAGCAAGCCAACACAGCGGCGGCCGTCCGCCTTGGCGCGCTGCGCCACGATCTCAGCGATGTGCAAGGCGGGCAAAGGCAGCGGCGGGCCCTCAGCTTCAAGAGCGATGTGCGCCGTGTTGTCCGGGCAAACGAAGAAATCGCAGCCGGCGTCGGCGAGACGCTGCGCCGTGCGTCCGAGAAACGCTTTAACGGCCGCCATGTCGTTGCGATCGTACGCCTCTAGAATGTCGCCCATCGGCAGGATCGAGAGCGTGATCTCCGGATGCCTGTGCTCGCGGAGCCGCCGCGCGCTCTCGCGCACGATCTCCAGAAAACATAGCGCCGCCCCGTCGGCGGAATGGGCGAGGATGCCGATGTGACGCATGGCGGCAGTATGGACCGCCGGCGCCCTCGCCGGCAATGCGCTTACGCTGGAAGGCTGGAGCGCGCGGCTCCGCCGCGCATGCGGCGCGGAGCGCCGCGCTCCGATGCCCACGGATATTGATGCCGGCGAGCGCGCGCCGGTCCACAGTAGCGCCGCTCACGCCTTCGCCAACTCCGTCGACCCGAAGCCCTTCGAGTAATCCAAGATCGAGATCACCTCCGGATCGACGCGGAAGAGCGCGAGCTCCGCGCCGGTCGTGAAATCCGCATACTGCGCGATCTGCGGAAACTTCTTGAGCACGAGTTCGCCGACGCGGCGGAATTCCTCCGGCTCCGTGACGCGCCGCGCCCGCCCGCCGATCGACACGCCCTTGATGTCGTCCCAGCTCTTGTAGGGATCGGTGATGGCGATGGAGACGCGCGGATCGCGCGCGATGTTCTGCGCCTTCTGCGCCTGCGCGCCCGTGCCGAAATAGATCTTCGCGCCGTCGTTGACGAAACTAACCGTGGTCGCCTGCGGATAGCCGTCGGGCCGATTGGTGGCGATCGTCAGATCGGCGGCGGCGTCGAGGATGGCGATGATCTGGGTGCGTTGGGTTGCGGTGAGCATGGCACGCCTCCTGGAGCGCGAGGCTGAGCTCGAAACGGTGGCGACGTCTTGCGCCGGATCAATTAGCCTCGCGCCCCACTCAGCTCCAGCACATCCTCATATGTCCGCAGCCCGCTGCGCTGCGCGTTCACCAGCACGGCCATGTTTCCCGGGGCGTGTTTGTTATCCAGCATCTTCTCGTGCGCGTCGGGGATTTTGTCCCAGGGGAACACTTCGCTCATGGCCGGATCGATGCGGCGGTCGATGACGAGCTGGTTGGCTTGGGCGGCGTGATAGAGATGCGCGAAGTGCGAGCCCTGCACGCGCTTCTGGCGCATCCAGAGGAAGCGCGCGTCCATGGTGAGGTTGTAGCCGGAGGTGCCGGCGCAGATGACGACCATGCCGCCGCGCTTCACCACGAACACCGACACCGGAAACGTCGCCTCGCCGGGATGCTCGAACACGATGTCGACGTCCTTGCCGCCGGTGTGCTCCCAGATGGCTTTACCGAACTTGCGGCACTCTTTCATGTAATCGCCGAACTCCGGCCCGTTCACCTTCGGCAGCCGGCCCCAGCAATTGAAGTGCTTGCGGTTGAGCACGGCCTTGGCGCCCATGCTCATCACGTAATCGATTTTGGAATCGTCGCTGACGACGCCGATCGCATGTGCGCCGGAAACCGCGCAAAGCTGCACGGCGAACACGCCGAGACCGCCGCTCGCGCCCCATACCAGCACGTTCTGCCCGGGCCGCAGGATGTTCGGCCGCCAGCCGAACAGCATCCGGTACGCGGTCGCGAGCGTCAGCGTGTAGCAGGCCGCCTCTTCCCAGGTGAGGTGCTTCGGGCGCGGCATGAGCTGGCGCGCCTGCACCTTGCAGAATTGCGCGAACGAGCCGTCGCTCGTTTCGTAGCCCCAGATGCGCTGCGACGTCGAAAACATCGGATCGCCGCCGTTGCATTCTTCGTCGTCGCCGTCGTCCTGATTGCAGTGGATGACGACTTCGTCGCCCGGCTTCCAGCGCTTCACTTTGGCGCCCACGGCCCAGACGATGCCGGAGGCGTCCGAGCCCGCGACGTGATAGGGCTGCTTGTGCACGTCGAGCGGCGAGATCGGCTCGCCCAGTCCCGCCCAGATGCCGTTGTAGTTCACGCCCGCCGCCATCACGAGCACCAGCGCCTCGTCTTCACCGACCTGCGGCACCGGAACTTCTTCGAGCTGCATGGCCTGGCGCGGCCGGCCGTGCCGTTCTTTGCGGATGGCCCAAGCCCACATGCGCTCGGGGACGTGAAACTGCGGCGGGATCTCGCCGACGGCGTAGATGTCCTTGACGCTCTTAAGGTTCGCTTGCGCCATCGCTCGCCTCGCGCTTTGCTGCAACGCACAAAGAGGCGCTTTTTGGGGTTGGCGTCAATGCCCGCGCGCGCGGATGGCGCTAGGGAACCGGCTCTGTTACCTCGCGGGGGGAGGCTCGATGAAGCAAGTCTACGCACCGGCCAACGCGGCCGAAGCGCACATGCTGGCGCACCTGCTCGAACAGAACGGCATCCAGGCGCACATTCATGGCGAGGCGCTGCAAGGCGGCGTCGGCGAATTGCCCGCAATGGGCCTGTTACAGCTTCTGGTCGCCGACGAAGATCATGAGGCCGCCCGCGCGCTCATTCTGCAGTGGGAGCGCGCGCATGCGGCGCCGACCTCCGACGAGGTGCGTGAAAGACGGCCCCTGCCCATTTGGAGCGCCCTAGTGTTGGTGGCGATCGGCCTCGGCGGCGGCTGGCTGCTGCGGCGCGCGGCGGAGAACAACGCCATTCCGATCGACGCTTCGCAATGGGGGCTCGATCAGAACGAAGACGGGCGCGATGATCTCACCTTCTTCTATCGCGTCGGCGCGCAGCTGGCGTACAAGTCGGAAGCAGACCGAAACTTCGACGGCGCGATCGACGAGACCTATCATTACGACGCCGCGGGCGTCGTCACGAGTCGCGAGAATGACGACGATTTCGACGGCTTCGTCGAAAGCCGAACGATTTACAGAGCGGGCAATCCCGTGCGCACGGACGTCGATCGCAATCGCAATGGCGTTACGGACCTTCAGCTCTACTACACCAACGCCGTCGTCAGCCGCGAGGAGATTCACGACAACCTCACCGGACGCGTGGCGCGCGCGAACTATTACGAGAATTTTCTGCTGAGCCGTTCGGAGAGCGATCTGGACGGCGACGGCTTTCTCGAGACCGTGCGCACCTATGATGCGCTGGGCGAGATTGCCCGTACCGAGACGCGGCCACAGCGCTAGCCCTGCGGACGCTCCTGCTGCATCGCAACATTAAGCTTGCGGGGCCGGAGACGCGCGTGTTTTCTCGCAGTGCATGACCGCACCGCCGTTCCAGCACGCCCCCGATCCGCCGTGGATTTTCCGGACCTACGCCGGCCATTCCACGCCGGCGGAGTCGAACAAGCTCTACCGAGCCAATCTTGCGCGCGGGCAGACCGGGCTTTCAGTGGCGTTCGATCTGCCGACGCAGACCGGCTACGATTCCGATCATCCGCTGGCGCGCGGCGAAGCCGGCAAAGTGGGCGTGCCGATCGGGCATCTGGGCGACATGCGCGCGCTGTTCGACGGGATCCCGCTCGAACAGATGAACACCTCGATGACGATCAACGCGCCGGCGGCGTGGCTGCTCGCGCTCTATGTCGCGCTAGCGGAGGAGCAAGGCGCCGATCCGAGAAAGCTCGCCGGCACGACGCAGAACGACATCCTCAAGGAGTATCTCTCGCGCGGCACCTACATCTTTCCGCCTGCGCCCTCGCTCAAACTCACCGCCGACACGATCGCCTGGAGCCTCCAGACGATTCCAAAGTGGAACCCGATCAACATCTGCTCCTACCACTTGCAGGAAGCTGGCGCGACGCCGGAACAGGAGCTTGCGTTCGCCTTAGCCGCAGCGATTGCCGTGCTGGACGAAGTGCAAGGTCGCTATGGACCGCCGGCGCCCTCGCCGGCCAGCGCCGCGCATGCCGGCGAGGCGCCGGCGGTCCATATTGCAGATGTCTTCTCATGCATCTCCTTCTTCGTCAACGCGGGCCTGCGCTTCATCACCGAGACCTGCAAGATGCGCGCGTTCGTCGCGCTGTGGGACGAGATCGGCCGCGAGCGCTACGGTGTCGCCGAAGATAAGGCGCGGCGATTCCGCTACGGCGTGCAGGTGAACTCGCTGGGGCTCACGGAGCAACAGGCGGAGAACAACGTCTATCGCATTTTGCTGGAGACGCTCGCCGTCACGCTTTCGAAGAATGCGCGCGCTCGCGCGGTGCAGCTGCCCGCCTGGAACGAGGCTCTCGGTCTGCCGCGTCCATGGGACCAGCAATGGTCGCTGCGCATGCAGCAGATACTCGCTTACGAAACGGATCTGCTCGAGTTCGAGGACATTTTCGATGGCTCGAAGGTGATCGAGGCGAAAGTCGCCGAGCTGATCGAGGGCGCGCGCGCCGAGCTGAAGAAAATCGAAACGATGGGCGGCGCGGCGGCGGCGCTAGAATACATGAAGGCGGCGCTGGTGGAGTCCAACCGCCGCCGCACGGAGGCGATCGAACGCGGCGAGGTGAAGGTCGTCGGCGTCAATTGCTTCACCGAGGCGGAGCCCTCCCCGCTCGAAGCCGGCGAGAAGATCATCCAGACCGTCGACATCGCGGTCGAAACCGAACAGATCGCGCGGCTCAAGGCATGGCGCGCGGAACGCGACAACCCCGCTGTCGAACGCGCGCTCGCCGCGCTGGAGGCTGACGCGCGCGCCGACAAGAACATCATGCCCGCCACGCTCGCCGCGGCGAAGGCCGGCGCCACCACGGGCGAATGGGCCGATGCGCTCAGGCGCGTCTACGGCGAGTATCGCGGCCCCACCGGCGTTGCGCTGGTGATCGAATCCGGCGGCGAAGACGTCGAAGCCGTGAAGCGCGACGTCGCTGCGCTTTCGGAAAAGCTCGGCCGCCAACTCACAATCCTCGTCGGCAAGCCCGGCCTCGACGGCCATTCCAACGGCGCCGAGCAGATCGCCGCGCGCGCCCGCGCCGTCGGCATGGACGCGATCTACGAAGGCATCCGCCTGACGCCCGCCGAGATCGTCGCCGCCGCGAAAGACAGGCGCGCGCACGCGGTCGGGCTCTCCATCCTCTCCGGCTCGCACCTCGATCTCGTACGCGACGTCGTGCGCCTGATGCGCGAAGCGGGCTTGGAGAACGTTCCGCTCGTCGTCGGCGGCATCATCCCGCCGGCCGACGCGCTGGCGCTCCGCCAAATGGGCGTCGCCGGCGTTTATACGCCGAAAGACTTCAAAATCACCGGCATCATGGCGGACGTGGTGAAGCTGGTGAAGGCAAGTTCTCCCTGACGTTTGCTTATGCTAGAGTGACGTCATGACCCGCGACGAAGTGCTTGCGAAGCTGCGCGACCTGAAGCCCAGTCTCGAAAGAGAGTATGGGGTCACGCGCCTGCGCCTGTTTGGTTCGCATGCACGCGATCAGGCCCAAGACGATAGCGATATCGATCTTATCGTTGATTTGACGCGCCCACTCGGGCTGGACTTCTTCGGCCTGGAGATCGAACTCGCGGAGCGGTTGGGAAGGAAGGTCGATCTGGCCACGCCCGATGGGCTCCACCGTGTCATCAAGGATCGCGTACTGGCCGAGGCCGTCGATGTCTGAGACGGGCGACGCGCTCCGCCTCGCCGACATCGCCGATCAAATTGATTTCATTGCGCGCTCCGTCGCCGGTAAGACGCTGGATGACTTCCTGGCTGATCGGCAGCTCCACCAGTCGGTCGCATTCTCGCTTCAAGTGATCGGCGAAGCGGCGAACAGCTTGAGCGCCGACGCCAAAGCCAAAGCGAACACCGTACCGTGGCCGAAAATTGTGGCGCTTCGAAATCGAATTGTGCACGGCTATTTTGCCCTCGAACTTGCCGAGATTTGGCGGATCGCCACAATCGACGCGCCGAAACTCAGATCCGACCTGGAGGCCTGTGGCCTGCTGCAGGCGCCATGAACCCGCGCGACATCGAACTCGCAACTATCCGCACGTGGCCCGCCGCCGTCACCGAAGAGCGTAATGGCTGGCTCCATCTCGCAGCTGGCGGCGTGACCGGTCGGGTAAATGCGGTGTGGCCGCTGGCGTGGAGGGGCGGCGATGTCGATGCAGCGATCGATGATGCGGAAGCCTGGTACGCCGCACGCAACCTACCCGCCCGGTTCAAGCTGACCGATGGCGCTGTCGCTCCGGGCGATCTCGCGGAAGCGCTAGCACGCCGAGGATACCAAGCTGTGAGTCCCACGCTGATCATGACGGCGCCGATCACACCGCGCGAAGCGCATGTGGAGGTCGCGCTCACCGGTTCGATGGGGCAGGCGTTCGACGACGCCATTCGCGCGACGTCGAAGGACGAGAGCGAATACGACGAGCGCCACAGCATCGCCGTGCGCGCGCCGCAGCCCGCCGCGTTCGCCACGATCGAACGCGAGGGCCGCGTCGCGGCGATCGGCATGACGGCGGTCACGGGCGAGCTTGCGGGCGTTTTCCTCATGCGGACCACGCCACAGGCGCGGCGCCAAGGATTGGCGCGGCGAATCCTCTCCGCTCTCCTGTCGCAGGCGCATCGCTGGGGCGCGCGCACCGCGTTCCTGCAAGTGGAGGCGGATAACGCGCCGGCGATCGGTCTTTACGAGAGCGAAGGCTTTGCGCGCCTCTCCACCTATCGCTTCTGGCGCAAACCTTAGCGCGCTGACTGGATCAGCCGCGTCATCGCACTCGCGCCGACGAGCGGGGCGAAGAAGGGAATGACCGAGCAGGCGAGGCCGACGAAGAACACCGCCGCCCCGTGTCGTTTGCGCAGCGCGACCGCCTCGCGATAGCTCATGTGCCGCGTTGCGGCGATGGTTGCGTATTCGCGCCCCATCAGGAAGCCGTTGAGCCCGTAGAACACCAGCGCGTTCACGCCCGGGATGAAATAGAACGGGATCGCCAGCAGATTGAAGAACAGCGCCGGCAGCGCGATCCTGACGCCGTTGGCGAGCCCTTCCGTCAGCGGCACGGCGCGCGCCTTCGGCGCGCCGATCTTCTTCTCCACGCGCTCAGCGGCGACATCGAACAGCGCGCCGCCCACGATCATGGAAACCGCCGGCGACAGCGCGATCGCCAATACGACGATGACAACGCTTGCCGCCAGCGAGCCCGCCATGGTCAGATAGCCGAGCCATCCCTCGCTGTCGGGAATGAGCGGGACGAGATAGGTCAGCCCCGCGCGCGCGAGCAGAATTGTGATCGTGAGCGCCACGACGAGATTGATCAGCGCGAGCCAGGTGAGCCGCCCGAACACAACGTCCTTCAGGCCGCCGAGAATGGCTGCGAACGCGTTGCTCATGTCGCCGTTCCCGCGCGCCCGCGCTGCACCACATAGATCCCCGCCAGAATGAGCACGGCGCCCGCGAACGCCAAGGTGCCGAGCGCCTCGCCGAAAATCATCCACGACAGCGCCGCCGCCGCGATCGGCTGCATCCACAAGAGCACGGTCGAGACGACGATCGGCAAACGCCCGACGCCGTACGCGATCAGCCCCTGCCCCGCGACCTGCGTGAAAACGCCAAGCGCCGCCAGCAGCGCCCAGCCTTGCCACGTCCGCGGCAAGAGTGGCTCGCCCGTCACCAAGCACAAGCCGAAGGTGAACGCCGCCGCGCTCAGCGAGCCCCAAAACATCACCGCCCCGACGCTGACCCGCGATCCCAATGCGCGCACGATCAAGAGATAACCTGCATATCCAAGCGCCGCCGTGAGTGCGAGGCCGTCGCCGAGCCAACCCGCTTCCGCGCTCGCCGGCCCTTCGCCGGCTTGAGCGCGCGCCAGCGCCAGCGTCACGGCGCCGGCGAGCGCGATCGCGCCGCCGGCCAACGCGCCGAGGCCCAGGCGCTCCTTGAACACGAACCAGCCGAACGCCGCGGCGAACACCGGCGTCATGTTCGTCAGCAGCGTCGCGTTGGCGATCGTCGTCTGCATCAGCGCGAAGGCCCACAGGTTCAGCTCGATGCCGAACAGCACGCCCGCGCCCAAGAGCCAGCTCACATCGCGCCGGGAAGGCGCCGGCGCCTGCGCGGCCCACACCGCCAGGATCGGCAGCGCGAACAGGAAGCGCCACAGATTGGTCGCCGCCGGCGCCAGTTCCGAAAGCCGGACCGCGATCGGCGCCAGCCCGATCAGCGCCGCGCCGGCCAGCGCAGCCAGCGCGGCCGCGCCGGTTTGAGATTTTTGATCCGCCAGGCTCGCCATGGGCGCGGGTCCTCGCCCAGCGCCCGGCTGAGGGCAAACAGAATCGGACCGCCGCGAGTCGCCGGAATCACCCCATCCTCATCGGGCGCCGGCGCCCTATGATACCGCCAGCGCCCAAGCCGACAGGCGTTAACGCTTGTGTCGAAAAAACTGAAACAAAGCCGGAGATGACAGGCTCGTTATGGTAAATTCGGCTCGTTTCGGACCCCGTTTTTCACAGGCAATCCGGCGAAAAAACCGAGCAAAATCGCCTTCCCCATTGACCTGCCTTTAACGGCTAGGGATCACTATATGTAGTCACGGGGGCAGGCAGGAACCACAAGGGATCGTGGTTCGCGCCAATACCGAGTCGAGTTAACACCGAACTAAAAAGAGGGGCGGCGCGCGATGTACAAGAGAGCGGAAAAAGCAGGGGTCCACCGCATGGGCGAAGTCCACCGCGGCAAGCCCAAACCCCTGCGTCCGCTCAAGGTCGTCGAGAAGGTCGTTACGGACCCGAGCCGCGATGCGCTGCTGACTGATTTCGGCAAGACAACGCTGGAAGACCGCTACCTCCTACCCGGCGAAAGCTTCCAGGACATGTTCGCGCGCGTCGCCACCGCGTTCGCCGACGACATCGGCCACGCCCAGCGCATCTACGACTACATCTCCAAGCTCTGGTTCATGCCGGCGACGCCCGTCTTGTCGAACGGCGGCGCCGAGCGCGGCCTGCCGATCTCCTGCTTCCTCAACGCCGTCGGCGACAGCCTCGACGGCATCATGGACACCTGGAACGAGAACGTGTGGCTCGCCTCCAATGGCGGCGGCATCGGCACGTATTGGGGCGGCGTCCGTTCCATCGGCGAAAAGGTCGGCCAGAACGGGCAGACCTCCGGCATCATCCCCTTCATCCGCGTGATGGACTCGCTGACGCTCGCGATCAGCCAAGGCTCGCTGCGCCGCGGCTCAGCGGCCGTCTATCTCGACATCCACCACCCGGAGATCGAGGAATTCCTCGAAATCCGCAAACCCGCCGGCGACTTCAATAGAAAGAGCCTCAACCTCCATCACGGGCTCAACATCACCGACGAATTCATGATCGCCGTGCGCGACGATCTCCCCTTCGCGCTGCGCTCGCCGAAAACGCACGAGCCGCTGAAGCACATCAACGCGCGCAAGCTCTGGCAGAAGATCCTGGAACTGCGCCTCCAAACCGGCGAGCCCTACATCATCTTCTCCGACACCGTGAACAAGCAGATGCCGAGCCACCAGAAGAAGCTCGGCCTCAAGGTGCGCCAGTCCAATCTCTGCAGCGAAATCATGCTGCACACCGGCATGGACCATCTCGGCCGCGAGCGCACCGCCGTCTGCTGCCTTTCGTCGCTCAACGCCGAGACCTTCCAGGAATGGGAAAAGGAGCCGCAATTCCTCGAAGACGTGTTCCGCTTCCTCGACAACGTGCTGCAGGACTTCATCGAGCGCGCGCCCGACGAAATGGAGCGCGCCAAGTACGCCGCCTACCGCGAACGCAGCGTGGGCCTCGGCCTCATGGGCTTCCACTCCTTCCTGCAGCGCCAGGGCGTGCCGATGGAATCGGCCATGGCCAAGGTGTGGAACAACCGCATCTTCCGCCACATCCGCCGCGGCGCCGACGCCGCCTCCGTGAAGCTCGCGCAAGAGCGCGGCCCCTGCCCGGACGCAGCCGAAGCCGGCGTGATGGCGCGCTTCTCGCACAAGCTCGCGATCGCGCCGACCGCCTCGATTTCCATCATCTGCGGCGGCACCTCGGCCGGCATCGAGCCGATCCCCGCCAACATCTACACGCACAAGACGCTCTCAGGCTCGTTCGCGGTGAAGAACCCCTATCTCGAGCAACTGCTCGAACAGAAAGGCAAGAACACCGACACGGTCTGGTCCTCGATCCTCAAGAACGAAGGCTCGGTGCAGCACCTCGACTTCCTCACCGACGACGAGAAAGCCGTGTTCAAGACCGCGTTCGAAATCGACCAGCGCTGGATCATCGAACTCGCCGCCGATCGCACGCCGCTTATCTGCCAGTCCCAATCGCTCAACATCTTCATCCCCGGCGACGTCGACAAATGGGACCTGCACATGCTCCACTGGATGGCCTGGGAGCGCGGCGTAAAGAGCCTCTACTACTGCCGCAGCAAGAGCGTGCAGCGCGCGGGATTTGCCGGCGAAGACAACAAAGCGGACATCGACAGCTCCGCGTCGACGGCGGAAAAGACCGACTACGAAGAATGCCTAGCGTGCCAGTGATCCCATAAGTCCCCTCCCCGCGCAGCGGGGAGGGGATTAAGGGGTGGGGCGCCAGACGCGTCATTGGTGGTGATTTGGTTGGAATGCTGGGCGCGGTGTCGAAAGACACCGCGTCCGTTCTTTGCGCCTTCACACCTTGCAGTTGTCCCAGTCTCAAAAGGATTTAATAATCCGCGTGGGAGGGGACGGCGATGGGTACTTTGGATGGTGGACCGATATCTGAGGTACTGGGCCTACTTGACCCTCAGTATCGTCCCTTCGTCGAGGCCGTAGGCCTAACGCTCATCGTCTTCTGGGTGATAGCGACGGCGCTAAACCCGATCCGGTCGTGTGCGTCAAGTTCTGCAAATTCGAGTCGGATGAGGGGCTGGCGGACATGGCTCATGCGGCCTTTCTGAGCTCGGCTTTCTTGAGCTCTTTGAGGTCGTCCATGTTCAGGTAGCGGTGGGCT
>Ga0209172_10004892_pt1 | contig 17105 bp, 13 predicted proteins | sample LarsenN4metaG_FD_184113 | JGI IMG/M metagenome (GOLD analysis project Ga0209172, IMG submission 184113) | Hot spring sediment bacterial and archeal communities from British Columbia, Canada, to study Microbial Dark Matter (Phase II) - Larsen... ... | reverse complement strand
CATCGCCTCCACGGCCTCGCCGAGCAGCCGGGCGCGCAGCAGCGAACGTGCGTAGAACGGCGTGTCCTCCAGCGTCTTCAGCACCGTGGGGGTCTCGTCGCCGCACGCCTGGCGGCGGATGCGCCAGCCCGAGAGCGGCAGCGCGTGCCGCGGCGGCGGCGAAGTGAGCTGATTCGGGGGATGCAGGCGGGTCTTCGGGCGGCGCGCAAGTGGCGACCGTCGACACTCGCGGCCGGTCAACTCCCTCGCCGCGTTGCGGCGAGGGACTGACGGTGGGGGATGCAAGTCGACGGGCGCTGCGGGTCGGCTTCGGCTGCTATCGACCCGCTGCGGGCGTCCACAACGGGAGACTTGCCGCCCTAACGCCGCCCTTCAGATGCTGAACCCAACTGACCGGGAGGCTCGCGGGTCGAGCGAGGTCTGGGGCACTGCCATCTGCCCCTCAGACGCGGTGCACCAGGATGGTCAGCAGCGTCAGCATGCACATCGTCGTGTTGCACACATTCACCGCCACTGCACGGCTGGCCCGTCGTCCGTTCTGTTCGTACAGCCAAGCTGCCATCGTCGCGTTGGCGCCCGCCCAGGTGAGCCAGGTCCACACCGAGTGCTGGCTGGAGTCGCCCGACTGCACGATGGCCCAGACTGTCGGCAGATAGGCCAGCACGCGCACGGCATTGAAGAAGGTGAACGTCCATGTGAGCAGCGTCAGATAGGTGATTTGTGGCCGCCGCCTTGTTGAAGTCAGCAAGGTGCTGAACGTGGTGTTCATGTTCAATGGTTGTTCGATACGAGTGACGGCGAGCCGCGTCTCGTTGCAGCCGGTGGAGCTGAAGTCGCGGACTGGCTGGCGCTGAGCGCAGTGCCCATGCCCATCGTCCGCCCCAGGATCAACCCAGAGTTCGTGCGCCAATGATCGAGGCGCTCGCGCAATGGCCGGACAGCACGGCCCCTCGGAAACGTGGGGTGCTGCATCGACGTCGCACTGTTCAGCGTGTACGCCCGAACACCGCCAACCGCATCGCGTCGACATCCTGCACGCGCTGCCGCACCATTGCCGCTGTCGCCTCGAGGCCGATCGGCGTCGGCTCGATCGCGACCTCGCGGTAGCGCTGCGCGACCTCTGGCTCGCCCAGCACTTGAACGAGCCAGGCATTCAGCTGCGTCGCGTACGGCGCCAGTATCGCTGGCGCGAAGAGAAACAGGCCGCCATAAAACACCTGGTCGCCCAGGCCCAGCTCGCGCACGCTCGGCGGTTCGCCGGGCAGCGGCAGCCGCTCGTCCGTCAGCGTCACCAGCGCCCGCAGTCGGCCGGCCTTGAGCTGTGGCAGCACCGCCGGTGTAGGCGCAACGGCGAAGTGAATGCGCCCGGCGAGCAGGTCGGGCAGCCAAGGATCTCGATATGGCACGTGCTGTGCCTCGACGCCCGCCGCGCGGCACAGACGTGCCGAAAGCAGGTGCGCCGTTGTCCCCTCGCCAAGGCTCGCGTAGTTGAGCGGCGCGCTGCGCGATTGCGCTGCCAACGCCGGCAGCGTGCGCGTGACGCTGTCGCTTGCCGTGACGACCACCCAGCTGTCTCGATTGACGGCGCCCACCGGCACGAAGTCGACCAGCGGATCGAGGGCGCGACGACTGCTGTTCAGATGCGAATACGCGACATGATCCAGCCCTCCGAGCAGCAGCGTGCCGCTCTCGGGCGCCGCGGCCAGCACGGCGTCCGCAGCCAGCGCCCCGGCCGCACCGGGTCGGTTAACCACCATGCCACGTACACCGGCTCGCCGCGCCAGCGGATCGATCAACCAGCGTGCGATCACGTCGGGTTGTGCGCCCGGCGGCACAGGCACCATGATTTGCAGGCCACGGAGCGGGGCTGCTTGGGCTTCGCCACGCTCGGTCAAGCCGGCGAGCGGGGCCAGCGCAGCAAGTTGCAGCAGTCGACGGCGAGACAAGTGGGTACGCATCGGGAACTCCTGGCTGTCGGTCGGTGTTACTCGGATGGGTGTGATGCTGGGCAAGGCCCGCGTCCGCGGCAATACTCACGCAGGGCAACGCCGCGTTAGCTGACTGCTAATGCTGGCAACAGACGATCCGAGCCCTGGCTTCACCATCACCCAAGGAAGCACATCGATGGCCATTCACAAGCTGCGCGGCCTGGAGTACCTCGTCGCCGTGGTTGATCACGGCGGATTCAACGCCGCTGCGCGCCACCTTGGCGTCTCGGCGCCTTCGGTGCACCGGCTGGTGCAGGCGCTGGAGGGCGAGCTCGGTACGCCCCTGATCGATCGCTCTGCACAGCCGCTCAAGCCGACGGCGCTTGCGGTGGCGTATATCGAGCGGGCGCGGGCGCTGCTTGGCGACCTGCGCGAACTCGACGCCAGCTTGCGCGACCAGGGCAACGCACCGCGCGGCACGATCGCAGTCGCGGCACACAGCGTCGTGCTGCAGTTCGTGCTGGCCGATGCGCTGCCGCGCTTCCACGCACGCTATCCCGAGGTGCGGGTCGAGTTGACCGACGCAGGATCGAGCCGCGACCTTGCACGCCTCGGAGCCGATGCGATGCTGCAATTCGGATGGCCGCCGGAGCAGGATGCGATTCTGCGAACGCTGGCAGAGACGCGCTGGTTGGTCGTGGCCACACCAGCCTACTGGGCAAGGCACGGCACACCGACGCACCCTTCGGCACTGGCTCGCTGCCCTTGCGCGCTGTTCAAGACGCCCTTCGGGGAAGTGATTCGGCGCTGGAACTTCGAGCGCGGCGGCGAGCGCGTGGAAGTCGCCGTGGACGGCTGGCTGGTGAGTGACAGCAGGCCAGCGCTGGACGCGCCGCTTTACAGCGGCCAGCTTGCAGCGCGCATCAACGACCTGACGCTACACCCGGGCATTGCGAACGGCACGCTGCAGCCCGTGCTGCTGGACTGGCACGGCCTCAACGCTCCACCGCTGAGTCTGCTGGTACGGCGCTCGCTGGCACGCCAGCCGCGCGTACGGGCATGGGTGGACTTCCTGGTCGAGACCGCCGAACGTTTGACTGCTCATCGCCTTCCCGCGGGCCTGCCTCCAGTCCCCGCGTCTGTGCGACCGGATTGGTGGAAGAGGCGAGTACAGCCGTCGCCCAGGCGTGGAGCTGCGGTGGACCCGAGCTGAGGAGTGTGGCCGTATGCCGCTGTCGCGAATGGTTCGCGAACGGCCTATTCAGCCCACCCGGCTGCCGCCGTTCGGCTATGGCAGCTGATGGCCGTTTGCAGCCCTTCGCGGATTGATGCCTGCCCGCAGAGCCACCTGCGCCGAGCCACCGGCGGGGCGCATCGGAGGCGGCGAGAAGCGCAGAACCCGTGGCCCGCGCGCGTCGCGCGCTTCCACTTCTGACTCGCCGCGGGTGTCTGAGCACAGCGGATGCAGTGAGCGCGGCGAGTTCCGCCGCATGGGCCACGGGGCGAGCATCGCAGCGGAGTCGGCTCCCAGCGCGCCGACCGCCGACCTGAGCCCCGACGGCGACCCGGTGCAGGCGGCCTTGCCGGCCGGCCCGCATCAGCAAGCTGCTCAACGAACCGGACGCTAGCCGGCAACCATGGCGCGCGGCGCCAACAACACCCTCAAGCCAGCAACACCAACGCTCCGCTCGTCGCCCGCCGCTCCAGCCGCGCATGCGCCTCCGCCGCGCCGGCCAGTGAATGCCGCTCCACCGGCGGCGGCTTCAACGTGCCGTCGGCCAGCGCCGCCCACAGCCGCGCTGCGCGCCGTTCCAGCTCGGCACGCGTGGCCACGTAGTCGAAGACCACGGGCCGCGAGAAGGTGATGCTCTTGGCCAGCAGCGCCTGCGTGTCCACCTGCGCCAGTGCGCCGGTGGCGTTGCCCAGGCTGATCCAGTGGCCGCGCCGCGCCAGCGCGGCGAGGTTCTCGTCGCGCGCGGCTTCGCCCAGGCCGTCGATCAGCACGTCGGCGCCGCCGAGCTGTTGCACCGCGTCTGCAAAGCGGTAGTTCTCGCTCACGATCACGTGCTGGCAGCCGTACTCGCGCGCCAGCCGCGCCTTCGCTTCGCTGGAGACGGTGCCGATGACCGTGGCGCCGAGCTTGCGCGCCCATGCGCACACGAGCAGGCCCACGCCGCCGGCGGCCGCGTGCACCAGAACGCGCGCGCCGGGCCCGCGCCGGTCGAGGTTGCCGAGGTCGTGCACCAGGTAGTCGGCCGTCAGGCCCTTCAGCAGCAGCGCGGCGGCCGTCTCGTCTTCCACCGTGGGCGGCAGGCGCACCACCGCGTCGGCCGGCACGTTGCGCACGTGCGCGTAGCTGCCGGGGACGTGCCAGAGATAGGCCACGCGGTCGCCGGGCAGGAAGCCGTGCACGCCTTCGCCCCAGTCGAGCACGCTGCCGGCCGATTCCATGCCGGGCGTGCCGCCCTCGGCCATCATCGGCGGGATCCAGCCGCGGCGCAGGTAGATGTCGATGTAGTTCACGCCGATGGCGCGCTGGCGGATGCGCACCTCGCCCGGGCCGGGGGCCGGGCAGTCGGCGTCTTGCAGCACCATCTGCTCGGGGCCGCCGTAGCGCGGCACGACGATGCGGCGCGAGGCGACGGGCAGGGCGCGCGGCATCGCCGCCAGCGTCGACTCGCGCGCGGCGCCCGGCACGCGCAGGTCGCCGCCTTCGCGCAGGTGCCTGCGCAGGTTCTCGAAGCCCGCCTCGTACACGCCCTGCGCCACCATGTCGCGCAGCTCGCGCTCCATGCCGGGCGGCGTGGCGAAGGTGCTCTCCCAGTGCCAGAACGTGCGGTTGCCGTCGGTCACCGGCTTCAGCGTCACCGTGGCCACGTAGCGCTGCAGCGGCACGGTGGCCTCGACGATGCAGTAGGTGCTCTTGTAGTGGCGGTCGTCCAGCGTCAGCAGCTGCTCGCGGATGTGGGCGCCGTCCTTCAGGGTGAAGTTGCGCACGCAGCCGACCTGGTCGCTGCTCTCGCCGCGCTCGATGCGGCTCTGGTCCACCACCGCGTGCCACTGGTCGTGGCTGTTGAAGTCGCGGATGACGGCCCACACGCGCTCGATGGGCGCGTCGATGATGGTCGAGCGGACGACCTTCTGCAGCACGTTCCGGCCTGCCAGGCTAGCGTCTTGCGAAGTGGCGCTTCAAGGCGTCGAACCCGCCCTGGAACACGCCGTTGCCGATCAGCTCGTTCAGCTCGTGCTCGCGCCCTTCGGCGCAGTCGAACTCGGCGCTCCATTCGGCAAACGTGCGGCCGCCGTCGGTGACGGGCGTCAGCTTCAGCGTCGCCACGTAGTTGGCCACGCCCATCGGGCTCTCCAGGATCTCGTAGGTGCAGGTGTAGTCGTAGTCGGAAAGCGCCAGCAGCCGCTCGCGGATCAGGCCGCCGTCGCGGGTGTGGAAGTGGCGGATGCAGCCGACGCGGTCGGAGGGCTCGTTGTTCTCGATGCGGCTGTCGGCGATGGCCGGGTGCCACAGCGGCAGCGCGTTGAAGTCGCGGATGCGGCTCCACACCGTGTCGGCCGCGGCGTCGATGACGCTGGAGACGTAGACGCGGATCATGCGGCGGCGCCCTCCTCGGCACCCTCATGCCGGGGTCGCGGGTTCATCGCCCTCATCGTCTTCATCGCCCACTCACTCCTTCGGCTGCGGCGTGGCCGGCGGCAGCGCCGCGGCGCCGCCGGCGGCCGCGGCCGTGAGACGCTGGATGTCGCCGCCTTCCAGGCCGATCTCGCGCAGCAGCTGGTCGACGATGGGCGCCTGCGCGCGGAAGCGCAGCGCCGAGTTCACGACGCTGTCGGCAAAGCCCGCGCTGTGGCCGTTCTCGCTGGCGCCGCCGCCACCCCCGCCGCCGCCCAGGCCGTCGACGTGCAGGATCTTGATGCCCTCGATGCGCTCCATCGGCCGCACGGCCTCGCGGATGATGGCCTCGGCCTTGCTCACCAGCGCCATGCGCAGCGCCGAGGCGCGCGCCTCGGGGCTCAGCACGTTCTGCGCCTCGTTCATCATGCGCGTGGCGTCGGCCTCGGCCTCGGCGCGGATGCGCGCGGCCAGCGTGCGGATCTTCTCGGCGTCGGCATCGGCCTCGGCCTGCGCGCGGATGGCCGCACCGCGGTCGGCGCTGGCCTTCTTCTCGGCCTCGGCGGCCATCGTCAGGCGCAGCGCCTCGCGCTCGGCGGCCTGGCGCGCGGCGATGATCTCGATGGCCTTCTTGCGCTCGGCGGCCTCGATCTCGCGCGCGGTGAACACCTTCTCCTCGGCCTTCACGGCGGCGGCGCGTGCCGCCTCGGCCTCGGCCAGCGCCTCGCTCTGCGCCTTGCTCTCCTTGGCGATGGCGATGGCGCGCTGCTGCTCGGCGAGCTCCAGCGCCTTGCGGCGCTCGATCTCGGCGGCCTGGATCTCGCGCTCCTTCTTGATGCGCTCCTGCTCGAGGCTCTGCTCGCTGCGGATGCGCGCCGCGTCGATGGCCTGCCGGGCGGTGATCTGCGCCCCCTCGGCGTCCTGCTCGCGCTGGGCACGTTCGGCGGCCAGCTCGGCGCGCTGGCGCGCGCGCGCGATCTCCACCTCGCGCTGCTGCGCCAGGCGCGCCTGCTCGGCCTCGCGGTCGATCTCCAGGCTCAGCTTCTCCGCCTCGAGGTTCTTGTTGCGGATCGCGATCAGCGTGTCCTGCTCGACGTCGTTGCGCTGCTTCTTGCGGCGCTCGATCTGCTCGGTGAGGCGCGTCAGGCCTTCGGCGTCGAACGCGTTGCTCGGGTTGAAGTACTCCATCGCCGTCTGGTCCAGCTGCGTGAGGCTGGCGCTCTCCAGCTCGAGGCCGTTCTTCGTCAGGTCTTCGGCGACGGCCTCGCGCACGCGCTTGACGTAGTGGCCGCGCTTCTCGTGCAGCTCCTCCATCGTCATCTCGGCGGCGGCGGTGCGCAGCGCGTCGATGAACTTGCCCTCCACCAGCTCCTTCAGCTGCTCGGGCTCCATCGTGCGCAGGCCGAGCGTCTGCGCCGCGGCGGCGACGGCCTCGGGGTGGGCGGCCACGCGCACGTAGAACTCGGCGATCACGTCCACGCGCATGCGGTCCTTCGTGATCAGCGCCTTGTCGCGGCCGCGCGCCACCTCCAGGCGCAGCGTGTTCATGTTCACCGGGATCACGTCGTGCACGATGGGCAGCACGAAGGCGCCGCCATCGAGCACCACCTTCTGCCCGCCGAGGCCGGTGCGCACGAAGGCGCGCTCCTTGCTGCTGCGCAGGTACAGCCAGTGCAGCAGCCACACGACGATGGCGACGACGATCGCGACGACGATCAGCGCGAGGATGAAACTGCCGAATTCAGCGCCGGTCATGGGAGGTCTCCTGGTGCCTGCTCACTCTGCGGTGGGTCGGTGGGGTTCGGTCGGTGCGGGTTCGTGGGCGGCCGGTCGGCTATCGCGTCAGGCTCACGAAGCGTTTCGTGGTCTCGGTCAGCGCCACCTCGGTGGGCAGCCGCTCCATCGAGCTGGCGCCGTAGAAGCCGTGGATGCCGGGGCAACGCTGCAGGATGTATTGCGCGTCGTCCGGCGTGGCGATGGGGCCGCCGTGGCACAGCACGATGACGTCGGGCTTGATCGCCCTGGCCTCGGCGGCCCAGGCGTTGATCGGCTCCACGCAGTCGGCGAGCTTGAGCGCCGTCTCGGCGCCGATGGCGCCGCCGGTGGTGAGCCCCATGTGGCAAACGACGATGTCGGCGCCGGCCCGTGCCATCGCGCGGGCCTCCTCGGCGTTGAAGACGTACGGCGTGGTCAGCAGGTCGAGGCGGTGCGCGCGCTCGATCATCTCCACCTCGAGGCCGTAGCCCATGCCCGTTTCCTCGAGGTTGGCGCGGAAGGTGCCGTCGATGAGGCCGACGGTGGGGAAGTTCTGCACGCCGCTGAACCCGAGGTCGATCAGCCGGCGCAGAAACTGGTCCGGAATCATGAACGGGTCGGTGCCGTTCACGCCCGCCAGCACCGGCGTGTGCTTCACGACCGGCAGCACCTCGCGTGCCATCTCGCAGACGATCTCGTTGGCATTGCCGTAGGCCAGCACGCCGGCCAGCGAGCCGCGCCCGGCCATGCGGTAGCGGCCGGAGTTGTAGATGACGATGAGGTCGATGCCGCCGGCCTCCTCGCACTTGGCCGAGAGGCCGGTGCCGGCACCGCCGCCGATGATGGGCCGGCCGGCGGCGATCTTGGCCCTCAGGCGGCCGAGCAGTTCGGAGCGTGCGATGCGGGGCATGGCGGTGGGTCTCTGCGAGGTCGATGGGCCTCAGGCACGGCGGGCGCTGGCCGCGCCGGGCGCCACTTCGCGCCAGGCGGCCACCAGCGCGTCGGCGAAGGCCTCGTCGTTGACGTGGTGCGGCAGGCGCACGAGCTTGCGGTCGGGCCCGGGGCGGAAGCGCTGCGCCAGCGTGTCGAAGAGCACGCGGTCGGCCTCGGGGTCGTGGAAGGGGCCGCCCGGCTTGTCGATGGCCGAGACGCCGCCGTCAGGGATGAGGAAGCGCACCGGCCCGCGCATCGCGTTGAGCTTGGCGGCGATGAACTCGGCGATGGCCCGGCACTCGTCGGCCGTGGTGCGCATCAGCGTCACCGTGGGGTTGTGCCGGTAGAGGCGCCGGCCCTTGAAGCGCTCGGGCACGGTGTCCCAGGCGCCGAAGTTCACCATGTCGAGCGCGCCGCAGCTGCCGACGTACGGAATGGCGTGGCGCGCGAAGACGTCCAGCCGCGCCGGGCCGGCCGAGAGCACGCCGCCGACGATCTCGTCGGCCACCTCGGTGGTGCTGACGTCGATCACGCCTTCCAGCAGGCCGCTGTCCGCCAGCTTCTCCATGCTCTGCCCGCCGGTGCCGGTGGCGTGGAAGACGAGGCAGTCGTAGCGCTCCTCGAGCTTCTTCGTCACCGCCTGCACGCAGGGCGTCGTGACGCCGAACATCGTCAGGCCGAGCGCGGGCTTGGCGGCGCTCTCGGCCGTGGGCGCGTGGCTGATCATGCCGGCCAGCGCATGCGCCGCGTTGGCGAGCACGCGCTCGCTGATGCGGTTGATGCCCTGCACGTCGGTGACGCTGTACATCATGCAGATGTCGCTCGGGCCGACGTAGGGGCGCGTGTCGCCGCTGGCCATCGTGCTGACCATCACCTTCGGGCAGCCGATGGGCAGCGCGCGCATCGCCGGCGTCGCGAGCGAGGTGCCGCCCGAGCCGCCGGCCGAGACGATGCCGCCGAGGTCGCGCCGCGTGCGCACGAAGTGCTCGAAGGCCACCGCCATCGCGGTGACGGCGCTGCCGCGGTCGCCGCTGAAGACCGCCGACTCGCCCTGCGGGTGGTGGCGCGCCACCTCGCGCGGGTGCACGTTGGCGGTGCTCGTCTTGCCGCTGGTGGAGAGGTCGACCGTGACGACACGCAGGCCCAGCTTCTCCAGGCACTGCTTGAGATAGAAGAGCTCGCGGCCCTTGGTGTCGAAGGTGCCGGCGACATAGGCGGCGCGGCCGGTGGTGGCGGCGACGGGGAAGGGCAGCACGCTGCCGGCGGCGGAGGCGGCACCGGACACGGAAGGGGTGGAAGCGCCGCCGCCGCGGGCACCGGCCGTGCTCGACGTGCCAGGCTCCTCGGGTGCATCGCGCGGGATGTCCCGCGCCGGCGCGGCCGTGCCGCCGGCGTTCCAGCGCGTGAAGCCGCGCACCGTGCGTGGCACGAGGTCGTCGAGCGAGGGGGCGCCGTCGCCGTGCTCGCGGCGCACGGTGAACACGCGCACGGGCTCGGCGGCGGACTCGGCGGCCGCCGGTGCCGCGGGTTCGGTCTCGGCCACGTCGGCGCCACCGCTCTTCACGCCGAGCAGCCGCTCCTGCAGGTCGCGGTCGGCGGCCAGTTCGGCCGCCGGCATCTCCTCGGCGATGCGGCCGTTGACCATCACGCCGATGCGGTCGGCCACCTCGAGCGCGACGCCGAGGTTCTGCTCGATCAGGAGGATGGCGATGTCGCCCTCGGCGGCGAGCTGGCGCAGCGCCTGCGCGACCTGCTCGACGATCACCGGCGCCAGGCCCTCGGTGGGCTCGTCCATCACCAGCAGCTTCGGCTGCAGCAGCAGCGCGCGGCCGATGGCCAGCATCTGCTGCTCGCCGCCGGAGAGTTGCGCGCCGCCATTGCCCTTGCGTTCCGCGAGGCGCGGGAACATCGCGTAGACGCGGTCGACCTCGCGGCGGCTCGCGGCCACGAGGCGCAGCGTCTCGTCGACCGAGAGGCTCGGCCAGACGCGCCGGCCCTGCGGCACGTAGGCGATGCCGCGCTTCGTGATCTCGTTGGGCGTGCGGCCGAGGATCTCCTCGCCGAGCAGCCGCACGCTGCCGGTGGTGGTGCCCACGCCCTGCAGGAGACCGGTGACGCCGTTGCACAGCGTCGTCTTGCCCATGCCGTTGCGCCCGACGATGCCGAGCACCCCGCGCTCGATCGTGAAGCTCACGCCCTGCAGCGCGTGCGCGCGGCCGTAGTAGACGTCGAGGCCGTCGACGACGAGGACGGGGCCGCGCTGCTTGGGCTCTGAAACCTTGCTGGACCAGATGGCCATGGCTTGCCTCGTTCAGCCAAGCGACCGCCGCGGAACCGGCTCTGCCGGGCCGCTGGCGGTGCCCCCCTGGGGGGGAGGCGACCGGAGGGAGCGTCGGGGGGGGGCCATCAGTGCTTCGCGCCCATGTAGATGGCCTGCACCTGCGCGTCGTTCTCGATCTGCTCGGGCGTGCCCGTCTTCAGCACCGCGCCGTTGTGCATCACCGTCACCTTCTCGGTGACGCGCAGGGCGATGTCGAGGTCGTGCTCGATCAGCACGAAGCTCATGTGTGCCGGCAGCGAGCGCAGCAGCGCCACCAGCTCGCGCCGCTCGGCGGGCGAGAGGCCGGCGGCCGGCTCGTCGAAGAGGATGAGGCGCGGCGCGCCGGCCAGCGCCATGCCGATCTCGAGCTGGCGCTGCTGGCCGTGCGCGAGATTGGCGACGAATTCGTTCGCGATGTGCGTGAGGCGCGCGCGCTCCAGCAGCTCCTCGGTGGCGCGCTGCGACGAGTGCGCGGGCCCGGGCCGCCGGAAGCTGAATCGCCCGTTGGAGACGCCGCGCACCGCGAGAAAGAGGTTGTCGCGCACCGTCAGCTCGCGGAAGAGCAGCGAGCTCTGGTAGGTGCGCCGAAGGCCCTTGCGGATGCGCTCGTGCGGCGGCAGCTCGGTGATGTCCTCGCCGAAGAAGCGGATGCGCCCGCTCGTCGGCGGAAAGTCCCCCGTGATGGCGTTGAAGAGCGTCGTCTTGCCCGCGCCGTTGCTGCCGAGCACCGCGTACTTCTGCCCCGCGGCCACGGAGAACGACACGTCGTCCACCGCCCGCAGCGCCCCGAAAGCGCGCGTGACGTGCTCCAGCACCAGAGCATCGTTGGACGCCAGGGCGCTGGAGGACGAGGGCGCACCGCCGCGCGCGAGCGTGCGCGCAGCGGAGCCCGAAGGTCGAAGCTGCGTGACCGAGGCCATGCGTCAGACGCCTGGCCGGCCAGCGGCCGCGGCGGATCCGGCTCTGCCGGTCCGCCAGCGGCGCCCCCCCGGGGGGGAGGCGCCGAAGGCGCTTCGGGGGGGGACCCTGTTCACGGGCAGTTCGGCTCGTCGCGAGAACCGATCTTGAACTGGTCCTTCGGGATGCCGAGCAGCTGCTCGACGTTGTCCACCTTGCGCAGCACGCGCGTCGACAGCTCGCCCTTGCTGTCCTTCACGACCTCGGTGACGAAGGTGGTGCCGATGGCCTGGCGGTTGCCGTCGAGCCGCACTTCACCGGTGGGGCCCTTCAGCACGAGCTTGGACAGCGCCTCGCGGTACTTCGCCTGCCCGCCCGAGAGGTCACCCTTGACGACGTCGAGCGCATCGAGCGCCGCCTTCATGTTGAGGTAGTAGACGAGCGCGAAGAGGCTCGGGCTCGGATAGCCGCCCTTGCTGACCGGGAAGTTCTTCTGGTAGTCGGCGACGAAGGCCTTCCACTCGGGGCCGTCGAAGGTGTCCGCCAGCGGGCCGGCGGCGATGGTGCCCACCAGCGAATCGCGCCGCTTGCCGCGATAGTTCAGCACGTCCTGGCTGACGGTGATGCTGCCGCCCATCATCGGCTTGTCGCCACCGGCCGCCTCGTACTGGTTCAGGAAGTTGACCGCGTCGGCACCACCGAGCACGACGAGCAGCGCGTCGACGTCCTTCGGGATGCGCGCGATGGTGCTGGCGTAGTCCTTGCCGCCCAGCGGCACCCAGGCCTTCACCGGCACCTTGCCGCCGAGGCGGCAGAACTCCGACATGAAGCCCTGCACCTGGCTGTAGGGGAAGGCGTAGTCCTCGGCGATGACCATCACGCGCTTGTAGCCCTTGTCGATGGCCGCCTTGCCCAGGCCCACCATCCACTGCGCGCCCTCGGTGTTGAAGCGGAAGAAGTTCGGGCTCGGGTTCACGAGCGTCGTGGCCTGCGCGCCCGAGCCACCATTGATGAAGGTGACGCCCGGCTGCGTCTTGGAGTAGTCCTTCACCGCGATGCCCTCGCCGCCGGACAGCGGGCCGACCATGATGTCGACCTTGTCCTGCTCGACGAGCTTGCGCGTCGCGTTGACGGCGACGTCGGGGTTGGCGTTGGAGCTGGCCTTGATGATCTCGACCTTGCGCCCGCCGGCCATGCCGCCGCGCTGGATGAGGGCCAGCTCGGCACCGCGCATGCCGTCGGCGCCGCCGGCCGCGAACGGGCCTTCGAGCGTGGCCAAGAGGCCGATCTTCACCGGCGTGCCCTGGGCGAAGGCGGCGCCCGACACGACCAGAGCCGCGGCGGCGCCTACGAGCGAATGCATCACGAAACGCTTGTTCACTTTCACGCTTGTCTCCTGGGTTGCGAAGTAAGAGCCGCCTGTGGACCGAAGCGCGAGCGAAGCTTCGCCCACAGCCCCAGCAGCCCGTCGGGGGAAAACAGCACGATGGCGAGGAACACGACGCCGATCACGAGGTTGAAGCGCTCGCGGTCGATGACGTCGATGGCGAAGGTCTGCAGCAGGACGAAGACGATCGCGCCGATGAAGGCGCCGATCGGGTGCCGCATGCCGCCGAGCACGGCGACGACCAGGACGTTGATCAGCCAACCGGTGTTGACCGAGTTGGGCGTGATGAGCCCGTTGTACCAGATGAGCAGGATGCCGCCGACCCCGGCCAGCAGACCGGCCAGCGCGTAGGCGGCGACGCGGTGCGCGGTGACGTTGTAGCCGAGCGCGTGCATGCGGCGCGGGTTGTCGCGGATGCCCTGCAAGGCGATGCCGAAGGGCGCTCGCACCACCCACTTGACGAGCAGGTAGCCCGCGAGGCTGCAGGCAAGCGCGAGGAAGTAGAAGGGGACCGGGTCGCGCCAGTTGATGCCGAACACCACCGGCGGATAGACGCGCTGGAAGCCCTGGAAGCCGTTGAAGACGGAGTAGTTCTGCAGCGCGAGGTAGTAGAAGGCCACGCCGATGGCCAGCGTGATCATGATCGTGTAGATGCCCTCGGTGCGCACCGAGAGCCAGCCGATCAGCGTGGCGGCGATGGTGGCGATGACGAGCGCGAACGGGATCGCCACCCACCACGGCCAGCCGAGGCTCGCGGCCTGGCCCGCGGCGCCGCTGGTGCCGAGGATCGCGAGCATGTAGCCGGCGATGCCGGCCACCGTCATCTGCGCGAGCGACACCATGCCGCCGTAGCCGCCGAGGAACGTGAGCGACGCCGCGATGAGGCCGAGCGCCAGTGCCTGGCCGGCGATCTGGAACGTGAAGAAGGGCGTGGCGACGAACGGATAGAGCAGCACGAAGGCGAGCACGAAGACGTGCCGCGCCGAGAGATGGCGCCACAGGAACTTGAGCCAGCGCGGCGCGTCGCTGTCGGCATACGGGTCCGGCGTGGCGGCGGGCGCCGTCGTCGCGACGGCCCTGGGCAGCGGCAGCTGCCTCGCGGCGGCCGAGGTCGCCGCGAGGCCGGTGTTCATGGCGCGGCGCCAGTGGGCTGCGCTCATGCCGCCTTCCCCATGATCCCCCGCGGCCTGAACGCGAGCACCAGCACCAGGATCACGAACGTGAACACCACCGAGTACGTCGGCGCATAGGCGAGCCCGTACGTCTCGGCCAGCCCGAGGATCACCGCGCCGATCGCCGCGCCCACGACGGACCCCATGCCGCCGACGATGACGACCACCAGCGAGGCGAGCAGCAGCCGCGTGTCCTCGCCCGGCACCATCGAGAGCTCCACCGCACCGATGACGCCGCCGATGCCTGCCAGTCCCGCGCCGAGCATGAAGGTCACCGCGAACACGAGGTTCACGTTCACGCCGGCCGCCGCGAGCATGCCGCGGTCGTCGACCCCGGCGCGGATCATCGTGCCGACCTTCGTGCGGTTGAGCAGCCACCACAGGAACACGCCGATCGCGATGCCGAACGCGAGCAGCGAGAGGCGGTAGGCCGAGTACGCGCGGATGATCGGGATGTCGCGGATGGGGCCCTGCAGCCACTCCGGCGCTTCCATCTGGTGCACCTGCGCGGTGAAGATCCACAGCAGCACGTCGGCGATGACGATCGACAGCCCGATCGTCACCATCGTCTGCCGCATGTCCTGCCCCTGCATGTGGCGCAGGATCAGCACCTGGATCAGGAGCCCCGCGATGGCCGCGGCCAGGAAACCGCCGGCCATCGCGAGCAGCCACCAGCCCGTCTTCTCGGCGATCGTGAAGCCGATGTAGCCGCCCAGCAGGTACAGCGACCCGTGCGCGAGGTTCACGTTGCGCATCAGCCCGAAGACGAGCGTGAAGCCGCTGGCGACGATGAAGTACAGGGACGCGAGCGTGAGCCCGTTCAGCAGCGTGAGCAGGTACAGGCGCAGGTTGTCCACCATCGCCCAGATGGAGAACACGGCGATCGGGCCGCCGACGAGCAGCCAGAAGAGCCAGCGGTTGCGCACGCTGCGGGTCATGTCAGCGCTGCCTGGCTGCCCGAAAGCGCAGACACATCCCCCGTCGGGGGGCGCGAACGAAGTGAGCGTGGGGGCTTCATGTCAGGCCGCCCGCTCCCACACGCGCGATGCCGCCACCGGCGGTGCCTTCGCGAAGACGCCGTCCTTCATCACCGCCAGGATGCGCTTCGGGTCGCGCAGGATCGAGAGGTTGGCCAGCGGGTCGCCGTCCACCAGCAGCAGGTCGGCGAGGTAGCCTTCCTTCACGAGGCCCAGCTCGTGCGGCCGCATCATCACCTGGCCACCGTACAGCGTGCACGAGCGGATCGCCTCCATCGGCGTCATGCCCAGGTGCTTGACGAAGAGCTCGAGGTCGCGCGCGTTCTGGTAGTGCGGGTTGAACGCGAAGCCGTAGTCGCCGCCCGGCAGCACGCGCACGCCGCGCTTGTGCATGGCCTTGAGGGACTCGACCGCGGCGGCCCACTCCTCCTCGTAGCCCATCTTCACGGCCTGCTCGTGGCTGACACCCCAAGGCTCGGCCTCCCACAGCAGCGCCCAGAGGATGCCGATGCCGGGCGCGACGAAGACCTTGTCCTTCGCCGCCTCCAGCATGTCCAGCGCCTCCTCGTCGGTGAAGCTGGCGTGGTAGATGAGGTGGATGCCGTGGCGCAGCGCCTGCTTGACGCTCGCGCACGAGCGCGCGTGCACGATGATGCGGCGGCCGCGCATGTTCACTTCTTCCACCGCGGCCGCGACCTCGGCGTCGGTCATCCAGGTCGTCTTCGCGTCGGCGCCGGGCACGAAGTTGTCGCCGGAGATGTTGAGCTTGATCGAGTCGACGCCGTACTTCAGGAACATGCGCACGACGCGGCGCATGTCCTCGGCGCCGTTGACCACCTGCCCGAAGCTGAAGTCGGGGAAGGGCAGGTGCGGCAGCATCTCGTCGCCCAGGCCCCCGGGCACGGTGATCTCCTGGCTCGCGGCCAGGTAGCGCGGCCCCGGGATCTGCCCGCTCTCGATGGCGTTGCGGATCACCACGTCCAGCCGCGGCTTGGCGCAGGCGGCGCCGAGACAACTGGTGAAGCCGGCGTGCAGGTAGTTCTTCGCCACCTTGGCGGCCCACAGCACGTGCTCCTCCAGCGGCATCGTCTGGATGGCGCCGAGCGTGGCGGCGTCGTTCCAGCTGAAGTGCGTGTGCGCCTCGGTCATGCCGGGCATCAGCGTCGCGCCGGCGGCGTCGATGACGGTGGCGGTGCCGGGTGCGATGGGTGCCGTGCTGCGCCCGACCTGGCGGATGCGGTTGCCGCTGACGAGCACGCTGCCGCTGTAGGGCGCGTTCTGCCCGGTGCCGTCGAGGATGCGGACGTTGGTGAAGAGGGTGTCGGCCATTTGACTGCTCCTCTCGGATCTCTCAGGCGGCCCAGCGCGTCATCGCCGGCGGGCCGACGCGGCCGGCGCCGGCGCCCATGCCACGCACCGGCGGCGCGCGGTGGAACTCGCCGTCCTTCATCACGGCGAGGATGCGCTTCTTGTCCTGCAGGATCGTGATGTCGGAGAGCGGGTCGCCGTCCACCAGCAGGATGTCGGCGAAGCAGCCCTCGCGGATGTAGCCGATCTCCTTGCCGTGGCCCATCATCGGCCCGCCCCAGGCGGTGGCCGAGAGCAGCGCCTCCATCGTGCTCATGCCCACGTACTTGACGAAGTACTCGAGGTCCTTCGCGTTCGTGCCGTGCGGTGTCCACGCGAAGCCGTAGTCGCCGCCGGGCATGATGCGGATGCCGCGCCGGCGCATCGCCTTCATGCTCTCGATGGCCGCTTCCAGCTCGCGGTGGTAGCCCATCTTCTTCGTCACCTCGGGCGTCAGGCCCCACTGCGAAGCGTGATGGCAGGTGTTGATGAGCCACGCGAGGCCGGGCGCGACGAAGTGCTTGAACTTCGCGGCCTCGAGCAGGTCGAGCGCCTCGGTGTCGGTGAAGCTGGCGTGGTAGATGACCTCGATGCCCTGCTTCACGCACTGCTTGATCGACCAGGTGCTGCGCGCGTGCGCGGCGACGCGCTTGCCCCAGCGGTGCGCCTCGTCGACGCAGACGGCGATCTCCTCCTCGGTGAACTGGCTCATCTCCGAGGGCATGCCGGTGATGCTCTCGCCGGAGAGGTTGATCTTGATCTGG
>Ga0209172_10004887_pt1 | contig 17108 bp, 10 predicted proteins | sample LarsenN4metaG_FD_184113 | JGI IMG/M metagenome (GOLD analysis project Ga0209172, IMG submission 184113) | Hot spring sediment bacterial and archeal communities from British Columbia, Canada, to study Microbial Dark Matter (Phase II) - Larsen... ... | reverse complement strand
ATACAATACGCAACCGGATCGCGCTAAATTCCCGTTCATCCAGAATGTCCGTGACTTCCACAGGCTTTCTACTGGATGCCGCTCGTCCCAATGGCCCTGTGCCGAGGCGAATCGGACTTCCACGAAGCGTTTCGACAAACTCTTTTTCAATCTGGTGACTGCCCCTGAGATGAAATTCTGCTAACTCTTCGTCGTACTCGTAGATCGCTCCGGCGGCTGCGCCCGTTAGTTCGACAGCATGAGAGGCGATGCGCGTTAAGACGGTCTCCAGATCCAGAGTGGAGCTGACCGCTTGGCCGACTTCGCCCAAGGCTTTCAATTCTCCGACCGATCGCATCAATTCATGGGTTCGTTGTTGTAATTCTTGGAACAACCGTACGTTCTCAATGGCGATGACGGCCTGTGAAGCAAATGTTTCGAGCAGCTTGATCTGTCTATCCGAAAAAGGTCGAACTTCGGTTCGCCGCACTGTGATAACTCCGATTGGGGTCCCTTCTCGGAGCATCGGCGTACAAAGGGTTGTCCTCACTCCCAAGCTACTCCCAATGCTGTCTGGAAATTCGCTTTTGGTAGCTTGCTGGAGGTCGTGAACATGTACGGTCTCGCGCTTAAGAATAGCTCTGCCGGAAACCGTTCCGGTAATTGTCGGTCTAAACTCCGGGGCCGGGACATTCCCGAATGACGCTACTAATCGCGTTTGATCCCCTTCAATAAGGCGAATCTGTGCATCAATCGACTCGCACAGTCGCGCAGCGTTTGCCGCTACTGTGTTTAACACCGGCTGAATATCTGTCGGTGAGCTGGCGATCACGCCCAGGATTTCACTGGTGGCGGTTTGTTGTTCCAATGATTCTTTCAATTCTTGGAACAACCGCACATTCTCAATGGCTATCACTGCCTGATCGGCGAAGGTTTCGAGGAGCTTGATCTGCGCCGGCGTAAACGGACGCAGTTCGAATCTTCTGGCGAGTAATGCTCCAATGAATTCGCCGTGTTGACGAAGAGGAGCCCCGAGAAAGGCACGAAAACCCGTGCGAGAACCCAGTGTTGGAAAGTCGTTTTGTGCGGCCTGGACATCGGGCACGTGGAGCGTGCCCTGGTCGCGCACTTGGCGAATCTGTGGCTCATCAATACTTATTTCGACGCGGCCGATAGGAATAGAACCAAAATGGGCACGCGGCTTCATTGCGTCACCCTCCAGGAGCCGCAGCACCACGTCATCAATTCCACAAACCTTTGCCGCGCTTTCGACGATGGCATCCAACACTGGCTGCACGTCTGTGGGCGAACGGCTGATAATACTCAACACCTCGGAAGTTGCAGTCTGATGCTCCAGCGCCTCGCGCAGCTCGGCGTTGCGTTCCTGAATTTCTTTGAAAAGCCGCACGTTTTCGATGGCAATCACGGCTTGAGACGCGAAAGTTTCAAGCAGCTTAATCTGTCTTTCAGAGAAAGGGTCTACTTCCATTCGACGAATGACGATGGCCCCTATTGAGACGCCTTCGCGCAGCAAAGGAGTGGCAAGCACTGTGCGCGCGCCGAATTGTCGAGCCAATGGTGCACCCACCGCGTACTCATAGTCAGCTTCCGCCGCGAGATCATGAACATGTATTGTTCGCCGATCGGTTACAGCTCTTCCGATCACCGATGCACGGCTCAATGGCATCGTATTGCGCTCACCAAAACCCATTTGCCCGTAGTGAGCCATTAAAGGAAGGACATCGGCATCGACGCGGCGAATCAGAGCCTCGCTTGCTCCACAAAGGCGTGCCGCATTCTCCGCAACCACATTGAGGACCGGCTGAATATCCGTCGGCGAGCTGGCGATAACCCCCAAGATTTCACTCGTCGCAGTTTGCTGCTCCAGCGATTCCTTAAGCTCTTGGAACAGGCGCACGTTCTCGATGGCGATCACAGCTTGATCCGCAAAAGTTTCCAGTAGTTTGATCTGCGCCGGAGTGAAGGGACGCACCTCGGCGCGACGTCCGGTCAGTATCCCTATAACTTTCCCCTGCTGACGCAGAGCGGCACCCATGAAGCTCCTAAATCCGCTGACAGAACCCAAGGTCGGGAAATCTTCCTGTGCGGCGCGGGCATCGGGAACGTGTAGCGTGCCATGCTCGCGGATCCATCGAACGTGCGGTAGATCTGCACTAATCTCCGAGCGTGACGACAAGATAGGACCCGTGTGTGCTCGCATCACCATATTGGTCCCTTCGAGGAGTCTTAAAGCTACGTCATCAATCCCACAAACCTTTGCCGCGCTTTCGACGATGGCATCCAGCACCGGCTGCACATCGGTCGGCGACCGGCTAATGATCCCGAGCACTTCTGATGTTGCCGTCTGATGCTCTAACGCTTCTCGTAACTCTGCGTTGCGCTCCTGCAGTTCTTTGAATAGCCGGACGTTCTCAATCGCGATGACCGCTTGATCGGCAAACGTTTCAAGGAGTTTGATCTGCTTGTCGCTAAACGGATGAACTTCCATCCGGCGCACATTGATGGCTCCGAGAGCAATGCCCTCGCGCAGCAGCGGCACCGCGAGTCTCGTTCTTGCGAGACTTCCACTGTGACTTCCCGTGCGATCAATATCCGGGTAATCGGCTTCGGATTCCTTCTCGACGTCATGAATATGGATTGTTTGCTGATCGAGCACCGACCGACCAGTCACCGTGCCCCTGCTGAGTGGCAGCGGCTCCGCCCGCATCGGCAGGGGACCGCGCTTCGCCACTCGATCGAGAAGATCACCGTTTACGCGGTAAATGACCGCATCTCTGGCATCACACAATCGTGCCGCATATTCCGCCACCGCCTCCAGCACCGGCTGGATGTCTGTCGGCGAGCTGGCGATAACGGCTAGAATCTCACTGGTCGCCGTCTGCTGCTCCAACGACTCTTCGAGTTCTTGGAACAACCGCACGTTGTCAATAGCGATCACCGCTTGATCGGCGAAGGTCTTAACCAATTCGATTTGTCGATCAGTAAAAGGCTCGACAACATCGCGCCAAATGATGATGCTTCCAATCGCATCTCCTTCTCGCAGCAGAGGCACGGCCAGCATGGATCTAGCCCATGGCTGTAGAGTTGGGGCGTGCGGTTGTGGTTCAAGCTGAGCGTCCAGGATCTGGATCGACCGCCGCTCAAGTAAGGCGCGACCGATCAAGCTCTCTGGAACTAGCTTGCGGGGTGAGTTGCGAAGGAGAGCGATTTGTTCAGGACTCTCATTATAATTCGAAACGACCCGAAGCATGTCTCCATCATATTGACGAATGTGGCCCTGCGCGGCACCTGAAAGTTTCACGGCGTTCTCGATAACTGTATCCAACACGGACTGAAGATTCGTCGGTGATGTGGCGATAACGTTGAGAATTTCACTAGTGGCAGTTTGCTGTTCAACGAGTCGGACGTTCTCGCTGGCTGTCGCGTTCTCCCGTTGCAAGGATTCGGCGAGTTGCTGGCGCAATTCAGCATACGTCGGCCGTTTTGTGACGCCTGACGCTTTCGTACGGCTGCGCGCTCTTGATTCTTTATTTTTGGACCGTCCCTTGATTGCCATAAGCCCTGAGCGGATCGCGGCATAATCTGGGCTAGAGATAGGCTCCAGCGAAGACTTCCCCGACAGCGACTGAGCTGACTCTTACTTCAGGTGACTGGCTAGCGTCAACGAGGAAAACGACTGAGGGCTGGGCGCGGTAAGACGGACCGCATCGAGGCTAGAAACCTACCGCCTGCCCGTCGCGGCGCGGGTCGCTGGCGGTGAAGTAGCCCGCGTCGAGTTTCCAGATCATCTGAGCGCAGCCGAATTGGTTGTAGTCATCCACCGTCACGATGCGGTGGCCGCGGCGCTTGAGGTCATCGAGCGTGGCGCCGGGAAAGCCGTCTTCGACGCTCACTTCCATGCCCTGCACGACGCGGAAGCGCGGGCCGTCGCACGCTGCTTGCGGGTTCTGTTCGTAATCGGCGATGCGCACCATCACCTGGGTGTGGCCCGGCGGCTGCATGGTGCCGCCCATCACTCCGAAACTCATCACCGCCCGCCCATCCTTGGTGACGAAGCCCGGGATGATCGTCTGGTACGGCCGCTTGCCTGGCCCGACGCAGTTCGGATGGCCTGGCTCGAGCACGAAGCCGGCGCCGCGATTCTGCAACGAGATTCCATCCACGACGACCCCCGAGCCGAATCCCATATAGTTCGACTGGATGTAGGAGACCATCATGCCCGAGGCATCGGCGGCGGTGAGGTATACGGTGCCGCCCTTCGGCGGATCGCCGTGGCCGAAATCCTGCGCGCGCTTCGGATCGATGAGCGTCGATCTCGACTTCAGGTATTGCTTGTCGAGCAACGCCAGCGGTTGCACGTCCATGTGGTCGATGTCCGCGACGTAGCGCCAGGCGTCGGCAAAGGCGAGTTTCACCGCTTCGATCTGCAGGTGCACGCTGTCGGCGCCGTCCACCGGATGCGAGCGCAGGTCGAAATGTTCGAGGATGCCGAGTGCGATCAGCGCGACGATACCCTGGCCATTGGGCGGGATCTCGTGCAGCGTGTAGCCGCAATAGTCCATTGCGAGCGGCTTCACCCAGTCGGGGCGGTGCGACGCCAGGTCAGAGGCGCGCAGCGCGCCGCCCTGTTTTTTCGCCGCGGCATCGAGCTTTGCGGCAAGCTCGCCGCGATAGAACGCCTTACCCTTTGTAGCCGCAATTTTTTCGAGCGCAGCAGCATGCTTCTTGAAGACAAATTTTTCTCCTGCGCGAGGAGCGCGTCCTTGCGGCAGGAACGCCTGCGCGAAACCCGGTAGGTTCTTCAGTTTATCGACCTGCGCCTGCCATTGCCCGGCGATGGTCGGCGAAACCAGAAATCCCTCGCGACCGTAGCGTATGGCCGGCTCGAACAGTTTACGGAACGGCAGCTTGCCGAATCTGCCGTGTAGCTCGACCCAGGCTGAAACACAGCCTGGCACTGTGACCGCGTCCCAGCCGCGCTCGGGCACGGCCGACTGACCACGGAAGTATTGAGGCGTCCACGCGGCGGGCGAGCGGCCCGATGCATTCAATCCATGTAGTTTGCGCCCGTCCCACACGAGCGCGTAGGCGTCCGAACCGATGCCGTTGGATACGGGCTCGACGAGGGTCAGCGTGATCGCGGCGGCGAGGATGGCGTCCACCGCGTTGCCGCCGGCGGCGAGCATCTGAAGTCCCGCCTGCGCGGCGAGCGGCTGCGAAGTTGCCACGACGTTCTGCGCCAGCAAAGGCTTGCGCGGCCAGGCATATGGATTTTTCCAGGAAAAAGGAATCATCGAACGTTTGTAATCCTGCCGGCCGTCACTCCATATCGAGAAACACAAAGGTTATTGCTTCGATTTGGCCGCCCCGGTAGGTGCATTCGTGGATGTTGAGCCAAGATAGCGACGTAGGAAATCGAGCACATCCCTTTCCCACACATGCATGCCTTGAACCTTGAACACCTCGTGTCCTGGGGCAGTGTTGAGCGGAATACCCTCTCTGACTTCCCCGCTTGCTGGCTGGGGCGTAAACGGCTCATAGACCACCATTCGGTGCGGCACGCCGCGCTTCTTGAAAATTTCGCCCAGGGTGGTGATGGAATCGGTGGTGCGGTCGTTCTCGGCTACCTGCAAGAGCGCGGGCGTCGTCGTTTTTTCGGCTGCGGCGGTGAGTGCGCTACGCAACTCGGCACTAATGTTCCAGGCTCCTGTGGCGCCGGCCTGATTTATGGCAGCCGCGAATGTGTTGCTACGGCTGATCGCGAACATAGTGACAATTCCGCCGAGCGAGTAACCCATAATGCCAATCCGTTTGGTATCGGCGAACGTCAGCGAGCGAAGATAATCGACTGCGGCAAATACGTCATCGGTCTCGGCCTCCACCCGTCCAACGAACCGCCGCCCCCAGTCGTTGCGGATGTCCTCGAACAATGTTGGCCCTTCGGAGTCGCCGTAGCCTCGGCGCTCGGGAATCAGGGCTACATATCCGGCTTCGGTCAGTAGCCTGCCGATATACTCGTTCGGCTCCGGGCGCCTCGGCCGGCCGGAGCGAGCGCTATGATTGTAGATGACGACTGGAAAGGGGCCATCACCTTCGGGTTTGTACAGAAACGCGTGGATGCGGAGGCTGCCGCTCGGATAGAAGACTTGGGTGTAAGCAGAGTTTGCAAGAGACTGGGGATGTGCCGGCGCCGTAACGAGGCAAAAGCACACACCTAGCAGGAGCGCTGTCGAAACGCGCATCATGTTCACACCGCCGATTTGACGTGAGTCTTAGCCCACGGGATACGCCCTCTATTCATGAAACCCACGTAAGTTTCCTGTGTCGCGTCAGTAAAACGAACCCGCCTTTTTTGAATTTTTGTTCGCCTCCCAAAGATGAATGCAGCCTGCTCCGACATCGAAGCGAACACTAATCGCTGCGGCGGATCGACAAATAGCATGCCATCCCACATGCCGCCAGGAAATTTCCGAGCATCACTATCGGCCACGCGAGCTCATGCAACACCGGTTTTGCAATAAAAAATGTTGTGCCGACGAAGCCAATTTCCAGAACTGCGAAAAGCGCCAAGAGTGTCACACCAAACTGAAGTTTTTTCTTAGGAATTAAAAGCAAAAACGCCGCAATCATGCCCAACAATATAAAGACTAGACCGTGAACCCCGGAGTACATCAGTGTTACTTTTAAAGAAACCGGCTCTCCCGCATTCGGAGCAAAACTTTGTTCTCTCAGGAGGAGCCCTTCTCCCAGTACGGTAGGAGTATAAAGAGGTAGGTGAGCAACTGTGTCGATGAACAGGAACGAAATAGCAATAATTGAGGCTCCGATAAGGCCAGCAATAGCGCCATCCAAACAGGCCATTGTTCTACTGGACATAATTGATGCCTTTTCTCGCCGCATGGGTGGCTGAGAGAAAAAAGCCGGTTAGCCGTGGAACTGCTCTATCATCGCACGTTAGGGTTCTTCGGGTTGGCCCTCCGTTACGACAAAGCCATCTGGGTATCAGGACGCGTACGGCCGATAAATATCATCAGGAGAGAGTCTGTCAAAAGATTTTTTCGTATGAAATTCCGAGCGTCGGAGGACTCTATCGGAAAAACCGTGCAACCCTAAGAAAACTCTATCGTCGCAGCTCTGTTATTGTGGGCTTGGCCTCTCGGGTAAAGAAAAGCTGAAGGTCGATCCCTTGCCGATCTGGCTCTCCACCCAGATCGTTCCGCCATGAAGCTCGACGAATTTCTTCGCCAGCGTCAAACCGAGCCCAGTCCCTTCGCTCTTGTGCAGTTGATCGGAACCCACCTGCCGGAACTCTTCGAATATCTTCGGCTGGTCTTCCAGGGCAATGCCGACCCCCGTGTCGCTGACCGAGATCTCAACCGCCCCGTTTAGTTGTCTGGCGGTGATGCCGATCCGTCCTCCCTCGGGGGTGAACTTGACGGCGTTGGATAGCAGATTCAGCAGGATCTGCTTGATCTTCCGCTCATCGCCGACAAAATCTCCCAGTCTCTCGTCAACCTTCACATCGAGATGGATGCCGTGACGAGTCGCGCGCTCGCGGACAAACGTTCGCGCATTGTCGATCGCCAGCGGGAGATCGAAGTTAGCCAGTTCCAACTCCATCCGGCCGGCCTCGACTTTCGAAAGGTCCAGGATTTCATTGATAAGCGAAAGCAAATGGCGCCCGGAGGTGAGGATGTCGTCGGTGTACTCGGCCTGCTTTTCGTTGAGCTCGCCGAACAGCCGTTCCTGCAAGACCTCCGAGAAGCCGATGATGGCGTTGAGCGGTGTTCTCAGCTCGTGAGACATATTGGCGAGGAACTCGGACTTGTGCCGGTTGGCGGCTTCGATCTGGCGGCTCTTGTCCTCGATCTCGCGGAAGAGACGGGCGTTTTGAATTGCCAAAGCGGATTGAGTGGCGAAAGTTTGAAGAAGGTTGACGACTTCCGGTGGAAATTCCCCCACTCGTCGCCGCCAGACCGTTAGCGCACCCATGATCTGTTGTTCGCGCAAAAGGGGCACTGAGAGTAGCGAACGGTAACCCAGCCGGATCAGTAGTGGGCGCACTCGTGCGCCGGTGTATTCGCGCTCATTGGAGATGTCCGAAACCTGCAAGGGGGCCCGCATCACCGCCGCGCGACCAGTCGCCGCCTCACCCAAATGGATCGGCGATGCACGAAGCATCTCAACGACCTCGGTTTCCATCCGGTGGCTTGCGCGCAGATTGAACTCTTCGGTGGTTTCGTCAAATTCGTATATGACACCACTATCGGTTCCCGAAAGTTGAACCGCGTGTGAAGCGATGGTGGCGAGAACCGTCTCAACGTCCAGTGTCGAGCTGACCGCTTGGCCGACTTCACCCAAGGCTCTGAGCTCTCCGACCGACCGAGCTAATTCCTGCGTCCTCGCTTCCAATGCTTGGAACAGTCGCACGTTCTCTATGGCAATGACCGCCTGATGAGCGAATGTCTTGAGAAGGGCAATTTGCTTATCCGAGAAAGGGCGGACTTCTATCCTGCGCAAAGTAATTGTTCCGATAGGAAAGCCTTCGCGCATCAGTGGCATGGCCAACGCAGTCCGAACGCCCCCGCTTTTCGCGCGAGCGTAGAACTCGGGAAATTCCGTCTCCCCCTGAATGAGCATATCTTCGACGTGGACTATCCGCCGCTCAAACACCGCGCGGCCGGGCGGCGAACCACGATCGACCGGCAAATGATCCTGTGCTACATGCGGCACGGGTCCGTAGTGTGCCACCCATCGCAGTATGTCTCCCTCGACAAGCCGGATCTGTGCATCTTCCGCACCACAAACCCGCGCGGCATTCTGCGCGATAGTGTCGAGCACAGGCTGAATATCGGTTGGCGAGCTGGCGATAACGCCCAAAATTTCACTCATCGCAGTCTGCTGTTCCAGAGACTCCTTCAACTCGTTGAACAAGCGCACGTTCTCAATAGCGATCACGGCCTGATCTGCGAAAGTTCTCAAAAGATCAATTTGTTTGTCAGAGAAAGGTCTGACCTCGTATCGGCGAATCAGTATCGCTCCGATCGGCACGCCTTCGCACAGCAATGGAGTAGCCAGTGTGGTCCGATCGCCCTTTTGACGGTGAAACGCCTTGCTCACCGGGTACTCCTCATCCAACTCGGCAGACAGGTCTGGAATGTGGATCGTGCACCGATCGGTCACTGCCCGCCCGCTTGTGGATCCACGGTCAATTGGAATCGGCTCGGCTGGAGCCTGGCCAAATATTGCCGCCGGCTCAAGTGCATCATGTTCTATACGAAAAACCACAGCGTCACGGGCGTCACAGAGACGGGCAGCATTTTCCGCCACGGTATCTAACACCGGTTTAACATCCGTCGGCGAACTGGCAATTACCCGCAGGATTTCACTCGTTGCGGTCTGATGCTCCAGCGCCTCACGCAACTCTGCGTTACGCTCCTGGAGTTCCTTGAACAGGCGTACGTTCTCGATGGCGATAACCGCCTGGTCGGCAAAAATCTTGATTAGCTCGATTTGTCGGTCTGTGAACGGTTCAACATAATCGCGCCAGATCGAGATCGTTCCAACGCCTATCCCTTCTCGTAAGAGCGGGACCGCTAGCATGGTTCTCGCTCCGGTTTGTCTCCCCATAATGTAATGATCTGGCGCTTCTGCTTGCACATCTGGAACATGGATCGGTTGTCTTTCTCGAAGCACGCGACCCACGAAACCTTCCGAGTTCACCCGAACGGGTCTGGTTCGAAAACTCGCAACATTGTCCTCGCTCTCATTGAAATGCGCAGTAAGTCGCAGAAACTCACCATCGACCTGACGGATATGACCCTGCTTTGCACCGGCGAGACGCACGGCATTGGCGATGACCGTATCTAATACTGGTTGAATATCGGTCGGCGAGCTGGCTATCACGCCCAGGATTTCACTGGTCGCGGTTTGCTGCTCTAAGGACTCTTTAAGCTCATTGAATAACCGCACATTCTCAATTGCGATCACAGCTTGATCGGCAAAAGTTTCAAGAAGTTTGATCTGCGCTGGCGTAAAGGGACGCACTTCGTTACGACGCGCGGCTAAAACGCCGGCAAACTCTCCTGACTGAAGAAGGGGAACGGCCAAGTAGGTGCGATACCCGGTGGAACCTATCGTCGGAAACTCGTCCTGTGCGCGGACATCGGGAATATGCAGCGTACCGTGCTCTTGGATCCAACGATACTGTGGCTCATCGACGTTGATCGTGGGGCGGCCAGTCGGGATGGAACCAAAATGAGCCCGCACACTCATCGCGTCTCGCTCGCGCAAACGCAGCACGACATCGTGGATTCCGCAAACCCTGGCGGCACTTTCGACAATGGCATCGAGCACCGGCTGCACATCGGTTGGCGATCGGCTGATAATGCTTAGGACCTCGGATGTGGCCGTCTGATGCTCTAGCGCCTCGCGAAGTTCGGAATTGCGTTCCTGCAATTCTTTGAAGAGGCGGACGTTCTCGATGGCAATCACGGCTTGAGACGCGAAAGTTTCGAGCAATTTGATTTGTCTATTTGAGAAAGGATGAACCTCCGTCCGCCGGATTGTGATCGCGCCAATGGCGCGCCCCTCTCGCAGCAACGGCGTAGAGACCGCCGTCCGAACGCCAATCCTTCTCGCGAAGCCCGCTCGGAGATCCTCCTGCGATTCCGCTTCTAGATCATGAATGTGAATCGTTTGGCGGTCGAATACAGCTCGGCTCGGTAGATTGTCACGACTGATCGGCACTACATCTCTTCTTCCCGTTCCCGGCAGCCGCCCATAATTTGCCACCACGCTTATCGAGTCTCCCTCCACGCGATGAATCACTGCGTCGCTTGCCTCACACAAACGCGCGGCATTCTGGGCAACTACATCCAACACCGGCTGGATATCCGTCGGTGAGCTGGCGATGACGCCGAGTATTTCGCTCGTCGCCGTTTGCTGCTCCAGAGATTCCTTGAGTTCGTTAAACAACCGCACGTTTTCAATCGCAATGACGGCCTGGTCAGCGAAACTTTCAAGAAGCTTGATCTGCGTGGGTGTAAAGGGGCGCACCTCGGTACGGCGCGCGGTCAGCGTCCCAACGACTTCTCCTTGCTGACGCAGAGGAACCATCAAGAACGTCCGCGCACGGCTGAGGACCCCCAGGTTTGGGAATTCATTCTGCGCGAGAGCGTCAGGGATATGTAGCGTGCCATGCTCGACTATCCAGCGAAATCGTGGTTCATCAATACTGATCTTTTCGTGGGAAAAACCAACCGCGATCGGACCGAACCGTGCCCGCGAAACGAAATCGTTCCCGTCGCGAAGTCGTAATCCCAAATCATCGATTCCGCACACCTTGGCCGCGCTCTCTACGATGGCATCGAGCACCGGCTTCACATCAGTCGGCGAACGGCTGATGATGCCAAGCACCTCGGACGTCGCCGTCTGGTGTTCCAGCGCCTCGCGCAATTCGCCGTTGCGCTCTTGTAATTCTCTGAATAGCCGGACGTTCTCGATCGCGATGACGGCTTGGTCGGCGAAGGATTTGACCACTCCGATCTCGCGTTCCGAAAATGGACAGACCTCGTGACGCGCAAGCACGATAACACCGACCGGAAGTTCATCGCGCAAAAGCGGCACCGCCAGGACAGAACGGCTATTCGTTAATCGCACAACTCTCGACCTCTGCAGCAATTCGGGTTCCTCGGTTGTATCAGCGATATGGATAATTTGCCGACCAACAAAGGTCCGATCGGCGAGGGAACCTGGTGCTGGAATACGCGTCCCGTGACTGAGTTCCGCCTTGACTTCTGGTGGGAATCCGTTGCTGAACGCGGCATTGATTAAATAATTTTCTGAGGCCCGTGAAATCCATGCGAAGTTTGCATTGCAGAGACGCGTCGCGCTCTCAACGATAGCTTCGAAAACCGGCTGAACATCGGTAGGAGAGTGGCTGATAATGCTGAGCACCTCGGAGGTCGCGGTCTGATGCTCCAAGGCCTCGGCGAGCTGGCGGTGAGAATTCTGCAATTCTTGGCTCAGACGCCGGTTCTCACTGGCAGTCGCTTTCTCCAGCTCTCTAGACTCGGCGAGTTGCTGGCGCAATTCAGCATACGTCGGCCGTTTCGCGACACCTGACGCTTTCGTACGGCTGCGCGGTCTTACTTTTTTGTTTTTGGAGCCTCTTTTGATTGCCATAAGCCCTGAGCGGATCGCGGGAGATCTGGGCTAGAGATATGCTCCAGCGGAGACTTCCCCGACAGCGACTGAGCTGACTCTTACTTCAGGTGCGGGAGTGCGTCAACGAGGAATTTTGGTGTGCAAGTCGGGTTGCCACACAGAGTCAGCAATGTGTTGTGTAGCGCGGGTGGGCAGATCACCCGGTGTAAGAGATTAGGACAACAGTGTTATTTCTGGGCTGTGCGTGAATTGGCCGCGGGGGCGAACCGTTGTTGCGGTGCGGCGGCTACACTATGGCAGGGCTTTCGGCTCATGAAAATATCCTTTCCGGAATCCCGCCTCCGTGCTATCTAGCGGCCATGCGTTCGATTATGTTTGCGCTCGCCCTGCTCGATAGTGCGATAACGCCGAGGCGCAGCCGGCGGGGAAAATCCCTCGAATAGGCTATCTCGGTTTGGGGGGCGATGCTCAGAATCGGCCACGGGGAGACGCATTCCGCCAAGGCCTGCGCCAACTTGGTTATGTCGAGGGAAAAGACATTCTTGTTGAATACCGCTATGCGGGGGAAACAGGAGCGACTTGCAACGCTCGCTGCTGAGTTGGTCCGTCTGAAAGTAGATGTACTTGTCACGCGCGGTCCAGCGCCGACGCGTGCAGCGAAGCAAGCTACCACGACTATTCCGATTGTCATGACACAGGACCCGGATCCCGTGGGTAATGGTTTCGTCGCTAGTCTGGCGCGGCCTGAGGGAAACATCACGGTCTATCAAGCCTAAGCATCAGAGCTAAGTGGCAAGCAGCTTGAGATTCTGAAGGAGACTGTTCCCAAGCTTTCTCGTGTTGCCGTCTTCAGTACCTTGGCGGGTGATCAAATAACTGTCGCTCGCCGGTACAACGGGAGAACACCCATGACCGACAAACCGAAAGAAAACTGGGGCGGAGCAGAAGCGTATGAAAAATATGTCGGACGCTGGAGCCGCCTCATTGCACAAGAGTTCCTCGCTTGGATTGCGGTTCCATCGCAGGCTGCGTGGGCCGATGTCGGGTGCGGAACAGGTGCGCTTGCCGAGTGCATTCTTGCTCAGTACGATCCAAAGTTTATTTCTGGTATCGACAAAGCGGACGGATTTGTTGCCGCAGCGAGACAGATCAAAGATCGCCGCGTGAGCTTCGAGACGGGGGACGCCACCGCCCTGCCGTGGAATAACCATACCTTCGATGTAGCCGTCTCAGGCCTGGTGTTAAATTTCGTACCGGACCACAACGCCATGGCGAAGGAGATGGTGCGCGTAACGAAGCCAGGCGGCAAAGTCGCCGCCTATGTTTGGGATTATGCCGAAGGCATGGAGATGATGAGGCACTTCTGGGATGTGGCAATCGAGGTAAGCCCCGATGATTCCGCGCTCGATCAGGCCGAGCGATTTCCGATTTGTCGACCAGAAGCGCTGCAGGAACTCTTTCATGCTGTTGGGCTACGATCGGTATCGTCTCGCGCCATCGAAGTGCCGACTGTATTTCGCAGCTTTGACGATTACTGGCGTCCTTTTCTGGGCAAGCAGGGAGCCGCGCCGACTTATTTGGCGTCTCTCGACGAAACGACGTGCGAAAAAATCCGCAGAGCTTTGGAATCCCCGCTTAAACCGTCAGCGGACGGCGCTATTCATCTCAAGGCCAGAGCCTGGGCCGTCCAAGGAATCGTCAAACAAAACTAGTGGAGTCGATAGCGGAGGTAACGCCGATGCCAAACGCACTGTCCCAACCGGAGACGATACACAAGCTCAGAGCCGCTGTCGATGCCGCTTTCGCGATGTTGGCCGGTATGCAGCTCGACTTATTCACGCCCTTGAAGGCCGGTCCTATGACCGCGGAGCAGGTTGCTACTGCGTTGGGTGTAGCTCCAACGCGATTACGCCTGCTTCTCTATGTGCTTGTGGTCGCAGGACTCCTGACCGAGGAGAACGGATTATTCTCGAACACCGCCGAAGCGAACCAATTTCTGGTTAAGGGTGAGCCTTCGTACATGGGCAATAGACACGCGGTCATAGCCATGCGCTGGCGCGAGAATCTCAAGACCGCTGAATCGATTCGGAGCGGTCTACCCAAGGCCAAGTTAGACTTTGCCAATTCTTCACCTGAAGAAGTCGAGAGATTCCTTCGTAACATTAACGCAACCGCAGCTCCGTCCGTGCGTGCTCTGCTGCAAAGAGCTGATTTTTCATCCGCCAAGACCCTCTTGGACGTCGGCTGCGGAGGCGCGGGAATGGCCATCAATATAACGAAGGCGTGCCCGCACATAACGGCGACCGCCGTCGACCTGGCTCAGGTCACACCGATCGCTGAAAAGATCGTGCGTGAGGAAGGAGCAGCGGAAAGAGTCCGTGTGGTTGCGGCCGATGTGGTAAAAGGCCCGTTATCGGGAGCCTATGATGCCGCCGTATTGAAAGCCCTGCTCCAGGTCCTTTCCGAACAGGATGCGCGTCGTGCGGTAAAGAACATCGCCGCGGCGATAAAACCGGGCGGCAAAATCTTCATCCTCGGTCAAATCCTTGACGACTCGCGTAAATCTCCTCTCGATGCGGTCGGGTTCAACTTAACTTTCATCAATTATTTCGATGCCGGGGAGTCTTACACGGAAAGTGATCACCGCGACTGGCTAACGGGCGCTGGTTTTATCGAAATTGAGCGCGCCCTGCTGGGTGATGTTGGGAGTTTGATGACAGCTCGTAAACCGGCGTAGACAAATTGCCCACGTCATTCAACAGCGGATTAGGAGACATCGTGAGCGAAAATGTCGAAACAGTGATTGTCGGTGGTGGCCACGCCGGTCTCACGATGAGCTATCTTCTCAGACTAAGACATCCGTGCAGAACGCGTAAGGAACCGAGCCGATGGCAACAGCCAATATGACTGTGGCCGACCGTCTTTTGCAGGTACTCGACCACCTCGGGATTGAGCGTGCCCATTTTGCCGGGCGAACACCAAGTCGGGCGCAGCCGACCCGCTGATGCAGCACGCATCCTCGAGCCAAGCTAGCGCGCTAGTGCTTTTGCATCAGCTTTGCAGGTTTCTTCCTCGTCTCGTTCATGCTATCGTACCCATCGAACTAGCAGTTGACCGGTCCTGAGACTCACTTCGTAAACCCGTAAGCCACCCTAGCTCAGTCGGCAGAGCAACTGATTCGTAATCAGTAGGTCGCCGGTTCGACTCCGGCGGGTGGCTCCATTCTTTTCGGAGCATCGAGCGCCGCAGCTGTATTGAATCATTCCCACTGCGTGATTGCGAGCTTCTCGAATGCTCGTGCCGCACGAGGAGACCGCAATTCTAACTGGCGCCCTCACCGATACGAACCCGTCTAAGCCATAGCGGCCGCGTTTCAATTCTGGGAACCTGCCTGACAATAGTCTTATTTCTGAGACGCTTGAGCGATCTTCGGAGTTTGCTGCCGAGACCCTCGCGTTTGTCGTATCCGCCGGTCCTCGAGGTTCGATTGAGCAGGGCAACTACCGCCAGTTCTGCCGGCTTGAGCCCGCAGTCGCTCGATCTTTTCGAGCTTGGCGTGCCCGGTCTGAACACTTTTCCCAATAAACCGTTCTGATAGCTCTCAACCACCGCAGGATGGATATAGCACTTTCGGCATACTGCGGCGGTGTTGCCGAGTTGTCTCGCGACCGTTTTGATCGCGCGATTGAGGTTCTTTTTCGTTGGTTTATTTTCTCCGCTAATCTCAATCAATGCCGTGGCCGCCAATACGGTGCCGATCCACGTCCGAAAATCCTTGCTGCTAAAGTCCTCGCCGGCGACGGCCCGGACATAGTCATTCACGTCGGCTGAATCGATCGTACAGCGTTCGCCGTTCTCGTCGATGTATTGAAACAGCTCATGTCCGGGAAGCTCCTGACAGCGCCTGATGATTTTTGCGAGCCGATGATCAGTCAGATCGAAACTATGCTGGACGCCGCTTTTTCCTCTGAACTCGAAGCGTATTTTCGGTCCTGACACGCCGACGTGGTGTGAGCGCAAGGTCGCGAGCCCGAATGAGCCATTCTGACGCGCGTACTCTTCATTACCCACCCGCACCATGCCGGTCTCGAGCAGGCGCACGACCGTCGCCAAGACTTTCTGTCGCGGCAACCCGGCGAGGGCGAGATCCTTCTCGACTTGGCGGCGGAGCGCCGGAAGTTGTTTTGCGAACGCCAGCATTTTGTCGTACTTGGTCTGGTCTCTGATGTCGCGCCAGCGTGAATGATAGCGGTACTGCTTTCGTCCTTTCGCGTCTCTGCCGACCGCCTGCAAGTGTCCATTCGGAATGGGGCAGATCCAGACGTCCCGCCAAGCCGGGGGAATGGCCAACGCATCAATACGGCGGATCTCCTCGGCGTCTCGGATGATTTCGCCTTGCAGGTCGAGATAAAGAAAGCGTTTGCCCCGATTGCGTCGCCGAAAGCCTGGCGCACTGTCGGTGACGTATCTTAATCCCGCAAGCCGAGCCGACTGGACCGGATCGACAGCTTTCGCTACGGGGGCTTCGGTGATAGACGCAGCCGCAAGATCAACTTTCACGCCAGACGAGCACGCAAATAGTGCGCCACAAAAATCGGTCGCCCCGAGCCGTTTGAGCACGGGCGTCGGCCCCGTTTTCGCCAAGCTGTTGCGACGGCAGCGCGGATGGAGTACGTCCTTTAGCAGTTCTTCGAGGGAGGTATCATGCTAGACGGAAAACTCAGAATCGGCCCGACTTGTTATCATACGCTTCACATCGTCCCCATCATGGCGGCGCACGAGATGAATTTCTTGTACGACGAGGGACTCAAAACCGCCGACGGATCGCACGGCTATGAAATTCTGCGCGATCCCATGGTCCCTTTTGGCCTGGAGAAGCTCGGCATCGCCCAGGGCATGAAGGAAAGATCGGTCGACATCGCTCTCGACGTCCAATCGCG
>Ga0209172_10004886_pt1 | contig 17108 bp, 12 predicted proteins | sample LarsenN4metaG_FD_184113 | JGI IMG/M metagenome (GOLD analysis project Ga0209172, IMG submission 184113) | Hot spring sediment bacterial and archeal communities from British Columbia, Canada, to study Microbial Dark Matter (Phase II) - Larsen... ... | reverse complement strand
CGAAAGGAGCGGGTTTGGATTGCTTATTGTCCTGTTAATGTGGCTACTAGTCCCCAATAAAAAAACCGCCCGGCCCTAGGACCGGGCGGTTTCCCTCAGGCGAGGAGATGGAAAGCTACCAGTTCACCTTGACGCCGAACTGGAACTGCCGGGTATCGAGCGCCGCGGTGGGCTGCCCGGCGATGCAGCTCGCCGCCCCGCCCAGCGGGTTGCAGAGCGGGTTGACGTCGGCGACGTTGAAGCGGTTGAAGACGTTGAAGATGTCCACGATGCCGTCGATGCTCCAGCGCTCTCCGATCGGGAACTTGCGCGCGATGCGCAGGTCGAGGTTCCAAATTTCCGGCCGGTTGAAGAGGTTCCGCCCGGAGTTCCCCGTGCAGCCGAAAGTGGTGCGGTTGGGGAAGGGGCAGACGGTTGGGGGCAGAAAGGCCACGCCGCTGATGAAGGGGGAGGTGACCGATCCCGGCGTCCCCACCGGCACGATCGACGGCCGGTCGGTGTTGGGCCCGAAGTCGAGGTTGGTGTCGCTCCCGGTCAGCACGGTGAAGGGCCGCCCGGAGCTGGCCTCGAAGATGGGCGCAATCGTGAAGTGGGCGAAGACCTTGTGCCAGGCGTTGTCGCTGGCCGGGTCGAAGGGGCTCTCGAAGATGGCGCTCAAGACGAAGCGGTGGCGCTGGTCGAAACTGGAGCTGGCCCGCTCGAGCTGCGGGTTGCGGTTGTCCTGCGGAGCCAGCAGGCTTTGCAGGTCGGTCGAGTTGTCGATGGCGTGCGACCAGGTGTAGCTGGCCAGGAACTGGTAGTGCTGCCCGAAGCGCTTTTTCAGGTTCACCGACAGGCCGTGGTAGATGGAGCTGCCGGTGGATTCCTGCTGGATGACGTCGCTGAAGGGAATGAACGAACCCGTCCCGGTGGGGAAGCCGAAGCCGGAGGCGATGCCGAGCAGGGCGGCGTCGGGGACGCCCAACGGGCCGGTGAAGGCGAAGTTCGGTCCCGAGGGGCGGAAGTGGTTGAAGGCGAACGGCTGGACGATGGGCACGCCGAAGAACGGCCCCGGGTTGACGTTGACCGCGGCGATGCCCGGAATCAAAACCGCCACCGTCACGCAGGGCGTCAGGCTGAAGAAGCGCGGGTCGGCCGGGTTGCAGCCGGCGTCCTGCGCTGCCAGGAAGTTCCGGGTCAGCAGGAAGGGGTCGGAGGCGTTCGAGTTGCGCGGGCGGTTCAGATGAGTCCCCTTCACGCCCAGGTAGCCGACGCTCAAGGAAAAGTCGTGGGCCAGCTCGCGCTCGAAGGTCAGGTTCCACTGCTGGGCGTAGCCGAAGACGAAGTCCGCGGCCACCGGGAAGGTAAAGGGCAGGATGGGCAACGGCACGCCGCCGGCGCACACGCGCGTCGGGTCGGGCGTCGGCTGCGGGCAGTAGTTCTGGTTGTTGAAGATGGAGTTGACGTTGAAGGGATTGAACCGCTGCTGCGTGGGGATGTAACCGAAGTTCGCCGGCGCGTTCAGCACCCCCTGGAAGATGGACCCGGCGTTGTAGCAGCCCGGGTTGACCAGAATGCTGGTGGCGCAGGCCAGGCCCGGCCCGATGATGAGCTGCGAGGACTGCGCCCCGTCGGCCGTCTGCGACAGAAACGGCGTGGCCAGCGGCGGGTGGTCGAAGAAGAGGCCGTAGGCGGCGCGGATGACGCTCTTGCCGTTGTTCCACGGATCCCAGGCGAAGCCGAGGCGCGGCTGGAAGTTGTTCCAGTCGCGCGGCAGGCCCTCGGTCACGCCGACGGCCGCTTCAGAGGCGGCCGTGAAGGCGTTGAAGGGCTCGATGCGCGGGTGCACTTCCACGTCCCAGCGCACGCCGTAGTTCAGGGTGAAGTTCGGCCGCAGCCGCCAGCTATCCTGCGCGTAAAGGGCGAAGACGGGGATGTTGAAGCGGGCCTCGGAGTCGCCGATGCCCTGCACGAAGCTCTGCGGGATGCCCAGACCGTAGGCCTGCACGGCGGTGAAGCCTGGAGCGCCGAAAGCGGCAAAGGCGGGGTTCAGCGTCCCGGCGGACAGCGCCCCGAAGTTCATCACCCCGCCGAAGTTCAACTCGAAGACCTGGTTGTTCTCAAAGCGCGGGCGAATCTGGATGTAGTTGAAGTCGCCGCCGAACTTGAAGGTGTGGCGGCCGCGGATCCAGCTGACGTTGTCGGTCCACTGCCAGCGCTTCTCCACGCGGTCGACGCGCGAGAAGGGCTCGCGGCCGAAGAAGGCGAAGCCGCCGATGTTCACCCCCAGGCCTTCCCCGCCCAACGGCTCGCCCGGGCGTCCCGGGGCCCGCGAGGGCGTATAGCTCAAGCCGCGCCGGGCGAACTGGAAGCGGCCTTCGTTCACCCAGTTGCTGCCGAAGGTGGTGACGTTCTGCGCCACCAGGGCGAAGTCGCGGAACGACTGCTCCGAGCTGCGCGACCACGAGTTCTGCCCGAAGGTCTGGTTCTGGGCGTTCACCTGGATGCCGCGCACCGTGCTGGGGGCGACGTTCACTCGCAGGAAAAAGTTGTTCTGCGGGTTCCACTGGTGGTCAATCCGCCCCGACCAGAAGCTGGTGGCCTCGTCCACCGGGTAGTTGCCGATGAGCGAGTTCAGGGTCACAAAAGAAAACGGCAGCGGGAATCCGGTGCTCGGGAAAACCGGGAAGCCGGTGGTGGTAAAGCCGGAGAGGGCCACCGAGGAAGCTTCGCGGGCCGCGCCGCAATAGGGCGCCCGCACCGCCAGCGGCACGGCGGCGTTGGCCACGAAGGCCGCCTGCTCGGGGGTGAGCAGCCCCGGCGCGCCCACCGGGCAGGGGGTCAAGACCAAGCCGAAGTTGTTGGCGCCGATGCTGGAAAAGCCCGTCTCTTCGCGCCGGCGCATCTCGTAGGAGAAGAAATAGAAAGTGCGGTCTTTCTGGATGGGCCCGCCGAAGGTGACGCCGGCCTGGGCGCGGGTAAAGGCCGGGTCGGACTCGGTGGAGAAGGGGTTGCGGGCCTCGAAGTGGCGGTTGCGGATGAAGCCGAAGATGTTGCCGTGAAAGTCGTTGGTGCCGCCGCGGGTCACGATGTTGACGATGCCCCCGCTCGCCCGCCCGAACTCCGGCAGGTAGCTGTTGGTGATGATCTGGAACTCCTGCACCGCCTCCTGGCTGACGGTGGAGCGCACGCCGTTGATGGAGTTGTCGGTGGCGTCGGCGCCGTCGACCGAGACCTGGTTGGAGCGAGCGCGCTGGCCGCCGAAGTTGAGGCCGCTGGTGGGCGCGGCGCCGATCGAGGGGGCGGCGTCGCGGGCGGAGTTGGAGGTGAGCAGGGTGAAGTTCAAGTAGTCGCGCTGGTTGATGGGGAGGTTGTGAATCTCGCGGGGGGTGATGGTCTCGGCCACCGCGGTGCGCTGGGTTTCGATGAGCTCGGTTTCCGTCGTCACCACCACCGTTTCCTGGCCGGGGCGCAGCTCAAGCTGAACGTTGTACTCGTTCACCTTTCCGATCAGCACGCGCACTTCGGGGTTGCGCACCGGGGTGAAGCCCTTGGCCTCCACCGTTACCTCGTAGGTCCCTGGCCGCAGGACGAGCAATCGATAGGCGCCCGACTCATCGCTCGTGGTCGTGCGGGTCACGCCAGTGTCCACGTGTCGCGCCGTGATGGTGGCGCCGGGCACCAGTGCTCCTTGCGGGTCGGTGACCACTCCCACCAGGTTGCCGGCGTTCGATTGCGCTTGAGCTGCCGCCGGAGGCGCCAGGACCAGGGACGCCGCCACAACTGCGAACAGACAAACTAGGAGATGCAGAATTCGATGCCACATGCGCGTCTTCTCCCCCGATTCAAAGTGGTTGGAGGCCACGCTTGGGATTGCTTCAACCTCCCCCGGAAAGCTCCCCCCTTGAGGTGGAGGGGTTGTATACCAAGCCGCGGGGCAGTGCAACTAGAATCTCTCAACCGCTTTCGGTCCCGCCGCCGCCGAAGGCGTAGGCAGTGCGGATCAGCGTGCGCTGGGAAAAGGGGCCGTAGGCAAGCACCGGGATGGCCACCAGTACTTCCCAGTGGCCGGTGGATTCGGCCGAAAGCAACGGCGAGAGGGCCCACAGCAGGTCCACCACCAGCAGTACCGGGAAGAGGCGGGCGAACTTGACCGCCGTCTGCGGATGGTCGAAGCTGACCGTCGTACCCAGGTACAGGCGCAGCGCCGTGCCGGCCAGCGCCAGGAAAACTACCAACGTCAGCCCCACCGCGCTGCCGCCCACCAGGCGGCCCAAAACCTCGGCGGCGTCTGTGATGAAGTAGAGCGCAATCCCATAGAGGAGCAGATAGCCCGCCTGGATGGCCACGAACAGCCGGCGAGCCACCCGGCGGGAGACCGGAGCCACCCAGACCGAGGCACTCCGGCCGCCCGTGGGGCCGCCGCATCCTTGGACGGACGCAATGAATTGATAGCCCCTGCGCGCCTTGGTGCGAATGAAGCGCGGGTTGTCCGGGTCGTCGCCCAGCGCCCGCCGCAGCGCCGTGACCGCCTGCACCAAAGCGTCGTCGGTGACGAAGGTGTCCTTCCACAGGGCTTCGACCAGCTCCTGCTTGGGCACGATCCGCTGGCGGTTGTCGATTAGGTAGGTCAGGACTTGGAAGGCCTTGGGAGGCAGGTCCAGTTCTTCGCCGGCCCGGCGCACGCAGGCAGCCTCCCGGTCGAGCTCGAACTCTCCGAATTGACACCGCGAAGGCTTTTCGGCCACGGTTCGTCGTTTCGTCGCCGAAACTTCGTGATTCGCTCGTTACACGGGCGCAGCCACTCCGTAGGCTGGCACCGACTATAGCACACCCCATCGCTCGGGAGGCATTGGCAGAGCCTATGAAGAGGTTCGGTTGGCTTCTCGTTTCCTGGCTGCCTTGGGCAGGCGCGGCGCACGCAGCCGCGTTCCCGGTCGACTCTCCGCCCGCGCCGAGGACGCTGGTCATTTGCCTGGACGGAGTGGGGTACGACCTGGCGGTGGAGATGCACCGCCGGGGAGAGTTGCGCCACTTCCTGCCGCCGGCGCCGCTCATCACCAGCTTCCCCAGCGACACCAACCCGGGCCTGACCGAGATGCTGGCGCCTCTGGGAGCCCCGCCCGCCCGCGGCTATGAAGACCACTACTTCGACACCGCCCGCAACCGCGTGCGTGGCGGCGTCTTCCACCGCCTCACCCGCAAGCATTTCATCGAAGGCACCTACCGGGCGCTGTTCCACTACCACCCGAACCCGGTGCGGATGACCGCCGAGTACGCCGCCCCGGTGCTGGGTCCCTGGCTCAACGGCGTCATTTCGCTGGCGCGCATCCGGGAGGAGTTCAAGAAATCCCGCGAGCCGGTCTTCTTCGCCTACTTCGAAGCGAGCGACCTGGCCGCCCACATCAACGGCGCCTGGCTGGTGCGCCAGCAGGTGCGCGCCTTCGACCGCTGGGCGGGGGAGCTCGCGGCCGACCGCGAGCATCCCGTGCGCGTCATTCTTTTTTCCGACCACGGCAACGACCCGCGCCGGATGCGCGGGGCCGACCTCGGGGGCGCGCTGCGCCGCGCCGGCTTCCGCTTGGGCGGGAGAATCAAGGACGAGCGCAGCGTCGTTCTGCCGCAGTTCGGGCTGGTCTCAACCGCAGTCGTCTACACCGCGCCGGGCCGGGAGCCGGCCGTGGCCGAGGCCCTGCGCGCGGCGCGCGGCGTCGACTTCGCCGTCTACCGCCGCGACGATGCCCTCTATGTCGTCGGCCCCAAGGGCACGGCCCGGATCGAAGCCCGCGAGGCTGACGGCGGCCTCCGGCTGCGCTACCGCGCCGAGTCCGGCGACCCGCTGTTGCTCGAATGTATTCTCGCCGAGCTGACCGCGGCCGGCGAGGCCGACCCCGAAGGCTTCATCCCCGCCGACGCTTGGCTGCGCGCCACCGCCGACCACATCTATCCCGACCCGCTGCGACGCTTGTGGGCGAGCTTTCACGGGCTGATGGCGCAGCCGGCGAGCGTCGTCGTCAGCCTGGAGGACGGCTACTACACCGGCAGCTGGTTGCTCGATGCCTTCGCCCCCCTCCAGGCCACCCACGGCAACCTGCGCCGGGCGCAGAGCCGCGGCGTGGTGCTTTCAACTGACCAAGGGCTCTTCCTGCCTTACCGCGGCCCGTTCACCGGCGCGAACCTGCTGCCGCGCATCCTGGCCAGCGGGCCCCAGGCGGTGGCGGTGCCGGGACCGACGCCTCTGGCGCTGCCGGTGGAAGCAATAGCGCCGGAACCCTTGGGTCCGTAGAATGAGCAGAGTCATGCGGCGACTTTTTCTCCTCGCTCTCCTCTGTGCCGGGCTCTCCGGCGGGGCCCGCGCCGACGAGCCCGCTGATCCCATTGGCGCCGGGTATGAGCTCTTCTACCGGGGCGACCTCCGCGGCGCCTACCACCATTTCCGCGCCCTGGCCGAGCGCGACCCGGACAACCTCGCCGCCGCCTACGGCGCGCTCTCGGCCCTCTATGTCCGCGATCAGACCGAAGAAACGCTCGAGGCGGAGTTCGACGAGCGCGCCGACTCCCTCCTGCGCCGCGCCGCCGTCCGCCTCGAGCGCAATCCCCGCGACCCCGAAGCCCTCTTCTACCTCGCCCAGACCCACGGCCTGCGCGCCGGCTACCGCTTCCAGCGGCAAAAAGATTTCTTCGGCGCGGTGCGCGACGCCACCAAGTCGAAGCACTACAGCGAGGAGTACGTCCAGCTCGATCCCGGCCGCGCCGACGCCTACATCGCCCTGGGCCTCTATAACTACTACGCTGACATCGCCCCGGCTTTCTTGAAGCTTCTCCGCCTGCTGCTCTTCATCCCCGGCGGCGACCGCACCCTGGGCCTGGAGCAGCTCGAGCGCGCCGCCCGCGAGGGCGAACTGTGGGCGCCGCAGGCGAAGCTGGAGTTGATACAGATCTACGGCTGGCTGGAAGGGCGGGTGGACGAAGCGGTGGGGCTGGCCGAAGCGCTGGCCCAGGCCTACCCCGAGAACCCCGAAATCGGCTTGCGCCTGGCGCGCCTCTACGCGGGCCCGGCGGTGGAGGACTACGGCGCGGCAGCCGACGAGCTCGAGCGCGTCCTCGAGCGCGCGGAAGCGCGTCACCCGCACTACCCCGCCGCCATCCGCTATCAGGCCCTGCTGGCTCTGGCCGAAGTGCGCGCCCAGCAGTGGCGGCTGCAAGCGGCCATCACGCTGCTGGAAACGGTGATTGACTCGCGTCCCACGGACCCGGCCTGGGCGCTGCCCCGCGCTTTGCTCGCCCGCGGACGCTACCGCGCCCTGCTCAACCAGCCCGACGCCGAGGCTGACGCCCGGCGCGTGCTGGCCGAGCCCCGGTGGAAAGACAAGTGGCACGAGCCGGCGCGGCGGCAGCTCGAGTGGGCGGCGGCGCGGCGGGCGAGCGGCGAGGCGGCGCGTTACGCCGAGCTCATTCCCGGCAACCGCCTGGTGGCCGAAGGCCGCGCCGAGCTGGCGGAGAAGTTCTACGAGCAGCAACGCCAGCTCCACCCCGACGACCCGCAGGTTCGCTACCGGCTCGCCCGGCTGCGCTTTTTGCGGGGAGAGTGGGCGGAGGCCGAGGGCGAGTTCCGCCGCCTGGCGGACAAGCCGGGCTCTTCGCCCGACTGGCTGCGCGCCGGCGTCTTGCTGCACCTGGCGCGCCTGCACGATGTGCGCGGCGAGCGCGAGGCCGCGCTCAAGCTTTACCGGAAAGTGGCGGACGATTACGAAAGCGAAGCGGCGGCGCTGGCGGCCCGGCTCGGCCTGGTGACGCCCTACCGCCCGCCGGCGGCGCGCTCGGCCGCGCGCATAGACTCGCGCCCCGCAACCCGCTAGAATACCGGCGACGGGGCTGTAGCTCAGACTGGATAGAGCAGCGGTTTCCTAAACCGCGGGTCGGGGGTTCGAATCCCCCCAGCCCCCTACTTCCGCTCTTCACGGGAGTACCCTGAGCGAGTCCCGACGAAGTCGGGACGAGTCGAGGGGCAACCCTCTTGCTATCCGCTTTCGATTCTGAAGTCAGCGAGCCGCGTCCTCCCCGCCTACCACATGCCACTGTGAAGGCGCGAAAAAAGCTCCGAAAAACACCGAGTTTCTTGGGCGAAAAAGCACAAGTGCGCGCTCCAGCCCTGCCGCTGCCGACAGCCACCGCGTTTCCTTTCAATAGATTAGCGGGCATGACAATTTGGCAAGCCGGGTGCACAGCTTGTTCGCGGGACGCGTGCATCAAATGGCGAGACTGTCCAGGACTTGGTTGACAGCGGCGGCGGCGGCAGCCGTGCTGACCCTGGTCTTTGCCCTGTTGGCGCTCGCCCTCTACGAGCGCACCGAGCGCGGCGTCGTCGAAAAGCACAGCCAGGATCAGCAACTGCTGGCGGAGCTGGCGGCCACGGCGCTCGCCCAGCGCGTGGACACCTACCTGCACGAGGCCGACGCCCTGGCAGCTGCGCTGCGCCCACTTTCGGGGAAGGAGCGGGAAGCGGCGCTCGGCCGAATCCCGCCGCTGGCGCCCGGGGGGACCGTCTTTCTCGTCGGCGCCGACGGTCGGCTCTTTTTCCGGGACGCCCCAAGAGATTTGGATTTTCTCGAAGCCGCGGTCTTGCCCTGGCGGGGCGCCGCCGGGCCGGTCCTGACTAATCCCTTTCCGCCCGCCGGGAAAAACAGCCAGGTGGCGCTGCTGCTGCCGCTGGTCAGCGAGCGTGGCGAGCCGGCCCAGGTAGGCTTTACGCTGCCCTTCGGTCCACTGGTTGAAACCCTGGTGACACGCGGGGCCGAGCCGGCGCACTTGAGCTTGTCGCTGCTCGATGAGCGCGGCCAGGTTGTGGCCAACACCCGCCATCCGGAAATGATCGGCCGGCAGTTGCCCGGCCCCGGACAGAGCTGTCTGCCCTGCCACACGGGCTTTGCGCTGGAGCGGCGGATGGTGGCCGGGGAGGCGGGCGCGGAACAATTGCAGGTCGGCCGGGAGCCGCTGGCGCTGGTGGCTTTCACGCCCGCCCGCATGCTGGGGCGGCGGTGGTCGCTGGCGCTCTCGGAGCCTTACAGCGCCATCACCGCCGACACCCGCCGGGGCTTCCGCGGCATCACGCTGCTGCTCGGGCTCCTGCTCGCGGTGGGGACCGCGGCGGTGACGCTGACGCTGCAATACCGCGTCCAGCGGCGCCGGGCCGAGGAGCGCGCCCGGCACGCCGAGCGCCGCGCCGCCCTCGAGCGCCAATTGCGCCAGAGCGAGCAGCTGGCCTCCATCGGCAAGATGACTTCGCAGATCGCCCACCAGATCAACACCCCGCTCGCCACCCTGGGCCTGAACGTGGCCTATCTGCGCACGGAAGTGGCGCGGCGGCTGGGCGGAGGGAGTCCGGAAATCGAAGAGGTGAGCGACGCCATCGCCGAGGAGATCGACCGGCTGAAGCGGGTGGTGAACGACTACCTGCGCTTCGCCCGCCTGCCGCAAGCGGCGCCGAGCGCAGAATCGCTGGCCGAGTTGCTGCGGGGCCTGCTCGACTTCCTCGAGCCGGAGGCCCGCGAGCGCCGCGTGCGTCTGGAGGCCGACCTGGGTCGCGAGCCCGCCGTGGTTGCGCTCGACGCCGACCTCTTCCGCCAGGCCGTGCTCAACCTGGTGCGCAACAGCTTCGAGGCCATGCCGGAGGGCGGGACGCTGCGCTTGCGCCTGCGCCGCCGCGAAGACGCCTGGGAGCTGGAACTGGAAGACACCGGCCGGGGCATCCCGCCCGAGGCTCTGGCGCGCATCTTCGACCCGTTCTTCACCACCAAGAAAGACGGCACCGGTCTGGGCCTGGCGCACACGCGGCGCGTGGTCGAAGAGCACGGCGGCACCATCGAGTGCCGCAGCGCGCCCGGGCAGGGCACGACGTTTCTCCTCCGCCTGCCGGCGGCCGCCGGCGCGCCCGAGTCGGGCAAGCCCGAGTCGGGCAAGGCGGAGACCGAAAAGGAATTCTCCCTAAGTGAGAAAGGAAGGTAAGCCATGGCTACCGCTGAATCGCTTCGCGAACCGCAAACCAGCACCGAGGCGGCCGGGCCGTTGCGGCTGCTGGTGGTGGACGACGACCGCGCCCTGCGCAGCTCGCTCGAGCGCGTGCTGGTGCAGAACGGCTACGAGGTCGTGGCCGCCGAGAACGCCCAGGAGGCGCGCGCCCGGCTCGAGGCCCAGGCCTTTGCCGTGGCCCTGCTCGACCTGGTGCTGCCCGACGCCGAAGGGTTGGAGCTGCTGCGCGAAATCAAAGCCACCCAGCCGGAGACGGAAGTGCTGGTGGTGACCGCCTACGGCAGCATCGAGAGCGCCGTCGAGGCCATGCGCTGGGGCGCCTACGATTACTTGACCAAGCCCTTCCACACCGCCGAGCTGCTGACCACACTGGGGAAGGCGCTGGAGAAGATCGCCTTGCAGCGCGAGAACCGCTCGCTGCGCTACCAGTTGAGCCAGCAGACCATTGGCCGGATTCTCGTCGGCTCGAGCGCCCCCATGCAGCGGGTGAAGAAGCTGATCGAGCAGGTGGCGCCGAGCAACGCCCCGGTCATTGTCGAAGGCGAAAGCGGCACGGGCAAGGAGCTGGCGGCCGAAGCCCTGCACCAGGCCAGCAGCCGCGCCTCCAAGCCGCTCATCAAGTTGAGCTGCGCCGCCCTGCCCGAGACCCTGCTCGAAGCGGAGCTGTTCGGCTACGAGCGCGGCGCCTTCACCGGCGCCGTCAGCCGCAAGCAGGGCCGGTTCGATTTGGCGCACGGTGGCACGCTCTTCCTCGATGAGATCGTGGATATCCCGCTGACGACCCAGGTCAAGCTGCTGCGGGTGCTCCAGGACGGCAAATACGAGCGGCTGGGCGGCCGCGAGACGCTTTACTCCGACGTCCGCCTGATCGCCGCCACCAACCGCAACCTCGAGCAGGCGGTCAAGGAGGGCAAGTTCCGCGAAGACCTCTACTACCGCCTGAACGTCATCACCATTCCGCTGCCGCCGCTGCGCAACCGCAAGGACGAAATCCCCGTGCTCGCCCACCACTTCCGCCAGCTCTACGCCACGCGCAACCACAAGACCATCCGCGACATCTCGCCCGCGGCCATGAGCTGCCTGCTGGCTTACGACTGGCCGGGGAACGTCCGCGAGCTCGAGAACGTCATCGAGCGCGCCGTCGTGCTCTGCGAAGGCGAGGTCATCCAGCCGCACCTGCTCCCGGAAGCGCTGAACCCGGTGGCCTTCCGCGCCACCCCGGGCGACTCGACCCGGCCCGACCGGCCTTCCATCATCACCTTGAGTTTTCCCGTCGGCACCAGCATGCGGAACATCGAGGACTTGAGCATCCGCGCCCTGCTCGAGTACACGCAGAACGACCGCGGCGCCGCCGCCGCTTTGCTCGACATCCATCCCCGCACCATCAGCCGCCATTTGAAGGACACGCCGGAAAGCTGAAGCGTCGCCGCGCGCTCCGGAAAAATTGTCCGAACCCCCGGCCGGGGGTTCGCCGTCCCGACAAATTGTCTTCCCCCTCGCCTTCTCGGCCGCCACCGCTGCGTTTTCTTCTTTGTTTTGTTGGCGATGCCGGGAAAAAGATGAGGCGCAATGTGGAAGCTGCCGTGCCCCTTAGCGGGCGGGGCCGGAAAGCCACGAAGGTGCAGCATGGCGAGAGTGGTCGAACACATCCTGACGCCGACCGGGACCAAGCGGGTCCTCGTGGTCGCCGAAGATCCCTGGCTGCGCTTCCGCCTGCACCGGGAGCTCGAGCGGGCCGCCTGCGACGTGGTGTCGCTGGGCCGGCTGCGCCCGGCCGACTTGAGCCAGTCGGGCTCCTACGACGTGGTGGTTACCGACGCCGCGGTCTTTCCCGAGGGCAGCCGCCTGGAAGCCTTCCGCGCCCTGCGGGCGGGCTCGCCCGGAGCGCGTTTTGTGCTGCTGGTCGGCGCGAAGGAAAAAAGCGTGGCGGCGCAGGCGCGGGAAAGCGGGTTTGACCTGGTGTTGACGCGGCCGGCGCGCGCCGAGGCCTTGCCGGAGCTGGTGCGCGAAGTCCTGGCCGAGCCGCCCGCGCCCGTCGAAGCCGTGCCGGTGCGCTTCCAGTTTGTTCTGGACTTGCCCGGCGAGGGTAAGCGCAAGGCCGGGACGACCTTCACGGCTCTGGTGATTCACGCCCTGCTTTTGGGTATTGCGCTGCTGGTGCCGTTGATGTTCACCGAAACGCTGAACCTGCGCGAACTCTCTAGTGTCTGGCTGGTGGCGCCGCCCCCGCCGCCGCCCCCGCCTCCCGCCCCCACCGGCGCGCAGGCGCCGCGGCGCGTCAAGCCGATCTTTCAAACCATGACCGGCAAGCTGGTCGCCCCGCGCTCCATCCCCAAAGAGATCGCCCGCATCGTCGAGACCGACGAGTTGGACATCCAGGGCGTGCCCGGCGGCGTGCCCGGCGGGGTGCCGGGCGGCCAGCTGGGCGGCGTCCTGGGCGGCGTGATCGGCGGCGTGCCCCACGCCACAGCGCGGCCGGCGCCGCCGCCGCAGAAACCCATCCGCGTCGGCGGCAAGCTGCGCCCGCCGCGGCTGCTGCAACGGGTCGAGCCGGTCTACCCCACGATTGCCAAGCAGGCCCGCATCGCGGGCGACGTGCGCATTGACGCCATCATCGATACCGAGGGCAACGTCGTGGAGATGCAGGTCCTCTCCGGCCACCCCCTGCTGGTGCAGGCGGCGCTGGGCGCGGTCACGCAGTGGCGCTACGAGCCCACCTATTTGAACGAGCAGCCGGTGCCGGTGGTGCTGGTGGTGACGGTAACGTTCCGGCTGCAATAGAGAAACGACGATGGCCACTATCTTACTCGTGGATGACGACGCCGGCTTCCTGACGGCGCTCGAGCGCCTGCTGGTGCAGGACGGCCACCGCACGCGGCGGGCCGCCGACCGCGCCGCCGCTCTCGCCCAGGCGGGCGCCGACGCCGACCCCGTCGACCTGGTCATCGCCGACCTCGAGCTCTGCGACGAGAGCGGTCTCGGGCTGCTGCGCGAGCTGCGGCGGCGAGACCCGGAGCTGCCGCTCATCGTGCTCACCGCCGCCCCCGACGCCTCGAGCTACCTCGAGGCCCTCCGCCTCGGGGTCTACGAGTACTTGCCCAAGCCGCTCGACTTCGCCGAGCTGCGCCAGGTCGTCCGCCGCGCTTTGCGCCCCGTAGGGAGGGTGGCATGAAAAAACCGCACGTCCCGGACACGCTCCACTTCCGCTTCACCTGCCCGCTCTGCCACTGGCGGGGCGAGGTGACGCTCGAAACCCATTTCGGCAACGACCAGGGACGCGACCTGCGCCTGGGCGATTGCCTGTTCGACTGCCACAAGAAGGTCGAGCCGCGCCACCTCTACTTCCTCGAGAAGTTCGTCTGCCCGGGCTGCTCGGTCGAGGATGAGCCCTTCTTCTTCGTGGCCGAGATTCACTGCCTGGGCAACCGCTGGGCGGCGGTGCAGGCCTACCCGGCGCACGAGCTCGTGGCCGCCGAGCCCCGCGTCTAGCCTGCCCGCGGCAGGCAAGGAGGACAGCCATGGTCTGGCACGGCACGGTTCTGGCGCGATTCTCTCCCGCTCTTCAGGAGAAACTGCTGGCGCACAGCGAGCCGTTCCAGTTTGCCGCCGGGCAGACGATTTTCGAGGAAGGCTCGCCCAGCCTCTATCTCTACGTGGTGAAGAGCGGGCGCGTGGCCATCGAGGTGCACTTCCCGGCCTGGGGACGCCGGCAGATCCTGACGGTGAGTCCGGGCGAAGTGTTCAGCTGGTCGGCGCTGGTCGAGCCGCGGCTGGAAACCGCCTCGGCCCGCGCGCTCGAAGACACCGAGGTGCTCGGCATCAAGGGCGGGGAGTTGATGGACCTCTGCCGCGAAGACCCCGAGTTCGGCTTCCAGCTCTACCGGACGCTCGCCGAGGTCATCACCGACCGCCTGGTCACGACCCGCCGGCAGCTGCTCGAAGGCGCCGCCTGGCCCCAGGAAGCTGCCACGCGCTAGCCACCGCGCACGTAGCTCGGATCGTCGGATCACCCACAGCCACGGCGCGGTCATTCCGTGCCAGCCCCGCCGTGAAGCCTCGCGGCCGTCTGGCAAGATATCTTGTTTTTCTCCCTCCTTATCCCTTTTCTTTTGAGCTACTTGACTCTCCGCCCGCCCCCCGGGGGGATACTCATCTCCTTCATTCGACTCGACTTGACGGGTGAGATTTTTCCGCCAGCCGAAGTTCCATTCCCTTGCGCGCTCCCGGTCTCTTGCACCGCCTGCCCTGGGTCGCTTGCCGATTCTCTGATTCCGACTTTTGGCCGCCGCGTGCACCGCATACCCCTCTCATCTTCTCCCATAGCTAATCGGTCTGGCGTTGTCCACGGTTTTTGCGGATTTTGCGGTTTTTGCGGATGTTTTTTTTCGCGAGCTCGTTTTTCGCCCCCAAACTGCACTCCCCAAATCCGCAAAATCCGCGAAAACCGCGAAAAACGCACGCCTGTCCCGCCCGCTAGGAGTGGAGCGAAGTGAGTCGGGGGAAGCCAAGCCGAAGGGCACGCCCTCCCGCTGACCCCCGCCCCGCTGTCCCTTCGTTCAGCTGCGGATCATGATGAGGAGCATCTTGAACCGGGTCTGCGCCTTCACGGCGTGCGGGGTTTTGGCCGGCATCAGGATGATGTCGCCGGCCTGGAGACGATGGGGCCGCCCGCCGATGGCAATCTCCGCCTCGCCTTCGAGCAGACAAACCAGAGCGTCAAACGGCGCGGTGTGCTCGCTCAAGCTTTGTCCGGCGTCGAAAGCGAAGAGGGTCACCGTGCCGGCTTTCTGGTTGAGGAGCGCGCGGCTGACCACCGCCCCTTCTTGGTAGGCGGCCAGCTCCGCCAGCCGCGCCCCTCGACTCCACTCGGGGCAAGCCGGCTCCGCGCCCAGCGCTTGACCCGGTTTCTTCTCTTCGTTCATCGTCTCGGCTGCGGCTGATTCTACGACAGGAGGCGCACGAGCAGGGCTACCAAGAGGAACCCGACGAGCAGCGCCAGCGAAGGCGCTTTGTCGCTCGGCTGGCGGTGGCTTTCGGGGATGATTTGATCGGAGGCGACGAACACCATCGCCCCGGCGGCGAAGGCCAACGCGAAGGGCACCAGCGTCTGCACGGTGCTGACCAGGTGGTAGCCGACAGCGGCCGCGATGGGCTCGGCCATTCCCGAGCCCGTCGCCCAGAGCACCGCCGCCAGCCGCGAAGCCCCGGCGGCGCGCACCGGGGTGGCCACCGCCAGGCCTTCGGGGATGTTCTGCAACGCGATGGCCAGCGCCACCACCAGCCCGAAGCGCCCCGTCCCCGGCGCAAACGCCACGCCCACCGACAGGCCCTCGGGAAGGTTGTGCAGGGTGATGGCCGCGGCCAGCAGCAGCCCCAGGCGCGTCTCCGGGCCGTTCAGGCGCGGCGCGAAGTGCGGCTCCAGGTGGGGCACGGATCGCTCCAGCAGTAGAATCATGGCGCCGCCGGCAAAAAGCCCCAGGGTCACGCTGGCGATCCCGCCGCGGGCCAGCGCCGGCCAGAGCAGCGTCAGCGCCGCCGCCGAGAGCATCACCCCGCCGGAAAAGCCGAGCAGGGCGTCGTACACGCGACGGGAGAGATGGGGGAGGAGGACGACCAGCAGGCCGCCCAGCCCGGTGGCCATCCCGGCAAGCCAACTGGCGAGCAGCGCTTGCCCCGCCGGGGTCAGCCCGCCCGCCTCCGTCCAGAACACGGGAGCGCCCGCCCGGTGCGGCTAGGCGGCCTCCTTCTTCTTCTCGGGCCTGCCCGCCGCGGGGGGCAGGGCTTCGGCGAAGCGGGTCTGCCAGGCCTCGAGGATGTCCTCGAAGGTGCGCGCGGTCGTCTCCTGGGCGTCCACCACGGCGATGGCGGCCATGTTGACGATGTCGTTCACCTCCGCGCCCCGCTGCAGGACGTGCACGGGCTTGGCCAGGCCCATCAGGATGGGCCCGATGGCCTCGGCCCCGCCGAGGCGCGCCAGCAGCTTGTAGGCGATGTTGCCGGCCTCGAGGTTGGGGAAGATGAGCACGTTGGCCCCGCCCTTGAGCGAGCTGAAGGGGTAGGTCTCGGCGAGGAGCTCCGGCACGACGGCGGTGTCGGCCTGCATCTCGCCGTCCACCATCAGCCCGGGGGCGCGCTGGCGGACGAGCTCGACGGCGCGGCGGACTTTCTCCGTCAGCGGGTGCGGGGTGCTGCCGAAGTTCGAGAAGCTAAGCAGCGCCACGCGCGGCTCGACGTCGAAGCGCCGCGCCAGGTCCGCCGCCGAGAGCGCGATCTCGGCCAGGTCCTCGGCCGTGGGCTCGATGTTGACCGTGGTGTCGGCCAGGAAGTAGATGTCCCCGCGCGGGGTGATGAGCATGTAGAGGCCGGAGACCTTCTTCAGGCCTTCGCGCACCTTGAGCACCTGCAGGGCCGGGCGGATGGTGTCCGGGTAGTGCTGGGTGAGGCCGGCGATCAAGGCGTCGGCGTCGCCCAGGTGCACCATCATGGAGGCAAAGAGGTTGCGGTTGAGGATGAGCGCTTCGGCCTCCTTGCGGGTCACGCCCTTGCGGTGGCGCAGGCGGTAGAGCTCTTCGGTGTAGAGCGGCAGGCGCGGGAAGCGGGCCGGCTCGACGATGTCGACGCCGTCGAGATGCAGGTGAAGCTCGGTGATGCGGGCGCGGATGCGCTCCGCGTTCCCCAGCAGGATGGGCCGGGCGATCTCCTCGTCCACCAGGATCTGGCAGGCGCGCAGGATCTTCGACTCCTCGCCCTCGGGGAAGACCACGCGCTGCGGCTGCTTCTGCGCCTTGTGGATGACGGCGCGCATCACTTCGTGGGCCTTGCCCAGCCGCCGCTCGAGCTGCTCCTTGTACTCGTCAATGTTCACCGGCTCCTGGGCGACGCCCGAGTCCATGGCGGCCTGGGCCACGGCCGAGGCCTCCCAGATGAGCACGCGCGGGTCGAAGGGCTTGGGGATGAGGTAGTCGCGGCCGAACTCCAGCCGCTCGACGCCGTAGACGCGGCAGACCGCATCAGGCACGTCCTCCTTGGTCAGGGCGGCGAGCGCCCGCGTGGCCGCCAGCTTCATCTCCTCGTTGATGGTGGTGGCGCGGACGTCGAGC
>Ga0209172_10004883_pt1 | contig 17110 bp, 18 predicted proteins | sample LarsenN4metaG_FD_184113 | JGI IMG/M metagenome (GOLD analysis project Ga0209172, IMG submission 184113) | Hot spring sediment bacterial and archeal communities from British Columbia, Canada, to study Microbial Dark Matter (Phase II) - Larsen... ... | reverse complement strand
CGGCGCTTCGGCTGGCCAAGGCCGAGCCGGGCAGCGACGCCTATCGCATCACCCGCATCCACCTGACCCGCGGGCAGAACCGCGTCATCGCCGCGCTGCGCGAGGCGCGGCGCATTCTCCAGGAGGCCCGCGTCTAACCCCGCATGCATCGCTATCTCGCGCGCCGGCTCGTCATCATGGTGCCCATTCTGCTCGGCATCACGGTGGTGAGCTATGTCATCATGTCGCTTACACCCGGCGACCCCGTGCAGATGCTAATCAGCCCGAGCATGAGCGCGGAGGACATGGCGATCAGGCGGCGGGCGTTGGGGCTGGACCAGCCGGTGCACGTCCGCTACGTGAAGTGGCTCGGCGAGCTGGCGCGCGGCAACCTCGGCTATTCGTTCAGCAGCGGCGCCCCGGTCGTCCGGCGGGTGGGCGAGCGCATCATCCCCACGCTCAAGCTCACCGGCACGGCGCTGCTGATGTCGTACGCGCTCGGCATCCCGGTGGGCGTTATCGCCGCCACGAAGCGCTACAGCACGACGGACTACCTGGTCACGGTCTTCACGTTCCTGGGGATCAGCCTGCCCACGTTCTTCCTCGGCCTGGCCGGCATCTATGTCTTCGCCCTGCGGCTGCGCTGGCTGCCGGTCGGGGGGACGATGACGCTCGGCGGAGACGGCGGCTTCCTGGACGGTCTGCATCACCTCATCCTCCCGGCCAGCGTCCTGGCCGTGGCCGGCGCCGGCGTCGTGGCCCGGTACGTGCGGAGCAGCATGCTGGAGGTCCTGGGTCAGGACTACGTCCGGACGGCGCGGGCGAAGGGGCTGGCCGAGATGCTGGTCCTGCGCCGGCACGCCCTGCGCAACGCCCTGATCCCGGTGATCACCCTGGCCGGGTTGCAGATCCCCGCCCTGCTCGCCGGCGCCGTGATTACCGAGCAGATCTTCGAGTGGCCGGGGATGGGGCGCCTGACCATCGAGGCGATCAACCAGCGCGACTATCCGGTGATGATGGCGATCACGTTGATTACGGCCATTCTCGTCGCCGCCGGCAACCTGCTGGCCGATATCACCTACGCCATGGTCGATCCGCGGATCCACTATGAGTGACGTGGTGTCCGTGCGCGGCGCCGTCGGGACCGCCCGGCCGGCACGTCCGGTCACGTTCTGGAGCCTCGCCGCATCGCGCTTCTTCCGGCACCGCTTGGCCGTGACCGGACTGCTCGTGATGGTCGCGACCAGCGCCCTCGCCGCCGGGGCCGCGACGGTCGCGCCGCACTCGCCGACGACGATCGATCAGGTGGCGTTCCAGGCCGCCCCCTCGCGGGTCCACCTCCTCGGCACCGACAGCGTCGGCAGAGACGTGCTGAGCCGGCTGATCTACGCCGCGCGCGTCTCCCTCACCGTGGGCGTGCTGGCCGTGGCGATGTACGTCGTGATCGGCACGGCGATCGGGGCGGCGGCAGGCTACTACGGCGGGAAGTTCGATCTGATCCTCAGCCGTGTGATGGACGTGATGCTGTCCTTCCCACCGCTGATCATCATCCTGTTCGCCGTCAGCGTCTTCGGCCGGCCGAGCATCTGGAACGTGATTATCGTCTTGGGGCTCCTGGGCTGGCCGGCCCTGGCCCGTCTGGTGCGCGGGCAGTTTCTGGCCCTGCGCGATCTGGAGTTCGTGCTGGCCGCGCGGGCCAGCGGGGCCTCGGACGCGCGCGTCGTGATCCGGCACATGCTGCCCAACGCCCTGGCCCCGGTCCTCGTCGCGGCGACCTTCGGCATGGCCAACGCCATCCTGATCGAGGCGGCGCTGTCTTTCCTGGGCATGGGCGTGCAGCCGCCGACGCCGTCCTGGGGCAACATGCTGACCGATGCGCAGTCACTGACGGTGCTGGAACGGATGCCCTGGCTGTGGGTGCCGCCGGGGTTCATGATCCTGATCTCGGTCTTGTCCATCAACTTCATGGGGGACGGGCTGCGGGACGCCCTGGACCCCAGCCTGCGGCTGTAGCGAGGAGAGCACGAAAGGGGGAAGAGAGGGATGAGCCGGATGCACAGATGGCAGGCCGTCGTCGTCGCGCTCGTCGCGACAGCGCTGGCGCTGCCGGCCGGGGCGCTTGGGGCCCCCAAGTCACAGCTGGTGGCGGTGGCGGGGATGTGGAGCCCGCCGAACAACTTCAGCCCGATCAACACCGACAGCTCCTACGGGTATTACTGCGTGCGGTTCATGTTCCAGGGGATGCTGGAGACGCGGATCGAGAACAACCAGATGAAGTTCGTCCCCGCGCTGGCCAGATCTTGGGAGGTCGGTGCCGACCGGCAGACCTTCCGCTTCACGATCCATCCGCGCGCCAACTGGCATGACGGCCGACCCGTCACCGCCGAGGACGTCCTCTTCACGGTGATGACGATCACCGACCCCAAGACACAGACCAACCGCGGCGCGGAGCTGGCCACGATCGCAGGGCTGACTGCGGGCGGCAAGCGCGTCGAAGGCCAGCAGCTCGGCTTCCGCATCCTGGGGCCGAAGTCGTTCGAGGTCAGGACCAAGGCCCCGGTCGATCCCCAGATGTTCCTGGAGCGCTTCGGCGGAAACGTCTACATCATTCCCAAGCACATCCTGGGCAATGTGGCCCCGGAGGACCTGGCCAGGCATCCGTTCTTCCTGGCGCCCACGGTCGGCAACGGGCCGTTCAAGTTCGTGCAGTACAAGACCGACCAGTTCGTCGAGTTCGTAGCGAACGATAGCTACCACAACGGCGCGCCCCAGGTGCGGCGCGTCTTTGTCCGGATCATCCCGCCCACCACGATGCTGGCCCAGCTGGAGCGCCAGGATCTCGACGTCAGCGCCGGGTTTGGCATCGGCGAGATCCTGATCGAGGACTGGGACCGCGTCAAGGCGATGCCGCACATCCGCGCGGTCAGCATCCCGGCTCCGGGGTACCAGTTCATGACGATCAATTTCTCCAAGGACTACCTGGCGGACAAGCGCGTACGGCGGGCGCTGGCGCATGCCATCAACCGCCCGCTGATCGTCAACCAGCTCTACCGGGGTGAAGCGCAGATCGCGGAAGGACCGATCCCGCCGTCCAACCCATACTTCAACAAGAACGTCAAGCCCTGGGCCTATGACCCGGCCCGGGCGCGGGCCCTGCTCCAGGAAGCCGGGTGGGACTTCGGCCGGACGATCGTCCTGCGCGTCCCCACCGGGAACATCCTGCGCGAGCGGTCCGGAGACATCATCCGGGAGAACCTGGTCGCCGTCGGGATCAAGGCGGAGATCCAGAAGTCCGACTTCCCGACGCACCTGTCGGCCCTGTACGCCAAGAACTACGACCTAGCCCTCGTCGGCTGGGCCGGCCCGACCGATCCCGATGTGAGCTCGCAGTTCCGCACCGGCGGCCAGTACAACTTCACGCACGCCAGCATCGCACAGATGGACCAACTGCTGGACGAAGGCGTGAAGATCGCCGATCCGGCCAGGCGCCGGGCGGTCTACGACAAGTTCCAGGAGCTCTTCGCCGACGAGCTGCCCTACGTCGTGCTGTACTACCCGAACGGGCGCGCGGCGGTCGCCAAGCGCATGAGCGGTGTCCTCTACGACGTCGCCGGGCTGTACGATTACCAGACGTACACCTGGGTCGCCGGCACGCAGTAGCGCACGGGGGGCGGGAGAAACTCCGCCCCCCCACTCTCCGGCACGATTCGCATGAGAGCCGTCGTCATCCGAGAGCACGGCGGGATCGACACCCTGCGCCTCGACGAGGTCCCCACTCCCAGGCCGGATGCGGGGGAGGTCCTCATCCGCGTCCGGGCCGTCGCCCTGAACAACATGGATGTCTGGGCCCGCAGCGGCCCGCCGGGGGGCCGTCCGATCTTCCCCTGGGGGCGCTGGACGCTGCCGATGATCACGGGTGGGGATGTCGCCGGGGTGGTGGAAGAGGCGGGATCCGACGTGACGGGTTTGGCCCGCGGCGACCCTGTGGTCGTGAACCCGATCCTCTCCTGCGGTCACTGCGCGTTCTGCCTGGCCGGCGAGCAGTCGATGTGCCCGGAGTACCGGATCTTCGGTGAACACCGGCCCGGCGGGATGGCGGAGTACACGCTCGCCCCCGCCGCAAACGCGGTGCGGATCCCGGACGGCGTGGCCTTCGAGACCGCCGCGGCCGCGCCGGCCTGCTACACGACGGCGTGGCGCGGCCTCGTCACGGTCGGCCGGCTGCAGGCCGGTGAGAATTTGCTCGTCGTGGGCGCCTCCGGTGGTGTGGGCACGGCGGCGCTGACGATCGGTCGCTTCGCCGGTGCACGCGTCTTTGCACTCGTCGGAAACGCGGAGAAGGCGGAAAAAGCGGAGCGCCTTGGGGCGATCCCGATCGTGCGCTCGGCGCATCCGAAGTTCAGCGAACGCGTCCGGGAGCTGACCGGGACCGGCGTCCACATGGTCTCGGATCCGGTCGGCGCGGCGACCTGGCCGGAGTCGATCCGCAGCCTGCGCCCCGGCGGGCGGATGGTGATCTGCGGGGCGAGCGGCGGCGAGCGTCCGGATTTCGACATCCGGGAAGTGTACCAGCGTCACCGCCAGATCCTCGGCGCGCCGATGGGGAACGTTACGGACTTCCACACCGTGATGGGCCTGATCTTCCGCGGCGCGATCACGCCCGTCGTTCATGCCGTGCTCCCCCTGGCCGAGGTGCGCGAGGCGCATCGCATCTTCGAATCGCGCGCGCACTTCGGGAAGATCATCCTTGTGCCCTGACGGCGTGCGGTGCACTGACGGTGATGCGTGGCCACACGCCCCTTGGGAACCGCGCGGACGACGGCGAGGACCCTGGCGCGGAAGGGCTTCACCGAGGGGCCGCCCGGCGGGCGGGCAGGCGGTCGGCGAGCTCGGCGAGGTTCTCCACGCGCGGGGAGTACTCCGGATGGTCGCCGAAGCGGTCCAGCAGGATTCCAGCCAGGCCGGCCCGGGCCGCGGCCACCAGGTCGCGCTCGATGTCATCGCCGACGCTCACCGCCTCTTCCGGCTGAATGCCGCAGCGCTGCAGCGCGATCTCGAAGAGGCGCGGGTCCGGCTTCCAGACGCCTTCCACCGACGAAATGACCACGGTCGTGAAGTAGAAGCGCAACCCCAGGTGATCCAGCACCTCTTCGAGCGAGGGTTCCCAGTTGGACACGACGGCCAGTTGATAACCCCTGAGCCGCAGGCGGTGCATCGCCGGGCGCACGTCGCGAAAGACCTTCATCAGCCACCAGCCCTCACTGAACCACTGCCCGAGACGGACGTAGAGATCGCGCCGCCTGGGCAGCAGCATGTCCAGGAGGTCGCGGGCCACCTCCAGCCACAGCCGGCGCTCCTGGTCCACGGTGCGGATGGTGTCCATCACCGTCCGGTAGCGCACGTTCATCGCCTCGAGCGCTTCGGTGATCCGGTCGCGCCGCACGATCTCGTCGTGCTCGATGAAGAAGTCCTGGAGCTGGATGCTCAGGGGCCGGCGGTAGGCGATCAGGGTGTCACCGGCGTCGAGGAAAATCGTATGGGCCGTGTTCGGGATCAGCGCCGGGCCCTCCGTCCCAGCCGCGGGTAGGCCAGGCAGATGCCGCGCATCGGGCAGTCCGCGCAGCGCGGCGCCCGGGCCGTGCAGGCCGTGGCGCCGAAGTCCATCAGCGCCTGGTTGAAGTTGTAGCCGTCCCGCGGGGGCAGCAACTCGCCGGCCAGGGTCCACAGCACACGGTCAGGAGCGGCCCGGTCGCGGAAGAAGACGCGCCGCAGAACCCGCCGGACGTTCGTGTCCAGGATCGGCGACGGCTTGCCGAAGGCGAACGTCAGCAGCGCGCCGGCGGTATAGGGCCCGATCCCCTTGAGGCGCAGCAACTCCTCCCGGGTGTCCGGTAACCGGCCCGCGTAAGCGCGGACCACCGTGCGGGCGATTGTGCGAAGCCGGACGGGCCTGGTGTTGTAGCCGAGAGGATACCAGGCCTCACGCACCTCACGGACGGGGGCCCGGGCCAGCGCCTCCAGCGACGGGTAGCGGCGGAGGAACTCCCGGTATTTCGGCAGGACCCGCTCGACCTGGGTCTGCTGCAGCATGATCTCCGAGACAAGGATCCGGTACGGGTCGCGCGTGCGCCGCCACGGCAGGTCCCGGTGATGGCGGGCATACCAGCGCAGCAGACGGCGGACGAAGACGGTCCGGGGGTTCACGAGCGGCCCACTCGGAGACGCCGGTTCCACTGCCAGAGAAGGAGGAGGGCGAGCAGGATGAGGAGCAGTGCGCTCCACATCACGGGGCGTCCTCCCCGCGCCGCGGCGTTGGGCCCGGCCAGGCTGACGAAGCGGACGAGACGTCGCTCCCCGATTGCTTGCGTCCACATCAGGTCGAGGTCTTGGCCGTGCGCGGCAATGATCGGGTGTGTATTCGTTCCCTCCGTGGTCAGACGCTCCGCGCCCTGCCACTGCCGGTCGCGACGGCGCAGGTACAGCTGCCCCTCGCTCGACCAGACGACGTAGACGCGCCCCCGCCCGTCCACGGCGACCGACGGCATGAACGCGTCCCGGCCGTCCGGTGAGATCGGCTGCTGTCCCGTCCAGCGCTCCCGGCGCTCCGAGAAGTAGATGCGTGCGGGCCGGCCTCGGCGCTCCCAGGCGAGATAGGCACGCCCGTCGGGGTGCACGGCCAGGGCGACGCCGAAGGCGTCGATCGCCCCGGCGCTGACCTGCTGTGGGAGTTCCCACTCCCTGACGCGGCGGGTATGCTGAACCTGATAGGCCTGGTTGTCGAACTGGTACCAGGCGCTGTGCAGCACGCCCGAGCCGTCCACGGCGAGGGCGGGGTTGATGGAATCAGGGATCCCCGGCGAGATCACGATCGGCGTGCTCCACCGGTTACCTGAGCGCCCAGAGTAGAGAATCTCGTAGATCGAACCATGCCGTGTCGTGACCGGCGGCGCCTGGTCGCGGATTCCGTACCAGACGATGTGAACCGTGCCGCCGGGATCCACCGCGATCGCGGGCACGCCGGCATAGGCGTTGCCCGGCGAGATCTTCACGGGCGTGCTCCAGCGCTCTCCGGCGAAGCGGCTGTAGTAGATGTGCCCGATCGGCTCGTAGGTGGTCCAGGCCAGGTGGAGGTCGCCGCTGGGTGAGGCGGCCAGGGTCGGATAGCGCGACGGGACTGCTCGCCTGGTGTGCTGGTGTACCCGCCAACTGCGCCCGCCGTCCGACGACGAGGCGAGGAAGACCTGATCGACGCCGCGCACGGGCTTGACGAAGGCGAGGTGTACGCCGCCGCGCGCATCGCGCGCGATCTTCGGTTCGCTCGCCGCCTCGGTGGCGTCCTCGGACACGTCGTCGGCGACGAGCGTCTGGGCCGGCGCGGGGGATGCAGCGGTGAGCACAGCCAGGGCGAGGAGCAGGCGGAGGAAGCCGGTCACGCCAGATACAATTCACATGGATGTGAGTGCATCCTTCCACACCGGCCGCGCGCCGGTGTTTTCACGCCGGGGAATCGTGGCCACCGGCCATGCCCTCGCCTCCGCCGCGGGGCTGCACGTCCTGATGCGGGGCGGGAACGCGGTCGACGCCGCCCTGGCCGCCGCCGGCGTCCTCGGTGTCGTCCAGCCGATGATGTCGGGGCTCGGCGGCGACACCTTCATCGTGCTCTGGCGGTCGGCGGAACGGACGGTACTGGCTCTCAACGGCAGCGGCGTGGCGCCCCACACCGCCACGCCGGAATGGTTCCGCGCGCGCGGGCATGCCAAGATGCCGCTGCGCGGGATGCTCTCCGTCTCCGTCCCCGGGGCGGTGGATGCCATGAGCGTAGCGTTGGCGCGCTGGGGGTCGGGCCGGTTCACCCTGGCGCAACTGCTCGAGCCGGCGATCGACTACGCCGCGCACGGCTTTCCGGTCGCCGAGCGGGTGGCGCACTGGATCCGCCAGTCGGAGAGCGTCCTCGCGCAGTTCCCGTCCTCGGCCCGGATCTACCTGCCGAACGGACGTGTGCCCCGCGCGGGGGAGGTCCTGGAGAATCCGGACCTGGCGCGCAGCCTGCGGGCCGTTGCCGAGGGGGGGACGGAGGAGTTCTACCGCGGGGAACTGGCGCGGCAGATGATCCGCTACTGCCGGGAGCACGGCGGATTGCTCGGTGAACGGGAGTTCGCGGAGCATGCCTCTGAGGTCCACGAGCCGATCCACACGACATATCGCGGGATCGCCGTGTACTCGACGGCGCCGCCCTCCCAGGCGGCGATCCTCCTGGAGATGCTGAATATCCTGGAGGGATTCCCGCCGGAGGATCTGCGCTGGGGAACCGCGCGGGCCATTCATCTGATGGTGGAGGCGAAGAAACTCGCCGTGGCCGACCGCCTCGCCTACCTGGGGGATCCGCGTCAGGTAAAGATCCCTCTCGAGGTGTTGCTGTCCAAGGAGTTCGCTGCGCACCGCCGCCGGGCCATCGATCCCCGGCGGGCGCAGGCCGTCGTGCCGGCGGGCGGCCTGGCCGAGACGGTGGGCGACACGACGTATCTCTGCGTCGCCGATGCCGACGGCAACGTCGTTTCGTTCATCACGAGCCTGTCGGCGATCTTCGGTTGCGGAGAAGTGGTCGAGGGCACCGGCATCCTCCTGAACAATCGCGCCGGCCGAGGGTTTTCCCTCGAAGACGGCCATCCCAACCGCCTCGCGCCGGGCAAGCGCACGATGCATACGTTGATGCCCTTTCTGGCCGTGCGCGGCGGAGCGCCCTGGCTGGCCTGGGGGACCCCCGGCGGCGACGGGCAGCCGCAGTGGAACGCGCAGGCCTTCTCCGCGCTCGTGGACAGCACCGTCCCGTTGCAGAGGATGGTGGAACTGCCGCGCTGGACGAGCTTTCCGTCAACCGACCCGGCGAGCCTCCCCGCTCCGTTCGAGCTGCGCGTCGAGACGGGTTTCCCGGAGGACGCGCTCCGGGATCTCGAGGCGATGGGTCACGCCGTACGACGGCTGGAGCCGATCGACCAGCCGGGCGGAATGCAGGCCATCATGGTCCGGGATGGCGTCTACATCGGGGCATCCGATCCGCGCGTGGACGGCTGTGCCGTCGGGTTCTGAGACGACGAAGGGAGAGAGCTCATGAAGGAAATCCGCCGGGAGCGGACGCTGGTCTTCCTGAAGCCTGACGGTGTGCAACGCGGCCTCACCGGAGAGGTCCTGGCGCGATTCGAGCGCGCCGGCCTGAAGGTCGTCGGCCTGAAGATGGTCTGGCCCGGCCGGGACCTGCTCGAGCGGCACTACCCGAACGACGAGGCCTTCCTCACGACGATCGGCGGGAAGACCAAGGAGGCCTTCGCCGCGTACGGACTGGACGTGCGGAAGGAAACGGGAACCGACGACACGCTGGCCATCGGCCGGCAGGTCCGCGGCTGGCTGATCGACTACGTCTCCTCCGGTCCGGTCGCCGCGTTCGTCCTGGAAGGGATCCACGCCGTGAGTGTCGTGCGCAAACTCGTCGGCGACACCCTCCCGTTCCGCGCCGCGCCGGGGACGATCCGTGGGGATTTCTCCATCGACTCCCCGACGGTCGCGAATCTCATGAAGCGACCGGTGCGCAACCTCATCCACGCCTCGGGGTCGCCGGAGGAAGCCGCCTTCGAGATCCCGCTGTGGTTCGCCGATGGGGAGATCCACGACTACGCGCGCGCGGACGAGCGCGCGATGTTCGGGTAGACGTCCTGGACTAGAGGAGTCTGCCGAGCAGCCAGAAGCTTCCGGCCAGGATGCGTCCCACCGCCGGTTCGCCTCCCAGGGTCTCGCGGTCGGCGAAGGCGTGCAGCCGCACCCCCTGGATCGTCACCTGCATCCACCAGTACGGCTCGCCCGTGGCCGGGTTGGTAAGCAGGCGGGCCGAGTCGATCGGCGCGCTGAACATCCCGGTCGCCTCAGTGAACGATGCGCTCTCCTCGTCCGCGGCGAAGTGGGCGCTCGAGACGAAGGTGCCCAGGGGGACGCGGTACGCGTCGCCGGGCGCGTTGGCGTAGGCTGCGGGACTGCCGTAGAGGTCGGCTTCGTGTGCCAGGGCGACGAACTCGATCCTGTGCACGGAGGGAAAGCGCACCAGGCGGGTCCGGATCACGGCGTAGTTGACGAGGTCCACGCGCAGGGGGAAGGCGCCGGAGTAGGGTTCATCCTCCTCGGTCGGCTCGATCCATCCATCGATCCACCCCTCGAGCTCCTCGTCCGGGTCTTCTCCGGTGCCCGTTACGGCGACGCGCCAGTGCTGGCCCGTCGAGAAGAACGGCACCGCGCCGGTCACGTCCCCGGCGCGGTTGACATAACTCCAGATCTCGGGCCCGGCGTCCACGGTCCACCGCACGAGGGCGCTGCCGTCCGCGGCGAGATCGCGCACGCCGGAGGAGGCCGCCCGGCGGGCCAGCGCCCAGTACTCCTCCATGTTGCGGACGGGGAAGCCCACGGCGCTGAAATGGCTGGACATCGCCTACCTGGTGCGGGCGAAGTAGTCCTCGTCGAGGATGGCGTAGAGCACCGTGTCGTACCACCGGCCGCCCCAGTAGAGCTTCTTCCGGGCGATACCCTCGCGCCGGTAGCCCGCTTTCTCCAGGGCGCGCTGGCTGCCGATGTTGTCGATGCGCGACTCGGACTGCAGGCGGTGCAGATTCAGGGTCTCGAAGGCGAACTTCGAGCGCACGCGCATGGCGTCGGTGCCGTAGCCCTTCCGCCAGGCGGGCTTCTCGCCGATCACGGTCCCCGTCGTGCCCAGGCGCAGCCGCCAGTTGATGGCGTGGATCCCGCTGAATCCGATGTGCCGGTTGTTCTCGTCCAGGATGGCCCAGACGAACTCGCTGTCGCGCTTCTGAACGCGGTCCATCCATGCTTCTTCCATCCCCGGCGTCACACCCGTGGTCAGCATCAGGTACTGGACGACATCGGGGTCGTTCATCCAGCGCAGCGCGTTCTCGAGGTGGAGCCGTTTGTCCACCGGTACCAGGCGCACCCGTTCGCCCTGCAGTCCGATGATGTCGCTCATGGCCTCCTCCTGTGCCCTGCTATGATAGCACTGCCATGAGTGTCTTCCCCTTTCCTCCCGGCTTCCGTTGGGGGACGGCGACCAGCGCACACCAGGTGGAAGGACAGAACGTGCACAACGACTGGTGGGCCTGGGAAGCGCAGCCGGGGCGGATCAAGGGGAACGACCGTTCGGGGGCGGCCTGCAACTGGTGGGAGGGCGCGGAGTCGGACTTCGACCTGGCGGCGCGGTTCCACCAGAACGCCCACCGGTTGTCCGTGGAGTGGAGCCGCATCGAGCCCCGTCCCGACCGGTGGGATGACGCGGCGCTGGAGCGGTACCGGGAGATCCTGCGCGCTCTCCGCCGCCGAGAAATCGAACCGATGGTCACCCTGCACCACTTCACCAATCCGCTGTGGTTCGCGCAGCGCGGCGGATGGGAGCGGTCCGATGCGCCGGCGCTCTTCGGGCGCTACGTCGAGCGGGTGGTCCCGGCCCTCGGTGAGTTCACCACGCTCTGGTGCACGGTGAATGAGCCGGTGGGCTGGGCGCTCAACGCCTACGTTACGGGGCGCTGGCCGCCCGGCCGGCGGTCCCTGGGCGCAGCCTTTCGCGCCGCCGGCAACCTCGCGCGCGCCCACGCCGTGGCGTACCGGATGATCCATCGGATCCAGCCGCAGGCCTGCGTCGGGCTGGCGCAATATTTCCGCCTGTTCGATCCGGCCTCACCGCGCTCCGCCCTGGACCGGTGGGTGGCGGCGCAGCAGGACCGGGTGGTGAACCGGGCCATCCTCGACGCGGTGACCTCGGGCCGCGTGCGAGCCTTGCCCTGGGTGGCCGACCTCCCCGAGGCCGCCGGGACGCTCGATTTCATCGGCGTGAACTATTACACCCGCGACCTCGTCGCGTTCGACATTCGCGCCCCACACCGCCTGTTCGGCCGGAACTTCCTCCACCCTCACCGTCCGCACAGCGACGGCGGGTATGGAGAGATCTATCCCGAGGGGATGTACCGCGTGCTGCGTCTGGCCGAGCGCTACGGCCGGCCGATCTACATCACGGAGAACGGACTCCCGGACGCGGACGATGCTGAGCGGGGCGAGTTCATCGTCGCCCACCTGCGGGAGGTCCTGCGCGCGATCCGCGACGGCGTGGACGTGCGGGGATACTACCACTGGTCGCTCGTGGACAACTTCGAGTGGGCCGACGGGTGGACGCTGCGTTTCGGCCTGATCGCCGTCGATCCGCACACGCAACAGCGCCTGCCGCGTCCCAGCGCCGATCTCTACGCGCAGATCTGCCGGCGAAACGCCTTGCCCTGACCGGCCTCCACGGGGGCACGCCCCCGGTTGAATCACCTCGGTTGGGACGTCTACGCCCAGATCCCCGGAATGGTTGTGGCGCAGTCGGGACAGCGTCCCTGGTGGGGGCTGAGGCGGTCCATCAGGATCGTATAACCGCGCCGTTCCACCAGCAGCGCACCGCAGTGGTGGCAGAAGGTGTGCTCGTAGCGCCCGACCCGCCCCGGGAGATTGCCCGCGTACACGTACTTCAGCCCCACCGCTTCCCCGATCCGGGCCGCGCGGAGAAGCGTCTCCGCCGACGTGTTCTCGGGATCGGTCATCTTGTAGTCTTTGTGGAATGCCGTGACGTGCCAGGGGATGAGCGGCGAGACCGAGGCGATGAACTCCGCGGCGGCGCGTAGTTCGTCGTCGCCGTCATTGAAGCCTGGGATGACCAGCGTGACGATCTCCATCCAGAAGCCCATGGCGAAGACGCGCTTGATGGTGTCGAGGACCCGGGCCAGGACGCCGCCGAGACGCCGGTACTCTCTGTCATCGAAGCTCTTCAGGTCGATCTTGTAGCAGTCGGTCCACGGACGCAGCGCCGTGAGGACCTCGGCCGTGGCATTCCCGTTGCTCACGTAGCCGGTGCGCAGACCGGCCCGCTTCGCTTCCTTGAAGATTGCCAGTGCCCACTCGGAGGTGATCAGAGGCTCGTTGTACGAACTGACGACGAACTCCGCGTTCTCGCGGGCGGCCAGGCGCACGATGTCGCCAGGTGAAATGGCGAACGGTTGCACTCCCGCAGCCGGATCGCGGAGCGCCTGACTCGTGACCCAGTTCTGGCATCCGCTGCAGGCGTAGTCGCATCCGAGCATGCCGAACGTGAGCGCGAGCGCTCGGGGGTGGACGTGATAGAAGGGTTTCTTCTCGATGGGATCGCACTGGAGCGCCGCGACATAGCCCCAGGGCACGCGCAGGGTGCCTGCGTCGTTAAAACGCACCTTGCAGATGCCGCGATGGCCGGGGAAGATGACGCAGCGGTGACCGCAGGCCAGGCAGCGGACCTTATCGGCGCTCAGGCGCTCGTAGAGCTCGCCTTCGACCGTGAGACGGTCGAGCAGGGAGGCCAGCGTGGGGGATGCGGCGCGGACCATGGGTTCTTGATGCCGATTGTAGCAGTGCGGCTAGACGCTGCGCGGTCGAAGTCCTTCCCGCAGGGCGAGGCCGAAGCACACCAGGAGCAAGACCAGTTCGAACTCCCAGGCGCCGATGAAGCCTTGCGGTAGCCGAACCACGCCGATCGCCACCGCCATCTCCACCGCCAGCAGCAGCGCAAACGGTCGCAGGAGAATACCCGTCAGCAGCGCCAGCCCGCCAAGCAACTCGAGGCCGCCGATGAACCAGGCCGTGACCTCGGGGAAGGGGATGCGCACCGTCATGAAGAGGGCGACGGTCTGGTCATGTTGTCCACCGAGGAGTTTGAAGTACCCGTGGACCAGGAAGACGACGGCCGGCGCCAGACGGATGAGGAACAGCCCCACGGCGCTCGTGGCGGGCGTCGCCGCGGGAAGCCGCCGCGGTCCGCCTACGTCCCGGATGAGGATGCGACGCCAGAACTGTTCGCGTTCCACGGCATGTCGTTGTAGTCCGGGTCGTTGCGCGCGATCGCTTCCTTGAGGCAGTGCGCGAGCCGGGCGTCCAGGCGCCGGACGATCTCGTACTCCCGCAGGGCCTCGGCCCGGTTCCCCTTCGCCAGATACGCCCTGGCCAGGTAGTCATGCGCCTGGACGAAGGTGGGCCGGAGCTGGATCGCCACGCGGTACAGCGCAATCGCTTTGTCGATCTGTCCGGTCTTCCGGTAGCAGTAGGCCAGATTGTTGAAGGCTTCGGGGAACCGGCCGCCCAGCGCAATCGCCCGCTCGTACTCCTTGATCGCGTCCGCCCACTGCCGGGCCTTGTGCAGCTCCAGCCCGCGCTTGAACGCTTTCACTGCTTCGGTGCTCGCGCCGAGAGGCACCGAGGTCACGTCGGCGGCCGCGGCGGTCAGAGAGCCAGCCGCGACGGCGATGATCACGAGAGCAGGCAGAAGACGCATCATCTTCTTATTAGATACCCCGCCGCGGGGGCGGGTTTACCGCCGGGGACTACCGCCGGTCGAGGCCAAGAACCCGCCGCGCGTTGCCGGCCAGGATCGCCTGGCGGTCGTCGTCGCTCAACTCGAGCCGCTGGAGAATCGCCACCTGTTCATTCAGGATGTGATGGCGATAGCCGCCGTAGGCGGTGGAGTCCGTACCGAAGAGGATGCGCCTGGCACCGAAGGCCCGCAGCGCGTCACGGAATACCTGCTCCAGGGAGGGCTGCCCCGGATAGTAGTCGCGCCAGTTGTTTGTGCCCGAGGTGTCTACGCACACATTCTCGGTATGGTAGGCCAGGAACAGCGTCTCGCGCAGGAATCCCGCCCCGAAGTGGGCGATGACGAAGGTGACGTCGGGGAACTCCTTCACCGCTGCGGAGAGGGGCAGCGGGCTGGCAAAGCTCAGATCATAGAATGCCCCCACGGTGATTCCGAAGTGGAAGAGGATGGGCAGGCCGGCCTCCGCCGCGGCCTCGTAGACCGGGTAGAGGGCCCGGTCGTTGGGGAGGAACCGCTGGATCGGCGGGTAGAGCTTCAACCCGGACAGCCCCGTCGCCCGAAACCGCGCAACCATCCGCCAGGCGTCGGGATGGCGGGGGTCCGAGAGCGACCCCCAGCCGATGAACCGCTGCGGGTGCATGGCCACGAACTGGGAGAGCTCCTCGTTGCCCTCGCCCACTGCGATGAACGCCCCGGCCTGGACCCCGGCGGCGTCAAAGGCGCCGAGCCAGGAACGGGCGTGGGCTTCCAGCGACATCCCTTCCAGCTCCGCTAACCGCTCCTCGAAAGTCTTCCCGCGGACCCTGGCCGCCTCCATCGCCTTCTTCCTGTATGCCGGCAGCCGCTCGCGCTGGCGGCGGAGCATGGAGGCGGTGATCAGGTGGAGGTGGCTGTCGATAATGGCCATGTGGTCAGCGTACTGTGGGGGTTTCCGGAGCGTCAATAGTGGAATCCCCTGGGAGGTTGATCAGGGCTCATCGAATCGCCCTGGGCCTCCTGGCACGCCGGATGCTACGGGATGATGATATGGGGTCTCGGGTGAAGCTGGATGGAGTGGAGTGCAGGACGGAGGGGCAGCAGGCCGTCGCCCGGGTCAGGCTGAGTCTGGACGATGACGTGCGTACCGGCACCTCCAGCGCTCCGGCCGCAGGGTCCGGATGGCAGCGGGCGGTCGCCGAAGCCACGCTCCGCGCGATCTCCGCCTTTGTGGGCGGGACCGTCGTCTTCGCCCTGGATTCCGTGGCGGAAGTCCGGGCCGGCCGTCATCCGCTGATCGTGGTGACGATCGTCATGCACGACGGGCGGCGCGAGATCTTCCTGTCCGGCACGGCCCCGATCAAGGATCATCCTCCCACCGCCGTGGCGCGCGCCGTCCTGCACGGTCTCAACCGCTGGACGGAGACGCTCCTCGAGCGCGAGCTCAAGCCTCATCAGGCCGCCGACCACCCCGGGCAGGCGATTCACTGACCCGCACATCCTGCAGGGCTCGCTCGACCTCTTCTCGCACGGCAGGATCCGTTTCAACGGCACGCCGCCTCAGGAGGGCCTCCTTCGCCTCCGTCCCGCCGATCCGGCCGAGCGCCCAGGCGGCGTGCCCGCGCACGATTGGATCGCCGTCCTCCAGCGCCCGGCCGAGGGCGGGGAGAGCCGCGGAGCCCCTCAGATTCCCCAGGGCCACGGCCGCGTTCCGCCGCAGACCCTGGCGTTTGGCGCGCTTGATCGCGCTGTGCCGGAACCGCTCCTGGTACGTGCGTTCATCGATGTGCAGCAGTTCGACGAGATCCGGGAACGCCGCGTCGCGGCGCGGCGCGAACGACTCGTGCCGCCCGCGCGCGACCAGCGCGTTGTGCGGGCAGACGTCCTGGCAGACGTCGCAGCCGAAGACCCAGGTCCCCAGGAGCGGTCGCAGCTCGCGCGGTATCCAGCCCCGGAGTTCAATCGTCAGATACGAGATGCACCGGCGGGCGTCGACGACGTACGGCGCGACGATCGCTCCTGTCGGACACCGGTCGAGGCAGATGCGGCACTGCCCGCAGGATCCCTCCATCGGCGGGTCCGGCTCCAGAGTAAGATCGGTGAGCACTTCGCCGAGGAAGACATAGGAGCCGAACCCGGCCTTCGTGATCACCATCGCGTTCTTCCCGAACCACCCCAGCCCGGCCCGTTGGGCCAGGGCCCGATCGAGCAGCGGTCCGGTGTCCGCGTAGTAGCGGGCGGTGCCCGCGCCCCGCGCCAGGAGGAACTCGCTCAGCGACCTGAGTCTCTCTTCCATGGCGCGGTGATAGTCGGTGCCCCAGGCGTAGGCGGAGACCCTCCCGCGGAGGACGCCGTCCCCGGGAGCAGGCTCATCCCAGCGGTAGGCCAGGGCCACCACGACGGCCGACCGCGCGCCGGGGACCACTTCCGCGGGACGCCCCGCCCGCGGCGCGTGCTGCGCCATGTAATCCATCGCCCCGTGCATGCCTGAGGCGACCCACGCCGCCAGGCGCCGGTCATGAGGCTCCAGCCGGTCGGCGGTCGTGACGCCCACCAGATCGAACCCCAACCCGCGGGCGAACGCCTTGATCTCCTGGGTCAGCGCCGCCTCCATCGGCTCCATTGTAGTCTCCGCCACGCCAGGGAGACAGCCATTCCGGAGCAAAAGAATCCGGAAAGTCTGCAATAATTCGTGCCTGCCCCTGCGTCTGTTGTTGTGAAAGCGGTGCGGAGGAG
>Ga0209172_10004880_pt1 | contig 17127 bp, 11 predicted proteins | sample LarsenN4metaG_FD_184113 | JGI IMG/M metagenome (GOLD analysis project Ga0209172, IMG submission 184113) | Hot spring sediment bacterial and archeal communities from British Columbia, Canada, to study Microbial Dark Matter (Phase II) - Larsen... ... | reverse complement strand
GGCACCTTAACAACAGAAACGTGAGAGAAAGCCCTTGTGAAGGAAGAGCCTTTGCGAGGAAGAAGAAAGCAAAAGGGACAGACACTCAACGGAGAGTTTGATCCTGGCTCAGGATGAACGCTGGCGGCGTGCCTAACACATGCAAGTCGAACGGAACAACTACGGTTGTTGAGTGGCGAACGGGTGAGGAACACGTAGCTGATGTGCCTTCAAGACTGGGATAACGTTCCGAAAGGGATGCTAATACCGGATAAGCTCACGCTTGCTAGGGGGGTGTGAGAAAAGGATTACCGCTTGAAGAGCAGGCTGCGACCTATCAGGTAGTTGGTGGGGTAAGAGCCTACCAAGCCGACGACGGGTAAGGGGTCTGAGAGGATGACCCCTCACACTGGGACTGAGACACGGCCCAGACTCCTACGGGAGGCAGCAGTGAGGGATATTGCACAATGGGGGAAACCCTGATGCAGCGACGCCGCGTGGGTGAAGAAGGTCTTCGGATCGTAAAGCCCTTTTCTGCATGACGAGGAAGGACGGTAGTGCAGGAATAAGTCTCGGCTAACTACGTGCCAGCAGCCGCGGTAAAACGTAGGAGGCAAGCGTTATCCGGAGTTACTGGGCGTAAAGCGTGCGTAGGCGGTTGCGTAAGTGGGACGTGAAAGCTCCCGGCTAAACTGGGAGAGGACGACTCAGACTGCGTGACTAGAGGGCGATAGAGGAGCGCGGAATTCGGGGTGTAGCGGTGAAATGTGTAGAGATCCCGAGGAACACCAGTGGTGCAAACGGCGCTCTGGGTTGCTGCTGACGCTGAGGCACGAAAGCTTGGGGAGCGAACGGGATTAGAGACCCCGGTAGTCCAAGCCGTAAACGATGTCAACTGGGTGTCGCGGTTTCGAAAGGGACTGGGGTGCCGAAGCCAACGCGGTAAGTTGACCGCCTGGGGAGTACGGTCGCAAGGCTAAAACTCAAAGGAATTGACGGGGGCCCGCACAAGCAGCGGAGCGTGTGGTTTAATTCGAGGCTACGCGAAGAACCTTACCTAGGTTGGACATGCAGGTGGTAGCGAACTGAAAAGGGAGCGACCTTCGGGAGCCTGCACAGGTGCTGCATGGCTGTCGTCAGCTCGTGTCGTGAGATGTTCGGTTAAGTCCGAAAACGAGCGCAACCCTCGGTGCCAGTTACAAGTGTCTGGCGCGACTGCCCGTGAGAAACGGGAGGAAGGTGGGGATGACGTCAAGTCAGCATGGCCTTTATATCTAGGGCTACACACACGCTACAATGGACGACACAGTGGGAAGCGAAGCGGCGACGCGGAGCCAATCCAGAAAGTCGTTCGTAGTTCGGATTGCAGGCTGCAACTCGCCTGCATGAAGCTGGAGTTGCTAGTAACCGCGCATCAGCTACGGCGCGGTGAATACGTTCCCGGGCCTTGTACACACCGCCCGTCACGTCATGGGAGCTGGTCACGCCTGAAGTCGGGAGAATAACGGCAACGGGTTCCCCGCCGAGGGCAGGGCTGGTGACTGGGACGAAGTCGTAACAAGGTAGCTGTAGCGGAAGCTGCGGCTGGATCACCTCCTTTCTAAGGCAAGCAAGCAGCTTCGACACCGGACAAGGTAAGGAGCTAAGGAAGATGCGACATGAGCGACAAGTCGCGAGACTGCGCGAAGGCGACAGCGACACAAAGGGTTCTCTCTCACGTTTCTGGGGTTAAGGGGTGGGAAACAGGTTGACAGTGAAAAGTCAGGCTGTTAAGATAGGGACAATCGCGAGTACGCAGTGGCAGTTCAGAGGACGACGGATTTGACAGGACAGCAGGTGAGTGTGGCGAAAGGAATAGCAAGCTAGCGCACCGGAAGGTCACGTCAAGTGAAGGATGACGACTCTGAACAGCCCGGACGCAGCCGGGCTGTTTTTATGTCGAGGGGTCAACCGGCTGGTGGTCGTAAGGGGACTTACGAACAGCAGCGGGGGGATGACCTCGGAAGGGAACGGGAAACGTTTCCGGCACGTTAACAACTACAGAGGAATACACGGGATGCGGGAGCATGGACGGGTATTCGACGACATCAAACAAGACACCCAAGAAAGAAGCCAAGCGAGAGTAAATGGGAGTGGGAAGTCGTTGTGAAACGAGAGAAAACCACTCGCATCTTCCAACCTGAGAAGAAAACCTTGAAGGCGGGATAGAAGCGGGAACGCGGGAGCGTCGGCTTCCCTGCATCACATGGGAAAAAGCGAACAAGGGCACACTGGGGGATGCCTTGGTGTCAAGCGCCGAAGAAGGACGTGGTACACTGCGAAAAGCATAGGCAAGTCGTGTGCAGACGCAAAGAGCCTATGATGTCCGAATGGGGAAACCCGGCAGGCGAAGAGCCTGTCACTCCTGAGAGGGAGAGGTAAGTGGGGGAACTGAAACATCTCAGTACCCTGAGGAAAAGAGAGAATTCCGCGAGTAGTGGCGAGCGAAAGTGGAGGAGCCCAGCTGTCCAACAACCATCGGTTCTGAGGGGAAGTGTCTGGGAAGGCACACCGAAGAAGGTGAGAGTCCTGTAGCCGAAGGGACGGATGGGGGGACACGAAGAGTACCGCAGGGCACGCTAATCCGGCGGGAAGACGGGGGGACCACCCTCCAAGGCTAAATACGCTTGACGACCGATAGCGCAAGAGTACAGTGATGGAAAGGTGAAAAGAACCCCGGCGAGGGGAGTGAAAGAGAATCTGAAACCGTGTGCCTACAAGCGGTCGGAGGGGGGTAACCCCTGACGGCGTGCCTTTTGGAGCATGAGCCTGCGAGTTAATGGTGGTAGCGAGCTTAAGGGAGAGACACCCGGAGGCGAAGCGAAAGCGAGTCTGAAGAGGGCGGGGAGTTGCCATCATTGGACACGAAACCAGGTGAGCTAACCATGGTCAGAGTGAAAGTTCGGTGACACGAACGGGAGGCTCGAACTCACAACGATTGCAAACGTTGGGGATGAACTGTGGTTAGGGGTGAAATGCCAAACGAACTTGGAGATAGCTTGTTCTCCTCGAAATAGCTTTAGGGCTAGCGTGGCGTGATGACGGACGGAGGTAGAGCGCTGAATGGGCTAGGGGGCAGTGCGCTTACCGAACCCAATCAAACTGCAAATGCCGTTCGGGGAACGCTGCAAGTCGGACTGCGGGAGATGAGTTTCGTGGTCGAGAGGGAAACAACCCAGACCCGCTGCTAAGGTCCTGAAGTGCCAGCTAAGTGGGAAACGATGTGGTCGTGCCGAGACAGCCAGGAGGTTGGCTTAGAAGCAGCCACCCTTGAAAGAGTGCGTAACAGCTCACTGGTCGAGCGCGGCTGCGCGGAAAATGGAACGGGGCTGAAGCTGGACACCGAAGCACGGGACAGACGCAATCGCTAACGCGATGGCGTTTGTGGTAGAGGAGCGTTGTGACAACGGTGAAGGCGTTCTGGCAAGGGACGTTGGAGTGGTCACGAGTGAGAATGCAGGCATGAGTAGCGAGAACGATGTGAGAACCATCGTCGCCGGAAGTCTAAGGGTTCCGACGGAAGGTCAGTCCACGTCGGGTTAGTCGGACCTAAGCCGAGGCGGGAACGCGCAGGCGATGGAGAACAGGTGAATATTCCTGTACCGAGCGGTGGAGCGAAGCGTGACTGTTGGGGAAGCACAGCCTCCGGGTGGATGGAGGTGGCAAGCGGATAATGACCGTGATGCCGAGGGGCAACCCGCAAAGTGTGTGAGACCTAGGAGCGAGAAAAGACGCGGAGCGATGAAGCCCTCGACCGTACCTCAAACCGACACAGGTAGACAAGTAGAGGATACTCAGGCGAACGGGAGAACCCTTGTTAAGGAACTAGGCAAAAAGGTCTCGTAACTTCGGGAGAAGAGACGCTGGCGCAAGCCAGTCGCAGAAACCAGGCTCTACCGACTGTTTACCAAAAACACAGGTCTGTGCCAACGCGCAAGCGGACGTATACGGGCTGACGCCTGCCCAGTGCCGGAAGGTTAAGAGGAGGGGTGCAAGCTCCGAATTGAAGCCCCGGTGAACGGCGGCCGTAACTATAACGGTCCTAAGGTAGCGAAATTCCTTGTCGGGTAAGTTCCGACCCGCACGAAAGGCGTAACGAGTGGAGCACTGTCTCAACAGGGGACCCGGCGAAATTGAAGTATGTGTGAAGATGCACATTCCCCGCAGCAGGACAAAAAGACCCCGTGGAGCTTTACTGCAGCTTGTCATTGCGTTAGGGTTTCATCTGTGTAGGATAGCTGGGAGGCGAAGAAGCTGGGACGCTAGTCTCGGTGGAGCCGACGGTGAAATACCAGCCTGATGGAACTTTGACCCTAACCCTTCGGGGGACCGTGGCAGGTGGGCAGTTTGACTGGGGCGGTCGCCTCCGAAAAGGTAACGGAGGCGTTCAAAGGTAGGCTCAGGCTGAATGGAAACCAGCCAAGGCGTGCAAAGGCAAAAGCCTGCTTGACTGCGAGGCCAACGCGCCGAGCAGAGACGAAAGTCGGACTTAGTGATCCTACAGCGCGGAGTGGAACGGCTGTAGCTTACCGGATAAAAGCTACCCCGGGGATAACAGGCTAGTCTTGTCCAAGAGTTCACATCGACGACAAGGCTCGGCACCTCGATGTCGGCTCATCGCATCCTGGGGCTGGATAAGGTCCCAAGGGTTGGGCTGTTCGCCCATTAAAGCGGTACGTGAGCTGGGTTCAGACCGTCGTGAGACAGGTCGGTCTCTATCCGCTGTGGGCGTAGGGAACTTGCGGGGCGCTGTCCTTAGTACGAGAGGACCGGGATGGACGGAGCGCTCGTGCGTCGGTTGTCGTGCCAACGGCACAGCCGAGTAGCGATCTCCGGAACGGATAACCGCTGAAAGCATCTAAGCGGGAAACCGACCCCAAGATGAGGTTCCCCACCGGACAAACCGGGTAAGACCGCTGGGAGACGACCAGTGGCATAGGCGGGAGGTGGAAGCGCAGTGATGCGTGCAGCTGACCCGTACTAATGGTCGAGGGCTTTTGAACATGCGATGTAGGGAAGCGGACGCTTCGGCGGACGCGCGGCGTGAAGCAAGGGAGCGAATTGAGGGTTGAGAAGGCGAGGCGGGTGGTGTAAGATGTCGGCATGTAGTTGTGAGACGTGTGAAAGCCTATGTGAGTGAACGCGGGCGGGAAGACAGGACGAGCGAGAGCGTGTGTTGGTGGTCAGAGCGGTGAGGGTACACCCGGCTCCATCTCGAACCCGGCAGTTAAGGTCACCAGCGCGGATGGTACTGCGAGGGCAGCTTCGTGGGAGAGTACGCCACTGCCAACCTCTTCTTTTCTTTCTCCTTCTCCCCCCCGCGATCTTCAATCTCTACACGAAGATACCGACAAAAGCCGTTTTCGCGGCTTTTTTGTTTTCAACTATGGATGCACTTATGACGGTTTTGATTCTTGACATAGGAAGCTCGTCTACGCGGGCTATTCTCTTTAACGAAACTGCTGATCCAATCCCCGACGCGCATATCAGCATTCCTCATCAATTTGAAATCGAACCTTCAGGCGCATCCTATATTGATCCCCTGATATTGCAAACACATGCAGAGCAGTGTATTGACGACATACTTCGACATTCGCAAGCCGATACTATACGCGCCGTTGGAATGACGACGTTCGTTGGTAACGTGCTTGGTATAGACACTCATCAGCGCCCTGTAACGCCCGTTTATACGTATGCCGATACACGCAGCGCCGACGATGCAAATATTCTAAAAGCAAAAATTGATCTCCAAGCTCAACATCAAGCAACAGGATGTTTGCTGCATACGGCTTATCTACCTGCTCGTCTACATTGGATTCGCCGCACCTTCCCTAAAGCATACGAATCCGCAGAACAATGGATTGATGTGGGTACGTATCTGTATCGCCAGTGGTTTGGCGATGCCCCGACAAGCTACTCTGTCGCGGCATGGACGGGAATGCTAAACCGGGCTGCATTGAATTGGGATGTGAAATGGCTGGAAACTCTCGCCCTGTCCGCTGAAAAACTGCCCATGCTGACCGATTATGATCAACGACAAAGGGGTCTTACGTTTGAATATGCAGCCCGTTGGTCTGTACTGAGCGAAGTGCCATTCTTTCTCGCAGTGGGCGATGGCGCTGCTGCGAATGTCGGTTCAGGATGTGTAGGTGGCGCAAAGATCGCCCTGACAATGGGGACAACCGCCGCGCTGCGCCGCGTGTACCGTGCTGAATTTCCTCCCCCCGTGCCCACCGGATTATGGAGCTATCGCGTGCGGCGCGATTTGCACCTGATTGGTGGGGCGACAACCGAAGGCGGGAGTGTTTTCCAGTGGATGCGCGATACACTGCGGCTCGATATTCATGACCTTGATGAACACCTCTTGGCACTTGAACCCGATCAACATGGGTTGACGATGCTGCCGCTGTTTGCCGGAGAGCGCAGCCCCGGTTGGCGTGCTGATGCCACCGCTGCTATCACGGGTATGCGGCTTTCGACTTCGCCGTTAGATATTTTACAGGCAGGAATGGAAAGCATCGCTCTTCGCCTATCGTTGATCGCGGAACAGCTTCACGCAGGTGATGAAGACGCAAAAATCGTCGCTGGCGGTGGAGCAATCACGGCATCGCGCGCGTGGTCGCAAATGATCGCGGATGCTATCAACATGCCGCTGCATATCACCGAAGAAAAAGAAATCACCGCGCGTGGCGCGGCGATACTTGTCTTGAGTGCGTTAGGTTTGGCTGATCTAAACGACTTTCCGCCGAAGATCAGCCGTGTTGTTGAGCCGCGCCCCCAAGGCGCAGCCGCCATGCGCCGTGCGCGCGAACGCCAGACGGCTTTGTATCGTACACTTTACGATTGAGATAGCCGCGTATCTGGCGCGCGACCTGCACGCAGGGCTTTGGAAGCCGTTTGACGGCGCGCACGCCATCGCGCCCATGTTCCCACAATGCCATGTGGGAAAATAATCACCACCACGATGAAGATAATCCCTAACAGCAGATTCCATATTGTGCTGATTTCGACGACGCTGCCGAACACGATAATCGTGCTGTCCCGCAAAAATACATCGAGCAAGTGCAATCCCGCTGAGCCAATTACCGGTCCATTAAATGTACCAATCCCGCCGATGATCGTCATCAAGAGAGGATCAACTGTGTAAGCCACGCCTAAAATTTCCGGTCCAACCTTCTTGTTGAGCAGGATCTGCAGCATTCCCGCGACTGCTGCCAGCATTCCGGCAATCGTGATCGAAATCAGCTTATAGCGCAGGGTGTTGTAGCCAATCGACTGTGCGCGATCTTCGTTCTCACGAATAGCTTTGAACACCGCACCTGTGGGTGAGTTCACAATGCGCCGGATAAACAAGAAAGTGAACACGAACAGGATAAGGGCGATGTAATAGAAATTTAAGCGGTTTTGAGTCGGGTCGAGCCATGTAGGAAGGTCAGTGAGCGCGAAACCGTCTTCGGCGTTGGTGACGCGCCAACGGCTGAAATAGATGTAGAACATCTCGGCGATTGCCAGCGTGAAGATGGTGAAATACACGCCGCGCAGTCGCAGCGATACGAAGCCAACAAGCAGCCCAAGTAACCCGCATATTAACACGCCAGCGACAAGCCCAACCAGAAGCCCTACACCGACACCAAGACCATTATCAATGGCGACATATTCCACCGATAAACCAAGAATGTAGCCGCCAAGCCCAAAAAACATAGCATGACCAAACGAAATAACCCCCGTGAATCCAAAGATTAGGTTGTAGCTCATCGTTAGGATGGCGAGGATGTAGACTTCGATCAATACGGACTGCCAGCGAACGGATTCGCCGCGCATAATCATGCGGTCACCGCGCGGCACCCCATAAGGACTTGATTCGGTCAATGCGCCGACGATGAACGGGAACGCAATCAACAGCACAACGACAAGAATATAAAACCAATTCTCTCGCAGCATCATGATTAGCAGCGATGGGCGTGCGCTTGAGTCAATGATGGAGCGTTGTTCAGCCATAAAAATGCCCCTTGCGCTACGAACTGCGCGTTGTGCCGCCGAACAAGCCGCTCGGACGGATCAGCAGGATAACGATGAGCAGAAGCATCGGCGTGATGCTTGGTAGGGCGCTGAAATCAGTGCCAATGGCAGCGGACTGCGCGACGGAGATCGCTAATCCGACCATAACGCTGCCGACGGCTGTTCCCGCATAGCTGCCCATACCGCCCAACACGACAACGGCAATCGCTTGAATGAGGAACGTCGTGCCTATCGTGGGAGATGCGCCTAAAAACGGCGCGGCAATCGCGCCGCCAAGTGCCGCCACCGCACAGCCGAGCGTGAATACAAGTGTGAACACCGCGCGCACATTGATTCCTAAGGCTTCGACCATGCCGCTGTCTTCTACACCCGCGCGGATGATAATTCCGATGCGCGTTCGTTGCAGCAGCAGCGCGATTCCGATAATCAACGCCGCGCCGATACCGATCACAAACAGGCGATAGGTGCTAAACCGCTGACCGAATAACTCAAAGAAGTTTTCACGCACGCCAAACACTTCTGTCCAGCTATATGGCGTGGTTGTCCAAATGAACTTGATCACTTCCAAGAATACCAACGACACACCGAACGTTAGCACCAGTTGAAAGATTGGGCGCGCGTAGAGTGGACGCAGCAAGCCGCGCTCCAAAATCACGCCGAGCAGACCGCCTATTAGCACTGCGATGATCACCGCGACGGGAAAGCGCAGATTGGGATCGGGGATGATCTCGGTGAGACTCATCGCGCCGCCGGGATGTTGAAGATCATAGGCGACATATGCGCCCAACATGAAGTACGATCCCTGCGCGAAGTTAAGAATGTCCATCAAGCCGAAGATGATGCTCAAACCGCTGGCGACGAGAAAGAGCAGCATTCCTTGAAACAATCCTGACATGATGGTGATGCCGAACGTGCCCATATTGCCGTTAGACGAGAAATAGGCGACGATGAGCAAACCGATGATGATCAGGATAATCGCGTAAATTGAGTAATGCTGAGACTTCATCACAGTTCCTTTTATGCCACCTATGCCACGCCCAAGTAGCGGTGAATCATCGCTTCATCTTTCACAAGATCATGCATCAATCCTGTAACTGGGCTGCTGCCGTCGTCGATGATCACGAAGCGATCCGCCAACTTACTCGCCACGCGGAAATTTTGCTCGACCAACAGTACGCTTGCCTGTCCTGACAGGCGGCTGATGGCGGACATCAACTGTTCAATGATGACAGGCGCTAACCCTTCGCTTGGCTCGTCGATGAGCAGTAAACGATTGTCCGGCACGAGCGCGCGCGCAATCGCCAACATTTGCTGCTGCCCGCCAGACAAATTGCCACCGGGAAGTTGAATCAGGCGCTTCAAGTCGGGGAACAGTTCAAAGATCAGCTCTTCTTTGCGGGCGAGGTCGTTGCCTGTGCGTTGCGAAAGCTGGAGATTTTCAAGCACAGTAAGGTTTTTGAAGATCGCACGGTGTTCGGGGACATAGCCCACGCCCATCTGCGCGACGGTGTAGGGGCGCTTGCCCACCAGCGGTACACCCTCAAACGTGATTGACCCTTGCGAAGGTGGGGTGATCCCCATGATGCTTTTGAGCGTAGTCGTTTTGCCTGCGCCGTTGCGTCCAAGCAGCACGGTGATACTTCCCTTCGGCACAAATACACTCACGCCTTCGAGGATGTGAAACTGCCCGATAAATGTGTGAATATCGCGCACTTCAAGGATATTCTCGACTGCCGGAGTCGTGTTAGTCATGCCCTGCCTCCGATAGATCGTACAGTTCGCCGAGGTACACGCTTTGTACGGTTTTATCGGCGCTGATTTCGGCGGGAGTGCCTTCGCGCAGCACTTGACCGAGATGCATCACCGTGATTTTGTCCGAGATATTCATGACCACCTGCATGTTATGTTCAACCATGACAATCGTTTTGTTTCCTTGTCGGCGCACCATGTCGATGGTCTGGATCAGTTCTGGCACTTGTTCGCTCGCCATGCCAGCTGTTGGCTCGTCGAGTAGTAAAATTTGTGGATCGCCCGCCAGCAAAATCGCCAGTTCAAGTTTGCGTTTGCCGCCGTGAGGCAGCACGTTGGCGGGAACATTCTCTAAGCCTTTTAACCCAACCAGTTCAATCGCTTCTTGCGCGCGCGTGATGTATGTCGTAAGTGATGAAGCGCGGCGCAGTAATTTATAATTGTCGCCGCCAAGCGCCTGTGCGGCGAGGCGCACATTTTCGAGTACGGTCAAGTTAGGGAAAATATTGGTGATTTGAAATGAACGTCCCATGCCGCGATGCACACGCTGATGCACAGGAACATTTGTCACATCTTCGCCGTTGAACAAGACACGCCCTGTTGTGGGCTGATAACGCCCGCTCAACAAATTGAACAGCGTGGTCTTGCCCGCGCCGTTTGGTCCGATGATCGAATGAGTCTTGCCGCGTTCGATCTGGATACTCACATCTGCGATGGCGACCAAACCACCGAACACTTTTCGCAGTTTTTGCGCTTCAAGAATAATGTCGGGCATGAGGCAATCTCATCTCTACCTGAAATAAGTGGGGACGGGTTTACCCCGTCCCCGGATAGGACTTTTCGCGCGGTACTAGCTACCTTCAGGCATCATTTCCGCGATCATGGCATTAAATTCTTCATCCAACACAGCGCGTTCCGCCAACACATCTTCAGGTAGCAAAATCGGTGGGATGATTTGCGCGGCGGGAACTTCCGCTAGCAGTTCATAGAATTCCTGCGTTTCACTGTCGAGATTGTCAAGACGCGCGATGTACATCGGCACGAGCGCCTGATGATCCGACGGACGAATCGCATACGTACCCTTCGGTCCTTCAAACACCAACCCTTCGAGTTCAGGGATCAACGATTCGGGCAGGGTGTCGCCTTCGGTCGCTTCCACAGCGGCGACAAGCGCCTGTGCGGTTGCGAACGAACACTCGCTGAACAGATCGGGGTAATCGGCATAGACCGCCTGATACTGTTCAACCAGCCAATCATTGATCTCATTCGTCGGGAACGAATAGTGATAGACAATCCACGACACGTTGCCAATGGTGCTGGGATCAGATGCCGCCACAATGTCGTTTGAATTGAATGCGGCCACAACCGCCATTTGATCCTGCACACCGAGTTCAGCGATCTGTTGGAACAGCGTGATTGAGCTGTCACCCGCCCAAATCGGCAGCATCGCGTCCGCGCCGCTGTCAAGTACCTGCTGGAGATAGGGTGTGAAGTCGGTTGTTTCGAGCGGCGCATAGATCGGCTCGCCAAAAGTGATACCCGCACTGCCAAGTGTTGCAACCGCCGCCCCTGCCGACGCGCGACCAAAGTCGTTGTCGATGGCGAGGATGCTGAAGTTCGTGCCGATTTCCGCTGTCGCATACGGCGCGAACGCGAGGAAGTCTTGGAACGTGTTGCGGCACACGCGGAACGTATTCACGTTGAAATTCGCGCCCGTGATTGCGGGCGAAGCAGCGGGAGCAGCGAACAGAATCACATCACTATCGAGCGCAACCTGCTGAACACCTGTCATCACGCCTGACGAAGGCGCGCCCACAAGGATTTCCGCACCTTCCTGTTCGACCAATTCGCGCGCTTGCTGCGCGGCGGTGTCGGGGTTGCTGCCGTTGTCACGGACGATGACTTCAACCGGACGACCTGCAATCGTAACCGCTGCCAGCGCCTCATCAATCGAGGCGAAATCTGCCGGGTTGACACCCGCCGCATATAGCAAGCCCAGCTTGAACCCGTATTCCAGTTCAAACCCGTAGATTGTTAGCGCGCCGCTCTGGTCGGTGAGCAAACCAATCACCAACGGATCGCCTTCTTGGGCGCTCACCGCGCCCACCACGCCCAAAACTAGCACGAGCGCGGTCACCAAAAGAAACAGTTTATTACGCAAGATACAGCCTCCATAGTAAAACATAAAACAAAAGCGACGTTGAGCAGCAAGCGGCTTCCTCCATGTTTGGTGCGCTTGCAGAACTCACAATGTGGGGTGTAAAGGCGCGCTATCACAGCGCCCATGGTTTAGTGCGCGCGCAAGAATGGATGCAGCAGCGCGTTGAAATCCGCTGGTTTTTCGATATAGGGTGTGTGTCCCGTATCTGGGATAGTGTGTTCGCTGACATTACCACCCGCTTCGACATAGCGGCGCATCACGTCTTTGGTTTGGCTGACCATCGGTTGCGGCGGCACGACTTCTTCGCCGGGATAACCGGGGATGAAGCCGAGTTTGCCAAGCGTGCCAATATCTGAGAACGAAAAATCGCTGATGATCTGGTCATCGCTGCCCCAGATAAGCAGCACATCTGGCTTGGGTGTGATGCGATACAGTTTGCTCACATCTCCCGCGTACTTGGGCGACAGCGCGTTGATGGGACCCCACACGCCGGGAGCTGTGCCGGGCCAATTCGACGACGGAACATAATCACCGGGATATTGCTCGCCGCCCACGTGTTCGCTATTCATCGACGAAAGCAAATCTTCTTCACGAGGAGGGCGGAATGGTGGTTTCCAATAGCGCGAATTCATCACCGTGCGCGGCGCAAGTGGATCGTTCATGTCATCGGTGCGGTCATTTGCGCCGAGTCGCTGTGCAAATGTGGGATTAACTACGCCGCCGCCCGAACCCGCAAAATCATCATAATTGGGCGTGCCGTTGACATCTTTTGTGCCGCAGAAGCCATAAGGCGAACCCGGCGCAACCTGCGTCACGCTCAAAATACGGTCAGGATAATCCATCATTACGCGCCACATCACCGACCCGCCAAGCGAATGTGCGACGAAATGCGCCTTCGCGATGTTGAGAACATCGAGCAGAGCAATCAGATCATCGGCAAGGTCCCCCATGCCGCGGGTCGCGTCAATTTTGACATTTTTATCGGCATCACCATAGCCACGTTGATCCGGCGCGATAGCGCGAAATTCCGGCGGCAGACCAAGCATAATTTCTTCCCAAAAAGTCGCGGAAGAAGCGTTACCATGCACGAATACGACTGGAATTGCGCTGGAACTGCCGCTAAAAAGCACGCGCGTGGTGATGCGTGGTGTTGAAATGGTTTGAGCAGTAATGCCGGGAAGTGTTGGGATAGGCATAAGAATCCTTTTCGTGTTTATTTTGACGGAATGAACATCGTTCGTAGTTCGCGCTTAAGGACTTTGCCTGCTGCGTTACGCGGCAGCGCGTCAATAAACGTGACAGACTTAGGTACCTTAAACTTGGCGAGGTTTTTCCCACAGTGTTCGATAACGGCTTCTTGGGTGATTGTCATGCCCGGTTTCAAGACAATAATCGCCATCCCGCATTCACCCCAACGTTCGTCGGGCACGCCAATTACCGCCGCCTCTGCGACTTCGTTGATTTGATATAAAACCTGTTCAACTTCGGCAGGATAGACGTTTTCGCCGCCGCTGATGTACATATCTTTGTAGCGATCCACAATGTATATGCAGCCTTCATCGTCGATCATCCCCGCATCGCCGCTGTGAAGCCAGCGGTTGCCATGTTCATCCATGGAAAAGCTATCACGGTTCGCATCAGGACGATTCCAATATCCCGGTGTGATATTGGGGCCGCTGATGACGACTTCACCCACTACACCCACCGGAACATCATTTAGGTCATCATCGACCACACGCACGCGCGTATGCAGCAGCGGTTTGCCCACAGATGTGGGTTTTTGCAGCACGCGCTTTTTGTCAATCAAGAAGACCGTCGGGCTGGTTTCTGTCATCCCGAAACCTAGCTGAATAATGATGCCGCGCTTTGCGTAGGTTTCTAATACCGTCACCGGTAGGGGCGCGCCGCCGCATCCCCATGACCTGATCCGGGAGAGATCAATGTTCTCAAAATCGGGATGCTGGCTCAAAAACAGATAAATCGAAGGCACACCAAAAAAATGTGTTACCCCTTGCGCCGCATCGGACAGTGTTTCTAGCGTCAATGCAGCGTCGAATTGGCGTGCGATGATGTTCGTGCCGCCGTTATGCAGAATGGGGTTGGCATACAGGTTTAATCCGCCCGTATGAAATGTCGGCAGTACGCCATAAAACACACTATCGTAGTTCAATCCGGTTGGTGTGCTGATGTTGATCGCGTTCCAAAGCGTCATCCCATGCGTGATGATCACGCCTTTTGGATTACCCGTCGTCCCCGCCGTGTACATGATCGTCAGCGGTGTATTGTGATCGGCTTGAGGTGACATCACCATGCGTTTCGCCGTGCCGGCAATGGCATCTTCGTAAGCAAGCGAATCATCGTTAGGTGGCTGACCAAAATCGAGCCGCAGCGTGTACTTTGCGGGTGATCCAGCCGTTAATGCGGGAATGCGCGTCGTGAACTCGGCATCGTAAACAATTCCTTTGGGCGCAGCGTCGTTGAGGATGAACAACAGTTCCGGTTCGGCAAGCCGCCAGTTTAGTGGGAGCATCATCGCGCCTGCTTTGATGCACGCGAACTCGAATTCAAAATAATCTGTCGAATTTTTGGCGAGGATTGCCACGCGATCACCGACTTCGACGTTCCATTCATCACGCAAAAACGCCGCCAACCGCGCCGCACGGTCATTGAATTCTGCGTATGTGAACTGCCGTCCCGTCGCCTGATCGATCATGGCGATTTTGTCCGGTGTGCGGTCAGCGTGAAAAGCAACCCAATCTGAAGCGCGAATCATCAAAAAACCCTTTTTCAAATGCCGCCGAAGCTATCACAGGTGGCACAACAATGCTGCTTACATATTATTCTTTATCCCCAACGGACAGCGATAGCGCTCCATGTATAGCCCGTTCCCGCGCCCGCTAGAACGATTAAATCGCCGGGATTAATCTTGCCTTGCGCCAAGCCCAGTTCAAGAGCTAGGACTTGATCCACGCTTTGGACATGTCCATAGTCTTCCAAATAAACTGATTGCTCGGCAGTCAGACCAATAGAGTCGAGAATTTGCAGATAAAATGACCGTTTCATGTGTGTGATGCCCAAGAATTTCACATCTTCGAGCGCTGCGCCGCTGGTTTCAACGGCTTCGCGGATGACGCGCGTGAAGTTGGGCAGCGAATTATCGCCTAAACGCGCCGCCATATAGTCGGGATCGGTCACATCGAGCCGACCACGTATTTCACCAATTACAGGCGATCCTTCACCGACTGCCGCTTCGGTCAAAATCACTGTTTCCGAAAGGCTGGCATCAGTGATCGCCGCCGAACCTAACACGACATTCTTATCCGCGCCACGTTTGAGCAGCATCGCCCCGCCCCCCGCGCCAAAATTGAACATGAAACGTGAACGCTCATTTTTTAGATTGATGAGATCATTTTCACGACTTCCCGCCGCCAAAAGCACATAATCAAGACGTGGATCACCCATCATCATGCTTTTTGCCATGTTAAGCGCGATGGGCGCGCCCGCGCAAAGGGCATAGATTTCAAACGCATAGGCGTTCACCGCGCCGACATTTTGCTGAATTTTTGCCGCCGCGTTCCACACCAAATGATCTTTGTATTCACTGCCGTGTGAAATCACCAAGCGAATTAGATCTGGCGTGATTCCTGCTTGGGCAATCGCTTTTTTCGCCGCTTCGCTTGCCATCGCTGTCACGCTGTCGCGTTCGTCATCACTTGCCACATGCCGCTGACGGATCCCCATTTTTTCGCGTAAAATGTTTGCGGGAATTCCTGTGACATTCTCTAGCTGGGCGGCGGTTTCCACCGTCTTAGGAAAGTGTGTTCCAAAGCCAACTATACCCACAGATGTCATTCAATAATGTCCTAAACAGATGTTTTATTGTGAATTTGCGCGCAACCCACCGAACTTATGATATAGCATACCGCTTACGCCTTACTTGCAACAATGGCAACAAGTATCAAATGTCACATTATTTTTGTACAGTTTGCATTAAATGTGTTGCCAAAAGAAAAGCGGACTTCACCGAGCCCGCTTTTCTTAACAGTCGATCTTGCCGACGAGTTTCATGCAGAGTGTCAATACGTTTGATGCGCTTCACACAAATTCGATGAAATGGGTCGTCAATTTCGATAAATCGGCATATTTGCCGCGCAAAGCGGGATCTGGAAGTGTGGCGGCAAGCTGATACATCGCTTCATGGCTCATCGCCGTCATTTCTTCGCGGGGAATGCGCGTGCGTCCCTGTGTTTTGAATTTGAACGGTTTCCCAAACGTCACCGTAATATTTGGGCGCTTCAACCGTTTAAGTTCATTCATCCAGTCTTGAACGCCGGTTACCGCAGCAGGGATGATCACAGGGTTGGCTTTCGTCGCCACATATACGAAACCGTCTTTTGCTTCCGCAAGACCGTCGCGCTGGCGCGTGCCTTCGGGCGCTATCAACACCAACTGTCCCGCCTTAATGAGTTCGATGGAACTGGTCAGTGCGCGCCGATCCACTTCACCGCGATTCACCGAATATGCGCCATACCAGCGAATCAGTGACCCCATAATCGGCATTTTCATGTTTTCAACTTTGGTCATGGGCACGACAAAGCGATGCCTCACCGCGCCGATGCATACCACCGGATCGAGCAGCGAAAGGTGATTCATCATCAACATGGCTGATCCGGTGGCAGGGATATTTTCCTCACCCGTTATTTTTACTTTGCACAACAGCGTCATGATGAAGAAACGAATCGCACCGCGAATGATTGCCCGCCGCCAAGCCAAGCGCGGCTGCATGGCGATGTATTCTTCGATGCTCATTTCGTTTTGGCGGCGGATTTCCGCTTTTTCGTTTGGCGGATTTTCCTGAGGTGTTGTGCTGCTCATGTGTCGTCATCATCCTCATTACGGCGTGGGCGATCCGCGCGCGGCGGTGTGTCGCCTTGATTACGATATGGATGTGTTGGACGATCCCCCTCATTGGGTCGGCGGGGGCGGTTGTCACCACGATTTGGGCTGCTCCCGCCTTGGCTGAAGCGTGGGCGGGGGGGACGGTCATCGTTGTCGCGGCGCGGGGGGCGATCCCCACTCGATGACGAACGTTCGCCATAGGGGCGGCGGGGACGATCCGAACTGGCTGCGCTTTCATCAAATGAGCGCGGGCGGCGGGGACGGTCATCACCGTCGCGGCG
>Ga0209172_10004876_pt1 | contig 17150 bp, 23 predicted proteins | sample LarsenN4metaG_FD_184113 | JGI IMG/M metagenome (GOLD analysis project Ga0209172, IMG submission 184113) | Hot spring sediment bacterial and archeal communities from British Columbia, Canada, to study Microbial Dark Matter (Phase II) - Larsen... ... | reverse complement strand
CCACGTGGGATTCGGAAACTACCTGGCGGCGGAGCACGTCGTCGGCATCGCATCGCCCGGCTCGGCGCCGGTCAAACGGCTGGTGCAGGAAGGGCGCGGCAAGAATATCACCATCGACATGACGAGCGGGCGGCGCACCAAGGCCGTCGTCTTCATGGACAACGGCTCGATCCTGCTCGCGGCCATCACACCCGAGACCATCGAAGGCCGCATGCGCGCGGCGCGCCTCGGCAAACGCGAGCCGCGCGAAGAGGACATCGCGTGAGCGAGGCCGCGCGTGGGGGAGCGGCGCGGCGGCCACTGCTCGTGGTGCTGACGGGCCCTTCCGGCGCGGGCAAGGACTCCGTCCTCGACGCGCTCGCCGCCCGCGGCCATACGTTCCACCGCGTGATCACCTGCACGACGCGCGCCCCGCGCGACAACGAGCGCGACGGCGTCGACTACTACTTCGTCTCGGACGAGGAGTTCGACCGCCTGATCGCCACGGGCGGCCTGCTCGAGCACGCCGAGATCTACGGCCACCGCTCCGGCGTGCCGAAACAGCAGGTGCTGGACAAGCTCGCAGAAGGCATCGACGTGTTCGCGCGGACCGACGTGCAGGGCGCCGACTCGATCAAGCGACTCATGCCCGACGCAGTGCGGATCTTCGTCGCTCCGTCATCGATCGATGAGCTCGAATCGCGTATCCGCGCGCGTGGTGGCGAAGACGAGGCACGCATCGCCCGCCGCCTCGCCGCCGCGCGCGACGAGATGTCGCGCCGCCACGAGTTCGAGCACGTCATCGTCAACGCCCCCGGCGCCCTCGACGCCGCCGTCGACGAACTGGAGCGCATCCTCGAATCCGAACGCGCCGCGCGTGTCCGACCGGAAATTATTGATAGGAAGCCCTAACAGATGGAGCCTTCGCCGAGCCGATACTGACCGTAGGTCATGTTATGATGGGCACTCGAGAGGCATTTCACAGGGAGGCTGAAGGTGGCAGTTCAAGAACTCCCGAAGGGTCTGGATCCCGATTCCGTGCGTGAAATGATCGCTCAGTCCCACGACAACTATCACGCTATTGAACAGCAATGGGACGCGCTCGTGGATGCGCATGAGGGCGAGTGGATTGCCTCGCACCAAGGTAAGTTCGTATTTGGCACGACAATCGAAGAAGTCCTGTCGGAAGCAGAGAAACAGGGCTGGCCACTGAGCGTAATCGCCATCGACCAACTGCTCCGTGAGCGAGCTAACGTCTTGCTCTAATTGATTCGCGGCTATTTCAGCCCCGTCCATCCGGCATACGGGCAGCCCTACAACCCCACGCATCCTCCTGTCCCACTCGTGGACGCCGTCGTTTGGGTCCCTGCCCTCGGCGAAGGAACAGGCATAGCCGTGTCATTCCTGGTCGATTCTGGTGCAGACATGACAGTCCTTCACCCACAGGACAGCCTTCGCCTCCTCAAGACGACCGAACAGTGGCAATGGGCTATGCAACAGGCGAGTGTCGTTGTTGGCGGTGCCGGCCAGGGCGTTCCCCATTATCAAATGGATGCTTGGTTGATCTTCGAACATGAAGACGGACAACTTGACGCTCGCAATACGGTCCTCCACGTTGGGCATCCGCATCCTGGGAACCGACAGAATGAGTCCTTGCTGGGTCGAGACGTGCTGCGGCACTTCCTCACGTCATTCGATGGTGTCCACGACCTGACTCTCTCTTCCGCGTCGCCGCCCCCGACAGATGAGTGAGACGCCGAGCGTGCCACAGTTCAACGTAGTGAGGTCGCCCATGACAATGACTATCGTCCCCGAAGAGCTCGAAGAGTACGCCCTCGCCCACACGACGCCGCTGCCGCCGCTTCTCGATGAGCTCATCGACGCCACTGAGCAGCGCACCGGTGAGGCCGCCGGCATGCTCTGCGGCCAGGTCGAGGGCACGTTCCTGCAGATGCTCGCCGGCCTCAGCCACGCAAAGCGCGTCCTCGAGATCGGCATGTTCACCGGCTTCAGCGCGCAGATGATGGCCGCCGCCCTCCCCGACGACGGCAAGCTCATCACCTGCGAGATTGACCCCGAGCGCATCGCGATGGCGAAGGAGTTCTTCGCGCGCAGCCCCTATGGCCGCAAGATCGAGGTGCGCGAGGGCCCCGCGCTCGACACGCTCGCGTCGCTCGACGGGCCGTTCGACCTCATCTTCATCGACGCCGACAAGTCGAACTACGTCAACTACTACGAGGCCGCGCTGCCGCTGCTCTCCCGCGACGGCGTGCTCGTCGCCGACAACGTCCTCTGGAGCGGCCGCGTCCTCGACCCGCAGGAGCGCGACGACCATGCCATCGTCGCCTTCAACGACCACGTCCAGCGCGACCCGCGCGTCACCAACGTGCTCCTCTCCCTCCGCGACGGCGTCATGCTCGTCCGCTGGGCGCGCTGATATCGCCCATTACAACCCCGATCCGCTGCCCGTCGACCACACCATGAGCAACCCGCCGAGATACGCGACCACCATGATCACGCCGGCGATTTCCACGGGCAGGCGTTGCCGCTGCGAGCGCAGCGCCATCGCCGTCAGCCCGATCATCATCATCAGGATCGCGACGACCCCTGCCACCGCCGCGCTCGGATCGGCCGTGTCGAGGAGCGGATCCTGCACGTAAATCAGATCGAGCCATGCGATGAGCATCATGTTCACCGCGTTGCTCCCGAAGAGATTGCTCACCGCCAGGTCCAGCGCGCCCGCCCGCGCTGCGGCCCACGATGTCGCCAGTTCCGGCAGCGACGTAGCGCTCGCGAGCACGAGGACACCGATGAACGTCGCCCCCAGACCCGACCGTTGCACCAACTCGTCCGCCGATGAGGCCAGGACCGGGGCGGCGACGAGTATCACCGCCGCCGCGGTGGCGAAGCGCAGCGCGATCGCTCGCGGCGGCAGTTGAAGCGGCTTGGGTTCGTCGTTGGCCGCGTCGGGCAACGCACCCTCAGCAAGGCTCTGGCGGTAGCCCGGCAGCAGAATCAGCGCGCCGGTGCCGGCCGCGAGCAACAGCACCGACCCCAGACTGAACGCCCCGCCGATGCTGCGCTCCGGCTGTGCGATCACGAACAGCGCCGCAACCGCCGTGAGGATCACGGCCACGCAACCCGTGATCGTGAGCTGCACGGCTTCGCGCGCGAAGATGCGGGCAGCGGGCAGCGCGAGCGCGAGCAATCCGAGTATCGCCATATTCGCCATGTTGCTGCCCATCAGGTCGCCCAGCGCCAGATCGGGCTCCCCCTGAAGGACGGCGGCCGTATCCGTCGCGAGTTCCGGCAGCGACGTAGCGAGCGCCACGACGAGCGCGCCAAACCACACTTGTCCAATACCGGTTACGTCAGCGATCGCGGCGCCGCTTCGAGCGAGGATGGATCCTGCGACGACGATTGCCAGCCCTGCCGCTATCAACATGAGGGCGAACACCCGCCCAGTCTAATGCGGTCCGCGTAGAGGATCGCCCAGTTGTCAACAGCTCATGGTTAGCCGGCCGGGATGCCGATAGAGTGATACCCGTGCATCCCCTGCGAGTCCTAGCAAGCCGACGGAGCGCAACCGCTCGCGCGGCGCCGGCGCGATGCGCGTGATCGCCGGCTCCGCACGCGGCCGCGTCCTGCGCGGGCCGCCGAAGCCGAAGACGTCCGGACGGCCGGCGATCCGCCCCACCTCCGACCTCATCCGCGGCGTCATCTTCGACATGCTCGACGCCCTCGGCGCCGACTACGCGCGCGTCCTCGACCTGTACGCCGGGACGGGTGCCCTCGGCATCGAGGCGCTCTCGCGCGGCGACGGCGAGGCCGACTTTGTCGAGGCCGATCCGGCTGCCGTCGCCATCATCCAGGCGAACCTGAAATTGACGGGCTTCGCCGGGCGCGCGCGCGTGCACAGGTTCCCGGCGGAGTCCGCGGTGTCAAGGCTGAAGGGGCCGTACACGCTCGTCCTCGCCGACCCCCCGTATTACGATGAGGACGCCTTTGCGGCCGTCCGCGCCATCGCAGCGTCGGCGCTCGTTGACGCGGCAACCGTCATCGTCGTTGAGCATCACCGGCGCGTCGCCGCGCCCGATGCGCTCGGCGCGCTGCCGCTCTACCGGTCGAGGCGGCACGGCGACACCGTCGTGTCGATCTATGCGCAGGAGGACGTTCGTGACGATCGCCATCTACCCCGGCCGCTTCGATCCGGTGACGAACGGGCACCGTGACATCGCGCGCCGCGCCGCCAAGCTGTTCGACAAGGTGATCGTCGCGCCCGTCGAGCTCCGGCCCGATAATTCGCTCTTCTCGACCGAGGAGCGCGTGGCCATGTTCCGCGAGGCTGTCAGGGAGTGCGCCAACATCGATGTGCGGTCGTACACCGGCCTCACCGTCGACTTCGCCCGCGAAGTCGGCGCCACCGTTATGGTCAGGTCGATGCGCGCGGTCACCGACTTCGAGGCGGAGTTTGACATGGCGCTGATGAACAAGAAGATGGCGCCCGAGGTGGAGTCCATCTACCTCATGGCCAGTCACGAGTATCTTTTCATAAGCGGCACCCGCATCCGCGAGGTCTCGGCGCTGGGGTATGATGTGTCCGACCTCGTGCCGCCGCACGTCTGGAAGGCGCTGCAGGCGAAGTTCGGACGCTGAGGCGAGCGGCTCGGGCGCGCGCGACGCCAGCGAATACAGTCGCCCGCCGGCTGCACGCCGGCGCCACAGCGAGGGCGCAGGGAGGTGCGATCATCGATTCCCTACACTTGATCGACAGACTGGAAGAACTCGTCGCCGAAGGCCGCCGCATGCCCATCGGCGCCGGCGTCGTCGTCGACAGGCGCCGCCTGCTCGACATGGTCGACCAGATGCGCGCCGCGCTCCCGAACGAGATCAAGGAAGCCGATGACATCCTCCGCCGCCGCGACGACGTGCTGCGCCGCGCCGAGGAGGAAGCGCAGATCAAGCTGCGCCGAGCGCAGGAGCAGGCCGAGCAGCTGCTTGAGCACGAGTCCATCGTCAAGCAGGCCCAGGCCCGCGCCGACATGTTCATCCGCGAGGCCGAAGCCCGCGGCGACCGCATGCTGCTCGATGCCGAGAATCAGGCGCGCGCGCGCATGGCCGAGGCCGAGAAGCTGGCGAACGAGCAGATGGACGAAGCCGACCGCTACGCCGCCGAGATGCTGCGCCGCCTCGAAGAGCAGCTCGAGCTGATGATGAAGAACGTCCGCACCGCCCTCGAATCGCTCGAAACCCGCCCCGAGGTCGCGACCGCCGAGCGATAGCACTGGACGGGTTCGCGCTGGCCACGGTACGCATGTCCACCCCAATGGCGACGGCTCCTTCGCCACGCGCGCGGTAAATTCCGTCCAAGACGTACTGCCGCCCCAGCGGTACGATCTCCATCTCGGACTGGAGCCACCCTCTTTGCAGGAAGGAGGTTCGAGATGCGGATGCACGTCACGCCCTACCTCTGCGCCGACGGCGCCGCGAGCGCGATCGACTTCTACAAGCGCGCGTTTGGCGCCGAGGAGATCATGCGCTACGACGATGACGGCAGGATCGGCCACGCCGAGCTCCGCATCGGCGACACGATCGTCTACCTCTCGGACGAGTACCCGCCCTATCGTGTGTTCTCGCCGCGGACGCTGAACGGGAACTCCGTCTCGCTCTCGATCAGCACCGACGACGCGGACGCGGTGTTCGAGCGCGCGCTGGCCGCAGGCGCCACGGTCGAGCGGCCGCTCAAGGACGAGGGCTTCGGCCGCAGCGGCTGGCTGATCGACCCGTTCGGCCACCGCTGGAACGTCGTGACGCCGAAGGAGGGGTCGATGTGAGCCATCCGCTCAAGCCGGAAGCCGGCCCCGTCACGCAGGTGCGCGCCATCTGCCTCGCGCTGCCCGAGGCTACGGAGAGGATCGCCTGGGGCGAGCCGACCTGGCGCGTGCGCGACAAGATCTTCGCGCAGTACGACAACAACCATCACAACGCCGGCCGCATCGCCATCTGGTGCAAGTCGACGCCCGAGGCGCAGGACATGTACGTCCGCGCCGGCCCCGAGCGCTACTTCGTGCCGCCGTACGTCGGTCACAAGGGATGGATCGGCGTGCGGCTCGACGTCGACGTCGACTGGGGCGCGTTCGAGGAGATCGTGACGGAGGCGTGGCGGCTGACGGCGCCGAAGCGGCTGCTCGCGCCGTTCGACGAGTCGCGCGGCGAGGCTACAGCAGCCGGGGCGACTCGACCGGCTCGGCGTCGTTCGCCGGCTGCAGGCAGTCGGCGTCGTCGTTCGCCACGGAGTTGACGCGACGGGACACCGGCGTGCCGGCGAGCGTGCCCGCCGGCGCCGGCACGAGCAGCCCGCGCACGTCGCGCTCGCCCGCCTTCGGGTACATCCATTCGTCGATGCGATCCGGCGGCAGGATCACCGGCATGCGGTCGTGCACGGCGGCGACGTCATCGCTCGCGCCGGTCGTGAGGATGGTGAACGTGCGCCACCACTCGCCGGACTGCGGCTCCCGCCACGATTCGTAGAGCCCCGCGAACAGCAACAGCGCGTCATCGGGCGGGTGGAACCAGATCGGCTGCCGCGCCTCCTTCGCGCCGCGCCACTCGAAGAAGCCGTCGGCCGGCACGACGCACCGGCGCTTCTCGAACGCCTCCTTGAAGGCCGGGCTCTTCGCCGCGGTCTCGCTCTTCGCGTTGATGTGGCGCGCAGCGCCCTTCGCGTCCTTCGACCAGGAGTTGATCAGGCCCCACTTCGCGGGGAGCATCTCGCGGCGCTCGTACTTCGTCCGCACGATCCAATGCTGGTCCGTCGGCGCGATGTTGTAGCGGGGGCGGTAGAGCTGCTCGTACGCCTCATCGAGGTCGCCCTCGATGCCCAGCTCGGCCACCAGCATCCGGAAGTCCTTCCGGGTCAGCGTAAAGCGCCCGCACATGTGCGTAGGGTACAGGCGACAGGTGACAAGTGTCAGCCGACAGCTCCAGTGACCCTGGCGCTTCGGGCTCAATGGCCATCCTCCACCCTCCAACCTCCAACCTCCATCCTCCGTCCTCCATCCTCCATCCTCCATCCTCCACGGGCTGCTACCATGCCGCGATCGCGATGCGCATCAAGCGGATCCACCACGTCACAATCGCCGTGCGCGACGGCGAGCGGGCGCGCGCCACGTTCGAGCAGCTCTTCGGCGCGCGCGCTGGCCAGCCGAACGACGTGCCGGCGTTCGGCGTGCGCTCGTACGACGTGCGCATCGGCGACGACACGCTGCAGCTCGCTGCCCCGCTGCAGCCGGACAGCGCGCTCATGCGCTTCGTGGAGCGGCGCGGCGAGGGCTTCTACAATCTCGCGCTCGAGGTCGAGGACCTCGACGAAGCGGTCGCCGAACTGGCGTCGCGCGGCGTCCGCGTCAGCGAGCCGATCGAGGCCTTGCCGGGCGTACGCTCCGCCTTCATCAGCATGGCGGCGACGCACGGACTCAGCATCCAGCTCGTCGAGCTGCGCCACGAACCGGAAGAAGTCGAGAGCGCCGACGAAGTCATGGCAGCGGAGATGCCGGAGGAGGCGGAGGGACGGCGAGTGCGCGATCTCACGCCGGACGAGTGGTCGGATATTGATTGATGGACGTACGTCGCCGACTCGTTGTACCCGCGCCCGTCATCGCGCGCCCGTCATCGAGCGACCGCTGATGTCGATCGACGAGCGGCCTCAACTGCCGCTGACGGCGCGGCGCAAGATCCTCGTCGCCACGGGCGCGACGTTGTTCGCCGCGCAGGTGATCGCCGCGTGGCTGATCGCGCCCGCCATGACCGGCCCCGGCGACGCCAGCGCAACAACGCTCGGCGCCGCCTGGGTGGCCAGCATTCCGATCTCGATCGCCGCCGCGCTGCTGCTCGTGCGCCAGGCCGACCTCCCCGACGTGGCGACCGCATCGATGCTCGTCACCATCGCCACCTTCGCCGCCTTCGCGCTCGCGGCGGCGTTCGACGTCCGTGGCAGCGAGGACGAGGTGAACATGGTCGACGCGCTGTTCTTCGGAGTGACCTCGGGCGCCCTGACCGGCCTCGTCGTCTGGGCATTGGCGATGGCCATCGCCCGCATACTCCGCCTCCCGACGACCGAGCGCCAGCGCCCGCCCGACTGACCGGCCAGCTCGTCCGCGCGCTTTGGCAATGTGACGATCGGCCTGTTCCGCATGGCCGATCAGCCCTTGGCTCACCGGCCGATCTGCCGTGAACATAAGCGACCTTCCGGCCTTCGAAGCGTCGTGAACCCGGCGTAGGCTGACCGCATGAGCGATCCCGGGACTCTGCGCGGCTGACTCGAGTGAGGATGCGCGATGAGCAACGACGCTAACGGTCACCACTGGCTGATCCTGCGCGTCGGTCGCATCTGTGAGCGCTGTCTCATGACCCAGGTGTCCGACGAATATGGCACGGAGGGCCACTGCCCCGCTGACCCGGTCGAGGGGCAGCGCCTCGGCACAGGCCAGCCGGGCCGCAAGGAACCGACCGACGAGCCGAAGCGAACGCCGAATTGTTGCGGGCTCACGCTATAGGCGTACGCTGGCGGTCCGGATCCGCCGTCTTGACCGCCGACCTGATCAGCGCGAAGCGACGCGTTCGCGGAAGATCTCGAGCTGCCGCTCCTCATCCGCCACCGGCCAGACGAGCACCTGGCGCAGCCCCGCTGTCTCGTACGCTGCCACCTTCTCCGCGCACGCTGCCGCTGATCCCACGAGCAGGCGTTCGGCCAGCTGCTCCGGCGGACGGTTGATCGTCGGCGCGATCACCTGTTCGATGATGCGGCGCGCTTCGCCCGCGTCCTCCGTCACGTACATGAACGTCGTCGCGAGCGCGTTCGGGAACGTCGCCGGGTCCTTGCCGCGACGAGCGAGTTCTGCGTCCAGGGCCGCCTTCGCCTCGGCGAACGTCGCCGGCGTCGCGTTGTACGCCGACGCCAGCCAGCCATCGGCGAGGCGCGCCACGCGACGCATGCCCGCGCCCGATCCCCAGCTCCCAATCCAGATCGGCGGGCCGCCATCGCGCGCGGGCGGCGGATCCAACCGGAATCCCGTCGTGTCGTAGAACGCCCCGGCGTGCGCCGACCCATCGCCCGACCACAACGCGCGCATCGCCCGCACACTCTCCTCGAAGCGCGGCCATCGCTCCTCGAACGACACGCCGACGAGCGCATAGTCGCGCGCCGACGATCCCGGCCCCACGCCCGCGATGACACGCCCGCCCGACAGCGCGTCGAGCGCCCCGAGCGTTTTCGCCAGCGCCGCGGGGCCGCGCACCACCGGTAGCGCCACGCTCGTCATCAGCGTCATCTCGCCCGCATGAGGCAGCGCGACGGCGAGCGCCGTCGGCCCGTCGAACCAAGGCTTCGGGAAGACCAGGTGATCGTTGGCCGCCAGCGTCACGTAGCGCAGGCGCGCCGCCGTCCGCGCGTACGACGCCATCCGATCCAGTGTCCACGGCCGGTCGTCGAAGCCGATGAGCGGCAGGTGCGCGCCGAACTTCATGCCGCCGTAATCCCCCTTCACGCCCTCGGCCTACGCCGCCAATCCGCCTCGGCCACCCATCAACGTACCGGTCGGTCGACTTGCAACGTATGCGAAACGCCACGTGTGCATCCGTGGCGGACGCGCGATACGCCCGCTATCGTATCCTCGCCCGCGACTTCGGACGAGGGCACGCGTTCGACGCGAGAGCGCGCGGTGACGTATACATCGGACCGGAGTTGTCCAGTGGAGAGGCCCGACGCCACCCGGGCCTCTCACCGTTTTCCCCTGCCCATGGGCGCAGCCCGACAGGCACGCGTTTGTCACGCGGCCGGGAATCATGTTGCAGCGTCAACCCCAGTGCGACGGCAAAGTGGACGCATGCATCACGTCAACCCGCTGTTTCGTCGGTTCGCAGAGGTCATCGCCCGCGCGAGCGGACTGCCCTGGACGTTTCTCACTGCGCTCACCCTCATCGTCGTCTGGGCGCTCTCCGGGCCGTTCTTCGGGTTTTCGGACACGTGGCAGCTTGTCATCAACACGACCACGACCATCGTCACGTTCCTCATGGTGTTCCTGATCCAGAACACGCAGAACCGCGACGCGAAAGCGCTGCACCTCAAGCTCGACGAGCTGCTGCGCGGCGTTTCGGGCGCGCGCACGTCGCTCGTGCAGCTCGAGCTGTTGTCCGACGAGGAGCTTGATCATCTCGAGACGCAGTTCGCGAAGCTGCACTCGAAGGGCCGCCACGCGCACCACGACGCCGGCGACGATACTCCAGGAGCGCGCGCGAAGCGCCAGGCAGCGCCCGCGCGCCAAAGCGCGAAGCGCAACGGACGCTCACGCAAGCCTGCGCCGCGCACCCGTGGATAGTTGCGAAGCTGCAATGCGTCACACTCGATTCGTTCCGCTGTGCGCCCGTTGCGCGCGGAACAATGGCGCCAAGAAGGAGGTGTGAGACATGAGCATTCTCGCCTGGATCATCGTTGGCCTCGTTGGGGGCGCGGTCGCGCAGTTGCTGGTGAAGGACGACCCGGTCGGCGGTGGCCTGCTCGGCCTCGTCGTCACGATCGTGCTCGGCATCGTCGGCGCGCTGCTCGGCGGCTTCATCGCCGTCGCGCTCGGCGTCAGCAACGGGGTTGACGACTTCGACATTGGCACGTTCTTCCTGTCGATCGCCGGCGCCGTGGTGATCCTGCTCGCCTGGAAGGCGCTCGCCGGCCGCCGCGCGCTCACGTGACCCGCGGCTGATCGAGGAGGCGAAGGGAGGCGCGGCCCATACCGCGCCTCCCTTCACTCGCTCGCGGCGGCGGTCAGTCGTAGTCCCCCGGGATCGGCTCGTTCCGGTCGAACCCCGTGCCATCGTCGCCGTTGCCGCTATCGTCTTCGCTGCCGTCCTCATCGCCCGTGATCGGCTTTGGCGGCTCGACGTCATCCGTCGCGCCGTCGTCGTCGCGCTCGGGCTCGAACTCTCCTGCCTCCGCGATCTCCCGCTGGATCGTCGCCCGCACCATGTCATCGAAGCCGGCGTATTGCTGCTTTACCGCGTCGAACTTCACCTGGTCCTCGTCGTCGACGGCCTCGTCCAGCTCGTCGCACAGCCCGCCCAGGCCGTCGTCGTCGACCGCACCCGCAAGATCGTCGCAGTTGTCCGTCAGCCGCTCCTTCGTGTCGTCCGCGGCCGCGCTGATATCGACCGTCGACGCCAGCGCCGTTGTGAACTCCTCGTAACTGTCGCCCAGCGCTTCCGCCTCGTCCGCGCCGTCGCCTCCATCGCCGCACGCCGCGAGCGCGAGCGCGAGCGCAGCCCCGGCGATCGCGAACGATCGCAATTGTGCCATCCGATGCATCCTGCACCTCCTCATACTGAGGCTAGGCGCGGCGTCATCGCCGCCGCATGACGATCGCGGCGCCCACAGGTAACGGAGTGGCATCGGCGTTGCGAGACGCGCGCTACACCACAGCCGGCAATCGAGAGACGCGTGAGACGCCGCGCGCGAGGGCGCGCATGCTCTCGAGCCGGTGCGGAATGGCGCCGTGGCCGTATTGAGTACCGTTTCTTGAGCGCGTGCGCACGCGCGCGGACACCACACTGCGTCTCATGCCGGACGACGAATACAGAGCGTCGCTCGCAGAACTGGATCGCGGTCGCCATCATTGCCGACGCGCCGTCATCGACCGCATCGACCTGCTCGTCTTCACACGGTAATCGCGCGCACGTACGTCCGGCCTAACGCTCGACATCGGTGCGCGGCGGCGAATCATGCTCCAGCACCGCGCGCCGGTACTTCGTGAGCAGGTCGCGGTGGCGCTCGGCCAGCTCCGCCGCGTCCTGCGCGAGCCGCTCCCAGTGCGCCATCTCGCCGCGCACCAGCAGCAACGGCCGCTCGGGCATCAGGTCGAGGAATTCCGCGGCGTGGCGCTCGATCTCGCCGGCCTTGCGGGTGAGATCCGCCACCACGCGAGCGAGCTCCCGGCGCGTGGCCTCGCAGGTCATCGGCATCGTCCGGTCTAGCCGCTGTCCTGCGGCGCTCGGGCGGGGCTCCTCGGGGACGGAAGTGCGCCAACGGTACCACACCCGGCCGGCCTTTGGGGAATGCGTACCGAAAACTCACTCCCGCCGCGGCTGCGCCACACCGCTCACCGGCGACAGCACGGGACCGCCCGACGTCACTCTTGGCCCCCGCAGCGAACCGCCCAAAGGCCACCTACCCGGTTCTCAGTGCCCGGGTTGTCCGGTCGCTCCCCTGACCTCCGACCTCTGACCTCCGACCTCCGAACCCTTTGTTGTCTGTTCTTGTTGTCTGCTGTCTGCCGCCGTCAGCCCGTCTCGCCCGGCGGCTGCGCGCTCCGGCCCGTGTTGCCCACGCGCTCGCCCTTCGTCGGCGACACCGTCTCGAGGGTCAGGCTCGCCGTCGTCGTCGTCGCCGCCACCGGCAACGACACGACGACCACGCCGTTGTTGTACGTTACGTTCGCCCGCTCGCCGTCCACCCCCTGCGGCAGGTCGATCTCGCGGTGGTACGGCCCCGGCGTCCACTCGTCGAGCAGGATCTCCTTGTCGCCCTTCAGCGCGCCCCGCAGATCGCCGTGCAGCACGACGCTCCCCTCGCGCACCTCGATGCGCACGTTCTGCGGCTCGAGCCCCGGCATCGGCGCCGAGATCGTCACGCGCTCTTCGCTGCGGTACACGTTCGCCGGGATCTGCTGCATGCCGACGTCTTGACCGGATTCCATCGTCTACCTCCTTCAGTGCAGCCATCTGTCAGGCGATCTCCGTCGCCGAAGACCTCGCCGCTGTCACCGTAGCCGCGCGATCGCGACGATCGGATACGTTTCCGCGCCCGGCGATATCAATGGAGGGTCAGCGAGCGTGCGGCACGCGCGGAAAGGGCGGACCGCTCCGCCCTCCCCGTCGCGCTACTCCTGTCCGTGCGCCGCTCAGGCGACGCGCCGGCCGCGGGTGCCCGTCTCCATCCGGCCCTCGCGCTCGTGCTGCTCGCGCGTCGTCATCGCCTCCATGCGCAGGAGGCCGAGCAGCGTGTAGATGGCCGAGACGCCGACCACGATGTAGACAAGGCGCGTGAACCAGTTCGTGGTGCCGAACTCTTCGCCGAACAACTCGGCGACCAGGTCGAACTCGAACAGGCCGACAAGCCCCCAGTTGAGCCCACCGACGACCAGGATGATCGCCGCGAGCCATTCGAGCGGGTTGAGGTGCGGTGTGCGGAACATAGATGATTTCCCTTCCTGCTGTCTCCACGTAAACGTCCGGTCTGTTTGATCGCTCGTACGTCCACCGTACCAGCGCGGATCAGCGCGCCGGCCTCGCAAGAGACAGATGAGGGCCATCGATATGAACGTGTATGCCGGGCACGCCAGCGCCTATGCGCGGACGCCGTACGGCTCATGCGCCGCCGCCCCCTGCTGATCGAGCAGGCGCTCCGCGCGCGCGACATGATCGTAGTGCGCCGCTGCCGCGCGTAGCGTCGCAATCGCCGCCTCGACGCGCGCCAGCTCCGCGTGCAGCTCCTGGAGCGTGCGTTGCACCGTCTCGCGACGCTCGTTCAGCGTCGAGATCAACGCCGCCGCGGCGGCCGATGCGTCGCGCGGCAGCGGCGCAGGCGCGACCACCGTCAGCCTGCTCACCGTGCGCGTCTGCAGGCGCCGCTCCTGCAGGCGTCTCACGTCTGCGCGCCGGACGGTCCCGTATCCGTCGTCCATCACTTCACCATAACCGTTGTCGTCCCGATTCAGTGTCGGATTATGGAGGAGCTTTCTGATCACGTGCGTTGATCTATTGTCGCTTGCTGAGCCCGATCGTATACTCCCCGCGACAAGTGATTACACAGGTGAGCGCAATGAAGGTTACGTGCCTCCAGGAAAACCTGGCGAGAGGGCTCGGCATCGTCGGCCGCGCCGTCGCCGTCCGCAGCACGCTCCCCATCACCTCCAACGTGCTCATCGCCACCGAGGGCGGCCGCATCAAGCTCGCCGCCACCAACCTCGACATCGCGCTCAGCTGCTGGATCGGCGGGCAGATCGAAGAGGAAGGCGCCATCACCGTCCCCGCGCGGCTCCTCACCGACTTCGTCAACTCCCTGCCGCAGGACAAGATCCAGTTGACGCTCGCGCCCCGCGCCCGCCAGCTCAAGGTGAAGTGCGCGCGCAACGAGGCCACCATCGGCGGCATGGACGCCGACGACTTCCCGCCCATCCCCGCCATCGAGGACGGCGGCACGCTCGAGATCGACCCGAAGGTGCTGCGCGAGGCGATCACGCAGGTCGTCTTCTCCGCCGCCACCGACGACTCGCGACCGGTCCTCACCGGCGTCGACCTCGTCGTCGAGGGCGACGTGCTCACGCTCGCCGCCGCCGACGGGTTCCGCCTCGCCGTCCGCACGCTCAAGCTCAAGAAGAAGGTCGCCGAGCGGCAGGAAGTGATCGTCCCCGCCAGGGCGCTCGCCGAGCTCAACCGCCTCCTGCAGGACCAGGAAGACCCCGTCGAGATGACGTTCAACGCGAACCGCACGCAGGTGCTCTTCCGCCTCAAGGACATCGAGCTGGTCGCCCAGCTCATCCAGGGCACCTTCCCCGACTACAGCCGCCTCATCCCGAAGGAGTGGGCCAGCCGCGCCGTCGTCGAGGTGCGCGACTTCCTCCAGGAGACGAAGATCGCCTCCATCTTCGCCCGCGATGGCAGCGGCATCGTCCGCATCATGTTCGAGGCCGGCGAGGACGGCACGCCCGGCAAGATGACGATCACCGCGCGCGCCGAGGAAGTCGGCGACAACCAGGGCGAGCTCGATGCGCAGGTGGACGGCGAGGCCGCGAAGATCGCCTTCAACGGCAAGTACCTGCAGGACGTCCTCCAGGTCCTCGACGGCGGCCGTGTCGCCCTCGAGACCACCGGCCCCTCACAGCCCGGCGTCATCCGCCCCGTCGACAACGACACCTACGTCCACGTCGTCATGCCCATGTTCGTCCAGTGGTGATCGACCCAAACGACGTACCATCAGCTCCGCAAACCGCCTGCCTCCCGCGCTAACAGGCCTGCCGATCGAAAGGCTGGCGTGGTGCCACTATCCGCGCCGACGAAAGCGCGAGCACCGCATACAATTCCCCATGAACCCCGACTACGCCACCGCCGCCGGCGGCCTCCGCATCGCCTGCGCTCTCCGGCCCTGGCCCGCCGCTCGTGCACGTGCTCAGGCGTCAGCATGCTCGGCGTCGAGCGCGAGATCCCCGAGCGCGCGCTGGAGCGAGCTGCTCGCACGGCGCGTCACCTCGCTCCGCTACGACGCCGCGCCGTCGCCTACTCGCAGCGCCCCAGGACGTAACATCACTCGCCACGGGGCGTTCATCACGCGCGATCAGGGTCTGCACCGATAGAGCGTGATCTCGCTCTGTGCGACATTCCCTTCGTATGCAACGGCCTTCGATACATCACCGCTCCGTCTGGCTGGGCGCCGTCGTCGCGCTCATCGTCGCTGCTGCCGCCCTCGCGGCCGGCATCCGGGCGTTCGGCCCCTCGTCCGCGCTCGCCGCGACGACGCTCAACGTCAACACCACGGCGGACGTCGCGCCCGACGCAGGCGTCGATGGCGACTGCTCGCTCCGCGCCGCCGTCATCTTCGCCAACAGCGGCGGCGGAGACACAGATTGCGGCGCCGACGCCGGCGCCCCCTATACCATCGCATTGACCAACGGGCTCACCTATGCTCTCTCGATCGCCGGCGCCGGCGAGGACGCCGCCGCTACCGGTGACCTCGACGTCACCACCACGATCATCATCAACGTCGCCGGTGGCGGCGCTGCGACCGTGGATCAGGCCACGACTGACCGCGTGTTCCACGTCGCGCTGCTGGGCGATCTCACGCTCGAAGGGATCACCGTCTCGGGAGGGACCGGCGTCACCAGCGGTGGCGGCATCCTGAACGCCGGCGACGTCACGCTGACGGGCAGCATCGTCTCCGGCAACGGGGCCGGCGACGGCGGCGGCATCTACAACCAGGGGACGCTTCTCGTCGATACGAGCACGGTGAACGGCAACAGCGCCAACGTCTTCCTCTTCGGCGGCAGCGGCAACGGTGGCGGCATCTACAACAGTGGCGCCGGCACCGTCACCATCGACACTACCAGCGTCATCAACAACAACACCGCCGAGTTCAATGGCGGCGGCATCTTCAATGACGGGGGCCAGGTCACACTGACGACGGCTGTCGTCAGCGGCAACAGCACGAGTAACGGTAGCGGCGGCGGCGTCCAGAGCAACGGCGGCACCGTGACCGTCGGCAGCAGCATCATCGACGCCAATGACGCCCGGCTCCACGGCGGCGGCATCTCCGGCGACTTCGCCGCCACGCTCATTGTGTCCGCCAGCACCGTGAGCGGGAACACTGCCCAATCGACTGGCGGCGGCATCTACAACGCCGAAGGCAGCACGACGCTGACGGATACCACCATCAGCGGCAACACGGCCACCGCCAACGGAGGCGGGATCTGGAGCGGCGGCCCCGTCTCCGCCACGAACAGCACCATCAGCGGCAACACCGCTGCCAACGGCGGCGGCATCTACGAGGCCGACGTCAACGACACGCAAACGCTGACCAACGTCACCATCGCGAACAATACCGTGAGCGTTGATGGCGCCGGCATCTTCAACGATCAGGGCAGCGTCGCCCTGGCCAACGTGATCGTCGCCGCAAACGCCGGCGCGGACAACTGCGGCGGAGACCCGCTCACGTCGAACGGCAATAACCTGAGCAGCGATGGCACCTGCGACTTCGCCGCTCCAGGCGACATCCTCAATGGCAGCGCGAATCTCGCCGCTCTCGCTGACAACGGCGGTCCGACGTTCACGCACGCGCTGCTCGCCGGAAGCGACGCCATCGATGCGGGAAACGACACCGTCTGCGCGGCGGCCCCGGTGAGCGCCGTCGACCAGCGCGGCATCGCGCGGCCCCAGGACGACACGCCGACGGACACGGCAACGCCGACCGATACGCCGACGCCCACCGACACGCCGACGCCGACCGATACGCCGACGGAGACCCCGACGGCGACAGACACGCCGACGCCCACGGACACGCCGACGCCCACGGCAACGCCGACGGACACGGCAACGCCGACGGACACGGCAACGCCGACGCCCACGGACACGCCGAC
>Ga0209172_10004875_pt1 | contig 17153 bp, 19 predicted proteins | sample LarsenN4metaG_FD_184113 | JGI IMG/M metagenome (GOLD analysis project Ga0209172, IMG submission 184113) | Hot spring sediment bacterial and archeal communities from British Columbia, Canada, to study Microbial Dark Matter (Phase II) - Larsen... ... | reverse complement strand
CAAAATTAAAACTGAAGTATCGTGGTAAACTTTCACTTGCAGACTGTTTTGCAATATCTACTGCAATTAATAATCACTGCAGATTGATTACAACAGATGTGAAAATAAAACAAGCGAAGGAGGTTACTATGTATCTTTCACTTTAATTACTAATTTACTATATAGTGTTTATAAATTCTGGCTAATATTGTAGTTTACTCCTCGCCCTGTCTTCTGGTTCATCTTTTGCTGGCGCCCACAGTTGGTTATGGTAGTATTGTCTGATCTCCGTATGTTAAACCTGTATTTTAGTCAGTATTTATATAACGTGTATCAATACTAGTTTGTTAATGGCTATTACAAGACGTTCTACAAAAGAACGAACGTTAGAGAAACTGTTACGTAAACCGAAGAAGGTAGAGATTTCCACTAAAGAGTTTTACAGATTCAGGCAAAAACTCTTTAACCAAAAAAGACGCTAATTACAAGCCAAAATGTCTAAATCAAGCAAACGCATTCTAATTGATACAACTTATCTCCTTCCTGCAATGTCATTTTCCGTAAAAGATATACCGAATGACGTTATTTTGCGTCTAATTGGACATAATTATTTGATCGTCATTTCAAGCATAAGTCTGTTTGAAATGATAGCTGTGGGTTCGAAGTATGTATACAAAGGTAAATTAAGTAAAACCGATGTAATAAATGGAATCGCGGCAATCAAGTTTAGTCCTGATCTTACGATAGTAAATTATACTGATGAAAAGGTAGTGCGAAAGGCAATAGAACTAAACCGGGTTTTGCCAGACTTCATTGATTGTATAATAGTAGCAACCGCTCAAATTTATTCAGATATATTACTAACAGAAGATAACCAAAGGATACTTCCCTTTCTTAGACCTGAGCATAAGAAACCTGTTTTTCCATGTCTTAGATGTAAAGAACTCAACTTATAGAATGCGTTTGGTTTATCTGTTTTACAAACTAGTGTTGGTATGAGATTCTAGCATTTATTTAGAGTTGTTTACTCTTCGCCCTCATCTTCTTCCTCTTCTTCCTCATCCTGCTCTTCTGTCATCTTTTGCTCACGCTCACAGTTGATTATTGTATTGTTACCATTGCCTCCATCACATCTATCACGCCAGCACCGCCATTGATGACATCGTTGCCATTGCCTCCGCTTATCCTTCTATTATTAGTGTTACATCAGATCGCAAACCAAATTCAGCCCTGAGCGCAGTAGGAAACTCTTTCTTGCTGAAATTCCTTATAGCGGGTTTGCTAACCTGCTAAGAAACTCCATGAGCCTACTTTTGCAAGAATCAAACCTTTCGTCAGGTATTTTTCCAAAAGCACTCTGAAGACTGTCACGATAATTCTTTGATTGTATGCTGCTTTTTATCAGATTGATTCTCTTCTTTATCAAACTACTATCACACTTCACTGAGATTATCTCTCTAACCAGTTTCCAATTCAAATCTTCGACTGCAAGCATGAAAATGTCTCTAATGTCTTGTCTTCTGGCTGTAACAAACTTCATGACGAAGAGAAGTTCCGGACCAACTATCGTCATTTCGATTCTCATCGGATTGATCCTTCCTACCGTAACCCTTTTCGAAGAATATTTCTCGAACAGCTCGCCTTCAAAGACTATTCCAGTTTCCCTGTCCAAGACAGAATTCACAAGTAAATCAAATGAAACCTTCTCTTTCTCTCTGAAATAACGTATGTAATTACCATAAGGCAGATCACCAGATTCAATCTTGGCAAAACCACTCCGCCTCAGCGTCGCCTCGATCTTGCTTGAATTGCCGAGCACTATGAGATCACAGTCTATCGAGAATCTCGGAGGAACGTATGCGTTTACCGCATAGCCTCCTATCAGCACTGCATTCCGCTTGGGAATCTCTTCTAGTGTCTCAAGAACTATCTTTTCTCTTTCCTGCATCATCATATCGCCTTCACCGCTTCGTTCATCACACGTCTGTCTATGCTGACCCTTGTTCTAACCTTGAACTTTGCTTTCAAGTACGCTAAAGGGTATTCGAAACTATCGATATGCCTCTCGCAATATCTGACGACCTTTTCCAACGGTTCTACAGGCAAATTGTTGTACGAGTCATACACCAACTTCTCCTGGGGCTTCAAGACCACAAATTCGCCCAAGGACGGTTCTGCCTCGTTTATGAAGACTCTGACCCTGTGCTTTCTGAAGTATTCGACCCATTCGTTCAATTCAGCATGCAAGACTTTGATGTAATACGGCGAGTGCTCCCAGCTTCTTTGAATGTAAGTGTAGTCGGTCCACACTTCTACCGCACTTGCGTCCGCATAGGCGTACTCTCTTCCCGCACTGCCCAATAATTTAGGAACTTTGAAATCTACAAGAGATTTGAAAACTTCGTCCGCATTGACGCATCTATACCTGCCCTTTCCAACCCTCCTGATCCAACCCGCTTTCTCCAATATGTGCAATGTCTTCTTGACCATGCCTCTTGAGATGAACCAAACCAAGTAGTCTGAAGGAAAGCTATCGCTGGCAAATCGATTGTACAATACCGCATATGCTTCTTGCGCGTAAGCTGGTATGGGCTCGGTCATAGTTACTTATCTGGTAACTTGGCAATATAAAGATAGTGGTTACCTATTAGGTAACTAAATGGTACAGGCAAGAATTGCCCAGAGCTTGCAAGGTGATCTGATTTGGAAGTTATACTCCCAATACGGTGCAAGTGTGGAGGAAGACTCAAGAAAAGTAAAACAGAAGTCGAATTCTTTGGAATCGACTTGCATTCATCCCTGTGAAGTATGTACACAGTGTGGTTAGAATATCTTTTGCAAGAACTTATCGAAAAGATAGAGAAGGAAGTTAAAAAGAGAGGGTTCTTTGGTCTGGAAAGAAGAATCAAAGTTACAAAATCAGGTAATTCACTTGTAATTCGTGTGCCAAGGGAAATAGCGAAATCACTGAAATTAGAAAAGGATACTGATATTACGATCTATCCAACAGAAAAACGCAAACTGATTGTTGAAATAGAGTAGTGATAAGAAGTATGGTATCAATCAACTAGCTCAATGAATTCTTCCTTTGTGAGACCTGCCTGTTGTATTATGTCAAGTAAGGTGCCAGGTTTGATCTCATCATGTCTGGGAATAATTGTTCTTCGTTTGCCATCTGCGCTCGCCATAGAAATGTGACTGCCACGCTGTCGTAGCACAACAAAACCTCTCTTGTTTAGAGCTTTAACAACTTTCCTCCAGGAAAGGACGTGTAATTTCTTCTCAGACAGTTATCTCTACCACTTCTCTCTTTTTCTTGAGGCGTTTGAGCTCATCTGGCCATGTTTCTATGTAAAGCTCGATAGCTTCCTTAATGTTCTTCAGGGCTTCCTTCTTTGTATCCCCTTCACTGATAGCCCCAGGAAGTTCAACACATCTAACTGAATATCCGCCAACATCTTCTTTTCTTAGAATAACTGTAAACTTGATTCCACGAATTTTGGTCTTACTCATCACCCTATCTCCTTACATTAACTAAATAAGTATATTGCACTTCTTATCTGGTCTATTCTTAGTTCTCGTCTTCCTCTTCCATCTTCGCTTTGCTCTCGCAGTTAACGATGTTGTTTGTGCCAGAGCCTCCATCAAGGTCATCTACTCCCTGTCCGCCCCATATCCTGTCATCTCCTGCATTGTAAATCTGGGCATGCTCTGAAAATTTGACATATACTCTAATTCGTCTTCGTATTCCTGAATCTAATCCCTATTCATATCATCTTTGCTACTTATGGAGTTTCAAAAACTCTTCTCTAGTTAATCCTGATTGGGCTATTATTGAAAGAAGCGTTCCTTTCTTTATCTCCTTATCTCTGGGAATTGTTACTTTGTTGTTTCCATTAGTCATAAAGATATGACTACCTGTCTGACCTGTTTGCCAGAAACTAGCTCTTCTTAAGATCCTTAATACATCTCTCCAAGAGAGAACGGGAAGTTTAGATGGTAACTTCGATCACTTTACTTTTCTTAAGGTCGCGTAACTTTCTCTTCTCCTCTGGAAATGCTTTGAAGTAACCGTCAACAGCATCATTAACTCTTTCCATAAGCTTCTTTTCTGTATCTGCTTGAGTGATAATCCCAGGGAATTCTATACATTGTGCACTGAACCCTTTATCTTCTTTGCGTATTGCAAATGATAACTTGTTCTTTTGGCTCATTATGAAAAAAGATAACGGCTGGTTATATATCAATTATGCTGTCGGATAATATATGTGCAAATACGTCTTTTGATTGTAAGATACTATTGTCTGAATTTATTCTTCGCCCTCGTCTTCTGGTTCTTCGTCTTCGCTTTGCTCTCGCAGTTAACGATGTTGTTTGTGCCAGAGCCTCCATCAAGGTCATCTACTCCCTGTCCGCCCCATATCCTGTCATCTCCTGCATGGTTCTCTCCCTCAAGGCGAATATGCGCATGAGGAGTGCTCTCAGAGACTATCTCTATGCAGGTCGAATCTTACATATTCGATGAATCCAGAGGTTGTTTTCCGTTGAAATTGGTAGCTGTAACCTATTCTGTTACCTACATCATCTTCAAAGAAGTCAGAGCCATCGGGAAAAATAAAATTTGTAAATCCATAATCATGTCACAGCAAATCCATTTCAAAATCTACTAATTTTCATAGGTGGAAATACCAATCATATTTTTCTACACCACTTTTAGCATACTTTCCATAACATTAGAAAGTGCTAGTGGATCATCAAAATCGCTCCATAGAAACACCCTGATAGTAAATGTATCTCTTGCTTCTGGCATCCAAAGGCGATCTATGATTATGGACTGATAAGGTTCGAGTGCTCCAATTATAAATGACAAGTTTGATGTGAAACCGTTGGAATCGCTTATGTGAATTACGTAGTTGAAATTTTGCGTTGATGCTCTTGCATTGGTTATTGATGCCTGCACTGTTACATTACTACCAACTTTAATGCTCGTAATATTCTGTCCATCCTGATCCAACACCAAAGGATCGGAGAGAATTATTTCACTATCAGTACCTATCAAAGCTTTCGTGAATAAATTCTCCATCTTCGCTCTAGTCAATGACGGAACTGTTCTATCACCATACTGAGCTATAAGAATATCGTTGTCTGATATTAGTAGGGTATCACCTTTTAGCAGGATTATACCTTTCCAATCAGAGGATATTGTTAATATTCCTTCGAAAACTCCAGAAGAAACCTCTGTCTCCTGAAGTGTCAGAACCAAGCCTTTAATGCTTGTATTAGACCATACTCTTGCTTGTACTGTATCTATTGTGTTATCATCCTTATTTTCATCCCTATCATTGACTGTAATTTTTACACTATCCCCTATAGAGTATGTTGCTTTATCAAATGCTATACTTCCTAGTGTTGTGGTTATTGTAGCCAGATCTGATACCTCGAAGCCAGGCGCAATTGATACAGACACCTTTATCCTATCTCCGCCTCTAACTATAAGATCGCCTTTCTTTTCATTTTGATCCGATGTGAGTTGCAACTTACCAATGAATGTTCCTGTGCTTAATCCAGTTTCAAACATTGGAGGGTAGTATGTTTCACCGGAGGATGCTGTTACAGCTACTCTGCTGCCAGTCAGTGTATTTACTGTATCAATTTTGTTTCTATTGATGTTAAACATATCTGCTATCAATTTTATTTCTACAGTACCAAAAACAGAATATTCACTTCTATCAAAAATAATTGCGACCTTTCCTTCAACTACTGGGATCACTGTTTGGACTCTAATTGCAGACCCACTCCCAGCTGGAGTCTCATCAAAATAAATTATTTGGATCTGAGAACCCCTGCTTACCAGGTTGCTAGATATGCTTTCAAGAGTGATCTCAAACACGCCTGTATTGAATCCAGTCTCTTGCAGGAATGGATGGTTAACGCTTATGCCGGTTCTAGACAAAACTTTATCCAGAGAAGTTTCGTCGAACTTGTCGGTGGTAAGAAATATCTTCGCAAGAGGTATCCTTTCCATACTCCTAGAATCAATGTTGACATCTGGCTCTGCTAGCATGATAGTGAGATCGTCGCCTAGGCTCACTTCGTCCTTGTCTGTAGCCAGAAAAGCGCTTGTAGCGTGTGAATACTGCAAAATCGGTAATAGAATTATTATCGATAATACTATAGACAGTCTTAACATCAAATCAGTTTGTACTGAATAGTATTTTATTATTCCTAATGTGGTGCGCTACGACCCTTGATGGTATTACCGAAAAAAGTATACAAAATAATCAAAACCAAACTGACTATTGAGAATCTTCTAACAAAAAATTAGAGTTTAAGGGCCAACTTGAGACCCTTGTATCTGTTCCTTATAGTCACTTCCGTAACTCCAGCCGCCTCTGCAACATCCTTCTGGGTCTTGTTCTCTCCATTCATCACGCATGCAACATACAACGCAGCTGCAGCAAGTCCCATTGGATCCTTACCCGCAGAGATCTTAACCTCTTCAGCCTTCTTCAGAATTTCAAGCGCCTTTCTCTTGGTCTTTTCGCTCAAACCAGCTTTACCTGCTATCCTTGCAACACATCTTACTGGATCAACAACGGGCATCTTAAGATCCAGTTCCCTTATCAGCAATCTGTAGCATCTGGCAACGTCCTTTTTCTTTATGTTGCTGGCACCGGCAATATCCTTCAATGTTCTTGGTGTTTCAGTATCCCTGCACGCTGCATATATCGCTGCTGCAACAAGTGCAGAGATCGATCTTCCTCTTACAAGGCCTTTTTCAAGTGCCTTCCTGTAAATATATGCAGCCTTTTCTATTACAGCATCTCCTACAGCGAGCTTATCCTTCAGTCTATCCAGTTCGCTGAATGCTTGCCTAAAGTTTCTATCAACTGGTTCATGAACTTGGCTTCTGCTGTCCCATGTTCTTAGACGTTCGATCGTACTCTTCATGGAAGCGGATAGGGGCTTACCAGAAGCATCCTTGTCTATGGGCCCAATTATAGTTGCCAGGCCCATGTCATGCATTGCTAATGATGTTGGAATACCAGCTCTGCTCCTATCTTCATGTTCTTCTTTGGAGAAGGCTCTCCATTCAGGACCCAATTCTTCAATTCTCTCGGTTACAACAAACCCACAACTACCACAGAACATTTCGCCACTGGAGTTATCTGTTACCATCGGACCTTTGCCGCATCTCGGGCATCGATCACTTACCATAGAAACATCTTTCACCATATATTCCACCAAAAAGTCTAGAAACTATACATATTTATATCAGGTATATAAATCTTGTTTCTTTAAAAAGTATTACCTGCGAGTGATTATCATGAGAGATTTACCCAATTTTATCCTTTAACCTTAATTTCAAGTACTCTTTTGTCTTTGAAGAGTACCCGCCCCTCATAACGTATGCGATATCACCAGGTTCGTCTATGTCCAGCATCAGCCTTTTGTTCAAGAAAATCTTCACAGGTAAATCCCGCTCTCTTGCTATCCTCACATGTATCTCGTAACTATCCTCATCATAATGTGTTTCCATAACAACGGGAGGTTTCCTAAGCAAAGCGTTTGTTCCATCATATCTATGCGAAGGTGTGATTATAATACATCTCCTGCCTATAGCTGAATCACACATCATATCTATATCAGAAGGTAAGATAAATGGTAGATCCTGTGGTATCACAATACTTGCATCGCAATCCATGCATATTTTATCGGTTAATGCCACGGCAGCATTAACACCGCGTTCCTTATCTTCCTTCACAATCAAAGCACCATAGTCATCCGCTATCTTCATTACTGTTGGATCCTTGCTTACAATTATCACCTTGCTTACTTTCGAATTACATACTGCGGTTAAAACATCTAGCAGCATAACTTCACTTAACTTTGCTCGTTGTTCAGTAGAAAGAATCGATGAAAGTCTTTTCTTACTCTTTGCTAATGTCTTGACAGGTACTATCGCAAATATGTTCAATGAAGAACACTTTTTTGCAATCCGAGAAGGTAGGAGACAAGCTTGGTTTCATCATTTTTATCCTTCATCAATATGTTGGTTGAATATGCCTTTACGCCCAGATCCTCTATCTTGCTAACATATTGTGTATCAGAAGTGTGTATTATGAATTTTGATATAATATCTGAATAGAATTTTGCAACGCCATAAGGAGATACCTCGACTCCAACTGCCTCCATATACTTTGCTGCCGGTCCGCTGACAGGTTTGTTGCCAATTACGGGACTTGTTGCAATGCATTTGTTCCTCACCTTTGCCAGAAGTTCACGCATGCCTTTGATTGCAAGTATCGGTGCAATGCTACTGACGGGATTTCCAGGAGCAATTACAATCATGCTAGCGGATTTTATTGCATCTATTACCTGAACTAGCGGTTTGGCCTTGTTAGCACCAGAGTATGTAATACCTTTCACATTTCCATCGGCTTTATTCTTAACCCAGAATTCCTGCAGGTGCATCTCTCCTTTCTCCGTAACGATCCTTGTTTCAACATGGCTTTCCGTTACCGGCATAACGGATGTGCTAACACCAAGTCTATTGCATATCAATTGAGACACTTCAAACAACCCCTTACCCTCTCTCAACATCTTGGTTCTTAGCAGGTGTATGGCAAGATCCTTATCACCTATGTTGAACCACGCCTCTTCCCCCAAGGTTGCGAGTTGCCTGTTAAATTCGAAGGAGTCATGTTTAATGCCCCAACCCCTATCCACATCTAGAATATCGGCTAATGCATACACAATAGTGTCTACATCCGGACATATGTACAGACCGTGAAGCCATATGTTATCTCCTACATTGCATATTACGGAGAAATCCTTTGTAACTGTATTAAACCCCCGCACCAGCTTAGCTGATCCTGTGCCTCCTGCAAGTATTGTTATCAATATCATTTTCAAACTATAATTTCATGTCAATATAGCTTTCTATTGGAGCTATGTTTTTCGTCAACATTTCAAAAATCTCTAAAGGTTTATAAAAAGGAGAGAGATGTTTTTTGCATGTGAGGCTGCGAGCTGGCTTATTACTAGCAGTGTTATTTATGTCGATCCTTGTTACTAGCACAGTAATTCCAGCTTTTGGAGTTCAACTCGATACACTCCTAGTACCAAAAAGAGATAGAGCCCTTGCCGCATACAGGACGCTAGAGGTTATTTACCTAGAGTATCCTAATGGTGGAACGCTTCAGTCAATGCTTCAGAATGTTAATGACCAGATATCGTTTGTAGCAGACAAGAATACTCCGGGTGTTCAAGAACTAATTGACAAAATAAATCAGAACCTGGTCAAGGAGAAGAACTCTCCAGTAGTTGTAGAAGATGCTAAGATTAATTTTAAAGCTATGTTGAAGGGAGATGAGAAGAAAGCAATTTTGGAACACACTATAAAGTTGGATCTCACAATAGCACGTTTCGTACTTGGCGCAGGTTCTAGTGCAGAGGGTACTTTAATTGATCTAAATTGGAGAGGTTTGTATGTAGATGAACCGGTAGTGATAAAGACGGCAGAGTATGGTGATGTTGAAATTAATTTTCCGTCAGGATACTATTATGCTAGACAACCAGATGTTATGAAAGCGGTGGAAAATACTGAGGCAATGAAACTATTGAATGCGCCTACCTTAGATTTTAGAGAGCTGACAGATCTTCCTATTAACAAGTGGGACTGGCTCTTTGATCCCACTGGAAGCATAAAGGAAGCAGAGAGATTTGGATTCAAAGAAGAAGAGGGTGCTGCACTAGTTACCTTCTTTGCCTATGGTGCAAGTAGTGTGGAAGCTGGTGCAGAAATAAGTAGAGAAAAGGTAGCGAAGGTTGATTTTGCTGTAGATGGTACTTCGTATGTAGCACGCATTACATCGCCACCAAGCTCTGCAAGTATTCAGATAACTGGTTATGCAGAAGAGAAGATAACTGGAGCCGATGAAGGTGCAATAGTATTCGACTTTGTGCCAGAAGGTGCTGGCAAGTCATACACAGGAGGATTTCCGATCGTCGTATTGGGAGTTTTGGGCGGTATGATGGGCGCTGTTGCAGGCTTTGTGCTATGGCGTACCAGCAAGAAAGAGAAGTAATTTTCTAGAATCCCCTGATATATTTCGGTCTTACAAGTTGTGGGTTAGCCTTGAGATATGCTAATTTTTCTAGTATCTTTTCTTTATCTTGAGGTAAAGTGCCCCCTATGGGATATGGATTGGATGCATGGTTTGCTCTAAACACAAGTGGTTTGGATGTATCTAATTGTTCCACCAAACGACTTGTCTCCTCAAGCAATTCTTCATCATTCAATTGAATGAATGGTTCTTTGAACTTGGTAAGAAACTCTTCTTTAACACCGGTTTCTAGGTAAAGCGATAATGCCCCAAGGTAATGCGGAGAAATAGTGTTGACTACATGAGCAGTCTCACGTATATGTTCTTCAGTATAGGTTTTCCCGCCAAGGCCAAGTATTACCATGCATGAAAGTATGTAATTATTTCTAATCGCTTTAACACATGCATCAATTATGCCCTGCGCAGTTGCTCCCTTGGTCACTTTTTTCAAGATTGTATCAGAGCCTGATTCAATTCCAAGGTAGAGCATTGTTAATCCAGCTTTATGCAATAGCTGCAGTTCCTCATCAGACTTTTCCCACAAATTCTTTGGCATTGCATAGCAGGACACTCTCTCCAGCTCGGGAAAAGATTTGTACAGATAATTAAGGATTTGCACCAACATTTCTGTTGAAAGGTTTAGCGCATCACCATCGGCAAGGAATATACGCTTTGTGTCTGGGAGTTGCTCCGCTGCCAAATCGATCTCGTATTTAATATCCTCCCAGCTTCGCTCCGCATATATTTTATTTCTATACATATCGCAAAACGAACATCTGTTGAAGGAGCATCCAATGGTAACTTGGAAGATTAGAGAATATGCTTCTGATGGAGGTCTATACACAGGTTCTACATAAGAAAACATAGCGTATCTCCCCTTGCAATGCCTATAAAACTTATCCTTAAAGTGAAGAATATACTTGTATATCTCCAGCTATCTCTCAATATGATTGTGATGCCAAGATGAAGGGAAGGATATGCATGATCACAGGTGCCGGTTCTGGTATAGGGAAGGCAGCGGCAGTAGAATTGGCTAAGATGGGTGCAACAGTCGTTATAGTTTGCAGAAATCAAAATAGTGGCGAAAGGACACTTGCCAGTATCAAGGCCGAAAGTGGTGAGTCAGCGGATCTTATGATGGCTGATCTCTCATCACAAGGATCAATACGTAAACTTGTGAAGGATTTCATGAATAAATATCAAAAACTTCATGTGTTGGTTAACAATGCTGGAGTCTTTCTGGCAAAACGCACTCTGACCAAGGATGGGATAGAAATGACATTTGCTGTGAATCACCTTGCTCCATTCCTGTTAACTAACTTGCTACTAGATCTACTAAAATCCAGCGCTCCTAGCCGAATTGTGAATGTTTCTTCTGTAGCACATTATAGAGGACATATTAACTTCGATGATCTGCAGGGGGAGGAGAGTTACAGTGGGATCAGAGCATACAATCAGTCAAAGCTGGCAAATGTTCTCTTCACTTATGAATTGGCAAAACGCTTGACTGGAAATTGCATAACAGTAAATTGTCTGCATCCTGGAGCAGTTGCTACAAATCTAGTGCGTCGCAATTCTGGGATCTATGGTGCAGTTTGGAAGATGATCAGTCCCTTTATGCTCAGTCCAGAGAAGGGTGCCCGAGCATGCGTCTATTTGGCATCATCGCCTGAAGTAGAGGGTGTTACTGGCAAGTATTTCGTCAAAGAAACTGCGGTAATATCATCCAAGGAATCTTATGATGAGACAGTCAGTCAGCGACTCTGGGAAAAAAGTATGCAACTAACCCGCTTGACAGTATCTCAAACCAGATAAACCGGTAATTAAAAATGTTAGCCTGTCCTTGCAACCATTGATCGCTTTCTAAGGTATATCGCTGATGCTACAGCAATAGCTGCTATTATTGAATATACTATGTATTGAATATATGTTGAATCGGTATCAGTGATATCAGAGGTTGTCATGGTTTTTGGAAGTATTCTGTAAATTGTTCCATCTGAAAGAGATACTATGTACAAAAGTCCATCTGGCCCAGCCACTATATCAGTTGCACCTCTAAAACCCGTTCCGAAAATAATTTCGTCCATAGATTCATCCGTATTTACCACATTATCTAACAATTCTGGTGAATTGAAAACAAATCCGTCACGGTTTTCATTCAATTCAAACCTGTATAAATTCTCGTAAATAAAATCAAGCACAAATAGGCTGTTCCTGTATCTTTCAAAAGGTTCAGAATCGATGAAAGTTAAACCAGTGGGTGCAACAACCTGTTCCCAGCTGAATTCGGGATCACTGTAAACATAGCCTGGATACCCCGGCAACTCCGCAAGTTGGCTTTCGCTTGCTGGACCCATAATTGCTATCCACCCGCTGTTGAAGTTACGCTCAACCAGATTGATCTCATCAAAATTATCGTCGCCATTTTCTGTGTCCCATAGTTTTCCAGTAATTGGATCAACTGTAATCCCAAAACTGTTTCTTACCCCAACAGCATAATATGGTCCTGGAGGTGCTATGGGCAAAATCACACTTGTATCATCAGGTTCACCTACAGGCTTATTCTGCAACTTCCCATATCGCCCTGCATCTCCCAGAACCAGATAAACCGTACCATCGAGATCTACTGTCATATCCCCGCCATTATGATACCTCTGCGTCTGCGGAAAATCTCTCACCAGAGTTCTGTTCACCAACTCTTGTCCCGTCCAATCATAGCTGTAGACACGTTTACCGAGTGGAGGACCTCCATCACGTGTTGATTCTGTAAAATACAGATACACCTTATTTCCTACAGTAGCGATGCCGAGCATCCCCTGCTCTCCTTCGTTGGTAACATTTTCGTCAAGCACTGTTCTTACTCCATCCCTGATGAGACTTACCTGTCCCGAATTTTTATGAAGAACCAGAATATCATTACCTATGAAAGCCATGGTGGTAGGACTGCAGCAAAGGCCAGAAACAAATTTTTGAACTATAAAATCATCGTCCTTCAAAACTGGTTCCGCCTGAGCAGGGAAAATTGCAACAAGAAGTAAAGAAATTAGGATTGGCCAGATTTTCAACGGTTAGGGATAAAGATACTAATTATTAAAAATTAGTGCGTGCTAGCCGTAACCCTCCTTCTGTTTTAAGCGGGATTTCGCTAAGCGGCCTACCTGAACCTTGAGCAAACTCATCGGTTCTGTTTGGCCTTGCTCCATACAGGTCGGCAGTTTCATTCCTTGCTAGGAATCTCAGGTTCTGCCATCATCGTGCTCTAACTCGGATATCTTTTCTGTGCCGTTGCCAGCCATCTCTGGCTACCCATCGCTGGGCTGCATTTTTGCTTGGAGGGAGGAGTTTCCTCTGCTTCCGCAGTGGCCCACACGCTAGCTCGCACCAATGTTACTTTCAGGAATTTATATTTGAAGCATTCCATTTCTATCGTGCCACTCTTCTGTTCAGCTCGATCAGGTTTTCTACTATCCTTCTCTCTTCATCGGTTATCGGCACGAATGGATCGTCTTCCGTTATCTTCTCCAGCCTTGAATTACAGTAACGCATCAGAAGCGTTGCTTGCTTCCTCTTCACCTTCATGTATGGCAGAACCTATTTTATCATGGAGACTATGTCTGCCTTGCGCTTGATCTGCCACGTGTAAGCCAACTTTCCCCTATCTCGCGCCTTTCTGCGTGTATTCTAGTAACAGCCTATCACATAAGTATATAAAGTAAGAAAGTAAGAATATACTTGTGAGAGTATGGCAACGTATGAGGAAGCCGATGTAACTGTAGTGAGCGGGAAGGGACAGGTTGTCATACCCCAAAGTCTGAGGGAGAAACTTGGACTCAAACCGAAGACCAAGCTGCTAGTCTACGGTTATCAAGATGCTGTCATCATGAAAAAGATAGAGATTCCAGATGTGATGAAAGATCTAGAAAGGCTGTATCGAAGGGTTGACAGAAAGGTTAAGAAATACGGTGCCTTGTCTGATGAAGAGATAGAGGAAATAATACAGGAGAGCAGAAGGAAGAGAAGGGAATACAAGAGCAGGTAGCATGAAGATAGTCCTTGACACCAATGTTCTGATATCTGCATTGATTAAAGAAGGCAAGCCAAGAAACCTTTTGCGTGAAATCATAAGCAACCATACACTAGTTATATCAAAGGAACTGCTAGAGGAGCTGGCTATAACTGCAAACGAGCCCAAGATACTGAGATATGTAAATCAGCAAGACATAGCTAACTTTCTCAGAGACTTGTCAGGTTCTGTAGAATTTGTAAGAACGAGATCAAGGTTCAGGTTGGTGAAGGAGGATCCTGAAGATGACATTGTGCTCAGGACTGCATATGATGGCAAGGCAAGCTATGTGGCATCAGGCGACAGGCATCTGCTGAGTTTGAAGGGATTTAGAAGAATAAGAATAGTTACTGTTGATCAGATGCTCAAGATTCTTAAGGGTTGATTGTTAATGCCGACACTCATCTTTAAACTCCTCAAAATCTTTTCTATTTGAAGTATTCCATTTCTATTCTCTGGATCTCGCTTGGATCATTAGCATTGGCATACTCCTTAAGCAACTCATCGTTCAGTTCAAAAAATGTATGACCCCATTTGAACTTGTTCATCACATCAAATGCTAAATCGTCAAATCCCAAAATACTCAATGCACCTGCCAATGCTTCTGCACTGCTTAACTTTCCTAACTTGCTATAATTTACAGGATTCGCTGCAAGTAGCAATGGAAGTTTTCTGTTTATACCGGGAAGGTTATGTTTGAATGTATTGTTTGCTTTCTCCCATGAGCAATCAATTGCTGTTATGGAATTGGCCAAACTATTATCGCTTTTGCATAGCGATACTTCAGAGTAGGGATTCAAAACCAGAGAATTTCTCGGAATCCTTCTAACCGCATTTGCAATCTTAAAATGCGCTAGCTTAGCGGCTGTACATTTCTTTGGATCGTCCTGCTTCAGCATATAAACTAACAACTTCACAATGCTCTTACCTTCTAACGAACTTTTAAATGTAAGGAGAAAATCTAGGTTCCTTTCTCTTTACAATAATTGCCATGATAATGTATTACCCACTGTGTTTTCAAAAATACAAAACAGTGGATAATATTTAGAACGATAATTTACATTAACCAATATTAAAAATAAAATTTCTCACCACGCATAGCCATTGCGCTCCAGGGTTTAAAGGTGTCTTGGGCGGTTAGTAGTGGCAGGCTGAACCGCTCGCCGAAGCTCGCGGATTACACCTCCACCCTATCAACGCCATCTTCTTTGGCAGCCCTTGTCCATAAGGATGGTTGTCTTTTCTCGGGAGGGGCTTCCCACTTAGATGCTTTCAGCGGTTATACCCATGGCTTAGCTGCTCGGCTTGCCCAATCGGACAACCGATACACCAGAGGCCACGCTGCCCTGTTCCTCTCGTACTAGGGGCAACTTCCCCTCAAACAACCGCGCTTCCATCAGGCAGAGACCGACCTGTCTCACGACGGTCTAAACCCAGCTCACGTTCCCTTTTGATAGGCGAGCAGCCTCACCCTTGGCTCCTGCTGCAGAACCAGGATAGGAAGAGCCGACATCGAGGTACCAAACCGCGGGGTCGATGGGAGCTCTCGCCCGCGACGAGCCTGTTATCCCTAGGGTAACTTTTCTGACACCACCAGCCCCCAATAGTGGGGACATGATGGATCGCTAGGCCAGGCTTTCGCCTCTGAATCCCCTGCGTTTAAAGATCCAGTCAGGCCGGCTTTTGGCCTTACCCTCACCGGCGGAGTTCTAACCCGCCTGAGCCGACCTTTGGGCCCCCTCGATACTTTTTCAAGGGGGTGCCGCCCCAGCCGAACTGCCCACCTGCTGGTGTCCCTCTTGCGAGGTAAGCGATACAGCAATAGATGGCTGGTGTTACAATTTTGCCTCCACTACTCCCGGAGGAATAGCTTCGAAGGCTCCCAGCTACGCTCTGCATCCACAACCATACCGCAGCAACAGGCTGCAGTAAAGCTCCACAGGGTCTTCTCTCCCCGATGGAAGTTCGTGGACTGTTCGTCCACGTTAAGTGGCTTCACCGGGCTGTAGGCGGGGACAGTAGGGCCCTCGTTGGTCCATTCATGCACGTCGGAACTTACCCGACAAGGCATTTGGCTACCTTAAGCAACCATTTTGGTTGGACTATATCTTCATGTTTGCATTCTTGCTTAGAAGTGCAACATGTCTGGCATGTAGTCTCTGAGGACATCCCGGATCTTTTATTTTAGTGAAGATAGAATATCTTCTAGTTTGTATTTTCTGTGTCCTTTTGCATGCTGAAAGGCAAGAACTTTTTTTGCAAGTTCAATGAATCCATCTTTTGTCTGATGTTCTTTATTTTCTAAAGCAGTTACTATGTCAGCAAAGTTCCTGAAATCTTCAGACTTTATGTGCAGCTTGTTTCTTTTGAAGAATGGAATTACTTTCTCCATTAGCTGTCTTCTGTTGTCAACGATGAAGACCATCAAATTGTCCTGTCCAGTCTTTTCTATCACTCTACCACACGTCATTGCATTTCTTAACGTCTCCAAAACATCTTTGTTGTTTTTGTGCAACGATACGCTAAATACTGGATCTATGACCCACCCATACTTCGTATCTTCCTGCTTTTTCATCGAAATGCTGAACGAACCTTCAGCATCTACGATCCCTGTCAGATATGCATTTAGTTTCTTTGGTCTCTCTTTCAGCATCTGAATTCTTAATCAATGTGGTCATATATTTACTGCATCCGGTTTCCTGCTGATTGCCCCAACTTCCAATACTTTTCCTTGCTCAGGGATTGGAAGTTAGCGGGGTTTCCAGCATATAGCCAGATTTAACGACTCCCTATCTCGAGAGTCAGAGTTACTCCCGGCGTTTAGCGGCCCTTAGCTCGGTTGTACCCAAGTTTTAGGTACCGCCACTGGCCAGGATTCAGAGACCATACTCACCCTTTCGGGCTAGCGGTCACCTGTGTTTTTATTAAACAGTCGGGACCCCCTTGTCACTGCGACCTGCAGTTCCTACTCTTCGTAAAAACTGCAGGCACCCCCTATACCG
>Ga0209172_10004874_pt1 | contig 17155 bp, 15 predicted proteins | sample LarsenN4metaG_FD_184113 | JGI IMG/M metagenome (GOLD analysis project Ga0209172, IMG submission 184113) | Hot spring sediment bacterial and archeal communities from British Columbia, Canada, to study Microbial Dark Matter (Phase II) - Larsen... ... | reverse complement strand
TCTTGCCACTCGGCAGGACTGCCACATACTGCCAGCCATCGTGCAGGTAGGTCTGTAGCTCCTTCTCGCTGACAATGGTTTGGGGATCGGGCTGCTCCCTCAACTTCTTCATCTCTGTCTCGAACAGCTCGATGGTCTCATCCTGCGAAAGCTCGCGACCGCCTTCCTTCTCCTTTGCAATCTTGACGTCGACGAGGTCGATGTCCAGAAGGCTCTTTGCCAGCGATTTCAATGCTTCGATCTTGGCTTCCTTGACCAGGGAAAGCTGGTCGACCTGCGGAACGGTCGTGCTCAAGAGAGCCTCGCATTTCTGATAGGCCGCTCTCATCTCCTCGGTGACGTGGGCAGGTAGCCTGGCCTTGCTCGTGCTGTATCGCGCTTCGATGTCTCCTTTGTGGCCCATGAAGAATTGGCGCCAGGGATGCGAGAGAAGTCCCCGAGCCTCGGCGATGTCGAACGCGGTTGCGCAATAGGATCGCAGAACGTATGGACGCCATTCGAAGCCTGCTTTCAGCATGGCCTTCTTGACGTCCAGGGAGACCTTTGGCGTCCGGAGGAAGAGATGCTTTCGGTTGAAGATGTTGGCAACGACAGGGCTTTCGCCGGACAGCTTTTCCCCGTTCCTCAGCCTCGTCTCAAGATACTCCTTCAGGTATTGGCAGCCTTCCTGCGGCAGGAACGTGAGGTACTGCTGCCGGGCTTTGCTGAGCGTGCCGCGGACCACGACCATCATCGGCACCTGCTCTATGACTACCTCTGTGCCCTTGACTCTCAGCTCTGGCAGATCTCTCAGTCTCAGCCCGTCCTCGCCAGTGTAGTTGCCGATCGATTCGGGGCGCAAGCCTGAGAATGCCATCAGGGCAGCAATCACCCTTCCGCGCGGGTCGCACTGCCGAAGGATCTGGCTGAGCTCTTCCTTTGTCGGCACCCTTTCCTGGACATAGTCGGCCGTGGGCAGCTTGATTTTCCGTTCGATTTTCAGGCCGAAGTGGCCCAGCCAGGACTTGAGCACAAGGAGGTTGTTCCTCACTTGGGAGGGATGCTCGCCTTGGGAAAGCGAGGCGTCTACGAAGTCCATGACAAACTCGTCGAATGTTTCCGCGTCCTTGCGCTTGGATTCCACGAGCGACTTCGGCGTGCAGTTGAGCGCGGCGCAAAGCCTGCCCAGCCGGCGGAGGCGCTCTTCCGCGGTGATGATGCTGCCGCGGGCATTGTTGCTGTACCACCGCTTGACGTCCGGGTCCTTGAGCAGGTGTCTGTACTTGGGTTTCATCTACCGTCTGCGGTAGATTACATGCAATCCGAGTATATGAATTTCTCGATATATTCGAACCAAAAGTGGGATGCGTGGGCCAGGATTCGAACCTGGGAACCCCTTCGGGAAGGGATCTTGAGTCCCTCGCCTTTGACCTAGCTTGGCTACCCACGCGCGGCGCGAGGAGCACGGCTCCGCCTAAATCCTTTTTCGTGAGCGCGCCGCCTTCCTCGGCGACCGTAAGGACCGGGGCAGGCTCTACGGTGGAGTAATGGCGAAGCCTTTTTCCGCCTCGCCCACCGTGCCGCCGAGGGTGTTTCCATGGTACAGTACTTCACGATGGCCTTCTTCGATGAGCTAGCGGCCAGAGTGAATGCGGATCCCGAATGGACCAAGAAGGCGAGCAACATTACCGCGAAGCTCGTGTTCACCGTCACGGACCGACAGCAGTCGAACATGCTGGATATCCAAGCCGGGAAAGTCGCGTCCCGTGAGGTCGCCGCGGACACGCCGGCGGACTTCAAGTTCGAAGGTCCCTACGACGCTTGGGTCCAGCTCGGAAAGGCAGAGAAGGATTTCCAGACCCTGGTGATCACGGGCAAGATCAAGTTCCGCGGCTCAATGCCAAAGATGATGGGCATGCTTGGCCAGCTCAACCGGATTACCGCCTTGGCCCAGCAGATGCCGAAGGAGTTCTGAGCACCGTCCCCGGGCCGCGGCGCCTCCGATCGAATCCCCATCAAACCGTTATATACCGCGTGGGCCTTCATTCGAACCGCAGGCCTCGGAGGCGTACCATGGTCGACTTCGAACTCACCGACGAGCAGAAACTCATGCAGAAGGTGGCGCACGAGTTCGCCGAGCGAGAGATGCGGCCAATCGCCCTGGACTACGACAAGAAAGGCGTGATCCCGTGGCAGGTCGTGCAGAAGGCCCATGACATCGGGCTGGACACGGCCTTCATCCCCGCGGAGTACGGCGGCGGAGGCATCGACTCGACCCTGACCCACTGCGTCGTCATGGAGGAGCTGAACTGGGGATGCGCGGGGATCGCCACCGGCCTCATCGGAGCCGGGCTCGCCTTCCTGCCGATCATCCACATGGGCACGGAGGAACAGAAGAAGCGGTTCCTGCCTCGCTTCACCGGTCCGGAGGCCCGCTTGGGGGCCCTCTGCCTGACGGAACCCGACGCGGGCTCCGACGTCGCGGCGATTTCCACGACCGCGAAGCGGGACGGGAACGAATGGGTCCTGAACGGAGTGAAGCGGTTCATCACGAACGGCGGCATCGCAGACCTCCACGTCGTCTTCGCGACGATGGATCGGAGCCTCGGATACTTCGGCATCCGCGCCTTCGTCGTGGAGAAGGACACGCCCGGGCTCAAGCAGGGAAAGGTCGAGGACAAGATGGGCGTGCGGGCCAGCCACACCGCCGAAGTCCTCCTGGAGGATTGCCGCATCCCCCAGGAGAACATGCTCGGCGGCGACGAATCCACCGCCTTCTATGGCGCGATGAAGACGTTGGAATCCTCGCGGCCCCTGGTGGCCTCGGGGGCCGTTGGCATCGCCCGAGCCGCGTACGAGTATGCCTTGGACTACTCGCGAAAGAGGAAGGCCTTCGGCGCGCCAATCGCGAAGAAGCAGGGGATCGCGTTCATGCTTGCGGACATGAAGACGAAGATCGACGCGGCGCGCCTCCTGACCTGGCGGGCCGCGTGGATGCTCGACCACGGCATGCCGATGAACAAGGAGGCGAGCATCGCGAAGCTCTTCGCGGCGGACATTGCCATGGAGGTCACGACGGAGGCCGTCCAGATCCTCGGCGGCGCCGGCTACATGAAGGACGAGCCCGTCGAGAAGTGGATGCGGGACGCAAAGGTCATGCAGATCTGGGAAGGCACCTCGCAGATCCAGCGGCTCGTGATTTCCCGGGAGGAAATCGGCGAGCTCTGAGGATGCCTGAGCCCGGATTGCGTTCCCGAATCTCACCTTGGATACGCAGCGCGCAATCTATATGGGTTCGTTGGCGAACGGCGACCACGACCGCCGCGCGGACCTCCTGCTGATTGCGATTGCCGGGCTCAACGTCTGTTCCGTGGCAGTGTTCGCCTGGCCTTCCCGACACTCATGCGTCCATCCGCAGGGAGGGCTCCTCGGCCCCCCGGAAAAGCAGGGGAAGGACGGCGAGCCAGCCAACTTCGAAGACGAGGGACACAATCGAGGGCACGGTGGCCGATTCCCCGAAGAATGAAAAAGCGAGGACGATCGTGAGGGCGAGGTTCTTGAAGGTCCCGAAGGTCGCGACGGCCACCTGATCGGCTCGGGCGATCCGGAGCCGCCGCGTGACCGCGAGGAGCAGGACCCCGAGGGCGAACGTCCTCAGGAAAGACAGGAACGAGAGGGAGGCGACGAGTTCGGGGCTGCCGAGGAGTGTCCCTCGGGCCGAGCCCGCGACGGCGAGGACGAGGAAGAAGAAGGAGACGCCCACGATCGTCGGCCGGGCCCCGGCGATCCGCGGTGAGCGGCGAAGGGGTCGCGAGAGCAGCAGAGGCAGGCCGATAAGGAGCAGGGTCTGGAGGACCAGATCGGTGAAGGCCACCACCTGAGCCGCGAAGAGCAGCGTGACGACGGGGACGACGATCAGTCCGAGCAGATAGAGCAAGGCCGTCGAGATCAGGGAGCGACGGACATCTCCCCGTAAGTAGGACGTCAGGGGGATGACCGCGACGGCGGGGGGCACCGCGGCCATGAGAGCCCACCCGTTCCGGATCGCCGGTTCCAAGCTCAAGAGGGCGAAGAGCATGAGCACGCCGCTCAGGACGCCGTAGTTCGCCCCGACGGCAATGGCGAAGCCTCGGGACTCAGCCCGCGCGGAGAGGCCCGAAAACGCAACCTCGGTGAGGGAGAACATCATCACGACGATGAGGAGGACTTGGGCGATCTCCCGCGCGAACCACGGGAAGCCGCCCGTGGTGAGACCCGCGGCGAGCCCCGCCGCTACCATGAGCGGGAAGCTCCTCCAAGGGCGAAACACGGTGCAGGGAGGCCCGCGCCCGGGAAAAGGTTGCTGGGCGATCTAGCCGCGGCAGGACGGGGTGCGAGTGGAGCTGGCCGCGTCACGCGGGCCGCTCGAGGATCATCGCATGGCCCATGCCGAAGCCGATGCACAGGGTTGAAAGGCCATACCGCAGGTCCTGTCGCTCCATCTCATGGAGCAACGTGGTGATGAGACGGGCCCCCGTCGCACCAAGGGGATGGCCGAGGGCGATGGCGCCTCCGTTCACATTGATCCTTGCGTCGTCGATCCCCAAGGTGTCCCGCGTCGCGATGGGCACGGAGGCGAAAGCCTCGTTGACCTCCCAGATGTCGATGTCGTCCAGGGCCAGGCCGGCCTTCTGGAGAGCCATGCGGGAAGACGGGATCGGCCCCTCGAGCATGAGGGTCGGGTTTGTCCCAACGGCCGCCCATGCCCGGATCCGGGCGCGAGGCTCCAAGCCGAGCTCCTTGGCCTTCTCGGCCGTCGTCAGGAGGACCGCCGCCGCGGCGTCATTGATGCCGCTCGAGTTGCCCGCCGTGATGCGGCCGTCGGGCTTGAATGCCGGCGGGAGGGACGCGAGCTTCTCCAAAGACGTGTTCCGGCGGGGATGCTCGTCCGTATCGAACATGCGTTTGTTCCCCTGTTCGTCGAAGACGGGAACGGGGACGATTTCGCGTTTGAAACGGCCCTCGTCGATGGCGCGGATCGCCTTGCGGTGGGACCAGAGGGAGAACTCGTCCATCTGTTCTCGCGTGATGCCGTACTTGTCCGCGATCAGATCCGCGGAGATCCCTTGAGGGACGACCTCGAAGCGCTCCAAGAGTTTCGGGCTCAGGGCTCCCGCGTCCGAGCCAATCGGCACCCGGCTCATGGACTCCACGCCGCCCCCGATGACGACGTCGTTCATGCCCGTCATGACCTCCATTGCGGCGAAGTTGACGGCCTGCTGCCCGGACGAGCACATCCGGTTCACGCTCACGCCGGGCACGGTTTCTGGGAAGCCGGCGATGAGGGGAGCAATGCGGGCGATGTTGAGGCCTTGCTCGTCGATCTGCGTCACGCATCCGAGCACGACATCCTCGACGATCTTCGGCTCGACGTTCGCGCGCTCCACGAGCTCGCGGAGGACGAAGGCGGCGAGCTCGTCGGGGCGGATGTCCTTCAGGGACCCCCCGCGCTTGCCGATCGGAGTGCGCACCGCCTCGACGATCACGGCGTCAGGCATCGGCTTCCCTGACCTCATCAAGGGCCGCGTGGGATAAGAAGGTTCGCCGGTGGGTTCCATGCGGCGCGAGCAGACGGAGGTCGGACCCCGAGTTCTCGACCGCTTCCCGGCAAGCCGCGAAGGTTCAAGCACCCTCGCCCACTTGCCCGCGCGATGGCTGCGGCCCTCGAGGGCATCCTCGTCTTGGACTTCACGCGGCTGTTGCCCGGGCCCTTCGCGACCCAACTCCTGTGCGACCTCGGTGCTGACGTGATCAAGGTCGAAGACCCTTCCGTCGGGGACTACATGCGGGCCGTGCCGCCGACGGTCCAGGGCGTCCCCTATCCATTTGCGATGGTGAACCGCGGGAAGCGGTCCATCGCGGTGGACCTGAAAACCCCTGAAGGTCAGGAGATCGTGCACCGGCTCGCGGCCCGTGCGGACATTCTCGTCGAGCAGTTTCGCCCGGCCGTCATGGCGAGGCTTGGAGCGGACTACGCGACCCTCTCGCGAATCAATCCGAGACTCCTCTACTGCGCTTTCTCCGGGTACGGTCAAACCGGCCCCGCAAAGGACCGACCTGGGCACGATCTCAACTTCGAGGCCTTGGCGGGAATCCTCGGCGTCACGGGGGACCGAGACCGACGACCGGTGATTCCTGGCGTGCCGATGGCGGACCTCGCCAGCGGCTTCAATGCAGCCCTGGCCATCCTGGCGGCCCTTCGGGTGCGGGACCGCACGGGACGCGGCGCCTTCGTCGATGTTTCCATCTTTGACACCGCAATCGCCCTCATGGTCCTGAACCTGGCCCATTACCTGGGGACAGGGGAGATGCCCGCCCCCGGAGAGACGATCGTCTCTGGCCAATGGCCCTTCTACAACATCTACGAAACGAAGGACGGCCGCTGGATTTCTGTGGCCGCCGTCGAACCGAAGTTCTGGGAGCGGCTCGTTGAGGTCCTCGGCCTCCCGGAGCTCGCCGCAGAGCAGTTCACCGACGTCCAAGGTCGCCAAAGAGGTATCGCGATGCTTCAACAGAGGTTCCTCACGAAGACGCTCGAGGAGTGGGAGGACCTCGTGGGGAAGGACCTCCCATGCGCTCGGCTTGCGACGCTCGCCGAGGTCGTGGCAGATCCTCAGCTCCGCGCGCGCGACATGCTCGTCGACGTGGACCTCGGCCCCGCGGGCCGCCGGAAGGTCGTCGGCCACCCGGCCCACCACGAGGGCGTTCGGAAGGACCGACCGAGTTCGGTCCCAGCAAAAGGCGAGCACACGGACGAGATCCTGCGAAGCCTCGGCTACTCGGCACGGAAGATCGCGGAACTCCGCGGCCAAGGTATTGTCGGCCCGTGAGGATGCGCACCGACAGGAAGGCTTAACGCATCTCCTTAGCTTCCGGAGTCTGCACATGGCTTCGAGGTTCGCGAAAGTCTGGAAAGGCGGCGAACTGAGGGCGACGAAGGAAACCCTCCCGAACCTGTTCGTCCGCCGATGCCAGGCCACCCCCGAGCGCGTAGCGGTGATCCGGAGGGCGAATCACCGTTGGGAGACACTGACGTTCCGCAAGTACGGAGAAGAAGTCGGAGAACTCGCCCGAGGCCTTTTGTCCCTCGGCTTCGCCCTCGGCGAGAGTCTGCTCCTGATGAGCCAGACCCGGTACGAATGGAACCTCGTGGACTTCGCGGGCCTCTCCTGCGGAGGCATCGTGGTCCCCGCCTTTCCGACGTTGCTCCCCAAGACCGTCCTCCACCAAGCCCTCGATAGCAACGCGACGATGGCCATCGTCGAGGACGACGAGCAACTCGCCAAGCTCCTCGAAGTTCGGGATCGATTGCCGTCGCTTCGGGCGGTCGTCACGATTGATCCGACCGGCCAAGAGGATGGGGAGCGTGTCCTACGCCTCGATGACGTCCGACACGCGGGCCGGGATCGACCGGAGTTGGACGAGGAGCTTCGCAGCCGAATCGGTGCCGTTCGTCCCGATGACTGCGCGAGCATCGTCTATACCTCCGGGACCACGGGACTTCCTCGCGGGGTCGTCCTCACTCACTGGAACCTGATCGCCGCCACCGCGGGCGCGCTCCAAGTCCTGCCAATCCAGGAGGATTCCGTCAGCTTCGCAGTACTGCCCCTCGCCCATGTCTACCAGCGCGTCGTGAACATCGGCACGGTGATGCGAGGCGCGGCGACCGCGTACTCGACCCCCCGTACGATGGCGCAGGATTTCCTCGAAGTGCGACCCACCCTCATGGCTGGCGTGCCGCGGCTATACGAACGGATTTACGACCGCATTTTGGAGGAGGTGAAGGAAAAGGGCCGGACCGCGCAGCGCGCCTTCGACTGGGCTCGAGGCGTTGCTATCGAAGCCGCGCGAGCGAAGTCATCCCGCGGCCAACTTCCGCTGGGACTCCGGCTGAAGTGGGCCCTGGCTGACCGGCTGGTCTACCGCAGAATCCGCGCGGGCCTCGGGGGGCGCATGGAACTCTTCTTCTCCGGCGCGAGCGCGCTGCGCGAGGACCTCGCGTGCTTCTTCAACGGGATCGGGACGACCCTCCTCGAGGGATACGGGCTCACCGAATGCGCCGCTCCGTCGAATGCGAATCCCATGGGCCGAGTGCGTCCCGGGACCGTGGGGCCGCCCATCCCAGGCATCGAGGAGACCCTCGCGGAGGACGGGGAGATCCTCATGCGCGGACCCGGCGTCTTCCCAGGCTACCACAACCTCCCGCAGGCGACCGCGGAAGCTTTCACGGACGACGGCTGGTTCCGGACCGGGGACTTCGGCGCCTTCGACGCGGACGGATATCTCCGCTTCCTCGGCCGGAAGAAGGAACTCCTCAAACTATCCACGGCGAAGTTCGTGCGGCCGATGCCCATCGAGGAGCGACTCAAGGAGAGCCCTCTGATCGAGGACGCGGTCGTCCTCGGGGACGACCGGAGCTACGCGGCCGCCCTCGTGCAGCCTCACTATGAAACGCTGCTCCGCGGCCTCCGCGAGGCCGGCGTTCACATCGCCGACGAGGCCATCAGGTGGGGGACGAACATCCTTGGCGAACGAGTCATCGATGAAATCTCGCCCGACGTGCTCGAGCAGCCGCAGGTGCGAGACCTCATCCAAGGCGAGATCGATCGACTGAACGCGGAACTTGAACCCCACGAGCGAATCCGGCGGTTCTTCCTCGTGCCTCGGCGGTTCACGATCCGAGATGAGGACTTGACGCCCACGCTCAAGGTGAAGCGCGAAACCGTGCTCCGCAAGTACGCCCGGGAAATCGAGGCCCTCTACTCCCCCGTGTCCCGCTGACCATCGATGCTTCGTCACTCGCCCTTGAATTTCGGTTCCCGCTTCTCCATGAAGGCCTGGATGCCTTCGTAGATGTCCTCGGACGAGGTCGTCAGCCCGAAGGCCATGGCCTCGAACTCGAGGGCCGCATCGATAGATGCGTCGCCACCGCGGTTCAGGAGTGCCTTGGCGAGCTGCATCGCGACCGGTGGGCCGCGCGCGAGTCGTTCGGCGAAGCTCCGTACCTCCGAGGCGAAGGCCTCGTTGTCGACGGCCTTCGTCAGGAGGCCCATCGCGACGGCCTCGTCCGCGGTGAGGCGCGTCCCGAGCATGACGAGTTCCTTCGCCTTCGCCTGTCCGACGATGCGGATGAGACGCTGGCTTCCGCCCGCTCCCGGGACGAGCCCGAGAGCGATCTCCGTCTGGCCGAGCTTCGCCCGCTTCGCGGCGATCCGGAAGTCGCACGCGAGGGCGAGTTCGAGGCCGCCGCCGAATGCATATCCGTTCATCGCTGCGACCGTAGGCTTCGGGAAGTTCGCGACGTGGTTCGTCACCTCTTCTGCCCGGCGGGAAAAGCGCCACACTTTGAAGGACTTCGAGATGTCACCGAAGGCGGTGAGGTCCGCCCCCGCGCTGAACGACCGCTCACCCGCACCCGTGAGGACGAGGCACCGTACGGCATCCTGCGCTGCGAGCTCCGTGAGAGCCTGGTCCAGCTCCTCGTACACCTGGGGGCTCAGGGTATTGAGCCGGTCCGGCCGATTCAGGGTCAGCGTAGCCACCCCGGTCGCCGGATCCGTCGCGACGAGGATCGTCTCGTAAGCTTTCTGCGCTGCCGAGGGTCGGTGCTCATAGAAGCCCTTCCCCGTCTTCACCCCGAGTTCGCCGCGCGCGGCCATCTCCTCCAGGATCTTCGCGGGCGCATACCGTTTGTGTCCGCGAAGGGCTTCGAGGATCCGATCCACCCCCAGGTCGTCCGCGAGGGCCAGCGGGCCCTTCGGAAACGCGGTCCCGAGCCGCATGGCCTCGTCGATCTCCGCGGGGCTCGCAACGTCTTGGGCCACGAGATCCGCGGCTTCGTTGATGATCGGTGCGAGGATCCGGATGGGATCGAAGGATTGCCCCATCCCCGGTGTGAGCTTCGGCCGGCCCTCCTTGTAGGAGTAGAAGCCCTCTCCCGATTTTCGGCCGAACTTCTTCTCGTCGAAGCGGGCCTGGAAGGGCGGCGGCGCGGGCCGTCCGTACGTCTTCCCCATCGTGACCAGAAGGTCAATCCCGACCTGGTCTGCAAGCTCGAAAGGGCCCATTGGGAAGCCCGCTTTGAATCGCATCGCGGCGTCGATCGTCTCGATCGGGATGCCTTCCTCATGATGGATCCAAGCCGCCTCGCTCAGGTAAGGCCCGAGGACGCGGGTCGTGATGAAACCCTCGACGTCCTTGCGGACGACGATGGGCGTCTTTCCGAGGGCCTTCGACAGCTCGACGATGGCTTGGACCGCGGCATCGCTCGTCGTCTCCGCCCGGATGACCTCGATCAGGGGCATGAGGATCGGCGGGTTGAAGAAGTGCATCCCAACAACCCTCTCGGGGTGCTTCGTCGCGGAGGCCATGTGCCGGATCGGCAGGGCGCTCGTGTTCGAAGCGAGAATCGCCTTCGGAGGCGCGAGGGCGTCCAGATCGCGAAAGATCCTCTTCTTAAGCTCGAGATCTTCGAAGACCGCTTCGATAACGATGTCGGCATCCCGGACGCACTCGCCCAGGTCCAGGGTGGGTTGGATCCGCGCGAGGGCTGCGTCCGCCTGATCCTTGCGGATCTGGGCCTTCTCGACGAGCTTGTCCAGGGACCAGCGGATCCTCTCCATGCCGCGGTCGAGGAACTCCTTCTTGATATCTCGCATCTTCACATCGTATCCATGCAGGGCCGCCAGCTCCGCGATACCATGACCCATTTCCCCAGCGCCGATGACCGCGACTTTGGACGCCATTTCAACTCCGCCCCGGGACAGAAGGATAGGTCCCGAAGGATTAAGGTTGCGCAAGGAGGATTCGCACGGCAGCGGAGCGGGTAGCCGTCGCGAGCTGGCGCCCTCGGCACGTGGTCGCCGTGCGATAGCACCATCGAAGTCGGAGTCGAAGCTGAGGATCCCGTCGAGTCGGAGGGCGCGGACGAGTTCCGCCGAAGTGCAGTCCGTGAAGCTCAGACCGCGAGGGAACAACCGATGGAACAAAGCCCAAGCACGCAGGAAGATGCGTGGGGACGCGTATACGAGGTCGCGGGCGCGCCCCCCTCCCCCGTCCCGAGAATGAATTCGACACGACGCGCGGTGGGGTCAGGCGACGGGCGAACGCCTCAAATCAAATCCCAATCTCGCAAGACGTCTTCCAAGTTTGGATGGCCAATCTCATCGAGCTCGTACCGCACCTGGACGATCGGCTTCTTGGACTTCACGATTCGACCGAGGTCGATGGGCGTCCCGCTCACGACAACGTCACACGGAACAGCGTCAATCGTCGCCTCGAGCTCCTTGATCTGCTTCGGCCCGTAGCCCATCGCAGGTAGTACGGCCGAGGCGTTGGGGTATTTCCGGAGGGTCTCCTTGATGGAACCGAAGGCGTAGGGCTTGGGGTCGATGATCTCCGCGGCTCCGAAACGCTGGGCGGCGATGTAGGCCGCGCCATAGGACATGCCCCCATGGGTGAGGGTGGGCCCATCTTCAATGACCAGGGCCCGTTTGCCCCGGATCGGCGCATCGTCGACTGCCGTGATAGGAGACGCGGCCTCCACGATGACAGCATCCGGGTTCACATCCCGGACATTCCGCCGGACCTGGTCCACGTTCTCGGGCTTCGCGGTATCGACCTTGTTGATGATGACGACGTCCGCCATCCGGAGGTTCGTCTCCCCGGGGTAGTACGTGAGTTCGTGGCCGGGCCGGTGGGGGTCCGCGATGACGATGTGCAAGTCTGGCTTGAAGAATGGCGTGTCGTTGTTGCCCCCATCCCAGAGGATGATGTCCGCCTCCTTCTCGGCCTGCCGTAGGATCAACTCGTAGTCAACGCCCGCGAAGACGACGGTGCCCTTGTCGAGATGGGGTTCGTATTCCTCTCGCTCCTCGATCGTGCACTTGTACCGGTCCAAGTCCGCGTACGTCGCGAAGCGCTCCACGGCCTGCTCCGCAAGATTACCGTAAGGCATCGGGTGGCGCACGACGACCACCCTCTTGCCGTGTGCCCGCAAGATGCCCGCGACGCGCCGCGTCGTCTGGCTCTTTCCGCTCCCCGTGCGCACGGCGCAGACGGCGACGACGGGGACCTGGGCCTGGAGCATCGTGCGCCTCGCTCCCAAGAGCATGAAATCCGCGCCGTTCGCCGTCGCGACGGCGGCCAAGTGGCCAACGTGGGTGTAGTCCACGTCGCTGTAGGAGAACACGACGAGATCGGCCTGGAGCCTGTGCAGGAGCCCAGGCAAGTCCTCCTCGGCGAAGATCGGGATACCGTCGGGGTAGAGTCGACCCGCCAATGAGGCTGGATAGCGACGGGACTCGATCCCGGGGATCTGGGTGGCTGTGAACCCGACGACCTGGAAGTCGGGCCGGTCGCGAAAGTACACGTTGAAGTTGTGGAAGTCCCGGCCCGCAGCCCCGAGGATGATGACCCGTCTTGGCTCCGCCATCCAGCCCCGCAGAGCCGGGCGCGTAATATCCTTTTTGCGCCTAGAATCTACCCTGAGGACTCCCTACGGAAGGAGCCCCCGCTGCCTGCCTCCCGAGGCGATGGCTCCTCGAGCCAGGACCGCGCCTGTTGGAAGATCGCGTCGAACATCGCTTCCGTCAGCAGCCCCGTGGAGGTATTGCGCTGACTCGGGTGGTATGACCCGAGGAGGATGGTTGGCGCGAGTTCGACAAAGGCGCCATGGCGAAACCTCGGACGACGCGCCGGCACTTCGTGGTCCGTCGCGCTCCACGCACGCAAGAAGGCCTCCCAGGCGAGAGCCCCGAGAGCGACGACGACCGTCGCGTTCCGCAGGATGCGCACCTCCTGTTCCAAGTACGGCTGGCAACGGGCGAACTCGGACCGCGTCGGACGGTTCTCGGGTGGAGCGCAACGCACGGCCGCGGTCACGTAGCAATCGTGGAGCTTGAGCCCATCGAAACGGGACATGGAGGACCCCTGGTTCGCGAAGCCGGCACGGTGAAGGGCCCGATAGAGCCAGTCCCCGCTTCGGTCGCCCGTGAAGATCCTCCCGGTCCGGTTGCCACCGTGGGCGGCGGGGGCGAGGCCAACGACCAGAAGGCGGGCTGCGGGATCCCCGAACCCCGGGACGGGCCTCCCCCAGTACTCCCAATCTCGGAAGGACGCTCGCTTCGTGCGGGCGACGGCCTCGCGGTATCGCACGAGGCGGGGGCACCGTCGACACGCGACGACGGCCTCCTCAAGGACGCGAAGCCGGTCCGAGGCCACGAATAGGGCGGACTCGCCGCGGGCGGATAAGACTTCTCGGCGCACCCCGGAAACCTTAGGAGCCTGCCCGGATTTCCCGCACGCGATGGTCCGGTACCGAATCCCGGACGAAGAGCGAGTGAAGGCGTCCTTGAGGCGGGTCTTCAGCACGCGCCATGAAGTGACCTCCCAGCGGGCCCTCAAACGGTTGGTCGAGAAGGACCTTCGGGGGGAGGAGGTGTACCGCGTCGGCGGCCCGCGGCTGCGGCAGATCGCGATCGATTCGGGTCGGTTAGGCCTTGAAATCCACTGCCGCGAGACGGACGAGAAGAAGAGCATGGTGAAGTGCCCGGTCTGCGGGCAGCGCCTCACGAGGGTCCGGAACATGACCGTCTTCGGAGGCACGGTCACCTTGGGGTACCGCTGCAGCCGCTGCGGCTACTGGACCGGGCTCAAGAAGCGCGTGCCCACGCGGTACATCTTCACGAGGCGGGGCTGATGCGGGTCTTCTATGAAGGCGGCATCCGCCTGATGGACGGATTGCGGACCGTCATCCTCGACCCCGAGCGAAAGACGCCCGACTCCGTCGTGAGTCACGGCCATCTGGATCACCTGACCTCGGGCGGAATCATGACCCCCGAGACCCTCGACATCCTCCGAACCCGGAGGGGGTCCGGGGACGGCGTCGCGCTCTCCTACGGTCAGGAGAGGGCTGTCAACGGTTTGCCGGTGTCCCTACGAGATGCAGGCCACGTGTTCGGCTCGGCGATGGTGCGCGTTGACGATGTCTTGTACACGGGGGATTTCAATCCCGAGGGCGGCGCGACCTGTGGCCGGGCGGTCCCCGAGGAAGCTCGCACCCTCATCATCGACGCGACGTATGGCAAGCCGAACCTCAAGTTCGCGCCGAAGCGAGAAATCGAGGCGGACCTGCTCACGTGGCTCGAGATGGAGCTCGCGAGAGGTCCCGTGGCCCTCGGAGGATACGAGTTCGGCAAGTCCCAGGAGCTGATCGCCCTCGTGAACCGGCTTGGGGTCGAGGTCGCCGTGACCGACCGCATCGCGGACCTCGCGGACGTGTGCGTGCGGCACGGCGTCCGCCTCCACTACCGCCGCATCTCCGAACTCGCGGAGTCGGAACGGCGGGACCCTCGAGTGTACGTCCTCCCCTCGGGATGGATGCGGCCTCCCCTCGAGGAGAGCGTCTCCTGGCTCGGGACCGTCGGCCTGCGGACCGCCTACGTGTCCGGATGGGCGGCCTTCTTCGATTTCACCCGCCGCCATGGCCTCGATGCCCAGTTTCCCCTGAGCGACCACGCGGATTTCGACGACCTCATGGAGTTCATCCAGGCATGCCGTCCGAGGCGTGTGTACCCTGTCTTCACGTATGCGCCGGACCTCGCGAAGGCGGTCGAGCGCACGCTGCGCATCCCGGCGGAGCCCCTCCACAGGCGGTGAGCCCATGGAGAGTTCCCAGGAAGGCTCCCTCGTGATGGTCAAGCTCGCGGACGGAGACGACCTGTTCGCAAACCTCGAGGGCGCGGCCCGGCGGCATGGGATCGAGAGCGGCGCGGTCCTCTGGGGCATCGGCATGATCCGGGACTTCGAGCTCGGGTTCTTCGTCGGCCCGCAGTACGAGCGGCGCACCTTCCGCGACCGGCACGAGCTGCTCGCACTCCATGGGAGCATCTCCCTGCAGGCGGAGCCGAGGCTGCATCTCCACGTCGCGGCCGGAGGTCCCGACTACGCGGTCGTGGGCGGCCATCTCTTCCGGGCAAAGGCATGCGTCGTGAACGAAATCTGCCTCGCGAAGTTCGAGGCCATCCGGTTGACGCGCGTCCTCAACCCGACGACGGGCCTGAGGGAACTCGTCCTGCCGCCCTGAGCCTCGAGAGGGACAGCAGATAGACGCCGAGGGCAATCGCCGAGGCGGCCGCGGCACCGTACATCGGGGTCGTGTAGCTCGAGATCGCGAGGAACCCCCCGAGGACGGGGCCCAGGATCGAGGAGAAGCTCATCACACTGTTGAAGATGCCCCCCGCCGTGGCCGTCTCCGGGTTCGTCTCCGTCAAGAATTTCAGGCATCCGACGTACAGGGTCGCAAAGCTGAACCCGAGGACGATCTGGGTCGCCATCATCGCAGCGAAGTCCCGCACGACCGCGATCAGGAGGAACGTCGCGGCGGACCCGGCGAGCCCGGCGACGATGAGTCGGACGCTACCGACGCGGTCGATGCCCTGCATCACCGCGAACTGGACGACGGGGTTGAACGCGTAGATCGCGCCGATCTGGAGATCGCTGAAACCCAAGGCTTCCTTCAGGTACAGAGGGAACACAACCCAGACCATGTTCGCCCCGCTGTGGCGGATGAACATTGTCGTGTAGACGGACAGGTTCCGGCGGATGATCGCGACGGGGAAGAAGGGGACCCGCATGCCGCCTTCTTCCTCCGGCAGCCGCGCGGCGGCCCCGAGGAATGCGACGAACCAGAGGCCCGAGGAAATCGCGAAGACCTGCCAGAAGGTCCCGGGGAGGACCTGGGCGACGGCCCCCGCCACAACGCTCCCGAGGGCCCAGCCGAGGGCACCGAACGAGGCGAACTTGCCCATGAGCCGGTCCGCCGTCTTGGCGTAGGCGAGGAGGGCCGCGGGGTACATCCCGACCGCGAAGCCCAGGAAGGCGCGGCTCGCGAGGAGGCTCCAGGGATCGAAGGCGAGGGGCTGGGTCAGGGCGGCCGCGGCGGACAGCCCCAGGCCCGCTCGAAGGATCTTTCGCGCGCCTCGGACGTCGGCGGCCCGACCGAAGAGGAAGGACGAGAAGAGGGCGAAGGCGTTGAAACCCGCGACGATCAGGCCGATCTGCTCCGGAGCCGCCTGGAGCTGCTTCGCCAGAACAGGGATGAAAAGGGCCGAGGCCGAGGAGGCTGCGTTCGTCAGGAACCCGATCGTCCGCGGCCGCACGGCCGCGCAACCTGCGAGCGAGCCATAAAGGTGAGGCTCACCAGCCGAGGCGCTCGAGTTCCCGCTCCTGCTTCGTCTTCTTCCGGAACTGCCGGTAGTGGTTCCGGCAGAGGTGGGTCCTTCGGCCCTCCGAGGTGAGCTGGTGCTCGGGCAGGGCGGCCTTGACCTTGACCGTTGGAAGGGAGCGCGCGGCCTCGAGGCCGCATCCCACCACCGCGCAGATCTCCTTGGCCGCCATCGGCCTCGGCGAAACCGAGGCGGCTATAAGTAGATGCGCCGCAGCCCGGATCGAGTTCACCGGAGTTCCGGACGCCGGCCCAGGTCGAAAGCCGTCCAAGAAGGCTTTTTAGTCTGAAGCTCGGTATGCGCCGCGGCGGGTGTGGGCGGTCCCCGCAGGGACGGAGCGAAGGGACGGCCGGTCACGGCGGGAAGGGTGAACGCGTTTGGATGAACTCGAGCTTGCGAGTCGGCGCCGCATCTACGAGTTCCTCTATGCAAACCCCGGCATCCATCTGAGGGGCATCGGACAGGAACTCGGCATGTCGACAGGGATGCTGTCCTACCACCTCGATGTCCTCGAGAGGCGCGGCCTCCTGAAGGTCGAGCAGCAGAGCCACCGGAAGCGGTATTTCATCGCGCGGGCGTTCGCGGACGCCCAGCGGCATATCCTCGCGGTGCTCCGGGAGCGCGTGCCTCGCCGAATCGTCCTGGACATTCTCCTCCATGGACAACGGAGCTTCGCGGAGCTCCATGCGGCGATGGGCGTCTCGAAGTCCACGCTTTCCTATCATCTCAAGAAACTGCTCCAGCGGGGAATCCTCGTCCGATCCCGGCGGGGACGCGAGAGCGTCTTCGTCATCCGTGACTTGGACGAGGTCTCGAAGCTCCTCGTCGAGAACCGACGTAGTTTTCAGGACGAGGTCGTGGACCGTTTCGTGGAGAACCGGATGCGGGTCCAGGCCTGAATGCGTGGACCG
>Ga0209172_10004872_pt1 | contig 17161 bp, 13 predicted proteins | sample LarsenN4metaG_FD_184113 | JGI IMG/M metagenome (GOLD analysis project Ga0209172, IMG submission 184113) | Hot spring sediment bacterial and archeal communities from British Columbia, Canada, to study Microbial Dark Matter (Phase II) - Larsen... ... | reverse complement strand
GACGTCCGCCCTGACGGTCATCCGCGACGCGGACTACGCGACCGAGACGGCCAACCTGAACCGGCAGAACGTTCTGCTCCAGTCGGCCATCTCGCTGCTGGGGCTGGCCAACCAGCAGAGCGGCTTCATCCTGTCGCTGCTGCGGTAAGCGCTCGATCGTGGGGTGCTGCTTCCGAAGGCGGGACCGGGCGGCCAGCCGCCGCCCGGTCCTTGTGTTGCGCCATCGAGCGTACCAGGTGTGGCGGACATTCCGTTTGCCGCCCGCCGCCGTCCCTGGAGACTTACCACCGGCGGGCAAAGAGCGGACCCCATCCTCACGCCTGGTCAGGCGAACCGCCCGATGCGATGCGCCATGCCTCAGCCGCCTGGAGCTCCTCCAGCGCCAGGCGTCGCTGCGACTCAATGATCAGACCTTCCAGCGCGGCCCGCAGATGCACCGCCGCACGACCCGGCTCGTTCAGATACCGCCGGTACAGCATCCCGGCCCACAGCCGCACCTCGGCTGCGTCCCGCGCCAACGGATACGCGGCCAGGTAGCGCTCGTACGCCTGTGCGGCGGCGGCGTAGTGCTGCGTGCGGGCCAGGTGGTTGGCGACTGACACCTGCGGGTCGCGTGGCAGCACGGCCTGCGGGTCAAGCTCGGCCAGCCGCAGGTAGAGGCGGGCGGCCTCGGTCAGATCGTGCTCGGTCAGCCGGTCCAGAATGTGCGCAAGCAGCTCCGCTGCCGGGCCGCGCGGCGGCGGCTCGACCGGCTGCACCACGATCGGCTCCGGCCCCATCGGCCGGGCACGCGCCGGCCCCAGCGTCGGCAGCTCTTCCAGCGCCGCCCGCTGGCGGCCCCACCGCTGCCACAGCGCCAGCAGGTCGAACGGCTGCCGCGGCAGCGCGCGCAGCGCCAGCAGCAACATGCCGATTGCGAACCCGAACGCATAGCCGCCCAGGTGCGCCGAGTAGGCGACATTGGAGAACGCACCGCGGTCCAGCAGCGGGGCGGCGATGTTGTCCCACAGGATGATCTTGCCCACGATCACCAGCATCGCCGGCAGCTCGAGCGTCGTCACCACAAAAAACCACAGGATCAGCGTGATGTGCACGCGCGGGAACAGCACCAGGAACGCGGTCGTCACCGCCGCGATCGACCCCGACGCCCCGACCAGCAGCGTGTCGTTGAAGGCGGCGTAGACCACGCCCGCGGCGCAGCCGCCGGCCAGATAGAACAGCACGTAGTTCACCGAGCCCAGGCGGTCGCACACGGCGTTGCCGAAGATCCACAGGAAGATCATGTTGCCCAGCAGGTGGGCCACGTCCCCGTGCCGGAACTGGTAGGTCAGGTACTGGTGCAGGGCGGGGACGGCGGCGTGCAGCGGCTCCAGGGCCCGCGCCAGAAGGCCGTCGCGCATCATCTGCGTCGCGACGAAGACCGCCACGTTGACCCCGATCAGCAGCCAGTTCCCCACGGGCCGCCGTCGCAGGCGGATGTCCACGCCGATCGGGATCAGCGGCATGCCGGCCCCCGCAGCAGAGAATCCGCAGATGACGCAGATGCTCGCAGATGTTCAGTAAGAGGGCTCGCAGTCTGCTCCCGGCTGGACCGCTGCCCATCCGAGCCGCAGGCGCAAACCCCGGACGTGGCACGGACCAGCGCTGGACGCGCAAGGCGATTCGGGCCGTCAGCCGGCTTGTAACGAGCACACAAGCGCATATCTGCGACCAATCTCTGTTCTCTGCGTGCTCCGCGCTCCTCTGCGCCTTTGCGGTTGCCTTGGCCGTCGGCCGCGGACCTCACTATCATAGCCGCGCAGCGAACCGCTTCGGAGACGCACCGTGCAGCGTGCCGCGCAGACCGCGCTCAACGTCGAGACGCCCGACCTCTACGACGTCGGCAGCCTGCTCACCGACGACGAGCGCGACGTGCGCGACACCGTCGCCCGCTTCGTCGACGAGCGCGTCCTGCCCATCATCGCCGACTGCTTCGAGCACGAGCGCTTCCCGCGCGAGCTGGTGCCGGAGATGGCCGCCCTGGGCCTGTTCGGCCCGACGCTGCACGACTACGGCTGCGCCGGCCTCTCCAACGTCGCCTACGGGCTGATCATGCAGGAGCTGGAGCGCGGCGACAGCGGCATGCGCAGCTTCGCCAGCGTGCAGAGCGGCCTGTGCATGTACCCGATCCACCGCTACGGCTCCGACGAGCAGAAGCAGCACTGGCTGCCCGCCATGGCCAAGGCCGAGAAGATCGGCTGCTTCGGCCTGACCGAGCCGGATGGCGGCTCCGACCCCGGCGCCATGAAGACGCGCGCCAAGAAGACCGGCGGCGACTGGGTCCTCAACGGCGCCAAGATGTGGATCACCAGCGGCAGCATCGCCGATGTGGCGGTCGTGTGGGCCGTAACCGACGACGGCGTGCGCGGCTTCCTGGTCGAGAAGGGCACGCCGGGCTACACCGCCCGCGACATCCCGCACAAGTTCAGCCTGCGGGCCTCCATCACCAGCGAGCTGTTCTTCGACAACGTTCGCGTGCCGGAGCGCAGCCGCTTGCCGCTGGCCGAGGGCCTGGCCGCGCCGCTGAGCTGCCTGACGCAAGCCCGCTACGGCATCGCCTGGGGCGCGATCGGCGCCGCCCAGGCCTGCTACCAGGAGGCGCTCCAGTTCTGCCGGCAGCGCGTGCTCTTCGGCTCGCCGCTGATCCACAAGCAGATCATCCAGCAGCGGCTGGCGGACATGCTGCGGCGGATCACGACCGGGCAGCTCCTGGCGCTTCAGCTCGGCCGCATGAAGGACGCCGACACGCTGCACCACGCGCACGTCTCGCTGGCCAAGTGGAACAACGTGCGCATGGGCCTGGACGTGGCCCGCGAGGCCCGCGACCTGCTGGGCGCCGGCGGCATCAGCGTCGAGTGCTGCCCGGTGCGGCACATGCTGAACCTCGAGAGCGTCATCACGTACGAGGGCACCGAGACGATCCACCAGCTCATCGTCGGCCGCGAGATCGCCGGGGGTCAATCCGCGTTCTGACCGCGTATAATGCCGGTAAGGTGCCGCTATGCCTCGCGCGCTGATTCCGACGGAAATGCTGGCCGGCGAATACCTCCTGAAACGATACGGCGCAACGACTGCCGACTATGAGCGCGTCGCGGATGAGGACACGCGCATTGAGCTGCTCGACGGAGTCCTGATCATGCACTCGCCTGCCAGCATCGCACACGAGGACGTCTTCGCGTGGCTGTTGATCCTGCTGCGCGGGTATGTGGGGGCCAGGAGATTGGGACGCGTGTTCGGGTCGCGCACGCCGATGTTTCTCGACGAGGACCGGCGCTTCGAGCCCGACCTGCTCTTCGTTTCCAGTCAGAACCTCGGGCGCCTCGGAGAGGTGGAGTTGGCCGGCCCAGCCGACCTGGTCGTCGAAATCCTCTCGCCCGCCACGCGCGACTACGACCTGGGCGAGAAACGTCAGGCCTACGCCGCGGGCGGCGTGCCGGAGTATTGGATCGTGGACCCGCTCAACCGGCAGGTGCTCGTCGATCGCCCGGCGGGGACGCGCGCGGTGGAGCTTTCGGCGGGGCGATTGGAGACGCCGGCGTTGCCGGGCTTCTGGCTGGAGGCAGGCTGGCTGTGGCACGACCCGCTGCCGGACGCCAACCAGTGCCTGCATCAGATTCTGGGGCAATAGCCCGCGTACCGGCGCGGGCGGTGCTCTATGAGGTCTCGAAGCATGACCGGTCGCTCCCGCTCCCGGTTCTGCACAGGATCGCGGGCACCGAATCTGGTCTCGCTGCACTAGGGGTGGCGGAAAACGCCTGGTTTTCAGAGTCTCTGCCCAGGTGCTCCCGTCTGCGACAAAGGCTGGTGCTGTTCGGCCTTCTAAAGCGTACTGGCCGCCAGCGCTCGAAGAGTACGCCTGGTGCAAGAAACCATATTCCCCGGCTGCGGCCGTCGCCTCGTTCAAGCCGAACGCCTGGGGCATCTACCGCCGCCGTCCAGGAGGTACGCGTTGGAGATGCAGCCGTCGCCCTGCTGGCAGGCGCTGACGCAGTCGCTGGACAGGTCGCCGGTGACGCGCACGCGGTCGCCGACGTTGAACCCCGTCGTGTTGTCGAGCACGTAGAGGCCGCCGCTGTCGGCCTGAAACAGCGTGCACTCGACGCCCGCGACCAGCGTACCCAGATCATCGAAGGGATCGGCGGACGCGGCGGCGCCGGACAGAAAGACGGCCAGCGCACAAACGGCGCGTAAGGTGACTCGCATGAGCATCGTGGCTCTCCTGCTTTGTACCGGGCGGATAAGCGTGCCCCGCATGTGCATCGGTCGGACGCACGCCCTGCTTGAAGCGAGTCTGCGTGCGATCTGTCTGCGCGTGATAAAACCAGTCCGCGGCTTCGCTAGCGCGACGTGAGCGACGCCGCCGGGAGGATCCAACCCCTCCGAACCTCGCCCGCGCGCGAACCAAGTGGGAAGAAACGGTCTGCGGCACACATCCAACCAACCGGCAGCCGGTGGAAGGGGCAGCGGCCGCTCCGCGCGGCGGCGGGGTCAGCGGCACGTGACCTGATGTAGTGTCTGATTGGAAAACGCAACTTATGAAGGGTGGTACGGGCGTCCCGCCCGTCAGGGAACGCGCAAGATGCCCGTACTCCCCATGTTGCAGTAATTGCGAAGCGCTACACTGTACTCGTGCAGCCCGCAGGCCAAGGCCTTGGAACGACGTCTCATGCAGAACGAAGCCGCTCTAGCCGGAAGCTCGAAGAGAAGCCGGCTCGCCGCCACGGTCGTTGTGCCCGTGTCGATGGCGCTGGTCGGCTGTGCCCTGAACCAAACGGCAGAGCGCGACGTGGCCAGCGCGCTCGCCCGCTACGAGCGCGATCGCCCTCCGGCTGCGGAAAACTACGCGCGCGGTGCGCGGCCGGTCGTGCGATCCGGCGCGACGCGGCCGGGGCCGCCCTCCTCGGCAGCCACGCCGGCTTCGGAGCCGGTCGAACCGCGGACGCTTCGCGAGTACATCCTTTTGGCTCTGGAACAAAATCCCGACATCCGGGCGGCGGAAGAGATGGCACGGATGCGCGCCGCACGCGTGCCGCAGGTGACCGCCCCGCCCGACCCGAAGCTGGTGACGCGGACGCTGCCGCGGCCGACGCAACTGGCGGACGGCGGCAACCCGTTCATTCTGGGGGTGAGTTTCGATCTGCCGTGGCCGGGGAAGCTGGACCGTGCCGGGCGCGTGGCGCTACAGGAAGCCCGCATGGCGCTGCAGGAGCTGCAGCGCACACGGCTCAACGTGATCGCGGACGTGAAACGCGCGTACTTTCGCATCTACATCCTTGACCGGACGATCCAAGTCGACCTGACCAACCAGGACCTGTTGCGCGGCTTGATCGACGCCGCCCGGGCCCAGGTCGCCTCGGGCCGACGGCGTCAGGATGATGTGCTCCGCGCGCAGGTTGAGCTGTCGAACCTAGAGAGTCAGCTCGTCGAGCTGCGGCAGGAGCGCATCAGCGTGGCGGCGCTGTTGAACGGCGTGCTGAACCGTCCGCCGGCGACGCCCATCCCCACGCTCGACGAGTTCGACGTGCGCAGCGTGGACGTGACGATCGAGGCTCTGCTCGCCGCCGCCGCTGAGCGCAACCCCGACCTGCGGCGTTTCCAGGAGCAGATCGAGCGCGACCGGCAGGGCGTCGAGTTGGCCCGGCTCGGATACTGGCCGGACGTGATGCTCGGCTTCGAATGGATGTACATGCGGCCGCGGGCGGCGTTCGAGCCGCTGCCCGACCCGGCGACCGGCCTGCGGCCGGACGTGGACCGGCTGAGCGAGGAGGGCGGCGACACGTACGCGCTCGTGGCGGGCGTGAGTTTGCCGATCTGGGTCGCCAAGATCGAGGGCGGCATCCGCGAGGCGCGCCGCCGGCTGCTGGCTTCGCAGCACGAGTACGCGGCGGCGAAGAATCGCGTGAACGCGGAGATCGCGGACGCCTTGGCCCGCGTGGGCGCGCAGCGGGAGCTGGCCGGCCTTTTCAAGAACACGATTATCCCGCAGGCACAGCAGGCGTACGAAGTGTCACGGGCTGCGTATGCGGCGGGCGCCAGCGACTTCCTGTTCGTCATCGACAACTGGCAGAAGTGGCTGGCGTTCAGCATCCAGTACCACCGGGCGCTGGGCGAGCTGGAGCGCAGCGTGGCGGACCTGGAAGCGGCGATCGGCCTGAGCCTGGCCGAGGCGGGCGGCGGATCATGAGCAGGCACGAAGGCATGGAGGCACGAAGGCACGCAGGCGATCGCGCGGGACGCGTTCTCCTCTGGGTAATCGTCAGCGCGGTCATGCTCGGGCTGGGCGCCGCGGGCGGGTTCTGGGCGGCCAGTCTGGCGGGGCCGGTGAGCGCGGCGGCCGCCTCTGGCGCGGATTCCGAGCAGCTCTACACCTGCGGCATGCATCCGAACGTGATCCAGAAGGGTCCCGGCGAGTGCCCGATCTGCCACATGAAGCTGACGCCGCTGCGCGCAGCCGACGACGCCGGTGCGGAGGCTGGAGGGCCGCAGGAGCGCAAGGTCCTGTACTGGCGCAGCTCGATGCAGCCCGATTTGGTCTCCGATCGGCCGGGCCAGGATGCGATGGGCATGGACCTCGTGCCGGTCTACGCCGAGGAGGCCGAATCGGCGGCCGGGAAGACGATCACGATCGACCCGGTCACGATCCAGAACATGGGCATCCGCACGGCGACGGTGCAGCGCGGGCCGCTGGCCCGGACCATTCGCACGGTGGGCCGCGTCGATTACGACGAACAGACGCTCTACTTCATCAACACGAAGTTCGAAGGCTGGATCGAGAAGCTGCACGTCGACCAGACCGGCGTGCAGGTCGAGAAGGGCGATCCGCTCTTCGAGGTCTATTCTCCGGCGCTCTATTCGGCCCAGGAGGAGTTCCTGGCGGCGCTGCGCGGCGTCGAGCGCCTCTCCGAGAGCACGATTCCAGAAGCGCTGGAGCAGTCCCGGCGGCTGGTCGACGCGGCCCGTATTCGGCTGAGGTACTACGATGTCTCGGACGACCAGGTCGAACAGCTCGCGCGGACGCGCGAGATCCAGAAGACGCTGACGATCCACTCGCCGGCCCGCGGCATCGTGACCGAGAAGATGGCGCTGGAGGGTATGTACCTGATGCCCGGGATGCGCCTGTATGCCATCGCCGACCTGGCGAAGGTCTGGGTGTACGTAGATATCTACGAATACCAGTTGCCCTGGGTGCGCATCGGGCAGGAAGCGCGCATGTCGCTGCCCTACGTCCCGAACCGCGAGTTCGTCGGGCACGTGGCCTACATCTATCCCTACCTGGATAAGCAGACGCGCGTCATCAAGGTACGGCTGGAGTTCCAGAACCCGGCGCTCGAGCTGAAGCCCGCGATGTACGCCAATGTCACGCTGCGGGCCGACCTGGATCGCAACGCGCTGCTCATCCCGCGCGAAGCCTTCATCGACTCCGGCACGCGCAAGGTGGCCTTCGCCGATCTGGGCAACGGCAAGTTCCAGCCGCGCGACATTCAGACCGGCGTCGAAGCCGAGGACGGCATGGTGGAGGTGCAGTACGGATTGGATGAGGGCGAGCGCATCGTCACGAGCGGCCAGTTCCTGCTCGACGCCGAGAGTAAGCTCAAGGAAGCCATCGCCAAGATGCGCGCGTCGCAGAAGGCACCGGCGCCGGGCGCAGAACCCCCTGGCCAGATGCCGGAGAGGCCGACGGAGCCGATGCCGCCCGGCCACGTGCACTGAGTTCAAGCGAGGTGAAGATCATGCGCTGCGTCTGCGCGATTCTCTCGGCCGCCGTTGCGATCGCATTCGGGCCCGCCCTTGCGAGCACAGCCAGGGCACAGCCGGCGACGGCCTCGCAGCCGCAACGTCCCGCAACCGGAATCCCGGACGACGCCCGCTATGCCTGTCCGATGGAAACGCATCCGGGCGAGAGCGACCCCGCGCGCCAGGGAGCGTATTTCTCCACCGACGAGGGCAAGTGCCCCTGGTGCGGAATGGCACTCAAGCCCATCGATGAACTGGCGTGGGCGAAGGCGCGCCGCGCGGCGGGCGGCGCCGACGTCGCGTACACCTGCCCGGACCACCAGCACGTGTTCTCGAAGACGCCGGCCGACTGCCCCAGGTGCGGCCGGCGGCTCGAACCGTTCAAGGTGATGTACACCTGCCCGGACCCGCAGCACGCGGGGGTCGCGGCCACGCAGCCCGGCAAGTGTCCGCGCTGTCGCTGGACGCTGGCGGCGTACCGCGGCATCTGGCTGTCGTCGCAGATGGCGGAACGCAACGTGCCGCCGAACCCGTCTCCGGCGGAGGGGGCCGCGTACCGCTGCCGGGTGCATCCGCTGGCGCATAGCAACCGGCCGGGGAACTGTCCCATCTGCGCCGCCGATCTCGCGCGGACGCAGCAGCATGCCGCAGGCCGTCCGGCCGAGCCGGGAATTCCGGCCGGGTCGGGGTTCGTCTGCCCGATGCATCCCGATCAGAGTTCCGCGACGCGCGGGAGCTGTCCGACCTGCGGCATGCAGCTCGTACCCACGGAAGCCGTTCCCAAGCCGGCGGGCGCACCGGCCGTGATCGGCGCGCAGGTGAACTACCTGACCGAGCACTACCTGGAGCTCCAGCGGCGCTTCGCGTCCGACAGCACGAAGGAGGTGGCGCTGCACGCGCTCGGGCTGGTGGGCGCGGCGGACGAAATCCTCAGACACGCGGACGACCCGGACGCCAGGCTGCCGCCCGAATTCGGCGAAGCCGTGCGCACGCTGCGCGCCGCGGCGCTCAAGACGACCGGGAAGGACCTGGATGCGGACCGCGTCACGTTCGTGGAGCTCAGCCGCGCGATGCGGCGTGTGATCGAGCACGTGCGTCCGAGCCGGGACCGGTATCCGACGCTCTACCTGTTCCACTGCCCGATGACCAAGGGTGACTGGATTCAGGCCACGGGGGACCTGGCGAACCCGTTCTACGGCTTCGCGATGCTCAAGTGCGGCGAGCAGACCGGCACAAGGTGAGCGAGGGCCGCCAGAATGATCGCGCGAATCATCGAGTTCTGCGCCCGCAACCGGCTGCTGGTCCTGATGCTGACCGGGTTCCTCGTCGCGGGCGGCATCTGGGCCATCTACAACATTCGCCTGGACGCGATCCCGGATCTCTCGGACGTGCAGGTCATCGTTTTCGCCGAGTACGCGGGGCAGGCCCCGCAGGTCGTCGAAGATCAGGTCACGTACCCGCTGGCCACAGCCATGCTGCGCGTGCCCTACGCCAAGGTGGTGCGCGGCTATTCGATGTTCGGCTACTCATTTGTCTACATCATCTTCGAGGACGGAACCGACATCTACTGGGCACGCTCGCGCGTGCTGGAATACCTGAACTACATGGCGGGCCGACTGCCGGCCGGCGTTACGCCGCAGCTCGGACCCGACGCAACGGGTGTTGGCTGGGTCTATGAGTACTCCGTTCGAAACGGGTACTACTGCCCCGAACACCCGGCGGGCAGGTACCGCGATCCGGCGGCGCCGGACGTATGGTACGCGCGGCCTGAGGAGGCGCCCGAGCCGGTGCGCGACCGGCTGGAACGCGTGCGCATCTTCGAGGACGGCGGGATTTGCCCCTGGGACGGGAAGACCGAGCTGGAGCTGGCGGAGTTCGACCTGTCGGAGCTGCGCAGCATTCAGGACTGGTATCTGCGCTACGAGCTGACGGCGCTGGAGGGGGTGGCGGAGATCGCCCCGATCGGCGGGTTCGTCCGGCAGTACCAGGTCGTGGTCGACCCCGACCGTCTGCTGGCGTACAGCATCCCGCTGGGCGCGGTCAAGGAGGCGATTCAGCAATCCAACCAGGACGTGGGCGGCAGCGTGCTGGAGATGTCCGAAAGCGAGTACATGGTGCGCGGGCGGGGGTACCTGGCGCAGCCGGCGGCGGCCGAAATCCGCGCGGCGGAGCAGGAGGGCATCCTGCTCGGGCGCGTGCGCGCGCGGAAGGGCGTCGAGGACCTGAAGAAGGTCGTCATCCGCGCCGATCCCGACGGCACGCCGGTCTACCTCCAGGACATCGCCCGCGTACAGCTTGGACCGGAGCTGCGGCGCGGAATCGCGGAAGCCGACGGCGAGGGCGAGGTCGTGGGCGGCATCGTGGTGATGCGCTTCGGCGAGAACGCGTTCAAGGTCATTCGCGATGTCAAGCGCAAGATCGACGAGCTGCGCGCAGGCCTCCCGGCCGGCGTGGACGTCTTCACCGAGTATGACCGCTCGGGCCTGATCGAACGCGCCGTGGCGACGCTCACAGACACGCTGATCGAGGAGATGCTCGTCGTCGGGATCGTGTGCATCCTCTTCCTGTTGCACGCCCGCAGTGAGCTGGTGGCGATCTTCGTGCTGCCGACCGGCGTACTGTGCGCCCTGCTGATCATGCATTTCCTGGGCATCAACGCCAACATCATGAGCCTGGGCGGGATCGCGATCTCGATCGGCGTGATGGTCGACAGCTCGATCGTCATGGTCGAGAACTCGCACAAGCACCTGGACCGCGAGGAAGACCGCATCAAGGCCGAAACGGCGGCGTACCTGGCGGGCCAGAGGCCGGCGCCGCCCACGCATCGGCCGCGGGCCGAGATCATCATCGCCGCCGCCAAAGAGGTCGGCCCGACGTTGTTCTTCTCGCTGCTCATCATCACCGTCAGCTTCCTGCCTGTGTTCGTGCTGGGCGAGGAGAGCGGACGACTGTTCAAGCCGCTGGCGTACACCAAGACGTTTTCGATGGCGGCCGCCTCGTTCCTGGCGATCACGATCATCCCGGTGCTCATGATCTCTTTCATCACCGCGCGCGTGCTTCCCAAGATGTGGGGCTGGTGGCGCAACCTGCTGATCACGCTCGCAACCATGTTCGTGCCCGCGGCTTTCTTCTGGTATCGCTGGTTTCCGCTCGGCGACTTGGACCCGCATCGGCACTGGGTCAGCCTGGGCTGGGCGATCCTGGCCGGCATGCTGCTCGTGCCGCAGAAGATCATCCACGAGCGCGTCAACCCCATCAGTTGGGTGCTCCAGCGCCTTTACCACCCGTTCTTCGTGGCCGCCATGAAGCTGCGCTACGTCACGCTGACAGTGGCCGTCCTGCTGGTGCTGTCCACGATCCCGCCACTGATCGGTCTGAAAGCGACGCCCCTGGTCGGCCCCTGGCTGGCCGAGCGGTTTCCGGCGCTGGCCAGGGCGTTGCCCGGCCTGGGGCGCGAGTTCATGCCGCCGCTGGACGAAGGCGATCTGCTCTACATGCCCACGACCGACCCCGCGATCAGCGTCACCAAGGCGCGCCAACTGCTTCAACAGACCGACCGCCTGATCAAGACGTTTCCGGAGGTGCACCACGTCTTCGGGAAGATCGGCCGTGCCGAGACGGCCACGGACCCGGCCCCGCTCAGCATGGTCGAGACCACGATCATGCTCGAACCCGACCGCACCAGGTGGCGCAAGCGTCGCGTCGAGCGCTGGTTCTCCAGCCTGCCCGAGGGGCTCAAGAAGTACACCGGCCTGACGTACTTCTGGCCGGAGGTGCGGCCGATCACGGTCGAGGAGCTTTCCTACGGCTGGACGGCACCCGACGGCACCAACGTACCCGGGCTGGACGACGTGGTCGCTTTCCCCGGCGTCACGAACGCCTGGACGATGCCGATCAAGACACGCATCGACATGCTCAGCACGGGCATCAAGACGCCCGTAGGAATCAAGATCATGGGCGATAACCTGGCCACGCTCGGCGGCCTGGCTGAGCGGATCGCGGCAGAGGTCCGCACGCTGCCGGGGACGCTCAGCGCCTACCCGGAGAAGACGGTCGGCGGCAAGTACGTCGAGTTCGACATCAACCGGGACGAGATCGCGCGCTACGGGCTGCGGGTGATGGACGTTCAGGACGTGATCCTCACCGCGCTGGGCGGCATGAACATCACGCAGACGGTCGAGGGCCTCGAACGCTACCCGGTCAACCTGCGCTATAAGCGCGAACTGCGCGACAACCTTCCGGCGCTTCGTCGCACGCTGGTCCCGACGCCCGCCGGCGCCCAGGTCCCTCTGACGCAGCTCGCGGAAGTTCGCATCGTCGAGGGCCCGCCCATGATCCGCAGCGAGAACTCGCGCAAAACCGCGTGGATCTTCGTCGATCTGACGACCACCGACGTGGTCGGATGGATCGACCGCGCCAAGGCCCTGCTGGCCGAGCGGGTCGAGATTCCGGCGGGCTACAACCTGGTCTGGTCGGGGCAGTATGAGTACATTCAGGAGGCGACCAGCCGGCTGAAGTTCATCATTCCGCTGACGGCGGTCGTGATCGTCTTGCTGCTGTATCTGCACTCGCGCTCGTGGTTCCGCACCGTGGTCGTGTTATTGGCTGTGCCGTTCAGCCTGGTCGGCGCCGTCTGGATTCTCTGGCTGCTCGATTACCACCTCTCGCTGGCGGTCTTCATCGGCATGATCGCGCTGGCTGGCCTGGACGCCGAGACCGGCATGGTCATGCTGCTGTACCTGGACAACAGCTACGAGCGCTTCAAGGCCGCAGGGCGGATGAACTCGATTGGCGAGCTTTGGGACGCGATCCACGACGGGGCTGTGATGCGTATTCGTCCCAAGACCATGACGGTGGCGACCACGTTCATCGGCCTGGTGCCGCTGCTGTGGGCGGAGGGAACCGGGGCGGACACCATGCGCCGCCTGGCGGCGCCGATGATCGGCGGGCTGACCACCAGCTTTATCATGGAACTGCTGATTTACCCCGTGATCTTCATGGTCGCGAAACAGTTTGAGCTGCGGCGGCTTCAACGCGTCGCGGCGACGTGAAGCAAGCGCAAGGAGAGCTCTGAGATGGTACTCGCCAACCTCCTGTTCGTGTTCTTCGCACAGTTGCTCATGTTCCTCTTCGATCTGTTACGCGCGGGGCTGAATCAGTAGCTCGCTGAGAAGTGCGCTCGACGGGCAACGCAGCGCCGGTCGACTTCTCTCGACCGATGCCAGTGGTCAAGCGCCTGGTTTCCCTGCGGTTATTCGAGTCCGAGCCACACGGGCAGCGGCGTTCTACGCCACAGCAACTGGCCGACGACGTTGGCATACAACCCGGCCAGCAGGTCGTCGCACAGCACGCCCCAGCCGGCCGGCAGACGCTCCAGCGCCCGACCCGGCGGCGGCTTGAGCACGTCGAAGATGCGGAAGAGTACAGATTGCCCGGCTGACACGCACGCGAAGCCCCACAGGCCGGTCGCGGCCGCGGGCGGCAGCCACAGCAGCGCCAGCCACTGCCCGGCGAACTCGTCGAGCACGAACGGCTTGGGGTCAGGGCTGTTGTAGCGCTGCAACGCCCAGGCGCCCCACAGAACCGACAGCCCCGACGCGACGAGCACGCCCGGGACCGTCAGGGCCGCGTCAATGCAGTACCCCGGCAGCCCCGCCGCGCGGGCCGCACCGTAGCAGAACGCGAAGATCAGGAGTGCGGCCAGCGAGCCGCAACTGCCGGGCGCGATCGGCGCGTAGCCGCTGCCCAGCACGGTGATGCACGCCGCGCGGATTCGGTCGGCGGCGGAGCGGCTCACACGCGCGCCCCCGGGACGGGGCCGGCGGAGCGTGAGCCGGCGTGCGCGGCGGGATCCTCGATCTGGCGCGCGGGGCCGGCGGGCGCGCGAGCGGAGAAGTCGCCCAGCGCGGTGCGCGTGAACATGAACGCGCGGGCCTGCTGCAGGTAGGTGCCGATCGACAGCAACGTGACGACGACCGTCAGCCAGACGAGCGCCAGGCTGATGCGCGCCAGCGTGGGGCGCGGCCAGACCTGCACGCCCAGCACAAAGCACACCGTCAGCGACTGCACGAACATCTTGATCTTCCCGGCCCAGTTGGCCGCAAACCGCTCGCCATGGGCCTCGCTGAACGCCCGCATGGCCGAGACCAGCAGTTCGCGCAGCAGGATCAGCACCGCCATCCAGGGTGCGACGCCGGTCAGGTTGCCACCGCTGGCGGGGTCCTGGAACTTCGAGCTGGCGAAGAAGACGAATGCGCCGCAGATCATGACCTTGTCCACGACCGGGTCGACCACCCGGCCGAACGAAGTGACCTGCCCCCAGGTGCGCGCCAGCCAGCCATCAACCGCGTCGCTGAGTGCCGCCAGCAGGAACACCCAGAACGCTGTCGCCAGCATCCAGCGCTCGCGGTCGGCGTGCTGCGGGCTGTACAGCGAGAGCAGGACGAAAAAGCCGCAGGTGAGCGCCAGGCGGCCGAGCGTAATCTGGTTTGGAATGCTCAGGGCCGTCCTCCGCTTGCGACTCGCGGCCAACCCCAGTGTAGCCCGCAGGTTGCGCCAGCCGCAACGGGCCGCCTCAGCCAGCCTCCGATCGCGTGTGGCACAAGCCGCCCTCGGCTGGGCGGCGGGGGAGTCCCCAGCCGCGAGCGCCGTCTTGCCGCCCGAATCTGCCTTGAGGGTTCTTCGCGCCATTCCCGCACGAAATCTTGGAAAGCCGGTATCTGGATCGCCGGCCCGTACGTCTAATGCGTAGTGGGGAGTTTGTGGAAGCGGTCCGAAGCGGCCGGCGTCCATGAATCGCCCACTCAGGCGGCGCGATCGCCGCAGGCGGGTCGGTGGGCGGGTTTCGGCGTCTGGCACGGGTCGTGATGGTCCGGCAGACGCCGTTCGCGGGCCGCCGCGGAGCTGCGGTGGTCCGCGACGGCCGCACGACGCGGCCCGCGGGTCGCGAAGGGAGGAACGACGATGTCCGCCGAACTCGAGACGCTCGACTTCAACGAGCTACTGGACGAAGCCGAGGTGGCCACGCTCAGCGCGCGGCACGCGGTGGCCGGCACGTACTTTCGCGTCCCGGGGCGGATGGACATCCGTGAGCTGTGGCGGCGGGACGGGGTGCACTACTTCCGCGTGAACTTCTGGAAGTTCCGCCCTGACGGCGATCCGTACGTCTGGCAGTCGGCGTTCGTCGCGGTGGAGCACACGCCCGCGGGTCCGGTGGTGCGCGAACTGACGCTGCGCCGGGCGGCGTAACGAGGAAGCCCAGCGCGACGCGTTGCGCATGCTCAGCGCCGACGCTACGTGCTGCTGCTAGGGCGTCTTCGTCGGCGGCTTGTCCTGCGGGCCGCGCGACTTGGCGGCCCGCAGGCCGCGGGCCTCAGCCTCGTGCGCTGACGAGTAGTGCCGCAGGTTGGTGGGCTTGATCTGCTCGATCCAGCCCGCGCCCGGCAGGTGGTAGACCTCGCCGCGGATGGAGCCGTACACGATCGCATCGCTCGGCTCGCCGACGGCCCGCTTGAGGTACTCGGCGATCTGCTGTTCCAGGCCGTTCACCTGACCGAACAGGTCGGTCCCGTGCGCATCGCCCGGAACGACCTTGACCTCCACGCCCTCGGTCAGCTTCGCCAGCGACTCGGCGTCGGCGCGCTCCTTCTGCGGCGAGACGAACCAGAGCTTTCGGCCGCGGAGCTTCGGCAGCTCGCCGGTCACGTCCAGGCCGAGGTACTTCGGCCCGGGGCTGAGGCAGACGATGGCGTCCACACTCTTGTCCTCGACCGCGTAGCGCAGGGCCACACTGCAGCCGATGCTGGCCCCCACCAGCGCGAACCGCGCGCGATCCACGCCCGGCTGCTGCGCGAGCCAGTCGTACGCCGCCCGCAAGTCCTGGTGCATCTCCTCGCACAGCTTCGGATCGCGCGCCTCGACGCGCTTGCGCAGCTCGGGCGTGGCGCTCTTGCCGTGCCCGCGCAGGTCGAGCGCCAGCACGGCGAAGCCGGCCTCGTGCAGCGGGCCGACCAGGGTGCGGTAGCTCGTCCGATCTACACGGTACATGTGCAGCAGAATGGCGATCGGCGCCCCATGCGGGTCGGCCGCTTTCGGCTCGTGGTAGTCCGCCGAGAGCGTCACGTTGTCGAACGTGCGGAACGTGACCTCGCGCGGTTCGCTCGCGGTGGCGATCGCGGCGCAAAGAAGGGAAACGACCAGCAGTGCACACAGGCTGCACGAGAGCTTGCGCATGACCTCTCTCCCTTGGGGATTGACAGGAGCCGCCCGAATGGGAGTGCATGATAGGCCCCGCAGCGCACGCCGACCAGTCCGGTGGCGTGCGCGCTGCGGGCGAACACGGGTCGTCATAAGCTGTTTCACAGCAGCGTGGCACGGTCTGGCGCAGCCAGGCGTTCGGCTGCGATGAGTCTCCCCCGCGGCTCTGATGCCTCGCGTCAGACCGCGCCACCCGACCGCTGACATGTCACCTGTCACCCAACCCGTGCTACGCCGCTCAACGCGTCAGGTCCTTCCAGGTCACGTCGCTGCGGTTCAGCCGCAGCGGGTCCACGCCGCGGATGCGCCACGCCCCGCGGTCGCGGCCGAACTCGATCCGCCAGATCGACGTAACGGCACCCTCGTACTCGCGGCCGGAGACGACCGCGACGTAGCTTACCTGGACGAGAAAGCGGTCGGCGTGCGACTCGACGATCTCGAGTTGCTGCCGCAGCAGGGTGCGGACGCGGGTCTCGCGCAGGAACGTGCGGGCCAGCTCGATGAAGCCGTCGCGGTCGAAGGCGTCAGCTCGAAAATCAAAGGCCAGCGCGTCCGCGATCGGCCCGACCTGCCCGGCCAGCACGGCCCGCTCGATCCGCGTCATCGTGCGGTCGGCCGCCTCGCGCTGCGTGATGATCAGCGCCTGCACCAACAGCAGCACGGCCGATGCGCCCAGCCCGATCAGCAGCGGCCGCGCCCGCCCGCCGCGGCGCCACTGCACCAGCAAGACGAAGTTCACCAGCGCGAGCAGGCTGCCCAGCGCCAGCGGCGACTCGAACAGCAGCCAAGCGAGCGTGTCCATGCGAAGTGAGCGTAGCCGCAACCCGAAGCCGAGCGCGCCGGCTGGCACGCTCCGGCGAGCCAGGCCGTGCACTGGACAGCGATTACGCGACCGCCAGCAGCTCGCGGATCGTCTGCTCCAGCAGCGGCGGGCCGCCAAAGGTCATGCCCAGTGCGCGGAGCTTGCCGGTCTCGATCTGGTGCGTCGGACGCGACGGCTCGCCGACGATCTTCGCCGAGCTGCCCGACAGGCGCTTGGCGATCGTCGCCACGTCGTGCTCGTGCACGTACAGGTCGTAGCAGTTGAACGCCTGACCGGCGATCCGCTCGGCCGGAGCGTTCAGCAGGATCT
>Ga0209172_10004870_pt1 | contig 17162 bp, 16 predicted proteins | sample LarsenN4metaG_FD_184113 | JGI IMG/M metagenome (GOLD analysis project Ga0209172, IMG submission 184113) | Hot spring sediment bacterial and archeal communities from British Columbia, Canada, to study Microbial Dark Matter (Phase II) - Larsen... ... | reverse complement strand
TGCCGTGGTGGCGCAGGGCAGGCAGGGCCAGCCATGGGTCAACTGCCTCACCTAAGTGGAGGATTAAGCCGACCTTATCCGGCGGCGCGACCACCTTGCCGCGCCTACGATAGAATGCGCGCTGATGGTGAATCGTTGAGCGCTAGTGCGGGTGTCCGAACCATGACCCACTCTCACAGGATCAGGGCAAATCTGCCTGATACGCAGAGGTACACACCTCAGCACCTACCATCTACCAACTCAAAGTCGTCCTGCTTGGCATCAGTCTGATGATCTGGCGGCGTCTGCTCATCCGCAGTGATAACACCATTGCCGATCTGCACCCTATCCTCCAAATCGCGATGGGCTGGACAGATACCCACCTCCACCAATACAGAGGAGGGATGCTGGATGAGCTACATCGAGGGATACTGCCGGACCCAACGGCTCCTGTTGCCTGATCTTCTTAGTGATCAACATCCTTGGCGTACCACGACTGCTGGTTGCCCTCGGGTAGGGAGGGCATCTACTATACATGTGCCCCCGATAGAGAAGAGGGCGTAGGCATTTCCGTTGCACAGACCGAAAATTTCCACCTGAACATGCGCTGCCTGATCCTACTACACCGCAGGCTTCGGTGAGTTTTCACACAGTCTGGCGATGCACCTGACAATCCTGCAGCAGACGGCCAAAGGACTCCCGCAGAGGATCGATGCGGGGGATGGAGAGGAATCGTATGCCCTGCGTGCCCCTATATTGAAGACTTTGGAAAGCACGAAATGTCTTCCGTGCTTTGCAAGAGATCGAGTCGATCTCGATGGACTTGGATGCGGCCGGCGCAGAGACGGCGGATGCGACGGTCCAGAAGCTCCTCAAAGCCGTGACAGAGTTTCAGACCTATATCGAGAATAATGCGGGCTTTATCCCCAACTACGGCGAGTGGTGGCGCCATGGCGAGCGTATCTCCACAGCGTTTGCCGAATCAACGGTCAATCAGGTCATCAGCAAACGCATGGTGAAGAAGCAGCAGATACGGTGGAGTCCCTGCGGAGCACACCTCCTTCTTCAGGTACGCACGCAGGTCCACAATGAGGATCTCCGCACCACGTTTGGTCATTGGTATCCCAGGTTTGCAACGGATTCCAGAGACCGTGAGGAACCACAAGCCGCCTGAGTTCCCCCACTTTTTCCCAGTCTCCATAAATACACGATAATAGCGCGTTGCCCAGTATACACCAAGCTGGAGAGGCATGAAATCAAGGTGCGGGGTTTTTCAATGCTATGGGGTCCATTTTCCTAGATCCGCTGAGGGACCTCATGGGCCGAACAATAGGTTATGCAGAGCTTTCCTAGGGGTAGTGACCTCCCCAGCTCAGTGATCAGCTCTCGGTGCCAATCAAAGTGTGCCTTCTGCCGGATAAGGTGACATCCACGATAGTCTCATCCTGCGCCGTTCGTCACAGCCCAAGAGCGGACTCCATGGCATGCTGGCGCTGCGTGCTCCAGCCAGTCTGTTGGGCCTCAAGTGTTGATGGCTCGAAAGGTCCTGCGTCACATGACCGACTCTCCCCCCACACGTGTATCAAGCACCGGAGCCCGATGCCCCCAAGGGGTAACCAAAACCTTGTGATGTGGGGTAACTACTGACGCCGATCGGTAGGTGTGAGAGGAAGGGTGAGGCAAATGGTAGCGGGTTGAGGGGAAAGGGTGGTGCGGCTGGGAGATAGGCGACAAGGCTAAAACTTCGCCCCACGCTGCTCCCATGTCCCGTGAAAGGTGATCCAGAAGGACAGGGCGATCAGCCTGAGGTCCAGCCAAAAGCTTTGCTTCCTGATATACAGGAGATCGTACTTGAACTTGTGCCGGCGTGGGATGTCGCGATCCGCGTAAATCTGCGCCAGTCCTGTGAGGCCTGGCCTGACGCGGTGCCGCTCTTCATAGCCCGGGATCTTCTCCAGCGGCACCGCTTCGTCGTAATGGCCGCCGAACATCGCACGTGGCCTCATACACATCGTCTCTCGGACCTCGATTTCTTGAGGCAGCAACGCCCGCGGGCCGACGAAGCTCATGTCGCCTTTGAAGATGTTCCATAGCTGGGGCAGTTCATCCAGCGCGGTGGCACGGAGGAAGCGTCCCACGCGGGTTACCCGCGGATCGAATGCCCCGGCCTGAAGGGGACCAAAGCGTGTATCCGAATCGGGGGCCATCGAGCGAAACTTCCAACTCCTGAACCGCCTCCCTCCCTTCCCCACTCGATCCTGGCCATAGAACACCGCGGCGCCATCCTCCATCTTAATGCTGAAGGCGATCAGCGCCCAGAGCGGCACTGAGGCCAATAGACACAGGCCGGACGCGACCACGTCGAAGCAGCGCTTCGCCCAGCGCCTCGGCACCTTACTGATCGAGACAGACTCTGAAGAGTAAAGGGCTCTCTTGAGGGCCAGCGTGGGAAGCCATACCGCTGACACTTGCCATGACTTCATTGAGCGCGTCATAGGGCCTCCTTTCACTGAGATTCCTGCCGCACCGGAAAACCGGCCCAGACGTTCAGCAGCCCGAAGACCTCACGGGAGACCGCGAGGGCGTCGCTGGCTTGTCGCCACCAGCGGGTTGGATGATACGGCTCCTCCGTTGTATAGCGCACGATCGCCTGGGGGGTGCCGCCGCTCAGGGCCCGCCAGGTCGCTCGCACTCGGCGGGTGTGAGGCTTGGACGTGACGACGATCACCCGGTCGGCCCCGAGTCGCCGCAGCTCCCGGGCAATGAGCTGCACCTCCCCCACAGTGGTCTGGACCCCCTCGGGCAGTATGCGGATGGCCTCGGATGGCACTCCGAGCTGCTCCAGCACCTGCCGGTTGTAGGTCTCCTCTCCGATGACCTGGATGCCCAAGCGTGCCAGCGCCGCTTCTGCTGTGGGCGCTGTCCCCCGTATGACCCACACCTGCGGCGCCCACCCGTGCTGGTAGAGTGCCGCAGCCTCCATGGCCCGGAAGGGCATGCCACCGCCCAGCACGACAATCGCCGCGGCGGGCCGCAGAGGATCGGCCACCACCAGCCAGTGCGCAATGCCGCGTAGCATCCAGGCGACGAATCCTGCGACAAGCACCAGGATGAGCAGCGAGACCTGGGCACATTGCCACTGCCTCGTCCGTGCGGACATGTCGCGAGACCAGCGAGGTTCTCCTGCCAGCGGTTCATGAGCCATGGCAACGATGTCTCGTCGGGTGCCGCTGACTCGTACCATTCAGTAGGGCAAGACGCGGATCAACGGAGAAAAGGAGGGACAGGCCTAGATCAATGTGGCATGCAGCGGAGGAGTTGAGGATGGGCCCTCGACCACCTCCCGGAAGAGGTCATAGTACGACCGTACCTGAAGCGGGCGGTCGAAAACGAGAGCCGCCTGGCGCGCGTTGGCTCCGAGACGCTGCGCCAGGGCGCGATCGTGGTAGAGGGTCAGGATCTTGTCCGCCAGATCCTTGGGGTCTGCCGGCTCGGCGAGCAGGCCGCAGCGATACTGCTTGGTGATAGTGGCGACCTCACATGCCTCCTCCACCGCCGCCACATAGGGGCGCCCCGCCGCCAGGATGCCATAAAGCTTGCTTGGTACGATGTATCCGGCCAACCCGCGCTTGAGGGAGATGATGAACACGTCGGCGCTGGCGAAGGAATGCCTCAAGCTCTCCTTCGGCTGATAGGGAAAGAAGCGGACATTCGCTAGCCCCTGAGATCGGACCCTCCGCTCCAGTGCCCCCCGTTTCGTGCCGTCCCCCACCATCGCCAGGACGACATCGTGATAGGGCCGGAGGTGGCTCGCCGCGTCGATGAGGGTTTCCAAGCTTTGCGACAATCCCAAATTACCCGAATGCATGACGACAAATGCCTCTGCCAACTCATGAGCGACGGAGAACGGATTGCGCTTAGAGCCGGGAACGATGGCAGTGCAGTCCGCCCAGTTGTGGATGACTTTCACCCTCCATGGCTCCGCACCCTTCCCCGCAATCAGGCGCTCGCGCATGGTCTCCCCGAGGGTGACCACTCGATCCGCCTGGCGGATGAGCAGCCGGTTGATCCAATCTAACAGGCGATTCACCGTCGCGTTATGAAAGTCCTCCAGAAGCCAGGCCACCTCCGGGAAGACATCCTGGCACACGAACACAAACCGCGCCTTGCACCGACGCGCCGTCAGCAGGGCCGCCAGGCCAATGATCGGGGGATCCGTCAGGGAAACGACCACGTCTGGTCGAGGAATGCGCATCCCCGCCAGGCAGGCGGAGAGAAAATAGCTGACGTAATTGGCGGCCCGGCCGGCAAACCTGTGAGGTCGGAAAGTTGTGCCCGCCCCCCGGAAAATCGCCACGCCGTTGTGCCGCTCCTTGCGGACCGCCATCCACCCTCGCGTGCGGCTTCGAGCTGCCTTGCTTTCCAGCAGCGACGGTCCCGCCACCACCGCCACCGCACACCCATAGTCGCGTCGGAGGTCCTGGGCGAGCTCCGTCAGGAGCTGGCCGGTGGCTCCAAAGTCCGGATAGTACGAGCGGTTGAAGAAGCAGATGCGAAGAGGCTTCATCAGCGAGGGGAAACAGCGCCCAAGGCGAGCTGCTCTGATTGAGAGGTGTACCACTCAATGGTGCGGCGAAGGCCGTCGCGGAAGTTCGTTTTGGCCTGGAACCCGAACAGCTTCCAGGCCTGACGGATATCCAGGCAGCGGCGCGGTTGGCCGCTGGGCTTGGTGGTGTCCCACACGATCCGCCCTCGGAAGCCGGTGAGGTCGGCGATGAGCTCGACGAGATCCTTAATGGAGATTTCGAAGCCAGACCCGATGTTGACGGGCGCGGCGCCATCATATCGTTCCGTGGCCAAGACGATGGCCTCGGCACAATCTTCCACATAGAGAAACTCCCGGGTCGGTGACCCATCGCCCCAACACACGATTTCCGGATCGCCGCGTTGCACGGCTTCCAGGCATTTCCGGATGAGCGCCGGGATCACATGGGAAGACTCGGGGTCGAAGTTGTCGCCGGGGCCGTAGAGATTCACCGGCAGGAGATGGATAGAGTTGAATCCATATTGCTGGCGGTACGCCTGTCCCTGCACCAGCAGCATTTTCTTGGCGAGCCCATAAGGGGCATTGGTCTCCTCTGGATAGCCGTTCCAGAGGTCCTCCTCCCGAAAGGGGACAGGTGTAAACTTCGGGTAGGCGCAGATCGTCCCGATGCCCACGAATTTCTCCACCGCGGCACGACGGGCATAATCCATGAGCATCGCGCCCATGATCAGGTTCTCGTAAGCAAAGCGGCCCGGGTTCGCGAGGTTCGCGCCGATGCCCCCAACCACCGCCGCCAGGTGGATCACCACCTCAGGCTGTGTATCGCGGTAGAGCTGCTCCACCGCCGCCTGCCGCGTCAGGTCGTACTGGCTCCGGCGCGGCACCACGATCTCCATGCAGCCGCGCTTCCGGAGGGCCTGGACGACATGCTGCCCCAGGAACCCCGCCCCGCCCGTCACCAGAATCTTCTTGTCGCTTAATCGCATCACGGCCTCCTGAGCCAGGCCAGTCGACGGGCGGCCAGGCAGCGTCTCCCCTCTCCTGGCGGGAGGAGATCGGCCTCCTCCAGGTCGGCGTCGACCATGATTCTGACCAGATCCCGGAATGTCACCCCAGCCTCCCATCCGAGGTGTCGCTTGGCTGCTGAAGGATCAGCCTGGAGAAGTGGCACTTCTGTCGGGCGAACGTAGCGGGGATCTGTCGTCACATACTCCCGCCAGTCGAGCCCCACATATCCAAACGCCTCCTCCACAAACTCCCGCACCGAATGGGTTTCCCCAGTCCCGAAGACCAGGTCCTGGGGGATCTCCTGCTGCAGCATCAGCCACATCCCCTCCACATATTCCGGTGCGTACCTCCAGTCGCGACGGGCATCGAGATTGCCAAGGAAGAGCTTCGTCTGCCGTCCCGCCAGGATCGCCGCCACTGCGCGCGGATTTTTCGGGAGACGAAGGTCTCCCCTCGCCGTGGCGACTCGTGGTTGAACATAATGCCGTTACAGGCGAAGAGCCCATACCCCTCACGGTAATTCCGCACCATCCAATAGGCATAGGCCTTGGCTGCGGCGTAGGGGCTCCGCGGCCGAAAGGGTGTCTGCTCGTTTTGCGGCGCCGGCGCGTCGCCGAACATCTCGCTGCTCGAGGCCTGGTAGAGTCGGCACGGCACCCCGCTTTTCCGGATGGCCTCGAGCAAGCGCACCGTGCCGAGCCCGGTGATATCGCCGGTATAGTCGGGCATATCAAAGCTGACGCGCACGTGGCTCTGCGCTCCCAGATGATAGACTTCCTGTGGCCGAACCTCGTAGAAGAGGTTCGTGAGCTGGCTCGAGTCCGAGAGATCCCCATAGTGGAGAAAGAGACGCGTGCCCGGGGCATGAGAGTCCTGGTAGAGATGATCGAGGCGCTGCGTATGAAAGGTGCTGGCGCGCCGGATCAGCCCGTGGACCGTATGGTCCTTCGCGAGCAGCCACTCAGCCAGGTAAGAACCATCCTGTCCGGTAATTCCTGTGATCAGTGCAACTTTCATGAGCGTCGCTCCAACCCTCCTCGATTTCTACTGCACCGGCTTCTCGATCACATAGTGGCCCAGCACCAGCACGTCCATGCCGGTCCGCAAAAAACACTCCAGCGCCTCGGCCGGCCGGTGCACGATCGGCTCATTCTCGTTGAACGACGTGTTGAGCAGCACCGGCACGCCGGTCCGCTTTTCAAACGCGTTTAAAAGTTGCCAATAGAGAGGATTGCTCTGGCGGCTCACGGTCTGAAGCCGCCCTGAACCGTCGACATGGGTGACCGCTGGGATCACCTGCCGCTTCTCGGATCGAACCGGGAAAACCTGGATCATGAAAGGATCCGGTATGGCACCGACAAAGTACTGATGCAGGGCTTCTTCCAGGATCGAGGGGGCGAACGGCCGGAAGTTCTCACGGAATTTGATTTTGGTATTGATGATGTCGCGCATATCGTGGCGACGGGGGTCGGCCAGGATACTGCGATTGCCGAGGGCCCGCGCCCCCCACTCCATGCGCCCTTGAAACCAGCCAACGACCTGGCCCCGTGCAACCCGTTCCGCCGTCCAGGCGCACAGTTTTCCCTCATCGTCGATCTTCTGCATCACGCATCCCCGCTGTCGCAGGTCCTTGCCCCTTGCTTCCAGCTCCTGGCGTATCTCAAGCGCCCTGAACTGCGGTCCCCAGTATGCATGAGTCATCGCAAATGAGCGCGGCTGCCCCATCACCTGGTGCCAGATGTAGAAGGCCGCCCCGAGCGCCGTGCCATTATCCGCGGCCGCCGGTTGGATGTAGATCTCTTGGAACGGCGTCCGTTCGCGGATCTTGCCGTTCATGACGCTGTTCATGGCGCAGCCGCCCGCCAAGCAAAGCCGTGGGAGGCGAGTCTGCCGATACAGAGCATTGAGCACATGGAAGGCCGCCTCCTCAAAGACCACCTGCAGCGAGGCGGCGATCGCCTCGTGCCGTGGCTCCAGGGGCTCATCAGGCTTGCGGGGAGGCCCCAACAGCTCCTCAAGCTTGGGCGTGTAGACCGGGCCGATGGTCGGCTCGCCATCGGTCCAGGTCATGCTCACGCCGTCGGACCAGTGGCGAAAATAGGCGAGGTCGAGCTCGAACCCGCCGTCCGGCTTCAGGTGAATCAACTGGCGCAGGGCGTTCGCATAGGCCGGCTCGCCATAGGGGGCGAGCCCCATCACCTTGTATTCATCGCCATACTTCGGGAATCCCAAATACTGGGTCACGGCGAGATACACGAGGCCCAGGGAGTGGGGAAAGTACACACGCCCCAGGACATCGAGCGCGCGGCCCCGGCCGATGGCCCAGGAGGTGCTGACGAAATCGCCAAAGCCGTCGATGGCGCAAACGGCGGCTTCGTCAAAGGGCGACACGAAAAACGCGCTCGCCAGATGGGCCGGGTGATGCTCAACCCAGTGCATCCTCCCCTGAACCCACCCCCGGTCCACATCGAGTGACTCGGCGAGGGTCTCGGTCACGTCATGGACTCGGCTCGCATTCTTCAGGCGATCCCATACCAATCCCGGACCGGGGCGCCGCCGCAGCGTGAACAACGCCTTGCGCACCCAGTGGGCTCGCGGGTCGCGCGAAACAGCAAAGCGCTCGACCTCCTGCGCCCGCACGCCCGCCATTGTGAGACACGCCCGCATCGCCTCCCGCGGGAACCCGGCCCAGTGCTTGACCCGCCGGAACCGTTCCTCCTCCACCGCCGCTACCAGCTCGCCATCACGGAGCAGGACGGCAGAGGCATCTCCATGGTATGCGTTGAGGCCGACGATGATCATACAATATGATGTGCGGGAAGTGACGGTGCGGGACGAGGCCTACGGAGAAGCGCTGGGAACACGGGCCAGCCCTCGAAAGAGGGTATAGTACGCACGCACCTGATGTGGACGGTCGAACGTAAGAGCCGCTTGGCGCGCATTGACTCCGAGCCGCCGGGCACGGGGACGGTCGTGATAAAGGGTCAGGATCTTGCGGGCAAGATCCTCAGGGTCTTCCGGCTCGACCAGCAGGCCGCAGTCATATTTCCGCGTAATAGCCGTGACCTCACACTCCCCCTCCACGGCGGCAACGTAAGGCCGGCCTGCGGCTAAAATGCCGTAGAGCTTACTGGGCACGATGTATCCGGCAAGCCCGCGCTTCAAGGAGACGACGAACACATCCGCGCTCGCGAAGGACTCCGCGAGCCGCTCCTTTGGCTGATAGGGCAGGAACCGGATGTTCGGCAACCCCAGCGCCCGAGCCCGCGCCTCGAGGGCAGGCCGCTTGACGCCATCGCCGACGTACACCACCTGAATATCCGGGAAGTCGCGCAGCCATGCGGCCGCCTCAACGAGGGCCTCCAGGCCTTGAGAGAGCCCGATATTCCCGGAATGCATAACGACGAACTTGTCGGCCAGTCCGTGGGCCAGCGAGAAAGGGTTCTGCTTAGATTTAGGGACGATCTCCGCGCAGTCGGCCCAATCCGGAATGACCAGAGTTTTCGCCGGGTCCGCCCCCTTGCCCTCGATAAGCCGTCGGCGCATGGTTTCTCCCAGCGCAACGACCCGGTCCGCCTTCCGGATCAGGAAACGGTTGACGCCGTGAAGGACTCGGTTCACGGTCTCGCTCTGAAAATCTTCCAGGAGTCGCGCCACCTCGGGAAAGATGTCCCGGTAATTCATGACGAACGGGACACCAAATCGGCGCGAGGCGAGATAGGCAGCCAGGCCAACGATCGGAGGGTCCGTGAGCGCCACCACCACATCCGGACGATCGAGGCGAAGGCCAGCATAGCAGGCGGAGAGAAAATAGCTCACATAGTTGCTAAACCGCCCCAGGAAGTGCCGCTTAGAAAACCGCGTTCCCCGCGCGCGGAGGACCTCAATCTCCCCGTACTGCTCCCGGTTCAGGATCTGCCCCGTCGCCCGGCCGGCTCCGTTGCCCGCGGCCGGAAGAAGGGGCACCCCGGCCACGACGGAGACCCGACAGCTGTGCTCTCGGACAAGGCCCTCGCACAACTCGGTGAGGAGCTGACCGGTGGCAGCAGTGTCCGGATAAAAAGAGCGATTAAAGAAAGCGAGATGGAGGGAGCGCTTTTCGCTTCTCACCGGAGCCCCTTCTCGGCCGGGATCATCTCCAGAGAGACTTGTCCGGCAAGGCGCCCGCTCCGGCCCAGCTCCCCTTCAACCCAGAGGGAGTTGACGAGGTGATGACCAATGAAGCCCCCAGCACCGGTGACGAGGACCCTCTCTTCCTTGCGGCCCATACGCTCCTCCTGTAAAACAGGCAATTGACTGTAACTTCAAGTGATATTCTACAAAGGTGCGAAACCTGCGGTGCGAACGACTTACGAGTCCGCCAAGTTCGTTCGTGTCCGCGTGCGGAATGCGCACGGTCAGGCCCGGCAGCACGGGTCTGGGAATCGGCAGCAAGCGTGCGAAAATGCTCATCGCCCTTCGGCTGACGACGGCCGGGGCCCATCCCCCTGGCGAAGCGCCTCGTCGGCGGTCAGAGTCGGAGGGGCGGCCGACTGTGCAGAGGGCGAGGCCTGCGCGGGCGCGGGATCTGGATCTGGTGTCTTCAGCAACTCCCCGAGCCGGATGTCCACGACCAGGCGGAACCAGAATGCCTGGAGGAAGTGGAAGACGGCCCCCTCCTTGCCGTCCAGGAAACCAAGGCGGAATACGTAGCGGTATAAGTAGTAGAGAAAGGGCCGAACATACAGGGGCAGTCGGTAGTAGATGCCCTTGAGCCAGAGCACCCGCTGGTCGGGTGTGCCGAACGGAGTAGCGTGTGTCAGCCAGCCCGTGCCCCGCCTGCGCCGGCGCAACTCCTCACGGGCAAAGGCATCAGCGTAGCGCAGATGCTTCTCCAGGTAAAACAGGATCTCCGCCTCCTTGAGGTTCTCCTCCTCAAGCGGGTGGCGGAGCTTGCCCACGCGGCCCTCCACATAGACGCGCGTATCCTCCTCGTGCTCGTCCAGCCGCGCGTACCGGCGGCGGAAGAGTTTGAGCAGATACTTGGAGCCGTACCCTCCGAAGCGAATCCACCGGCCGCGGAAGATTTGTCTCCGACGGATGTAGAAGCCGTTCTCCTGGATGCGATCCCGGGCGAATAGCTCTTGAAGCTCGTGCCTCAGCTCGATCGTGATGGCCTGGTCAGCTTCCAGGATCAGCACCCACTCGTTCCTGATGGGCAAGTTGTCCAGGCCCCACTGGAAGATCCACGGGATAATTTTCCCGTGCACGTAGGGCAGGCTTTGGACATGGTCGGCGTACCGGGACGCAATGGTGACGGTCGCATCCCGGCTCTCCGAGTCGATGACGAAGATCTGATCAACGAGTCCGTGAATGCTGCCCAGGCACTTCTCGATGTTCAGCTCCTCGTTGCGGGTTGTCACCAGGGCGGTCACAGGGATCGTCACGAGAGCTCCTCTCTCCTGGGCGTAACGGCGATGCCCAACTCCTGGGAGCGGGTCCGCACCGAGTCGTACAGCTCAACAAGCTGGGTGGCGATCGTCGGCCAGCCGAAGCTCTTGGCCGCGAATTCCCGGCCTTTCGCGCCACGCTGCCGGCGCTCGCCATCATCCCGCAAGGCTTCGAGAAGGACGGGCCGAAACTCCTCACCCTCTGGTGAGGCGACCCATCCGGCGCCGCTCGCCCGGATATCATCGGCAAGGTTGACGTGAGGGCTCACCAGGACGGGGGCGCCGCACGCCATCGCCTCGGCCACTGCGAGAGCAAAGTTCTCCTGGCGTGAGGGGAGGACGAAAAGGTCTGCGCCTTGCAGCGCACCACGCTTGTCATCGCCGGCTAGCCAGCCGGTGAACAGGATCCGGCGACCCGCCCCGCCACCGGCGGCCAGGCGCCTGAGCTCCTTTACATACGTATCGTCCCCGTCCCCAGCCAGGACGAGACGCCAGCGCGCGAGCGGCCCTGCCGAGGCGACCTGGAGGAAGGACCGGACCAAAAGGTCGAGTCCTTTTTTGGGGTGAATGCGGGTAAGAGCAAGGAGATACGGCGCCTGACCCAGAACCGGGTACCGTTGGCGAAAGCGCTGGGCTGCTCCGTCATGCTCGAAGAGTTGCCCATCGACGCCCAGCGGAATTACCACGCCCCGTCTCAGGCCGATCGACTTCTCCGCCAGGGACCGCTCGGCGGCAGTGGTGTAGTGAATGGCGGCGGCGCTGCGCAGCATCTGTTTCACCCCCAGGTGCCACAGCAGCCGCTTGCGCAACGGCCTCTGGCGCATGCTCCAGGGGTCGAGGCTGCCGAGGGGACGCACCACATACGGCACGCCCCTCAACCTGCATGAGCCAGCCGCCGTCACGCAGGGGTGGGAGAACACGGCGTGGATGTGCACGAGGTCAAATTCCGTTGCGTGCGCCCGGAGCCACTGGGCAAGCGCGCCCGAGTATTGGAAGCGCTCAACGGCCGTACGGCGGAAGAACACGGTGGAGACGCTCTGGTGATCGGTAACCTGGCCGGTCGGCACGGGCAAGCGGTTGGGGCCGTCGGCGTCCGTGGTGGCGATGAGCGGCTCCACACCCACGCTCTGCAGGGCGCGGCACATCTCCACCACGGCCTGGCTGGGGCCGCCGTAGCGGGGTGCCACGGAGGGGATCACGTGGAGCACGCGGAGTCCGGCGGTGGAACGTTGCCAAAGGTTAGAGGAGGCAGGGTGGGAATCAGAAGCCATTGCGCTCTAGCCATTCCTCGAGCACGACCAAGATCCACAGGCGGGACCAGGAAACGTCTCGGCGGCCGGCCAGGAAACGCCGCCAGAGCGCTTGCACCTGGTCAGGACGAAAGATTGCCCGGCTGCTGATGCGCTCTCGATCCAACCGCTCCTCACAAAACTGCCGCAATGCACCCCGCATCCACAGATCGAATGGAAGTGTAAAGCCCTGCTTGGGCCGGCGAATGACTTCCTTGGGAAGCAACCCGTCCAGGCACTCGACGAGAAGACGCTTCGGAACTCCATTTGGGCGCTTGTGGGCTTCAGGCAGTCCCATCACGTATTCGACGAGCTTGTGATCGAGCAGGGGTACCCTCACTTCCAGCGCGTGTGCCATGCTCATCTGATCCGTGTCTCGCAGCAGAACGTCGTGCATGTACGTCCGCCCCTCACCGTAGGAAACGCGGGCGAGGAGATCAGCGTGAGGGTTACTCGCATACGCCTTTCGGAGGAGCTGAACGTAGGGGTCTTGGGTCCCATCCACCAGTCGGAGCCGCCGTTCCACCAACAACGCCCGGCGTTGCTCGGCCGAGAGGACTTGTCGCGTGAGAGGGAACAGCGTGGCCAGCGTCCCGTCACTTTCCAAGAGCGCGGCGGTTTTGTCCGCCTGTACTGATCTTCCGAGTGTTCTTACCATTCTCCCCGCAAAGGTCCGCACAGCAACTGGGGCATGCGTCCACAGCCGATAAAAATCCGCCGCGCGCTTCAACCGCGAAAAGGCAGGGTAGCCGGCAAAGAACTCGTCACCTCCGAGCCCGGATAAGGCCACCTTGATGCCTTTGTCCTGCACCGCGCGAGAAATCACGTAAGTGTTGATCCCATCACCCGTTGGCTGATCCATGGCGGCCAGCGCCTCCGGGAGGCGATCCAGGAGGTCCTGCTCGGTAAGGTGAATCTCCGTGTGATCCGTCTGGAAACGATGAGCCACCTGTCGAGAGTATCGAGCCTCATCGTAATCTTTTTCTGAAAAAACCACGGAAAAGGTTTGAGGAGTCTGTCCGGCCTCTCGCACCAGAGCCACCACCGCGCTGGAGTCAATGCCGCCGGAGAGGAAGACGCCCACAGGCACATCACTGACTAAATGAAGGCCCACGGACTCTCGCAGAAGCTCTCGGACTCTTATCCGACCCTGGGCCGCTGTACGGTCCGGCCCCCAGGCCAAGCGTTCTCCAGAAGATCCCAGTAATGCTTCTCCGTAATTGAGCCCTGGGCATCCACGGCGAGCCAGCAACCCGGTGGGAGCATGTGCACCCCCTCGATAAACGTCCGAGGGGCAGGTACAGCCTGGTAGGCCAAGTAGTGCCAAAGCGCCAGAGGGTCGAGCCGCCTGGGCACTGGCCCACTCGCCAGCAGGGCCCGCACTTCGGAAGCGAAGAGGAAAAACCCATCGCCGGAGTAATAATACAACGGCTTGACGCCCAGGCGATCTCGGGCCAGGAATAGCTCCTGCCGTTGAGCATCCCAGAGACCGAAAGCGAACATCCCCCTCAAATGAACCACACTCTCTCTACCCCATCTGGCATAGGCTTTGAGAATAACTTCCGTATCCGTTTGCGAGGCCCATCCTGTACGGCTGAAGGCTGAGAGTTGGGGGGTGAGGACGAACTGCTCACGCAGCGCTCCGAAATTATAGATTTCCCCGTTGTACGTGATCCAATTACCCGTCGCAGGGTCTTCCATAGGCTGGTGCCCTGCGGAAGATAAATCTAAAATCGCCAGCCGGGTGTGTACAAAGCCCACGACGGGCATGCCCGTGTCTGTAATCTCGGGGCGTCCCGGGACCGGAGAGACAATATGGCTGCCTCGATCATCTGGCCCTCGATGGGTTAAAGCCCCTACCATCTCGTCCAGAACTGATTGGATCTGCCGCGTCCCGGGAACTGAACGGCGGGGGCAAACCAGCAACCCTGCGATGCCGCACATGTCAATTGCGAATGTTGGATTACGATTTTCGAGTCGATTAGTGTCCTACTCAACCCGCGTCAATCTGCGGCGATCCGCGTCGAGACACACCGAAAATAAAGCGGAGGTTAAGCGACGCTGGAAATGCTGAGCCGTGAAACGCCGCTCATAACGCTGCCGGGCTTGAACGGACCAGCCATCCCATTCGGGGCTATTTGATATGAGTCGGCATAAAGCCTGAGCCACCTCCGCCGGGTGATTCGGATCGACAGCTAATCCCGCCTCGGGCGGATTCACGACCTCACGCCCGGCATCCACTGTGCTCACCAAACATGGCCGGCCCAGCCGCATAGCCTCCAGGTATACCAGGCCAAAGCCCTCGGCGCGGCTGGGCATGGCCAGACAGCGACACCGCGCCAGCAGGCTTTGCTTTTCCCCCTCCGAAACCCTTCCATAGAAACGGATCCGATGACTCAGGCCGACCTCCCGCACTATCTGCTCAAGTTCCTGTTGCAAATCTCCGTCCCCGGCAATCCACAGCTCCGCGTCGGACATACGCTGGAGAACGAGCGGCCAGGTTGCGATTATCTCCCGATGCCCCTTGTAGTCTTCGCCACGGCGCAACCGGCTAATCATCAAAACGACCGGCGGATGAGCTGGAGCCAGGATCGGTGTGTCCACGGGCGAGCAAGCCCCCAAATAAACTGTTCGATGCGGCGCACCCTTGAACTCGGGATTGAACAAAAGAAACCGCTGCCATGTGTGCTTGCTATTGCTGAGAAAGAGATCCACCCGACGCAGAAGAAGGCGGGTGAGCCAATCCTGCGGCTTCCAGGCTTCGATCCCGTGAAGGAACAGTACCACCCTAGCATTCGGGATACGAAAGAAAGGGAGCAGCTTGAGCAGACGAAGATGCCAGACCAAGACGAGGTGCACGGGCCAACGCATTCTCAGCGCCGCAGCGACGGCCTCCAATTTCGACGCCGCAAAGACCGTTCGGGTGACCGATGGCCAGGGGCCGAGGACTGCGGGATTGTCTTCTGCCGCCAATCGGCCGTCATCCCTGCCATAGCAAAAGAGGTGGGCACGAAGGATTTCGACTTTGGAATTTCGCAATTGGCACCCCGCGTTTCCCACCCCGCCATCCGCATTCCGCAATCCGCACTTGGTGATCCCCTGCCATGCTACCCGACCGCTCCCCTCTATCCCCCCGATTCTCGCAAAAGAGGGGAAGAGCCCCAGCACCTCAGTCCCTAAACTTCTCATGGCCGTTGTCCTGAGAAGACCGACGCAGTATGTCTTGGAAGAGCGCATGCATCTCTGCCGCATTCCGGTCCCATGTATACGCCCGGGCGGTCTTGGCGGCGTTCTCGCCGAGACGATGGCGTAGCTTGGGGGACTCGTAGAGGCGGTCGATCAACTCGGCTAACGCGGTGGCGTCTCTTGGATCTCGCACGATAAGCCCGTCCACACCGTCGGTAATGATTTCACTCACCCCGGCCCGGTTACTCACAATCACGGGCAGGCCACAGGCCATTGCTTCCGCCGGAGGCAAGGCAAAGGCGTCTTCGAGCGACGGCCCCACATAGGCATCGGCCGCAGCGTAGTAGAATTCCACGTCTGGCCGCAGCGGCAAGAAACGCACCCGTTCCTTCAACTTGTAGCGTGCAATCAAGTCTTGGTACGGGGCTCGATCGTCCCGTCCCACCACCAGGACCAGCAGGTTGGACCTCCCCAGTTGTCCGGCTGCTTCAAGCAGGCAAGGCAGGCCTTTTTTCTTCCAGTCGTTCCCGATGAGGAGCAGCGCAAAGGATTCAGCCGGCAGCCCCACGATGCGACGAGCTTCGGAACGCAACCGGGTGCGGACATCGGGATGAAAGCGGGCCAGATCCAGACCGTGGTAGACGACCGGGAGGTGACCGTCACGGCCGTAAAAGTGCGCCAGATCGTGCGCAGTCTTGTGCGAGACAACCGCTAGCGGTAAGGAGGTACGAGTATAGATCAGACGCTCCAAGATTATGATGAGCTGGTAATACAGCCGGCGGTGCATAAGCCGCGGCCATGACCGGAGCGGATTGCGCAGAAGCCCCAGTTCGCTCCGCACCCGCCTGTAGAACTCGGCGAAGACGATGTGCACGGAAATCACGTCGGCATTCAGACAATTAATACCCGGCGAATACGTCAAATCGTAGAGGAGTTTTTTCACCCGACCGTCCCACCAGCGCCAGAGGTGGTTGGCCACAAACCACCACAGGTAGTTGACGATGTACGGGCCGGGGAGATGGGGAATTTTGTGCCACACGAGACGGCCGCTGACGGCTGACCGCTGATCGCCTGCCTCATTCCTCCAAATACGCAACCCCTCAATGTCCTCCACCTGCTGACTGTATAGGTGCACGTCATAACCATAAGCGTGCGCCAGGCGTTCTATCTGCTCAGCAACGCAACGCTCCGTGCCGTGGCATTTATCCAGGAAGGGAGAGGTAACGGCGATGCAAAATTTCCGCACAGCGTCTTCAGTACTGCCGTTGAAGCACCAGCACATGGGTATCCCCGCCAAGGGCAGGTCCGGGGAGCAGCCGCGCCAAGATGCGCAACGCCCAGGCGTAGCGCGGGCGGGTCACGTGGTAACCGTTTGGTGGGTAAAGGTGATGCTCTACAATTTTCAGCCCGGCGCGGGGGAGGTACTGGCGCGTGAGGAGATCCCAGAAGATAGGCGCAATATGTGTGGGCTCACCCTGTTCGTCCATCATCCGCAGTTTTCCCGTCAAGAAGAACTTCACCCTGGCCGGGGCATTGTCCACATTTGGCGTCGTAAGCACCGCAATACCGTCGGGCTTCAAAAGACAACCAACATTGCGCAAGAACCTAATGGGGCTTTCTAGGTGTTCGATAACCTCTACGGCCGTAACCAAGTCAAACTCGCCCTCCCCTAACCGAGTCACGAAGTCTGGGCCGTTCAGATCTATCTGCACAAAAGGCCCCTCG
>Ga0209172_10004869_pt1 | contig 17170 bp, 15 predicted proteins | sample LarsenN4metaG_FD_184113 | JGI IMG/M metagenome (GOLD analysis project Ga0209172, IMG submission 184113) | Hot spring sediment bacterial and archeal communities from British Columbia, Canada, to study Microbial Dark Matter (Phase II) - Larsen... ... | reverse complement strand
CAGGCCGCTGCTGGCGGTGTCGCTGTATCCCGGCGTGATCGATACCGGTATGCAGGGCGAGATCCGCGCCGCCGATCCGGCGCAGTTCCCGCACAAACCACGCTTTGACGCGCTGAAGGCCGACGGCCAGCTGACTTCGCCCGCCGCCGCCGCGGCGGCGATTGTCGCCTACCTGCACAGCGCCGCGTTCGGCAGCGTGCCGGTGCTGGACATCCGCCAGCTGTAGGCGCCTCTAACAAAACCCCTGATCCTGCGTGCCGCCGCCTTGCCGTACGACGTGTACTGTCTGCGGCGGCGCGCCCTGGCTCAGGTGCCCTGCGAGGTTTTCTTAGAACCTGTTCAAGGTCTCGCGAGCTAGAGCGAGACAAGGGAAAAACGACTGAGGAAGCGGAATTTACAAGCAGTAAATGAGCATTCCGAAGGCGTTTTTAAGGCCGTATCGCCGAAGCGCAGCAGACATTGAACAGGTTCTTAGCGGCGCTACGCCGTCATGGCACACCAGGTTGGCCGCAATGCAAAACAGCCCGTCACCATGGTGACGGGCTGTTTTGCTGTTGCCGCGTTACTGGGCGCGGGCGACCGGTTTCGGTTTGCGCTTCGCGACCGGTTTGGCCGGCTTGGCGGCCTTCGCCGGCTTTTTGACGGCCGGTGCCGCGGCAGCAGCTTCCTCGGCCGCTTCTGCCGCCAAGGCGGCCTCGTCCAGCGGCGCCTCGTCGTCAGCGTCTACCGCTTCTTCCCCGTCATCGCTCGGGCGCTTGCCGCCCAGCCACGACGGCGGCTGCAACTCGGTGAAGCTGACCACATTGTTCGCCGTCGGCTGCATGCTGAACACCGGCTGCTCGTGGTTGCTCAGGCGCACCGTGGACGCCACCGTCACCGCCAGTTCCTTCTCTTTCGGCACCGAGAACTCGCGCAGCTCGCTGACGCCCAGCAGCTTGCCGCTGCGGCTGACGAGCAGGTCGGTCTGCGAGCTGGTCTGCAGCTCTTCCTGCGACGCGTCCAGCAACGGGCCGACGGCGGTGGCGAACTCCTCCACCTCCTTCTGGTGCTCGCCGGCATGACGGCGCGCCAGCTTCAACAGCTCCTGCACCGCCTGCTTGCTCATCTTCGCCTCGGCCAGCGGGTCCAGCGTCAGGCGGATGCGATAGCTGGCACCGGCCTGGCGCGCCGCCTCGTCCAGCGGCTGGAAGGTGTAGGCCTTGCTGTCGACGGCGGCGTAGATGTTCTTCGCCACCTGCGGCAACTCCGCCAGCACCGCGTCTATCGGCAGCTTCTTCACCTTGTCCTGCGGCGCCTGGAACATCACGTACTTGCCCTTGTGCTCGCCGCGCAGCACCGGGATCGCCAGATCCAGTACCGAGGCGTCCACCCACAGCGTCAGCGTGTTCAGCTCGGCCAACATCGGCAGGCGCAGCCAGGTTTCGGCGTTCGGCCGGCTGAAGCGGAAGGTCGGCGTCATCTCGACACGGCTCTTGCTCATGTCCACCGCGCCGCGCAGCTCCAGACTGAACGACTTGGCCACTTCGCCGATCACGTCGCCCTCCACCAGGCTTTCCACCTTGCCCGGCAGGCGGATCGCCTTGACCCGCACCTCGCCGTCGAAGTTGTAGCGCGCCAGCCGCGCGTTCTGTTCGATGGTGTGGATCGCCGCCGCATCGGCGGTCTTGTTGGCCAGCGGCGAGGCGCAGCCGCCCAGCAGCAGGCCGGATAGCGTCACGGCAACAGCCAGTGCACGAGGTTTCATGATGTCCTTTCGATAGAAACAGCCAACCACGCCGGCGCAAGCGCCATGTGCGCGGCAAAACCGGGCATGCTACTGATTTGTCATTTCCGCTGCAAGCAACACATGGCGGTGGCGCACCGGGCTTCCGGTATAATCGGCGCCATCTTCAACCCGTGCCGCCCGCCGTCACGCTACCGCCCCGCCCCACGCTGACCATGAATCTGACACACATCAAGGCCGTCGCCTTTGACCTCGACGGCACCCTGGTTGACTCCATCGCCGACCTCGCCGCCAGCGCCAACGCCATGCGCGCCGAACTCGGCCTCGCCCCGCTGGCCGCCGACCGCATCCAGTCCCACGTCGGTGACGGCGTCGCCAGCCTGGTACACCGCGCGCTGACCGACAGCCGTGACGGCCAGACCGACACGGCGCTGTGGGAAAAAGGCTTCACCTTCTTCATCCAGCACTACTACCGCCACCTGACCGTGCACACCAAGATGTACCCCGGCGTCGCCGAGGGCCTCAACCTGCTGCACGGCTTCGGCCTGCCGCTGGTGGTGGTCACCAACAAGTCGGAACGGCTGGCGGTGCCACTGCTGGCGCAACTGGGCATCGATAGCGCCTTCAGCCTGATTCTCGGCGGCGACAGCCTCCCCGAAAAAAAACCGTCGCCGCTGCCGCTGCGGCATGTCGCCGAGGTGCTGGGCATCACCCCGCAGCAGATCGTGATGGTCGGCGACTCGGAAAACGACGTGCTGTGCGCCCGCGCTGCCGGCGCGCTGCCGGTGGCGGTCAGCTACGGCTACCGCGATGCGGCCAACCTGCACGCCGATCTGGTGATCGACAGCCTGGTCGAGCTGTTCGCGCTGCTGAAAAAATCCGCCGAACTGCCGCAAAACCTGCGCGTATAAGGGCACCACGCCTGCTGCCTCTGTACGGCGCAGGCGTTTTTGCGCAAGAATAGCCGTTCCGTTTCCGCATCAACACTTGATAAAGCCTGCATCATGAGATTCCAGCCCGATCGTGCCAGTTGGCGATGGCGACGCTAAACGCCGCCCCGCCCCGCTCCTTTTGACCTGACACCCTGGAACGATCATGACACCACAACAATTCGCCGAACTGGCCAGCGCCGGCTACAACCGCATCCCCGTCACCCTCGAACTGTTCGCCGACCTCGACACCCCGCTGTCGGTATACCTGAAGCTGGCCAACCAGCCCTACTCCTACCTGCTGGAATCGGTGGTCGGCGGCGAGCGCTCCGGCCGCTACTCCTTCATCGGCCTGCCGGCCACCACCCGGCTGCGGGTGCAGGGCACGAGCGTGCAGGTGGAATACGGCGACAAGGTGATCGAGCGCCACGAAGGCGACCCGCTCGCCTTCATCGAGTCCTTCAGCCAGCGCTTTAACACCCCGCCCATCGCCGGACTGCCGCGCTTCACCGGCGGCCTGGTCGGCTACTTCGGCTACGACACCGTGCGCTACGTCGAGAAAAGGTTGGCCGCCACGCAAAAGCCGGACCCGGTCGGTACCCCCGACATCCTGCTGATGCTGTCGGAAGAACTGGCAGTGGTCGACAACCTGTCCGGCAAGCTCTACCTGGTGGTGTACGCCGATCCGGCGGTGCCGAACGCGCTGCAGAAGGCCAACGCCCGCCTCGCCCAGTTGCGCGCCAAGCTGCGCGAGCCGGTGGCGATTCCGCTGTCGCTGCCGTCGGTCGCCACCGAGGCGATGTCGGAATACGGCGAGGAAGCGTTCAAGCAGGCGGTCAGCAATGCCAAGAACTACATCCTCGACGGCGACATCATGCAGGTGGTGCTGGCGCAGCGGCTGAGCATGCCGTTCGCCGAATCGCCGCTGGCGCTGTACCGTGCGCTGCGCAGCCTGAACCCGTCGCCGTACATGTTCTTCTACCACTTCGACGATTTCCACGTCGTCGGCGCCTCGCCGGAAATCCTGGTGCGCCGCGAGAACGACACCGTCACCGTGCGCCCGATCGCCGGCACCCGCCCGCGCGGCAAGACGCGTGAAGAAGATCTGGCGCTGGCGGAAGACCTGCTGGCCGATCCGAAGGAAATCGCCGAGCACGTGATGCTGATGGACCTCGGCCGCAACGACGTCGGCCGCGTCGCCGACACCGGCAGCGTGACGATCACCGAGAACATGATCATCGAGCGCTACTCGCACGTGATGCACATCGTGTCCAGCGTCGAGGGCAAGGTGCAGCCGCAGGTATCCAACATCGACATCCTGAAGGCCACCTTCCCGGCCGGTACCCTGTCCGGCGCGCCGAAGGTGCGCGCGATGGAAATCATCGACGAGTTCGAGCCGACCAAGCGCGGCGTGTACGGCGGCGCCGTCGGCTACCTCGGCTTTACCGGTGACATGGACCTGGCGATCGCGATCCGCACCGCGGTGATCAAGAACGAGGTGCTGTACGTGCAGTCCGGCGCCGGCGTGGTCGCCGATTCGGTGCCGGAATCGGAATGGCTGGAAACGCAGAACAAGGCGCGCGCGGTGATCCGTGCCGCCGAGCTGGTGCAAAGCGGCCTCGACGCCTGAGAGGCTTCACGATCTGCTGCGACTTGACCCCTACGGGGCGATACGGCGTTGAAAACGGCTTCGGATGCTTGCTTATATCCAGCTAAATGCCACTTTCTCAGCCGTTTTCGCCTTGTCTCGCGTGAGCGTGCGAGATCGTCAATACACTCCGTGTATCAGAAACATCCGCTGAAAAACATTGCGGCCAACCTTGTATCAAGGTTGGCCGCAATGCGTTTCAGTGCTGGTGTTGCGGCATGTCCGGCCAGCGGGCGTAGCGCTGCTCGATGCCGCGCCAGTTGCCGTCGCGCTTGAGCATGTGCAGCGCCTGTTGCAGCTGTTTCACCACGCCGCCGTCCAGCTTGCGGTTGCAGGCCAGGTACAAGTCGACACGGTTGAAGGCCAGCACCGGCTCGATGCGCGTGTCCAGCTGCCGTTGCAGCAGCAGGCCGTTGGCGGTGAAGCGGTCGCTGGCCCACAGGTCGATGCGACGCTGCAGCAGCTTGTCGATATTGTCACGGTCCTGCGGCGCGGCATCGACCTTCATATCGTGCTGGCGCAGGTAGCTGTCGCGCACGTCGCCGTAATAGGTGCCGATGCGCAGGTGGCGCACCTCGTCGAGACTGCGAAACGAAATGAAGCGGCCGCGCAGCGCGTACAGCGTCCACTCGCTGTGCGTCAGCGGCCCGATCCACTGGAACGACGCCTCGCGCTCCGGCGTGCGCGTGACCGAGAACAGGCAGGATTGCGGCGTCGCCAGCACCGTGTTGTAGGCGCGCTGCCACGGATAGGCGCGCAGCCGGTACGGCAGATTGGCCTGGCGCAGCATCGCGATCACCTTGTCGGCGACAAAGCCGCTGACGCGCTGGTCGCGCTCGATCTGGTACGGCGGGAAGTGTTCGGTGGCAAGCAGCAGGCTGTCGGCGCCGGCAAGGTTGGCCGCGGCCAGCAGCAGCATCAGGATCAGGCGCATGGCAACCGTCCGGGGAAATGGGATCGGCGGCAAAGATAGCAGAAAGCCTGTCACAAAAAATTCTTTTTCTCACAAACACGATGACATATTTTGCCGCTGTGGCACGGTTGCCACCGCCGGTACCGCTGTAGCCGTCGAGGGACGCCGGCCGCGGACCGTGCGCGGCCGCGAATGCGACAGGGCGCGGCATTGCCGCGAGTCCTGACCAAGCTCAGCTCATCAGCCACTCGCGCAGGTACTCGCGCGCCTGGCGCAGCTGCGGCCCGGCCAGTAGCGTGATGCGCTGCGATTCGGCGCGGCCGACCTCGCTTTCGGTCGGCACGTACAGGCTGGCCAGCATAGCCTTGGCGTGCAGGCCGCCCAGGCCGGCGACGCTGTTGAGCTTGAACAGGTTTTCCAGCCCCACGCCGCGCTGCTGGAAGCTGGTGGGGGCGGCGGTCTTGCACTCGATCAGGTACAGGTGGTTGTTGCACAGGATCGCCACGTCGTATTCGTTCTCGACATTGTGATGGCTGATCTTGACGCCGACGGCGGCATCGCTGATCGGCAGGATCTGCGCCAGCTCGGCCACCTGCGACAGCAGCCACACCTCCAGCCAGCCACCGGCAAGAAAGAAGCGCGCCCGCGGATCGAGGCAGCGCATGTGGCCGCTGTCACGGAACTCCACCATGCCGCTGGCCAGCAGCCAGTCGTACAGCACGTGTTCACCGCTGGACAGCGGATGCTGGCTGAATTGCTGCTCGTCCAGGTCGTTGCACAGCCGGTTGAGCAGCGACAGCGACTTCGGGCGCAGCGCGGCGTGTTCGGCCAGATCGCGCGCCAGCTGCTCGTGGCGCGGGCTGCGCCGCTCCAGCCGGTAGTGGATGGCAAGGATGCGGCTGCCGTAGAGCGCGAAATAGGCCTCCAGCGACAGCCCTTCGGCGATTTCGGTGCCGCTATGCAGGCGGCTGCTCTCGCCGCCGAGCAGCCAGATCAGGCGGTCGTTGTCGTGCTCCACCGCCATTAGCGGCAGTCGGTGTTCGCGCGCCAGATCGTAGGCCAGCGCCGCCTGCACCGGCGACGCGGCGCTGATATTGAAACAGACGCCGCCCTGCACCAGCTCCTGCAGCCGCTGCCGCAACGCCAGCGGCTGGCTGTCCGCCGGCAGCGTCTCCACCGCCGCGGTCAGGTGCAGCTTTTGGCAGACGCCGAGGATGTCGAAAGCGAGGTCAAGGTGGGCGCGGTGACACAGCAGCGTCACCCGGTCGATGTCAAAACGCGGGTCCAGCGCCGGGGTAATGATGTCGCTGACGACATGGTCAACAAAGGCCAACAGGTGCATGACGCGCTCCAGCGGGACAGGGCATGACTGAATTCTATGCCCAAGCCCGCCGCAAATGCCACGCCGATTGCCGCGCCGCACGCCTCAGTACAAGCGCTTGACCGCCAGGGTTGGCCGCCGGCTCAGGCGCACGCCGCGGCGCGCGGCTGCGCCTGCTGGCGGATATCGGCCACCAGCGCTGCCAGCTGCGCCAGCCCGTCCTGCCACTGTGTATGGCCGGACGCGACATTGATATGGCCGGCGTCGCGCAGCCAGTGCAGCGGGCTTTGCCACAACGCCGCCATCCGCGCCGAGCGCAACGGCAGGCTGAACGGGTCGCTGTCGCTGGCCACCACCCGCGCCGGGAACGGCAGCGCCAGCTCCGGCAGCGGCGCGAACGGCTGCAGCGCGGCCGGGGCGCTGGCGCGCTCGACATCGGCCGGCGCCACCAGCAGCGCACCGGCAAGCTTGTTGCCGTAACGCGCCGCGTAATGCGCGACCGTGGCGCAACCCAGGCTGTGCGCGATCACGATCACCGGCAGTGTGGCGGCCGCCACCGCCGCGTCCAGCGCCGCCAGCCAGTCGTCCAGCTGCGGCGTCTGCCAGTCGTGGTTGGCCACCCGCGTTGCGGCCAACGTTTGCTGCCAGTGGCTCTGCCAGTGCTCGGGGCCGGAATTGTTCCAGCCCGGCTGGATGATGTAGTCGAAGCCGGAAAAATCGTGCGCCATGCTGCTGCCCCCAAGGTATGGAAAGATTCTGCCGTCACCATAACCGCGTCTTTATATTTCCAAAAATAACTATTTTTTGTTTTGTTATTCCTTTTGAAAATATAAAAGCCGGCAGTATGGGCTGCCGATCTGCTAAAATCGCCGACTGCCTTGGTGCTTCGCCGGCCCACGCCGGCAAGTTAAACGGGAAACAGGTGAGACCTGTGCTGCCCCCGCAACGGTGCGTTTCTATGGTCCGGCGACCCTGCCGCCGCGACCGCCCTGCCCATCGCCACTGTGAGTCGTCACGGGAAGGCGGGCAGACGGCGAAACCAGCCCGGATACCGGCCACGGCGAACGCGCGCGCTGCCAGTCAGTGCGCCCCGACACATGCTGCGGAGGGCGGCATCCGGCCGGATTCCCGATCCGTGCGCCTGGCGCCTGCCCCTTCCGCGATACCGATATCGCGCCCATGTCCCACAGCCTGACGCTGGACCGCCCGTTGCGCGGCGCCCTGCGCTTACCCACCCTGCCCCTGTTGACGCTGCTGGCGCTGTTCAGCGGCGGCAGCCTGCTACTGGCCTGCGGCAGCGGCTCCATCCCGCTTGGCGCCGGCGAGCTGTGGCTGGCCGCCAGTGGCCACGGCAGCCAGTTGGCCGACACCCTGCTCAGCCTGCGACTGGAACGGGCGCTGACCGCCTGGGTCACCGGCGCCTCGCTGGCGCTGGCCGGCGTGCTGATGCAGTCACTGCTGCGCAACCCGCTGGCCGATCCTTACGTGATGGGCGTCTCCGGCGGCGCCTCGGTCGGCGCGCTGCTGGCGCTGTGGCTGGGGCTGGCACTGTGGCAGGTGGACAGCGCCGCGGTCGCCGGCGCGCTGACGTTGTCGGCGCTGCTGTTCCTGCTGGCGCGCCGCGATTTCGCGCGCAGCAGCGGCACGGTGCTGCTGCTGCTCACCGGCGTGCTACTGTCCGCCGCCTGTGGTGCGCTGATCTCGCTGCTGCTCACCATCGCGCCGGACGCGCAATTGCGCGGCATGGTGTTCTGGCTGGTCGGCGACATCGCCGGCACCCCGCTGCGGCCGTGGCCGTGGCTGGCCTTGCTGCCGGCCGCGCTGCTGGCGTGGTGGCAGGCACCGGCGATCAACCTGCTGGCGCTGCACGGCGACCACGCGCTGACGCTGGGCGTACCGGTGGCCATGCTGCGCCGCCTGCTGCTGGTACTGGCCGCAGTGCTGACCGCCAGCGCCGTCAGCCAGGGCGGCAGCATCGGCTTCATCGGCCTGATGGTGCCGCACGCCTGCCGCCTGCTGTGCGGCCCGGACCTGCGCCGGCTGATCCCCGCCGCCGTGCTCAGCGGCGCCGCGCTGCTGGTGCTGGCCGACACCCTGGCGCGCACCATCGTCGCGCCGATGCAGCTGCCGGTCGGCGTGCTGACCGCGCTCCTGGGCGTGCCGGTGCTGTTCTGGCAGCTGCAACGCACCCGTCGGAGGCTCATCTGATGCTGCACTGTGACCAGCTCACCATCCGTCAGGGCCGCCGCACGCTGCTGCAGCCGCTCACCTGGCAGGTCCGCGCCGGCGAATGCTGGTGGATCGCCGGCCGCAACGGCTGCGGCAAAAGCACGCTACTGGCCACGCTGGCGGCGCTGCGCCGCGCCGACGGCGGCCACATCCGCCTGTGCGGCCAACCTTTGCCGCAGCTGACGCCGCGCCAGCGCGCACAACGCCTCGCCATGCTGCCGCAGGCCAGCCACGACGCCTTTGATTACGCGGTGCAGGATGCCGTCGCCGCCGCGCGCTTTGCCTGGCCGGACGCCGGCGACAACCCGCAACGCGTCGCCGCCGCGCTGGACGCCTTCGACCTTGGTCGTCTGGCCTCCCGGCCACTGCAGGCCTTGTCCGGCGGCGAGCGCCAGCGCGTGGCACTGGCCAGCGTGATGGCGCAGGACGCACCGCTGATCCTGCTCGACGAGCCGTCCAATTCGCTCGACCTCGCCCACCAGGCCGCGCTGCAGCAGCAGATCGGCCGCTGGTGCGCGCAGGGCAAGGCGGTGCTACTGGTCAGCCACGACCTGCAGCTGGCCCCGGCCTGCGCCAGCCATGCGCTGCTGCTCGACGAGCACGACCAGCACCGCCAGTACCCGCTGGCCGAACTTAACGCCGAACACCTCGCCGCCGTGCTCGGCTATCCGCTAACCCGACTCCACCACGCAGGCCACCCCTGCTTCTTACCCGGACACCCATCATGAGCCACACCGAAGACCAGGGCCGCACCGAGCGCCACAACGCGCGCATGGCGCGCAAAAAAGAAATCATGGACGCCAAGATCGCCGCCGCCGACCAGCACCGCGGCGTGTTCATCGTCAACTGCGGCAACGGCAAGGGCAAAAGCTCCAGCGGCTTCGGCATGGTGATGCGCGGCCTCGGCCACGAGATGCAGGTCGGCGTGGTGCAGTTCATCAAGGGCGCGATGTCCACCGGCGAAGAGCGCTTCCTGCGTCGCTTCCCCGACGAGGTGCAGTTCCACGCTATGGGCGAGGGCTACACCTGGAACACGCAGGACCGCGAGCGCGACGTCGCCCGCGCCGGCGAAGCCTGGAAAAAAGCGCGGCAGATGCTGCAGGACCCGGCCATCGGTCTCGTGCTGCTCGACGAGCTGAACATCGCGCTGAAATACAAGTATCTGGATGTGGAAGACGTGCTCGACGACATCATCGCCCGCCCGGCAGGCCAGCACGTGATCGTCACCGGCCGCGGCGCGCCGCAGGCGATCATTGACGCCGCCGACACCGTCACCGAGATGACGCTGGTCAAGCACGCGTTTGCCGCCGGCATCGCCGCCCAACCCGGCATCGAGTGGTAACACCCCGATACACCATCACGCCGGCCCGGTTCCGGCGCAAGGTTGGCCGCAAGCACATTGCGGCCAACCTTGCCGGCCATCGCCATCGCGCCGGCAACGGCACACCCATGCGTGACCTGCCCCGCCCCTCGAAATGAAAGCGAGCCCATGAGCTGCAAAGCCCTTCTCCTCTCCGCCATCGCCTCCGGCCAGGGCAAGACCACCGTCACCGCCGCCCTCGCCCGCAAGCTCTCGCGCGCCGGCCAGCGGGTGCGCGTGTTCAAGACCGGCCCCGATTTCATCGACCCGATGCTGCTGGCCGCCGCCAGCGGTAGCGGCGTCGACGTGCTGGACCTGTGGATGTGCACCGAGGCGCAGTGCCACGCGCTGCTGGCCGAGGCGGCGCGGGAGTGCGACTACCTCCTGATCGAAGGCGTGATGGGGCTGTACGACGGCAAACCGTCCAGCGCCGACCTGGCCCGCCACTTCGGCGTGCCGGTGCTGGCGGTGCTGGACTGCTCGGCCATGGTCGGCACCGCGCTGGCCATCGCCCGCGGCCTGCGCGATCACGGCCGGCTGCCGTGGGCGGGGATGCTGGCCAACCGCGTCGCCAGCCCCGGCCACGCCGACATGATCCGTGCCTGTGGCACGCCGGATCTGCCGGTGGTCGGCCACCTGCCACGGCAGGCCGAGTCGCTGCCGGAGCGCCACCTCGGCCTGCACCTGCCGTCCGAGCTGCCGGATCTCGCCGCGCGGCTGGATGCACTGGCCGACGCGCTGCAGCTGGACGACGCGGTACTGGCGTCGCTGCCGGTGTTTGCGCCGGTGCCGCAAGCGCAGCCGGCCTTGCCGTCACTGCTGGCCGGCCGCCGCATCGCCATCGCCCGCGACGCGGCGTTTGCCTTCATCTACGCCGCCAACCTGCGCACGCTGGCGGCCATGGGCGCGACGCTCACCTTCTTCTCGCCGCTGGCCGACGAGGCCATCCCGGCCGGTGCCGACGCCGTCTGGCTGCCCGGCGGCTACCCGGAGCTGCACGCCGACACCCTTGCGGCCAACCTTGGCTGGCAAGCCAGTCTCAAGCACGCCATCGCCGCCGGCACGCCGGTGTGGGCGGAATGCGGCGGCATGATGGCGCTGACGGAAAGCCTCACCGACACCGACGGGCACTGCCACGCGATGGCCGGCGTGCTGCCCGGCAGCGTGCGCATGGGCAAGAAACTGGCAGCGCTGGGCAGCCAAGGTTGGCCGCACGCCGCCGGCGAACTGCGCGGCCACACCTTCCACTACTCCAGTTTCGACACGCCGCTGGAACCGCTGGCCCACTGCCAGCGCAAGGACGGCCGTAGCGGCGGTGAGGCGGTGTACCGTCACGGCAGCGTGCAGGCGTCGTACTTCCACGCCTACTTCGCCAGCAATCCGGCCGCCGCCGCCGCGCTGTTCCTGCCGCCATGCGGAGCAGCGCCATGCTGAGCGTCGCCGCGCCGATGGCGGCGGCACTGCTGCTCGATCGCCTGCTCGGCGAGCCGCGCCGCTACCACCCGCTGGTCGGCTTCGGTAATGCGGCCAAGCTGGTTGAGGCGCAGCTGAATCGCGGCCACGGCCGCATCGCCCGCGGCCTGCTCGGCTGGCTGTTGCTGGTGCTGCCGCTGCCGCTGGCCCTGTTCTCGCTTCTGGCACAACTGCCGGTGCTGGCGGCCGCCGCCGTTAGCGTGGCGGTGCTGTACTTCACACTCGGCCGGCAGAGCCTGCTGGAACACACCCGCCCCATCGGCGCGGCGCTGCTGGCCGGCGACCTGCCGCAGGCGCGCGCGCTGGCCGGACGCATCGTCAGCCGCGACCTGCGCGACGCCGACGAGGCCGCCGTCACCCGCGCCGCCGCCGAATCGCTGCTGGAAAACGGCCACGACGCGGTGTTCGGCGCACTGTTCTGGTTTGCCGTCGGCGGTGCGCCGGCCGCGCTGGCGTTCCGCCTCGCCAACACCCTCGATGCGATGTGGGGCTACCGCAACCCGCGTTTCGAACGCTTCGGCAAGGTCGCCGCCCGCGCCGACGACGTACTGGGCTTCGTACCGGCACGGCTGACCGCGCTGGCCTACGCGCTGGCCGGCAACACCCGCCTCGCGCTGCGCTGCTGGCGCCAACAGGCGCCACAGTGGGACAGCCCCAACGCCGGCCCGGTGATGGCCGCCGGCGCCGGCGCGCTGGCAATCCGCCTGGGCGGCGCCGCCAGCTACCATGGTCAGTTGGAGATGCGACCAAGCCTGGGCGATGGCGCCACGCCCGCCGCCGCCGACATCGCCCGCGCCGCGCGCCTGCTGGACCGGGCGCTGCTGCTGTGGCTGCTGCTGGCGATTCCCCTATGAAGACGCTCAAACCCATGCACGGCGGCAATCTGCACGCCGCCATCGCCACTTACGGCGGCGAGCCTGCCGGCTGGATCGACCTGTCCGCCGCGCTCAACCCGCGGCCCTACCCGGTACCGGCCATCCCGCCCGCGCTGTGGCACACGCTGCCGCAGCCGGACGCTGCCTTCATCGCCGCCGCCTGCGCCTACTACTGTGCGGCCAAGCTGTTGCCCGTCGCCGGCAGCCAGGCGGCGATCCAGGCGCTGCCGCGACTGCGGGCGCCCGGCCGCGTCGCCGTCGCCCACCCCAGCTACGGCGAACACGGCTGGCGCTGGGCGCGACACGGCCATGCCGTCAGCCGCCATGCCCATGCCGACATCGGCGAACAGGCCGGCCGCGTCGACGTGCTGATCCTGTGCAATCCGGACAACCCGTCCGGTGCGCACTATCCGGCGGCCAGCGTGCTGCAGTGGGCTGAACAACAGGCCGCGCGCGGCGGCTGGCTGCTGGTGGACGAGGCGTTTGCCGATGTCTGCCCGGCGCTGTCGGTCACCGCCCACGCCGGCCGGCTACCCGGCCTGATCGTGCTGCGCTCGCCGGGCAAGTTCTTCGGCCTCGCCGGCCTGCGACTGGGTTTTGTCGCCGCCGAGGCGGCCATCTTGCAGCAGCTGGACGAGGAGCTGGGGCCGTGGACCATCCCCGGCGCGGTGCAGCACATCGCCACCGCCGCGCTCTGCGATGGCGCCTGGCAGCAGCAGGCACGCGCCGATCTCGCCGCGCGCCGCGCCAGGTTGGCCGCACTGCTGGCCGCGCAGCAGCTGCCGCACGCCGGCTGCGACCTGTTCGCCGGCGGCGAGTACGCGCCCGCCGCCGCGCTGCAGCGGCATCTGGCGACGCAACACATCTGGTGCCGGCTATTCAGCGAGCCGGCGCCGCGCTTCCGCCTCGGCCTGCCGGCCGACGAGACCCACTGGCAACGGCTGGCCGCCGCACTAGCCAGCTTCCGTGACAAGGACTGCACCACATGAAACGACTTTTCCCGCTACTGGCCTGCCTGCCGGCACTGGCCGCGCCGGTCAGCGTCCTCGACGACCAGGGCAGCCGCGTCACGCTGCCCACCCCGGCGCAGCGCGTAATCAGCCTGGCGCCGCACGTCACCGAGCTGGCCTTTGCCGCCGGCGGCGGCGCGCGTCTGATCGCCGTCGATGAAAACAGCGACTACCCGGCGGCCGCCAAGGCGCTGCCCAAGGCCGGCAGCTTCCGCGCCATCGACCTGGAGCGCATCGTCGCCGCCAAGCCGGACCTGCTCTTGGTGTGGCTGCACGGCCCGTCGGCGCGGCAGCTGGAGCCGCTGCGCCAGCTCGGCATCCCGCTGTTCTACAGCCAGCCGAAGCGCTTTGCCGACATCCCGTCCAACCTGCGCCGCATCGGCCAGCTGCTGGGCAGCAGCGCGCAGGCAGAACAGGCGGCGCGCCGCTTCGAGCAGGATCTGGCCGCGCTGCGCCAGCAGCAACAGGGCAAGCCCAAGCTCAGCGTGTTCTACCAGGTGTGGGACAAGCCGCTGTACACCCTCAACGGTCAGCACATCGTCAGCGACGCCATCGCGCTGTGCGGCGGCATCAACATCTTCGCCCGGCTGCCGGTCACCGCACCGGTGGTCACCGACGAGGCGGTGATCGCCGCCAACCCGCAGGTGATCCTGTCCGCCGCCATGCGCCACAACGACGACCTGCTGCAGCGCTGGCAGCGCATGCCCGGCATCGCCGCGGTGCAAAACCGGCAGCTGCACCAGGTCAACGGCGACCTGCTCAACCGCCCGACCCCGCGCATGATCGAGGGCACGCGCCAGCTGTGCGCCAAGCTCGACCTCGCCCGCCGCTAACCCGCTACCGCCTTCCGAGTCCGCCATGAGCCACTACCAACGCATTGCCTGCCTGTGCACCGAAGCCGTCGAAACACTGTACCTGCTCGGCGCGCAGGACCTGATCGCCGGCATCTCCGGCTTTACCGTCTACCCGCCCGAGGCGCGCCAGGACAAGCCGAAGATCAGCGGCTTTTCCAGCGGCAAGCTGGAGAAGATCCTCGCCGTCGAACCCGACCTGGTGGTGGCGTTTTCCAGCCTGCAAAGCGACATCCTCAAGGACGTGGCCGCCGCCGGTGTCGATATCCAGCACTTCAATCATCATGATCTGGCCGGCGTGCTGCGCATGGTGCGGGTGCTGGGCAGCCTCACCGGCAAAACCGACGGGGCCGAAAGGTTGGCCGCAGAGCTGCAAGCCAGCATGGACGCCGCCCGCGCCGAAGCGGCGGCCAACGATGCCGCCGGCCTGCCTCGACCGCTGGTTTACTTCGAAGAGTGGAACGACCCGATCATCACCGGCATCGGCTGGGTCGGCGAGCTGATCGCGCTGGCCGGTGGCCGCGATGCCTTTGCCGAGCGGGCCATCCATAAACGCGCGAAAGAACGCATTCTGGCCGACCACCGCGAAGTGGCCGCGCGCCGGCCTGATTTGATCGTCGGCAGCTGGTGCGGCAAGCGCTTCCGCCCCGAGACCGTGATCGAGCGCGAAGGCTGGCAAGACGTACCGGCAGTGCGGAACTACGAGCACGGCCACATCATCGAGATCAAGTCCGCCGACATCCTCGCCCCCGGCCCGACCCTGATCACCCGCGGCCTGCCGCAGCTGCAGGCGCTGATCCGGCAGTGGCACGCCGACCGCGCCGCCGGAGCGCTGGCATGAGCGCCCCGCGCTGGCCCTGGCCCACGCTGATGGTGCAGGGCTGCACCTCGGACGCCGGCAAGAGCACCGTGGTCGCCGCGCTGTGCCGGCTGCTGGCCGACCGTGGCCTGCGCGTGGCGCCGTTCAAGCCGCAGAACATGGCGCTCAACAGCGCCGTCACCGTCGATGGCGGCGAGATCGGCCGCGCGCAGGCGCTGCAGGCCGTCGCCGCGCGCGTGCCAGCGCACAGCGACATGAACCCGGTGCTGCTCAAGCCCAGCTCCGACACCGGTGCGCAGGTGATCATCCACGGCCAGGTACGCGCCGACATGAACGCGCGCGACTACCACCAGTACAAGACCACCGCGATGCAGGCGGTGCTGGAGTCCTACGCCCGCCTGCAGCAACAGTACGACGCGGTGATGGTGGAAGGCGCCGGCAGCCCGGCCGAGATCAACCTGCGCGAGCGCGACATCGCCAACATGGGCTTTGCCGAGGCCGTCGATTGCCCGGTGATCCTCGTCGCCGACATCGACAAGGGTGGCGTGTTCGCCCACCTCACCGGCACGCTGGACTGCCTGAGCCAATCCGAGCGTGACCGCGTGATCGGCTTCGTCATCAACCGCTTCCGTGGCGACATCAGCCTGCTGCAAGGCGGCCTCGACTGGCTGGAAGCCAAGACCGGCAAACCGGTGCTGGCGGTGCTGCCCTACCTGCACGGCCTGATGCTGGACGCCGAGGACGCGGTGCAGACCCAGCAGCAAAAAGGCGACTTCAACATCGTGGTGCCGGTGCTGCCGCGCATCAGCAACCACACCGACTTCGACGCACTGCGCGCCCACCCCGGCGTCAACCTGCACTTCGTCGGCCCCGACGCGCCGAAGCCGCCGGCTGACCTCGTGATCCTGCCCGGCAGCAAGAACACCCGCGCCGACATGGCTTTTTTGCAGGCGCAAGGTTGGCCGCAATACCTGCAGCACCACCTGCGCTACGGCGGCAAGCTGCTCGGCATCTGCGGCGGCTACCAGATGCTGGGTCAGCACATCCACGACCCGCTGGGGGTGGAAGGCCAGCCCGGCAGCAGCAGTGGCCTCGGCTACCTCGCCATCGATACCCTGCTTGCCGCCGCCAAGACCCTCACCCGCCGCGAAGGCCGCTTCGTCAACGCCGACGCGGCGGTCAGCGGCTACGAAATCCACATGGGCGTGAGCCACGGCGCGGACTGCGAACGGCCGGTGTTCATGCTCGACGACGACAGCGCCGACGGCGCCGTCAGCCCCGACGGCCAGATCATGGGCAGCTACCTGCACGGGCTGTTCGACCACCCTGATGCATGTCAAACGCTATTGCATTGGGCTGGCATGGATAATGCCACGGGGGTAGACTTGGCTGCGCTGCGCGAGGCGAGCATTGTGAGGCTGGCGGAGGCGAGTGAGGGGTTGCTTGGCCGGTTGGTCGAAATGGATGCCCGTCCAGCGGTGTATTTGCCAGCGACACATCTCACAGACCGATGAAAAACAAAGAGAATATCCATGACACAAATTGGATATGCGTATTTACTAATTAGATATACACACTAATGATGTGCATATCACACGTTAGGCATCTTAAGCATACATGATGGAACTGCTTCGCGATCCGCTCTGGCAATTTATAGGAGCAGTCTTAGCTCTTTTGGCCCTGCCCACAGGTTTTTGGATATACCTCCTCCAAAGGGCGAGAAAAGAAATTGCATACGGCGTTCTATCCTCCAGACGCCTTATCTCCTTGTCCAGCGATCTGCGTGACCGTGTAGTGATCACGCTTGATGGAAAAAGCGTAGAGGACGTTCACTTGCTGATCGTTGGCATCAAGAACAGTGGCAATGTGCCAATTCTTGAAAGCGATTTTTTGTATTCACCGTCCATACGTGCCGAGAATTGAATCGCCCCTCCTTTCCTAGATACCTCGTGAGCCTCACACTAGGCCCTACAAGGAGGTGTCATGAGCAGGCAGCGTTTCCCCGAAGAATTCAAGAT
>Ga0209172_10004868_pt1 | contig 17173 bp, 12 predicted proteins | sample LarsenN4metaG_FD_184113 | JGI IMG/M metagenome (GOLD analysis project Ga0209172, IMG submission 184113) | Hot spring sediment bacterial and archeal communities from British Columbia, Canada, to study Microbial Dark Matter (Phase II) - Larsen... ... | reverse complement strand
TGGCAGGCCGAAAATCGAAATCAAACGCCTTCTCCCCTCCGTCTATTGGAAGACCTCGAACCCATAGTTTGCCTACTTCATCCACCTTATCTTATTTATCTGGGTTTATCTGTCGTGAATAAATTTCTCAAAACGTTCTTATAGAGAACCTGTGACCCGCTCGAACAAGAACCTCTTCATTGCCCTCCTCTTATGCGGACTCTTCCTCGGCGCGCGCAGTGCATTCGCTGAAAAATCCATCGCGCCTGCGCAGGCGGTCACGCCATTTTTATATCCGCCTTACCCCGGGCGCGCTTCGCAGGAATCCATTTTCGATCATTCCACACCGAACTACACCTACGATAACCGCGTTCTTGCCTTCAGCGGCAAAGAGGCGAACAAGAATTGCCCATCGCCCGCGCCGCCGGGCGTGCCTCCGCCGGTGGCAGGTGTGTGCAGTGCCGGTGATGGGATTTACTGGTCGTACAGCCTCGCAGACTGGGTCGCGTATGACGGTCACGATGGCGTGGATTATGGAATTTCGTACCGTCCCATCTACGCCGCGGCAGACGCCGACCAGGTGGTGTACGCAGGCTGGTGGGATCCGCAGAATCACAAGATCAATCTGGGTATTTACGTACGTCTGCATCATTCGAACGGATACAACACATATTACGGGCACATGAGTTCGGTTGCCGTGCAGGCGTGTTCGACTCCCGGATGCACGTTCCTCCCTCACGGCACAATGTTAGGAATCAGCGGCAACACTGGTTTGTCAACGGGTCCGCATTTGCATTTTCTGGTGCGGAATCCCTCCGGCAGGTCAGTAGACCCGTATGGTTGGACAGGTACCGGCGCGGATCCATGGACTCATAACCAAAAGGAATCGTTGTGGATCGCCTATCCCGCGCTCACGTTTTACGGCGCACAGATCTATCCCTCCGGCGAGCAACTAGCCTACCCAGCCGCGCCTGCAACCGGCATCATCGTCGATGATGGCTCGGTCAACTTCACCGAATCTCCCGCCTCCTGTTGGACGATCACTTCGGCGGGAAGCGCGCAAGGGAATTCGTTCCGTTATTCCAAACCGCGCACGAGCCCTGCGTCTTGTTCTGCGCAATGGGCTATACCGGCAGGTTCCGCTTCCGGTGTTTATTCGTTATACGTGCGTATTCCCGCTGTGAGGGCAACCACAGAAGGCGCGTTGTACAGTATCCGTCATGCTGAGAAAACCGATCAGGTTGTGGTCAATCAGGCGGTGTTTCCGAATGCGTTTTACGTCACCGATGGATGGGTATACATCGGGCGTTACAATTTCACCGGCGAAGGAGACGAGTACATCGAATTGACGAATCGGACTCAGGATGAAGCCGCTTCCATTGCGGATTTGTTCGTCGGCGCGGACGCGGTTCGATTCGTTTTCCAGGGGAACACGACTCCAACGCCGCCCGGACCTGTCACCTCCACCCCAACTGTCACCGCCACATTGACGCGCACCGCGACGATCTCGCCTACCCCCACGCGGACTTTTACCCCGTCGAGTACCGTGTCGCCGACCTTGTCGCGGACTCCAACGATCACTCGAACTCCGACGATCACGCGGACGCCAACGGCAACTCCTACAGGGACATTATCGAAGACCCCGACTTCGACGCGTACATCAACACACACGCCTCGTCCAACGATCACGCCGCAGTACACGCGCATCAAATTATTCTTCGCAAACCGGATTCGCTACAACGCGAACACTCCGCCCATCGAGGTGGCTGGCACGCGTTACGTGAAATCAGACAACCTGTACAAATACACGCTGGATGAATTCTTCAAAGGTCCCGGCGCGACGGAACGATATTCATACGGCTGGATCGGAGTCTACAACGGCTTTACCGGCTACAGCAGTTTGGAAGTAAACAATGGCGTCGCGCAGGTCTTCCTCACCGGTGTATGTACTTCCGAAGGCAAGACGTTCAACATCGCGGATCTGATCACGTTGAATCTCAAACAATTCCCCGCGATCCAATTTGTGAAGATTTACGATGAAAATGGCTTGACACAAACCCCCAACGGGCTGAGCGATTCGGAACCGCGCTGTTTGTCAGAATTCAAAACTCCCACACCGACGCAGACTCGTACTGCCACTCCCACGCGCACTCCGACGCGTACGCCAACCCCCACGCACACGCGGCGTCCCACCGTCACACCGATGTATGTTCAAGTGAAAGTGTATTTTGTGAGTCGGACCCGCTATAACGCGAACACGCCTCCGTTTGAAGTGAACGGTATCCGCTGGGCGCGGACGAACAATGTCATTCCCACCGTGTTGGACGAATACTTCAAGGGTCCCGGCGCGACCGAGCGGACGTCGTTCGGCTGGATCGCCCTTTACAATGGATTCACCGGCTACAGCCGATTTGAAATGATCGACAGCACTGCACACGTATATCTCAAAGGCGCATGCTCGTCGGATGGCAGGGATTTTACGATTGCGAACCTGCTGATCTTGAACCTCAAACAATTCCCCGAGGTGAGGTTCGTGAAAATCTACGACGAGAACGGGTCAACCCAAAATCCGCTTGGGTTGGCGGATTCGATTCCTGCGTGTTTGTTGCCATAAAAAATGTAGGGGCGACCCGCGGGTCGCCCCTACAAAATTCATTCAACCACCGCCGCTTCCACCGATTGGATTGGCGGCAGAAAATCTGCCAGTAACTCCCAACTGTCGCCCGAATCGCGGGTGTAAAACAATTGACCGGTATTCGTGCCGATGTATACGCCAGCCTCCTCGAACGAATCAGTTCCCATCGCTTCGCGTAACACGTCCACGTAGGCGCGCTCAGGCAGACCCTTGGTAAGACGCGTCCAAGAATCGCCGGCGTCGCGGCTTCTCCACACGGCGAAACTTCCGTCCACGCTCATGTGATATTCATCGCTTTCTTCGAGCACTACATAAATGGTCTTCGGGTCTGTGGGATGCACGGCAACAGGGAAGCCGAATCTCGAAGGCAATTTGTCCCCGCCGATGTCGATCCAATCTTCGCCGGCGTTATCGCTTCGATACACGCCGCAATGATTTTGCTGATAGATCACGTTGGGCGTTGAAGGGTGCATTGTCATTTTGTGCACGCACTGCCCAAATTCAGGGAATTTTTCCGGGTGAAAATCAGCGCGCACATTTTTGTTGTAGGGTTTCCAGGTGAGCCCGCCATCGTCCGTGCGATAACAACCCGCCGCCGATATGGCGATATACATCCGTTGTTCATTTGTCGGGTCTAACAAGATCGTGTGAAGGGTCAACCCCCCGGCTCCCGGTGCCCACTCGCCGCGGTGGGGATGATCGTACAGGGTCTCGTTCAACGTCCACGATTCGCCGCGGTCTGTGGATTTGAACAAGGATGCCGGTTGCGCGCCGGCGTACAAGACGTTCGGTTCGCTCGCGCGTCCGGGCTTGATGTTCCACACCTTGATCATCTTCTCGGGTTTTTCCTTGATGCTTTCTCCGCCTTCGGAACGGAACGCTTCGTCCACCGTGCTGGCGGGCCTGCCGGACTTCGACACTCGCGTCAACGACGGCGATTGCTTTGCCTGCATCCACGTTTTTCCGAGATCGTCTGAATGATGGGTGGTGGGACCGTAGACGAAATGACTCGTCGCCGCGTGCAAGCGGTTGTCGCGCGGGTCCAGTTGCATGTGCATCACATTCCAGCCTTTGAATTGGATGTCGCTCATTTGCCAATTCTTGCGTTTCTCGTCGCTCGTGAAAATGAAACTGCCTTTAGTTGTCCCCACAAAGACCATGACTTTTTTGCCCATAAGATTCTCCTTTCAGGTGAAAGCCGAAAATATGTTCTAAAAATGGATTGTACCATAAACTCGCAGTTGTCAACCATACCCGAAGGGCTATTGCAGCGACGCGCACTGCCGGTTAACATATCGCTCTCAACAAGGAGGAGGAATGAGAATACGCCGTCTGTTGTACATCAGCATCATCGTATCGATTCTGGCCGCATGCAATTTTCCATCCGGTCGGGTGACGGGAACCCCCGCTTCCACGTTCATTCCCACCGACACTCGCACTGCATCCCCGCGTCCAACTGTGACATTGACCGCAACCTCATCCCTCTCGGTTGCCATTCCACTCGAAGTGCCTGTGAATTGCCGTTCTGGTCCGGCAACAACATACACGGTCATAGGTGAATTACGCCCCGGCAGGCAGGCGGAAGTGATCGGCAAAAGTGTTGACGTGGCTTGGTGGTATGTGAAGAATCCCAGCGACCCTTCCACTTCATGCTGGTTGTTCGCGGATCTGGTGCGGATCGAAGGAAATGTGGAATCACTCCCGGTGGTGAATCCGCCGGGGGTGACTGTAACAACTGTCACTGTGAGCGTCGAACCGCCGGTCATGAACGTCGCGTGTGATGCCTTCCCGCAGGTGGTCACTCTCAACATTGAGATTTCCGTGAGCGGTCCAGCTACTGTGTTTTGGCGCTGGGAGGAAATTAGCACGGGCGATATCTCTGAAGAGCAAAGCGTTTTGTTCGAAGAAGGAGGCACGATCACTGTGCATGATTCGTACCAGGTGCGAGGCGCTCGCGATTACACGATGGTCGTTCGGACGATACAACCTAACGAAATGACGGGTCAGGCAACATTCAAAGCGGTATGCACGCCGTGACTATGTTTGTGCATGAATTTCGCTCTATGAAAACATTGCCATCCGAACGGCAATGTTTTTGTTTTGTGGAATTATTATCTTCAGTTTGACATGCACTATAATCGTTTGGATGGATACTGGTTTGTCTCATGAGGTCGCCGCGCATGAATAAAGGCTCGCGAAAAAAGGGAACTTCAAAAGGTCCATCGCCCCGCGAAGTGGAGACGCCGCTTGAGGGACTCCGTGAAAAAGATGCGAGCCTTCGCCAGCGCGCCGAAGAGATCTCCCTCCTGTATCAGATCAACCTGGCGTTGACGAGCGGGCAGGACTTATATCACGCCTTGCGCGCGTTCGTGAAAGAATTGAAGCGTGTGATGGTTGTGGACGCTTTTCACATCGGTTTTTACGACCCTCAAACAGATCTTTTCACCTATTCCCTGTTTTTGAATCTGGGTGAGGATCTGCAATTACCCCCTCGTTCCCTGAAGGAAAGCCCGGGGTTAACCTGGGAGGTGATTTCGGGCAAAAAAACGCTGTACCTGCCGGATGTAACTGACCCTCAGACGAAGAAACAACATAACATCCTGGTGGTGAGGGAAGTGGGCATACGTTCGTATATAGGTATTCCGTTACTGTTGCAGGATCGAGTGATCGGGGTGATGTCAGTGCAATCCCTGCAACCTGAGGCTTATACTGCATCTCAAATTCGTCTGCTGGAAACACTGGCAACACAGGTTGCCAGCACGGTTGAGAAGGGTCGCCTGCTCGACCAATTGAAGGGAGAATTGGAAGAGCGCAGGAAAGTAGAGACCAGCCTGCGCCAGCGTGAAGCGATGCTGGAGGCAGTAACATTTGCCGCCGAGCAATTCCTTAAAACGTCAGATTGGCATGTAAATATCGGCAATGTGCTCGAGTTGTTGGGGAAGACGATCAACGTTTCCCATTGTTATCTATTCGAGCATCATCCCGGGCAGGATGGTCACGAAGTCTCTTCCCTGCGTTATGAGTGGGCGGCGCCCGGTATCAAAGTGACAGTCAATGACCCGGCGTATCAGGCTCACCCGGTCCGCAACGATCCGGGCACAACGGACGAAATTTTAAAGCGCGGGGATACGTTTGTTGCAACGGCTTCCGCCTTTCCGCTTTTGGAGAGGGAACGCCTGAAGGTTCTGGGAATCAAAGCCATGATGGAAGCGCCGGTATTCGTGGATGGGCGGTGGTGGGGTACGATCGGCGCGGACGACATGACGGAGGAACGCGATTGGTCGCCAGCCGAAGTGGATGTCATTCGCGCGGCGGCGAATGTGCTGGGCGCCGCCATCAAGCGTCAGTCGGATGAAACTGCCCTGCAGTCTGAACTCAATGAACGCCGTCACGTTGAAGTAAACCTGCGGCAGCGCGAATCCATTTTGGAAGTTGTGGCAGAGGCGGCGAACCGTCTGCTTAAATCATCCGATTGGAAGTCTGAAATTGATTCGATTTTGGAAAGCTTGGGTGAGACGATCAACGCCAGCCATGCATTTCTGTTCGAAAATCATCAGCGGGAGGATGGCACCCTTGTGACATCCATGCGATTTGAATGGACGGCGCTAGGCATTCCGACCGATCTGGGGATTGCGACCTATCAAAATGTCCCGTTGAAAGAGGAGGATTTCGAAGGTTGGTACGAGGTAATGAGTATAGGTTTGCCATATCTCGGAGACCTTCAACACGCGCCGGAGGAAGACCTGCATTTTCTTCAAGCCCGGGGTATGAAGGCGTTGCTCGATGTTCCCATTTATGTGAACGGTGCATGGTGGGGTACGATCGGGTTCGACGATGTGGATCATGTCCGCGTCTGGTCGAACGCGGAGGTGGACGCGTTGGTGGTGGCGGCAAACATTCTTGGCGCGGCGATCCAGCGTCAGTCGGTGGATGCAGAATTAAGGATGCGCGAACAGAATTATCGAGCCTTGTATGAAATGGCTGAGAAGCAGACACAGGAACTTGCATTACTCGGTAATGTGCGCAATGTGATGTCACAAGAGTTGGATCTGTCCTCTCTTCTTCGGAGTGTCGTCGAAGCGGTGGCTGAGTCGTTTGGGTATGCACTGGTCAGTGTATACCTGCTTGAAGAAAGTGAGTTGGTCCTTCAACATCAAGTGGGGTATGAGCGGGTCATAAAAAGGATTTCAATAGAAAACGGGGTGAGCGGACGCGTAGTGCTAACCGGCAAACCGATCTTCTTGGAGGATGTTAGGTCAGACCCTGAATTCATCGGCACGATCGAGAACATCGTGTCTGAGATTTGTGTTCCCTTGTTCGACGAGGGCCGCGTTGTGGGAGTTTTGAACGTGGAAAGTACGCAGGGGGTCAGGCTGACACACACCGACCTCAAACTTCTGGATGCGCTGAGTCAGCATATCGGAATTGCGATCGGCCGCGCGCGGCTGTACACCAACGTCCAGCGCGAATTGGAGGCTCGCAAACAAGCGGAGATCGAACGCGAAAAACTAATCGCCGAACTCGCAGCGAAGAACGCCGAGCTCGAACGATTTACCTACACAGTCTCGCATGACCTCAAGGCGCCATTATTCACCATCCGTGGTTTCCTTGGGTATCTTGAAAAAGATCTGCTTGCCGGCGATCACGACCGCTTCCAAAAAGACGCGCAGCGCATCGCTGAGGCTACTGAGAAGATGCAACAACTGTTGAACGACCTTCTGGAACTTTCCAGGGTAGGACGTCTGATGAACGAACCGAAGGAGATACAACTGAACGAGCTCGTTCGTGATGTTCTTGCTTTGTTACAGGGTCAGGTTCAGGAAAAGGGGGTTGTCGTTCAGGTTGAGGAGAATCTCCCACGCATATTCGCCGATCGCCAGCGTATCAGCGAAGTCCTGCAAAACCTCGTGGATAACGCGGTCAAATTCATGGGCAATCAACCCAACCCGCGCGTAGAGATCGGTCAGGCTGGCGATGAGAACGGAATGCCTGTTCTTTTTGTTCGAGATAACGGAATGGGTATCTCCAGCGATCACTTCGAGCGCGTGTTTGGATTGTTCAACAAACTTGATCCTAAAACGGAAGGCACGGGCATCGGCCTCGCGCTCGTGAAGCGGATCATCGAATTTCACGGAGGCAGGATTTGGGTCGAAAGTGAACCGGGGAAAGGCTCGACGTTTTTCTTCACGCTTCCCTCCCAGCCGGTATCTGATTCCGTACTATAATCAGTTATCTCAAATTCAAGGATTCTTCATGAAACGCGCCGTCAGTATCAGCCTTGGTTCCACCACCCGCGACAAAACCGTAGAGATCAACCTGCTTGGTGAGACGGTTCGTATTGAACGCATCGGTACGAATGGCGATGAAGCGAAAGCCCGCCAGATGTTCCATGAAATGGATGGGAAGGTGGACGCGTTCGGCGTCGGAGGAATCGATCTTGGCGTGCACACGCCCTGGAAGTTTTACCCGCTTCACAGCGCCTTGAAGTTGGTACAAGATGTGAAGCAGACGCCGTGCGTGGATGGAAGCGGGCTGAAGGAAACGCTTGAAGCGCGCGTCATGCAATGGGTGGAGCAAAAGATCGGCGGTGAGATTCAGCCCAAGACCGCGTTCCTAGTCGCAGGCATCACCCGTTACGGCATGACCGAGTCGTTTATCAAGGCCGGTTATCAATGTGTTTTCGGTGATCTGATGTTCGGTTTGGATATTCCCCTTGCCATTCGCTCAATGAGTTCGCTCAACACAGCCGCCAGGGTTCTTATGCCGATCGTCGGGCGAATGCCGTTGAGTATGTTATATCCCACCGGCGAAAAGCAGGAACAGGTCACGCCTAAATACGAAAAATACTATCAAGGCAACACTGTTACTGGCGGCGATTTTCTGTATGTCAAACAACACATGCCGGAGGATATGCGCGGGAAGATCATCGTCACCAACACCACCACACCGGCTGATGTGGAGTTCCTCAAGAAACGCGGTATCAAATATCTTGTCACAACAACACCAAATTTTGATGGTCGTTCCTTTGGCACTAATATGATGGAAGCCGCCCTGGTCGCGGTGGCGGGTAAGGGACGCGTGTTGACCAAAGACGAACTGAATGAATTGATCGACAAACTCGGCTTCGAGCCGCAATTGCAGAAATTGAATTAAGTAGACAAGTAGACAAGTAGACAAGTAGACATTAAGTATGTTTGCCTGTTTACGTGTTTCCTTGTATACGATTTACAAGGAGATTTTATGGATGCAATCGTAATCGCCGGTGGAATACCCAGACCGGAAGACCCTCTCTACTCTTATGTAAAGGGAGACGCCAAGGCGCTGGTGGAGATCGCCGGCAAGCCGATGGTGCAGTGGGTGCTCGATGCGCTCGGCGACTCCAAGCGCGTGGATAATGTCATCCTTGTGGGCTTATCACCGAAGAATCCCCTGACGTGCAAGAAACCGTTGCACTTTCTTTCCAATCAGGGACGCATGCTGGCGAACATCGTAGCGGGTATTCAAAAATCCATTGAGATTAATAAGAAAAGTAAGTACGTGCTTGTCGTCTCATCCGACATCCCAGCGATCAAGGCGCACATGGTCGACTGGCTGGTGGACACTTCCATGCAGGCCAAGGATGATTTTTACTACGGCGTATGCCCGCGCGATGTAATGGAAAAACGATATCCGGACTCGAAGCGTACCTTTACCCGCCTCAAAGACATGGAAGTCTGCGGGTCGGATATCAACATCTGTCACGTCCGCATGGCGACCGAACATCTGGACTTGTGGGAATCCCTGCTTGGCGCGCGGAAGAGTCCTTTCATGCAGGCAAGCAAACTCGGTCTGGGGTTGTTGTTTTCACTGGCCACCCGGCAATTGACACTGGATGAGGCAGTTAAGCGGATCAGCGAACGCGTCGGAATCAAGGGACGCGCCATCCTGTGGCCCTTCGCCGAACCCTGCATGGACGTGGATAAGCCTCATCAACTCGAATTGATGCGCTCCGACCTGGCAAAACAACAGCGGAGATCTCAACCCAAGCCGAAAACCGCCGCAAAGAAAATGAAGAAATCAACGCCAAAGACAGCCAGGAGATCTAACGCGGTCAAAAAGGTCGTTCGAACAAAATCAAAACCCAGATCTCGTTGACGATGAACTTTCGCACCCTTCTCGAATGGGATGCACGCCTCTCCGATCACATGCGCGTGGCTGAAAAGCCAGGCGCATTGCGCGCTATGTCCGTGTTCTTCGCGCATTCCGGCGATTCGTGGTTCTGGTGGCTTGCCATGATCCTGTTGTGGTGGTTGGGTGATTCGTTCTGGAAGGAATGGGCTGTCGTGCAGTTCGTCGGCATCGGCGTGTTGGCGGCGCTGGTGATTGGGATCAAATTCATTGTGAGGCGGAGGCGCCCGGAAGGCGAATGGGGGAGCATTTATCGCAATACGGATCCACATTCCTTCCCTTCAGGGCACGCGGCGCGCTCATTCATGATCGCGGTTCTCGCTACGGGGCTTGGACCTGCATGGCTGGCGATCATCCTGTGGGTTTGGGCGCCGCTTGTCGCGTTCGCGCGCGTGGCGATGGGCGTACACTATGTATCAGATATCGTAGCCGGCGCGGCATTGGGCATCCTTTTCGCTTTGATCGGGTTGCAACTTTACGAACCGTTATTGATGTGGGTATCTGGTTTGCTTGGTTTTCCCCTGTGGTAAATTGAACGGGATGTCATCCCGCTCCACGTTTCACAGCCTCTGCATGTTCTTCGATGTGTGCGAGGCTTCGTTCCACCCATGTCTGTAGGGTGAACCCGCTCCCCAGCGTGGCATGACGCGATTCGCGCGACCAGGCTTCCACGGGTAACTCGCGCAATAATTCAACCAGCGATTGGATGCTTGCAACGAAACCATCCAGCATATCGCTGAGTGGTTCGTTCGGATTGTAGTATTCCTGAGCATATTTTTCGCCGTCGAAGCTTTCGAACTCAGGGTTCTCTTCGCTGGCGGTACGGCGGACTCGCAAGCCATAGGCGAGTTTATCCACATCGCGGGTGTGCGCAGCGATTTGGTGAATGTTCCATCCGCCTTCTTCCAGCGGGGCAAAGGGATTCTTCACTGCAAGACATATCTCGCGGAAATCCCTCGCTGTTGTAATTAATTTCTCGATCAACCTTGTTCGGTATTCAAATAATTCTTTCATTGTTCCTCCGTTGATTCGCAAACGGGAGCCCGGTCACGGTTTTCGTAAGCGTTCAGTGGGAGACCGAGATAAGGTGAAGGGTCGAGCGTGTTCTCGATCTCCAGTTCATTTTTGAATTGACCGGTGCCATCATCTTCGACGATCGAAAAATGCAAATGCACACCGACGGGATTATTGGGGTCGCCGGAGTAATCTCCCTGATAGCCGAGGAATGTTCCCGCGTCGACCGGTTTTTCGGATGCGCCTGCCGGGAATTCCTCCGAAATGAACGAGTTGCCGAAGCGGTCAGCCATGTGAGTGTAATACAACCAGATCTGTTGACCGGGGTTGAGCGGGTCGCTGGGCACGCGTACAATGACAGCAGATTTCCATTCCGGAAGGCGCGTCAGGTAACCGGGATATGCGGAGATGACGCGCGTGACGCCTGCCTCTGTTCCCGCGAAGATATCGATTCCCTGATGGGTGTGCGTGGGACCGAACGAATCTCCCCACAGGAAGCCTGCAAACCCATCGGTGGGGAAGTTGAACGGGGCAGAGCCGCATCGGGAGCCGGTGACCAACTTCCAGTCCGGATTCGAAGCGGGGTCTCTCATCCACGCGCGGAATTTGAGGATACGTTCCGCGTTGGGTTGGTAGGTGTAGTAAGCTGTGAGGGCAGCTGTCACAATAACAACAGCTACAATGGAGATCATCAGGAAACGTTTTGACATGGAGCAGGATTATATCGGGTTATGACGAACCGAGAATGACGATGTAATCGAGAACGGCTAACTCCCCGCTCTCGTGGGTAAGAATCACGGAATGCTCTCCAAATTGTAGTTTGGGCGATAGCCATTCGGAGCCGTTGGATTGGTCCAGAGGATATTCGATGCCGTCAATGGAAACAAGGACCATGCCAAAGGTCGGGTCTGCCAAGTAGCCAATTTGCAGTTGTGCTCCTATAAAGGTGAAGGTGGCAGTATTGCCGGTTGCAGTAGAGATGAACATGGTCTCGCCATAGGCGGATTCAACGATCTCATTGATCCAACTGCCTTCGTAAACGACGCGTTCATCTATATCGTCGTATTTTCCTTCTATGAAGACAGAGTTTAGATCAATGGCGGGGGTGTTCGTTGCCGTAGGAGTGGCGTTTGTCTTTGGTAAGCTTTCATCGTTCGGTGTCACTACCAAGGCAGGCGAAGCGATGGCGGCAGATTCACCGTTGGAAGATTCGCCGGTGGCTATTACGGTTGGGGTAACGAGTTTTGCTTCGGTTTCCGGTGTATGGGTTTCTGTGGCAAGGAAAAGATATTTAAAGGGTGTGGTGGTTGGGTCGGCCAATGAAGAGGCTTGAGGTTCATCGAAATATACGATCAAAGAGATCAGAACGATCCCTGCCGCCGAAAGAATACCGATCCCGATGGGCGCGATTATCCCACGGTCTATGGTTGGAAGATTATTCATACAAGGATTATACCTGTTGAAGAATTTTGATCATGTGGCTGCTAGGGCAAGCGCATTTGGGCTTCTTAATTCGTTCATCTGCGCCAATCTGTTCGAATTTTTCGAAAAAATTAGCGTGAATTCGTGGCGATTAGCAGGTTCTCAAACAAAAAGGTGCGTTTTGGGCATCGAGATTTTTTGATGTGATGCCCTGTGCGGCTACTGCCCGCAAAGTTTCATGTTGTCAGACAATCAATAGGACAAAAAGGTTACAAGTCGCTTGCCTTTTGCGGTGAATTAAATTATTATAGTGCCGTATCGAAAAGGCAAACCCGCCGCGAGGCGGGGACGCAAAGTCATGGATCTCTCATCCGACGTGTAGTAGTTGAGAGACCGCCAGACTGTCGAAGTTTTTATTCTTCGGCGGTTGTTGGTTTTAGAAGGAGGCGCACCTACAAAATTGCCGATAAATCATTCTTCGTTGTAACCGTAAGAAGCCCAAGTCGAACTATAGAGGAGAATAGTTTATGAAACGCAAAGTGTTTTATGCTTTAATGGCGGCAATATTGGTCTTCTCTAATGTTGCCTCCGTATTTGCCCAGGAGGGTGGACCAGATCGGTTTACTGGGCGTGATTTACCAGCCAGCGTGGATGGATTGCGGCTGGATGCGCCGTTGCAGGCGCAGGGAATAATGAGCGGGGTGCTCGATCATACATTGGTTGGCACGCAAGGTCCGAAACGGGTGATTATTCGCCTTTCATCGGAATCGGGCGCAGATGCCTTCAAACGGGGTGCAAGTACAAGTACGGCTAAGAAAAGCGCTATGGCGCAACAGGATGATTTTCTGAAACGCGTGCAACAGGTTGATGCAAGCGCGCGCGTGTTGGGTCGTGTCCAACTGGTCTTGAATGCGGTTTTCGTCGAAGTGGATGCTTCCGTTTTGCCAACGCTAGCTGAGGATTCGCGCGTGCTGCGGATTGCGCCGGTTGGCAATTACGAACTGGATCTTTCTGAAACCGTTCCCTACATCGGCGCTTCGGCAGTCCATGCTACGGGCTATGATGGCACTGGTGTGAAAGTGGCAGTACTAGATAGCGGCATTGACTATACCCATGCGGCACTTGGCGGCTCTGGAAATCCGGCAGATTACGCGGCGAATGACCCGACCGTGATCGAAGCGGGAACTTTCCCAACTGCCAAAGTGGTCAATGGCTATGATTTCGTAGGAAGTGATTGGCCCACCTTTGGTCCAGAATCTCCGGACCCTGACCCACTTGATGATGGACCTGCAGCAGGTCATGGTACACATGTTGGCCATATCATTGGCGGTGTTGGCGGCGTGGCTCCGGGGGTTGATTTGTATGCAGTAAAGGTCTGCTCTTCGGTCTCCACCTCCTGCTCAGGCATTGCTCTGATTCAAGGGATGGAGTTTGCGGTTGATCCTAATGGTGATGCGGATACATCGGATCGCGTTGACGTTATCAATATGTCATTGGGGTCCCAGTATGGGCAGCCTTTTGACGATGATCTTTCCGCGGCTGTGAATCAAGCCACCTTATTGGGCGTCCTTACGGTTGCCTCGGCTGGAAACAGCGGGGACAAGCCCTATGCAAATGGAACGCCTTCCTCCGCTGCAAGCGCGCTCTCGGTTGCACAAACGAGTGTCCCCAGCGCCTTTCTTTCGTTGATGCAGGTTACCGCGCCGGCCTCGATCGTCGGGCAATATCCGGCTGTCTTCCAACCCTGGTCGGCTCCGCTGACTTCGGTGATTAGCGGGCCTGTGCAATACGGAGATGGGACGGGTGGCAACCTCAATGGTTGTGCCGCTTTTGCTCCCGGATCGTTGGCGGGCAAGGTCGGTTTGGTAGATCGCGGTGGTTGTAACTTTACGCTGAAGATCAAGAATATTGGCGATGCCGGTGGTGTACTCGGAATCATCGGTCTGGTTGCTCCCGGTGACCCATTCGAAGGTGGAGATGGCGGCGATGGTCCAATTACCATCCCGGGGTATATGATCAGCCAAGCAAACTCGAATCTGTTGAAAAGCGGGTTGCCCGATACAACAGTTACCTTCGACCCGAATGTTGGCATCCCATTGGCTGGCACGATGGTCGGAAGTTCCTCGCGAGGCCCTCAGCATGAGGTATTTACCCTGATCAAGCCGGAGATCGGTGCGCCCGGCGCATCCGTGTCTGCGATTGCAGGAACGGGCACAGATGAGGGCCCATTTGGTGGTACTTCAGGCGCTGCTCCCATGGTTTCCGGTGCAGCTGCGTTATTGATTGACAAGTATGGCACGACCATCAAATTCCCCTACAAGCACGGATTCTCACCCATTGAACTCAAGGCGCTTCTGATGAACAACGCCAATCCCAACATCGTCAACAACCCATTGACCGGCGCGTTGGCTCCCATCACCCGCATCGGCGGTGGTGAAGTACGCGTTGATCAAGCGATGAACGCTCCGGTGGCGGCGTGGGATTATTACGGAGCTTCGGGTGCTTTGAGCTTTGGTTTTGTGGATGTGCCAAACGGCACGGTGACATTTACCAAATTGATCCGCATCCATAACCTCGGCTCCCAGCATCACACCTATACCATAACGCCTTCCTTCCGTTTTGCGGATGATGCGGCAAGTGGGGCAGTGACAATTACGGCTCCTCCGTCGGTGGTGGTAAGACGCGGCAACACGTTCCTCACAGTTACGCTAACCATCAATGGGTCGCTCCTGTCAGGCAACCACATGAACTCTGGCAGTAATGGCGCCAATCCGGCAGCGCTGACGATGAATGAGTTCGATGGCTATATCACTTTCACGAGCGCAGACGATACGTTCCAGATTCCATGGCATGTGTTGCCGCGCAAAGATGCGAAGGTGAAGCCCGATACAACGACCGTTGTGCCCGGCTCGTTCCCACAGGTCATCGGTTTGGATAACCAAGGCTTGGGTACCGCGCAGAACGACGCGTACTCGTTGATCGCCTATAGCAAAAACCTGCCGGAAGGCGGCTGGGGAGAGGCTATGCCTACGCCTGATATCCGCGCGGTTGGTGTAAATACCTTCCCGGTGGGGGCAGGCTTCTGCTCAGCAGACCCATCCTTCATCTGGGCGTTTGCAATCAACACTTGGGAGCGGCAGGAGCATCTGGTACCGGTAAATCATAATGTCTATCTTGATACAAATCAGGATGGAACGTATGATTACGCGGTATATAACTTCGACGCGTCTTTGGCTGGCGGTATCAGCGACGGACGCCAGTTAACATGGGCTGAGAACCTATCCGCCGGTACAGCTTCAGCGTTCTTCTTCACTGAACACTCCACGAACACCGGCAATACCGTGTTGTACATCTGCGCGGAACAAGTCGGATTGACCGGCGCAGACATGTTGGCTACCAACGTGGATGTTGCAGTGGAAGCATTCGATTGGTACAACGGTGGTCCCGGCGACTTCATTGACGGTTTGACTGTCACGCCGTTGGGCGAGCAGTACTTCGGTTTGCCGTCCGATGTCCCCGGTAACACCTACGATCCGGGTGCGTTGGAGATTTACGATTTCGGTCCGTTCCCCGGTAACACGCCTGAATTGGGCCTGTTACTGATCACGAACGGCGATCGAGGCAGTGGAAATCGTGGAGGCGCGACCCCCAGCACGGAGGCATTGCTCTTCCGTGTACCGTAACCTTGCTCATCCGTCTCTCAACTGACGGAAAGGTTGTTATAGAAAGCGGAGTCCCCAATCGGGGACTCCGCCTTTTTATGAATCCGGTGTTGCTTGGGGAACGGCAGGCGGCAGCCCCCCTTCGCACAGGAAGAAATAACCCGAGGCTGTTGCACGATAATCGTATCTAACATCTTCTGCTTCAAGGATGATCCAATAGCCTTTCACCTGTGCTTGCGTGTAAAAAACTCCGGGTTGAGCGCAACCTAACGCGCCATCGTTCCAAACCACCTCTTGATCTTGAATCACGAGTATCACATCTAATGCGATTCCCGTCCGCTTCGACAGATCGTTTTTGACGAGAGTCAAAAGATCAGTTGGGGCTTCACCGGTGACCGGCGTATTTTCCTCGGTGGGTGGAATACGTTCAGGCAGGTTTGTCATGGTAGGGTTGATTCTGTCTGGTGTAGTGATTTCCCCCGATGCTTCCAAGCTTGGTGTAAGGTTAGTGGATGGCTGAGCATCTTGTGTCGCGTTGGGGGCGCACCCTGTATAGATCATGATCCCTAACAGGGCGGCCAGCATGATCCTATGATTTTTCATGATAGATCTCCTCTGGTAAGTGGATGATTTTCATCATGCACGATTTATTTTGGGACGATGGGGCGGCTGAAAAAGTTCCCCCGCTGGGCGAGGCGCAGAATCGCTTGAAGGGAGAAATTGCTTTGGCAAAGTGAATCAGGTTCGGTCGGGAAAGATGCGGGTATCATCACAACCGAGCGTGTCGTCGGCACCGGGTATAATTCGGAAATTCCAAATTTGGAGAAAACTTGTGCGCCGCCGATTCGTAACTCTCTTGTTCATGCTGGCAATTCTTGTGAGCGCGTGTGGAAGCAATGAACCTTCCGTCACTGCCACCCCGCTTCCGTCCGAGACTCCGATCATCCCGCCTGCGCTGACTTCCACGCCGATCGTTCCGCTGGCGATTCTCATCCTGCCTGCCGACCTCGATCCCGAAGCATCGAATCTCTACCAAAAGACTGTCTACGATCTCGCACAGGCTTCAGGGATGCGATTCCAAGTTCGAAATTCGATGACAACCGAAGAGCTGACCGAGCCAGGCTTGCAGATCGTGGTCGCGTTCCCGCCGGACCCGGGCATCGCCGCGCTTGCCGCCGCCGCTCCGCAGGTGCAATTTCTTGCAATCAACATCCCCGGCGTTAGCGCCGCAGGGAATGTAAGTGCGCTTGGCGATAATTCACAAACGGATATCACCGCGTTTCTTGCGGGTTAC
>Ga0209172_10004867_pt1 | contig 17177 bp, 21 predicted proteins | sample LarsenN4metaG_FD_184113 | JGI IMG/M metagenome (GOLD analysis project Ga0209172, IMG submission 184113) | Hot spring sediment bacterial and archeal communities from British Columbia, Canada, to study Microbial Dark Matter (Phase II) - Larsen... ... | reverse complement strand
GTGACGGTGGACGAGGTCTATCTCGCTGCCAAGCGGCAGCTCGAAGCGATGAACGATGAACGCGGAATGGTGAGCGAGCAGAGAAAACAGGATGACGCTGAGCATTCATCGCTCAGCGTTCATCATGCAGCGTTGCGAGGCGTCACTGTTTTCCTCGACCGCGATGGAACGCTGAATCGGGATATGGGCTACGTGAAGACACCCGATGAGCTGGACCTGCTCCCCGGTGTGTCCGAGGCGGTGGCGCGGTTGAATCGCGCCGGCGCGCGCGTGATCGTCATTACCAACCAGTCCGGGGTCGCGCGCGGGTTCTTCACGTTGGCGGATCTCGATGCGATTCATGCAAAGCTTCGAGCGGAGCTGGCGGCCGGGGGCGCTTCACTGGATGGCATCTATTACTGTCCGCACCATCCCGACGATGGCTGCGTCTGCCGTAAGCCGCAACCCGGGCTCGTCGAACGGGCTGTGCAGGATCTGGGCGTGGATCCGTCCGGCGCCTACGTGGTCGGGGATCAAACGCCCGATGTCGAACTGGCGCGCCGAGTGGGCGCGCGCGCCGTGCTCGTGATGAGCGGCCCGTCCAGCGCGGAGGCGCTCGAGAACCTGAAGAGCGAAGGCGCGGCACCCGAACGGGTGGCGACCAGTCTGGCCGAGGCCGTGGACTGGATCCTCGACCAGGCACGGAGCCGGCAGCCAGAACCGACTGGATCGGCGCGATAGACCGTGAGTGTCTAAGGAGTGCTCAGAGGCAGCGCGATGGTGAAGGTAGCCTGCATCGGGGCGGGCGCGTGGGGCGGCAATCTGGTCCGCAATTTCGCGGCGCTGGGCGCGCTGCATGTGATCTGCGATACGGATCGCGAGGCGCTGAAACGCTCCGCCCGGACCTATCCGCAGGCTCGGCTTTGCGAGTCCTTCCGCGAGGTCCTGACGGATCCTGCCGTCCAGGCGGTCGTCCTGGCGACTCCGGCCGACCGGCATGGCGCGATGGCCAGGGAAGCGCTCGAGGCGGGGAAGGACGTGTTCGTCGAGAAGCCGCTGGCGCTGACCGTGACGGAAGGGCGCACCGTGGTCGAGGCGGCGGCTCGTGCCTCGCGCGTGCTGATGGTCGGGCATGTCTTGCAGTATCACCCCGCTATCCGGGTGTTGAACGACCTGATCGCGAGGGGGGAGCTCGGCAAGGTGCAGTACCTCTATTCCACCCGTCTGAACATCGGCAAGGTCCGTCGCGAGGAGAACATTCTCTGGAGCTTTGCCCCGCACGACGTCTCGGTGTTGCTCACGCTCGTCGGCCAGATGCCCTCCACGCTGCAGGCGACCGGCGGGACCTACCTGCAGCAAGGAGTGCCGGATGTGACCATGACCGCCCTGCAGTTTCCCAACGGGGTCAGGGGGCACATCTTTGTGAGCTGGCTGCACCCCGTCAAGGAGCAGAAACTGGTCGTCGTCGGCGATCGGAGGATGGCGGTGTTCGATGATCTGGCCAAGGACAAGCTGGTCCTCTACCCCCATCACGTGGACTGGATCGATCGCGCGCCGGTGGCGCGCAAGGCGGAGGCCGAGGTGGTGCCGGTGGAGGCGGTGGAGCCGCTGGAGATCGAATGCCGGCATTTCCTGGAGTGCGTCGAACAGCGGCGCACGCCCAGGACGGATGGAGCGGAGGCGCTGCGTGTCTTGGAAGTCCTCGAGGCTGCGCAGGTCTCCCTGGACCGGCAGGGCGTGGCGGTGGGGCTTGGCCAGGCGGGAGGCGAGTCGGACAGGGGAGGCGGCGCAGCGGGCTTTGCCGGCGTCGGCATTCATCCCACGGCCGTGGTGGACCAGCCGGTCGAAATCCTGCCGGGCACGAGAATCTGGCACTTCTCGCACGTGCTGGCCGGGTCGCGGATCGGGGCGGATTGCACGATCGGTCAGAACGTCACCATCGGCCCTCGCGTGACGATCGGGAACCGCGTGAAGATCCAGAACAACGTCTCGGTGTACGAAGGCGTCACGCTCGAGGATTTCGTCTTCTGCGGACCCTCGATGGTCTTCACGAACGTCGTCAATCCCCGCAGCGCGATTCCACGGAAGTCCGAGATCAAGCCGACGCTGGTTCGCTACGGAGCCACGTTGGGAGCCAACTCTACGATTGTCTGCGGCGTCACGATCGGGCGGCATGCCTTTATCGGCGCGGGTGCGGTCGTGACCGGAGACGTGCCGGACTTCGCGCTGGTGGTCGGCAACCCGGCCCGGCAGACCGGCTGGATGTGCGAGTGCGGGGCGAAGCTCAAAGTCGTCGGCGGCAAGGCCGCCTGCAAAGCCTGCGGCGCCAGGTATGCGGTGGATCGCAAACATGGGTGCAAACGCGTTGATAAAGCGTCGCGCGTGAAGCATGAAGCGCGAAGAAAGCGGACCTCGTACGAACGGCGCTTTACGAGAGGCGCACGACGAGATACGAGAAACGATGCCTGAATACAAGCGCATTCTGATCGTCAAGGCCAGCTCGCTGGGCGATATTGTCCATGCGCTGCCGACGCTCGTGGCTTTGCGAAACCGCTTCCCCAAGGCGCACATTGCCTGGCTGGTCAAGCCGGACTGGGCGGAGCTGATTGAGGGCCACCCGGACCTCGACGCGGCCATCCGCGCCGACTTCAGCCTCTGGAGCTGGCCCAGACTCATCAGCACACTTCGCCATGAGCGATTCGACCTGGTCGTCGATTTGCAAGGCCTGTTCAGAAGCGGGTTGTTGGCTCGGCTATCCGGCGCACCGGAACGAATCGGGTTCGCCCAAGGCAGGGAGGGGAGCCCGTGGTTTTACACGCAGGGCGTGTGGCTTCCAAATCCCCAGGGTCGCCCGTGGCGGCTCATCGAGATGCATGCCGTGGACCGGAATCTTGCCGTGGCGGTGCATCTGGGGGCGGATGTCTCGCATCCGCAATTCCGGTTGGGGTCCTCGCCGGGTGCGGACCAGGCGATCGAGGCGGTCTTGGCAAGGGCCGGGGTGAGGGCCGACGAACGCCTGGTGGCGGTTGCCCCGGTGGACCGGTTGCGGGTTCGGAGTTGGCCATTGGATCGTTTCGTCGAGGTGGCGACGGTGCTGGCTCGGGAACCCGGTCTGCGCGTGGTATTGATCGGAGGGCCTTCAGAACGGCCGTATGCGGAACCGTTCCGCCAGGCCGTGGGGGAACGGTTGATCGACCTCACGGGACGAACAACCTTGCCGGACCTGGTGGCGGTCCTTCGGCGGGCGAGCGTGCTCCTGGGGAATGACTCGGCGCCGATTCATATTGCCGCCGCGGTCGGGACGAGGGTCGTGGCCCTTTTCGGTCCCACGAGCCCGCTGAAGACAGGCCCCTACGGAGACGGCCATGTGGTCCTCCGCAAGCCGCTTGCGTGCAGCCCCTGCGAACGGAGTACGTGCGCCAACGTCAATCGCTATGAGTGCCTGACCTCTATCCAAGTCCAGGAGGTCGTCGGAACGACCAAGCGGCTAGCGTCGCAGGCGCCGGCCTGCGGTGAGCTCAGCCGAACCGCCGCTCGCGCGACGTGCACATGAAGATTCTTCTCGTCAGGCCGGAAGGGATCGGTGATCAGATTGTCTCGCTGCCGGTGGCGGCCGAATTGCGGCGGACCTTTCCCCAGGCCAAGATCTTCTTCCTGTCAAGCGTCCTTGCCGCCCCGGTGCTGGAACAGCATCCTGATCTGGACGGTGTGGTAACGGTGTCCGGGCGTGAACGGTTCGCGGACCTCGTCTCGCTCTTCAGGCAGGGATTTGATGTCGTGATTTTTTTGAAGCCCTTCCGGCGCCTGATAGCTGCGGCCTGGGCGGCTCGGATCCCGATCCGCGTGGCGACGGGCTACCGGTGGTACAGCGTCTTGACCAACCGGCGGGTGTACGAACACCGGAGCGATTTTTCCAAACACGAAGTCGAGTACAACGTGAATCTGCTCAAGGGGCTCGGGTTGACGCCGAGGCGTCCCGATCCTCCGCGTCTCTTTCTCTCCGAGGAGGAGCGGCGCTGGGCGAAGGCCAAACTCGGCGGTCTTCCCCGACCGTGTGTGCTGTTGCATCCCGGGGGGCGGTGCACCCGTCACTGGAAACCGCCACACTATTGGACCCTTGCGCAGCAACTGGCGGAGCAGGGGATGGGCGTGGTGTTCACGGGCACGGCCGAGGAGGGAGAGGAATTTCGAAAAGACACCGGACTGTCCGGCGCGATGCCGGCGCCGATCCTCGACTGGACGGGCATGCTGACCTTGCGGGAGCTGCTGGCCGTCATCGGCGAGAGTCAGGCCGTGGTCTGCGGCTCTACCGGACCGGGGCACATCGCGGCGGCGCTCAACGTGCCGACGGTCAGCCTGATCGATCCGCGCCGGAGCAGTATCCCGACCCGCTGGGGGCCGCTGGGGCCCGGAAAAATCCTGATGCCCGACGTACCCACCTGCGAGCGTTGCATCTACGAAGCGTGCCCCTATTGGGATTGCCTCGACCGGATTTCGGTTGAGCAGGTGGTCTCGGCCGTGCGCGAGGTTGCCGGAGCCACGCGGGTGTTATCGGTGCTGCATGCCTAAGCTCTCGGTCTATGTGATCGCCTTCAACGACGAGCCCAACATGCGGGGATGCTTGGAATCCGTGGCCTGGGCCGATGAGCTGATTGTCGTTGATTCGTACAGTACGGACGCCACGGCCAAGATCGCGGAGGAGTTCACGGACAAGGTCTACCAGCATCACTTCGAGGGTTTTGGACGGCTGCGCAACGAGGCGGTGGCGCATGCGACGCATGACTGGGTGTTCAGCCTGGATTCCGACGAGCGCATGACCCCGGAATTGCGGGAGGAGATCCGCCGACTGCTGGATGAAGGCCCCCAAGCCGAGGCCTACTTCGTCCCGCGCCGCAACTACTTTCTGGGGCGATGGATCCGGCACTGCGGCTGGTATCCCGACTATCGCCAGCCGCAGTTGTTCCGGAAAGGCCGACTGCGCTACCGTGAGGACCTCGTGCACGAGGGCTTCGACGTTGACGGGACAATCGGGTATCTGAAAGAACATGTGCTCCAGTACCCTTTTCGGGACATCGATCACTATCTGGCCAAGCAAGACCGGTATTCCGACCTTATGGCGCGGCGCCTGCGGGAGCAGGGGCGGCGCTTTCGCGCCCATCAGCTCGTGACCCATCCGCTGTTCACGTTTTTCAAGATGTATGTGGGCCATGCAGGAATCCTTGACGGCATGCCGGGTCTGATTCTTTCGGGGCTCTATGCCTATTACACCCTCATTAAGTACGCCAAGTTCTGGGAGTTGCAAAAAGGGCGCTAAGCATGTTCAGGGGGTTGTGTCCGTTGTCTCTGTTAGGGCCATTTCCGATAGAACAGGCCAAACGGGCTCAACAGGCCTGACTGACAAGACAGACCTCACCGACCTTACAGTAAGACACGATGCCTGAACGAAGTCGCGACTGGTTCACCCAAGCCAGACATGATCTGGAGAAAGCCAAGCTCGACCTTCAGTGGGGGTACTACGAATGGGCGTGCTTCACCTGCCATCAGGCGGCGGAAAAAGCCGTGAAGGCCGTGTACTATGCGCACCATGGAGAAGCGAGAGGACACGGGATTCGCGAACTGATTGCGTTGCTGGGTCTGCCCGGTGGTGATGCCTTGCTTGGACAGGCCGTCTTCTTGGATCGATTCTACATTCCAGCGCGCTATCCGAATGGCTTGCCGGCTGGGGTACCGCACGACTATTTTTCCCGAGACGACGCGTTCAAAGCCCTGACGGCGGCGGAGGCGATTCTTGGGTGGTGTCAAAGTCACATTCCTCAAAGCTGAACCAATCATCGCCGCGTTAAGGGAACGTGCAGCGAAGCTCCTGGCTACGCATCCCGGCGTGCTGGAGATCAGTTTGTTCGGTTCGCTGGTGAGCGGCCGCTACGGCCCAGGGAGCGATGCAGACCTCCTGGTGATTCTCAGGACCGATCCCCGACGATTTGTGGATCGGGTCCCGGAGTTCCTGGAATGGTTCAGCGGGTTAGGACTTTCGATCGATGCCTTTCCGTATACCGTTGAGGAAATTGAACGCCTGAAGGACTCCGGGTTTGTAAGAACCGCGTTGGCCGAGCGCGTGATCCTTGCGAGCCGGAACACCTGCCAGACTGTAAACACGTGAGGTCATGAGAGTCGGACGCTGGCCGATCTGGCGGCTGAAAGGGACGGCCTGGGGCGCGCCACCGCACGTGCCTGACGGGAGGGCGGCGTCCGCCAATCGGCCGGCGAGATCCTTTCGCGTCCTGCACACCGATTCGTCCGAGCTCATGGGGGGGCAGGAGCTCCGCGTGCTCCTCGAGGCGGCCGGGATGGTGCGGAGAGGGCACACGATGGTGCTGGCCGTCCAGCCGGGCAGTTGGCTGGAATGCGAGGGGGCACGGCGGAGCTTGCCGGTCGAGCCCGTGCTGCAGCGGCAGTCCCGCTACCCGCCGCTCATCCTGGAATTTCTCCGGCTCATCAAGAAGCACCGGATCGAGATCGTGAACACCCATGGATCGGTCGACGGGTGGGCCGCCACGATCGCAGCCAAGCTGTCCCCGATGAAGCCGCTGATCGTGCGGAGCCGACACAAGTCCACGCCGGTGAAGAACACGTTTCATCGCCGGATGCTCTACGGGAGACTCTCGGACGTCGTGATGACGACCGGCGAGGCGGTGCGGCAGGACCTCGTGAATCGGTTAGCCGTTGACGCGGGCCACGTGGTGTCCATTCCCACCGGAGTGGATCTCACGGTGTTCACTCCCCACCCTGTCACAGGGGACGTGCGGGCTGAGTTCGGATTCACGCCGACCGACTTTGTGATCGGCACCGTCTCGTTTCTTCGCAGCTACAAGGGGTTGCCCATCTTAGTTGACGCCGCCCGAATGGTCTGCGCCCGTCACCCGGAGGCGCGGTTTTTGATCGTCGGCGATGGCGAGGATCGCGAGACGATTGCCGGTCAGATCGAGCGGCTTGGGCTGAAGAGCCGCATCGTGCTGGCCGGGCATCGGGAGGACGTGCCAACCCTCCTGGCTCACATGGATCTCTACGTCCAGTCCTCGATCAAGCACGAGGGGCTGCCTCAAGGGTTGACGCAGGCGATGGCAATGGAGCGGCCCGTGGTCGCGACGGCGGTCGGCAGCATCGGCGAGGTCGTGCGGAACCGGGAGACGGGACTGCTCGTCGCGCCCGGCGACCCGGGACAATTAGCCGAGGGACTGTGTGAGCTGATTCGAGACCCCGATCTGCGAGGCCGGATGGCCAAAGCCGGGCGTCGACTGATCGAAGCCTCCTACACCTTTGAGGGCATGCTGGATCGGGTCGAGCGGCTGTACGAGCGACTTGTTCACGAGCGAGAGAACGGCGGCCTCAGCCCGGTCAGCCATTGAATGGGTCAGCCGACGAGGAGAGGTAGACCGGCGAAGTTCTGGGAGATCGGGCTCAACGGACTCAACGGGCTCAACGATCGGTGAAAGTCAGCGGCTTCACATTTTGCCGGAACGCCGTTCGGTACGACTACCCCCTGGTCGAGTCCATCCGCTCGGTCCTTCCGATCGTGGATGAGTTCATCGTCAACGTCGGCCGCTCCGACGACGGCACGCTCGACCTGGTCCACTCCATCGGCGATCCCAAGATCACGATCCTCGAATCGGTCTGGGACGAGAGCCTGCGCCAAGGTGGCCTGATCTACTCCCAGCAGACCAATATTGCCCTGGCGCGATGCACCGGGGACTGGGCCTTATACCTCCAGGCGGACGAGGTCATTCATGAGAACGACCGGCCTAGGATCCTCGAGGCCATGCACGCGCACCTGGACAACCGCATGGTGAAAGGGTTGCTGTTCCGCTACCTGCACTTCATGGGGGATTACTGGTCCGTCAACCCATGGTTCTACCACAAAGCGGTGCGGATCATCCGGAACGACGGCGAGGTGGAGTCGTGCGGGGACGCGGTCGGCTTCCACCTCAAGGCGACGCGGCAATACCTTCAAAACGGTCCGAAGGAATGGTTGGCCTCTTCGGGAGCGCGCGTCTTCCACTATGGATGGGTGAAAGATCCCAAGACCATGTTGGCGAAGAAACGCGAACAGACCACGGTGTATCACGGAGATACGCCCCCTAGCTCGGAAGCGCGGCTGCTTGAGCGGGAAGGCGCCTATTTCGAGGACTACGATATCTTGAAGGACTTCCGTGGCTCCCATCCGGCCGTTATGCGAAACCGCCTCGGCGCATCGTCCAGGCTCAAACCGCACCGCAACCGGTGGCTGACCTGGCGATTCTATCGAGCCATTCTCCAGCGGGGCTTCCGGGGCTAGCGCGGATGAGGTGGTCAGCCGTTGAGACTGCGCGACCTCACAAGTCTGTGCAAGTATCATCTCCGGCGGCACTTTGGAGGAAACTCCGGGAGAAAGGTGCTCGACGTGGGGTCCGGTCACCGTCCCCATGACGATGCGACGCACCTGGTCGATCTGCTCCCTGAGGACAACGCCGAGCGGGGAAAACCGCTCAGGATGCTCGGGCGGCCTCTTCTGCATGCGACGGTCGAGGCCCTGCCGTTCAAGGACAAGACGTTCGACTACGTCTACGCCTGCCACGTGGTCGAGCACACGACCAATCCTGCGGCAGCGTGCCGCGAGCTGATGCGCGTGGCTCGAGCCGGCTACATCGAAGCGCCCAGCCCGTTCTACGAACAGGGCTACAACTATCCGCGTCCGGATCGCGGGTGGTCGTTCCATCGATGGTTCGTGTTTGTGGGCGGGGACGGCACGCTGATTTTTGAGCCGAAGACGCGCGAGACGATCGAGGCCTTCTGCAGTTGTCGTCATGCCCAGTTCGTCAGAACCATCTACCAGACCGTCGATGATCTCAACCGGCTTCATCGGGTGCTGCCGCACGACTGCAACAATACCGTGCTGCGCTGGGCGAATGAATTCAAATTCGAAGTCAGAGGGGCACCGTGAAGTCTTCAACGACGCTCGCCGCGGTGGTCATTACCAAAGACGAGGAGGCGAACATAGCGGGGTGTCTGGACTCGTTGCGCTGGGTTGATGAACGGATCGTCGTCGATGCGTGCAGCACGGATTGTACCGCGGAGATCGCCAGACAATACACGGATCGCGTCTTCGTCAGGCCATGGTCCGGGTTCGGACCGCAGAAAAATTTCGGCATCGAGCAGACGAGATCAGACTGGATACTGATTGTGGACGCCGATGAGCGTGTCACCGACGAGCTCCGTCGTGAGATCAGACAACGGCTGGACTCGGGCGTCCCGACCGATGTTGCCGGGTTCGAAATCCCACGCCGAAACAATTTTTACGGCAAGTGGCTCGAGGGGGGTGGCTCGTACCCGGATTACCAGTTGCGTCTCTTCCGCCGGTCCGCCGGGCGATACGACGAGACCTTGCTGCATGAGAACTTGCGCCTCACCGGCCGGATCGGGCGGCTGGCCGCGCCGATGCGGCATCACAGCATGCCGACCATCCGGCATCATGTGCGGAAGATGATGCGGTACACCACCTTGGGCGCGATCGAGAAGCTCAAGCGCCAGTCGCATGTCTCTCCACTGGATCTGGCCGGCCACCACGTCGGAACGATCGTGAAGACCTACGTGCTCCGCCGCGGCTATCGGGACGGTATCCATGGGCTCGTGTTCGCCATGTTCGCGGGGATGCACACGTTCGTCAAGTATGCGAAGGCGTGGGAGATGCTACAGGCTAGAGGCGAGGGGAGTGAGGCGAGAGGGTGATGCGAATCGGATATGATGCCAGTCCTATCATCGGCGATCGCGGGGGGGTCGGCTGGCACACCTATTACCTGCTGCAGGCGTTCACGCAGTTGAAGGACGACGTCGAGCTGATCTGTTATACCAAACCAGGGGCGCTGGGCCGCATTCCCGCCGAACCCTGGATGCGTGATCCTCGACTGCGGTGGGTGGAAGCCGGGCGCCTGCTCATGAGGCGGCGAGGCGAACGGGACGGGCTGGACCTGTACCACGGGACCAACTTCAAGTTGCAGACGATGGGCCGGCACGGGGGCGTGGTGACGGTCTACGACTTGTGGATGGACCGTTATCCGCAGTACTCGAGAAAAGTCTTCGGCCAGCGGCTCTCGTTCTACCGCACCAAACGAACCGCGCGGCGGGCCCGAAGGGTGATCACCATCTCGGAACACTCGGCCCGGGACATCGAGACGCTCTATGGTCTGTCCCGCGACCGCATCGCCGTCATTCCGTGCGGCGTTTCCGAGGAGTTCAAGCCCTCTCCTGATGAAGCGGCCTTCCATGAGGTCCGAACGCGGCTGAGCCTGCCGACCGAGCGGTTCATTCTGTTTGTCGGCGGATCGGATCCACGAAAAAACCATCGGGTGCTCGTGGAGGCGTACGCCCGCCATGCGGATCGCCTAACGGATTACACGTTGGTTCTAATCGGAGACCCCGTGCACCGGTTCGGGAGTTTCGCGGCCAGCGTCCAGGCCCATGGAGTCGCAGGCCGGGTGATATGGCCGGGACGGCTGCCGATCCAGGAGATCCGGCTGCTCTACTCGCACGCCGATCTGTTCGTATTCCCCTCGATCTATGAAGGCTTCGGGATGCCGGTCCTCGAGGCCATGGCTTGTGGGGCGCCCGTCATCACCGCCAATACGACGTCGTTGCCGGAGGTGGCTGGGGACGCGGCGATTTTGGTGAATCCTACGGACCCAGAAGAGCTCGGAGCGGCGATCATTCGGGTTCTGTCCGATCAGGGACTGCAAGAACGGTTGCGGACGCGTGGCTTCGCAAGAGCGAAGTCTTTCACTTGGGACCAAACGGCGCGGCAGACCCTGGCCGTGTACCGGACACTGTGTGGAGAAGGGGTGTGATGCAGAGGGATTCGTGGGCCCAGCCCTAGGCGCGACGAGACGGCGATGACCATCGTCCAGATCGTCAGGCGATACGGCCCAGTCGGGGGGATGGAACGATATGTCTGGGAACTGACCCGTGAGTTGGCCGGGCTGGGACACCGCCTGCTCGTCATCTGTGAGCTGGTCTGCGGCGGGGCTGTCGACGCCCGGGTCGATGTGGTCACTCATGCGTGCCCGATCGCCCGGCCGCGCTGGTTGGCGCATCTGTATTTCTCAAGACAAGTCTCGCGCTGGTTGGCTGCCAGGCGGCAAGCGGACTGGATCGTGCACAGCCACGAGCGCTCCCAGGGCCATACACTGACGACCTTCCATGCCCCGCCGTTCGCGCGTGTGCGGGAAGATCCGATCTGGAAACGCATGTCGCTTCGGGTGGCAGCAAGTCTGTGGCTGGAACGGCGCGAGATTCTGAACCCGACCGTGCGTGCTGTCGTGCCCTGCTCGGACCTCATCGGACAACGCCTAGGTCGTTACTACCCTGAGTGCAGATCTATCCTCGCCAAGGCCATTCCGCCCGGCGTGCCCCCGCTTCCCGAGCGACCGCGGAGACATATTCCCAGCGACGGGGGCACGGTCGGGTTCATCGGATATGAATGGAAGCGCAAAGGCCTCGATCGTGCAATCCAGGTCGCAGACAAACTGCTCGAGACTCGGCCAAATCTGGAATTTTTGGTTGCGGGTCCGGAGCCACGAATGCTCAAGACCCTGTTCAGCGCCTACCGGGGGAGAGTGACGTTCCTGGGTAATACGCGGGCGGATACGTTCTACCCGCGCTTGGATCTGCTGCTCCATCCTGCCCGCTTCGAGCCGTACGGAATGGTGGTGGCCGAGGCGATGGCGGCAAGAGTTCCCGTGGTCATTTCGGCCGAGTGCGGAGCGAGATCACTGGTGACGCCCTTGCACGGACGCGTGCTTTCAGTGGAGCGCCCCGTCGAGGAATGGGTCGAGGCGTGTTCTGAGATGCTTGCTCGTGTCGACCAATCCCCGGGGTATGGCAGGCCCTGGAAAGAAGTTGCGGAGGAGTATGCGAGTCTTTACAAAAGCGTGGCGTGACCGCAGCCTTTAATTCCTTCTTGCCATCAGCTATAAGCCATCAGCTCTTTTTCGATGCCTAACATCCTCGTCATCAAGCTGCGCTATCTGGGTGATGTCCTGCTGGCGACGCCGGTCTTCCGGGCACTCCGGGAGCGGTATCCGCTCGCCCGCATCAGCGCCGCGGTGCCTCGCGGCACCGAGGACATGCTCAAGTGGAATCCCGACATCAACGAGGTGCTGGTGATCGAAAGAGGAAGCGTCCGTGAGCAGATCAGGTTCATGCGGGACCTGCGGCATCGACACTTCGACTGCGTCGTCGACCTGACGGACGGGGACCGCTCCGCGGTGCTCAGCCGAATCACAGGGGCGCCGATGCGGGTCGGCTTCAACGAAGAACATCGCTGGCGTGGCCTGCTCTATACCGCGATCGTGAAGAGCACTCCCACGGCACACCGGGTCGAGCGCGACCTGCAAGCGCTCCGTCCGTTGGGATTCGAACCCAAGAGCAGTCCGCTCGTGTTGCGCCTGTCGTCTGCTGACGAGGCGGACGCGGAGCGTCTGTTGAGTGAGCTCGGGCTCTGGGGAACCGGGGACAGCCGGCCGCTGGTGATGCTGCAGCCTGGGGCCAGGTATTGGTTTAAAGCCTGGCCGGCGGAACGGTTCGCGGAGTTGGCGGACCGGCTCGCGGAGGGCCTGGGGTCTCGGGTCCTGGTTGGAGGCAACGCCGCGGAGCGCGACCTGGCTGAGAAGGTTTGCGCCAAGGCACGAACCCAGCCCGTGAATCTGGCCGGGCGCACGAGCCTGCTCGTCCATGCGGCTGTGTTGAAGCGCTGCGCGCTCTTCGTCGGGAACGACAACGGCCCCATGCACATGGCCGCGACGGTCGGGACCCCCGTGGTGGCGCTCTTCGGGCCGTCGAACCCGCTGGAATGGGGGCCGCGCGGTGAGAAAACGACGGTGATCTACAAAGGATTGGATTGTCGCGCCTGCTTTCATCCGACCTGCCGCCGCGGCGAGGAGAGCTGCATGAAGCTGATCTCAACGGACGAAGTGTTCGCGGCGGCTCGACAGCTTTTAGAAAAGTAGGGGGCCCATGCTGAAGCGAGGCGTTGATCTTCATCAGGCCGTCGCGAACAAGCTGAGCGTCTTTCCTCCAGGTCGCGTACTCGATGCAGGAACCGGCAAGGGTGAGCTTGCAAGAAAGCTGGCGACCCTCGGGCACAAGGTTTCTGCTTGTGACGGCCTACCTGAGTCGGAATGGGCGTGGAGGGATTCGATCTCGTATCGGCAGTGCGACTTGAACGTCGGTCTGCCATACGGAGACGAGAGCTTCGAGTACGTCGTCGCCTGCGAGGTGATCGAGCACGTGGAGAATCCCTTCGCGTTTTGCCGGGAGTTGAAGCGGATCACGCGACGGGGCGGGAAGGTCTATATCTCGACGCCGAACATTCTGAACGTCAGGAGCCGGGTCCGGTTCCTGCTCGAAGGCAATTACGAGTTCTTCAAGTACCCGCCCATCGAATGGGAGCAGGACGGCGCCGGGGCCAACGTGCACGTCGATCCGATCCGGCTTCAGGAGCTGGAGTATTACCTTTACAAGAGCGGGTTGCGGGTGGACGAGGTCTTTACGAGCGAGCGATGGTACGGGTGGCGCGTGCTGTTTCCGCTCGAGTGGCTGATCCGCCTGCAAGCTTGGCACAAGGTCCGGCGCTCGCGCCGCCCAGGGGAAATCCCGCTGGGCCGGCTGTATCGACACCTGCTGACCGACGACCTCCTGTACGGCGTGCATCTGATCGTCTCCGCGGTGTGCATCTAGTGCGTCGAAGCTGAGGTTCTCACAACGGATCTCTGCTTTTCTGCTTGACGCGGCCTGCCCGTACGGGTGATAGGTGAGCGGACAGCGCAGCGCGCGGGACGAGCGGGAGAACGGATCGAGGGCCGAATGACGCGAGAGCTGTCTGCGAAGCAACGGCTCCTTCGAGATCGCGAGGGGCTTCGGCACCGGATCATCGAGTGCTTTCGAGATCTGCATCCTGAGCGAATTATCCTCTTTGGGTCGGCGGCCAGGGGGGAGGCGGATGAGTGGAGCGATGTGGACCTGATTCTGGTTGTGCCCACCGAGAAACGTTTCCTGGACCGGCTGGAGGAAGCCTACCTGCGCTGGAACCTGCCGGTGGCCGTGGACATCCTGGTGTACACGCCGAGCGAGTTTCAGGCCATGCTCGCAGAGGAGAATCCGCTGGCATGCGAAGCGGTGACCCACGGAGTGCTGCTCTATGAAAAATCCCCTGGCTGAAGCCCGGCGGTGGTGGGATCAGGCGGTGGATGACCTGGCGTTTGTCCGCTGGATCGGGGAAGAAGGGCGGTTCTTCGGCAAAGGCTGCTTCGTGGCGCCGCAGGCTGCAGAGAAGGCCCTGAAAGCGTGCCGTTATGCCCGTGGCGAGCGGTTCGTGCCCGGGCATTCTCGCCCGCGGCCGATGTGTGCTGACACATCTCTTTTGGCTGACATATGGCAACATGGGAGAAGGGGCTTGGGTTATGGAGCGTGGCAAGTGCCGGGGCACCTGTTTCCATAGCCAACAATGCGTGGAGAACGCGCTCCACGCACTGGTCATCGAGAAAGGGAAACGTCCGGCTCGAACGCATGACATTATCGAATTGCTCAACGGTGCGAGGGCGGAGGGATGGACGCTGAGCCTGGCACCGGACGACGCCGTGTTCCTAAACCGCGTGTATCGCGGGCGATATCCGACCGAAGAGGGCTTGCTGCCTCACGGCGCACCGACCGAAGCGGATGCCCGACGTGCGCTAAGCGCGGCAGAAACGCAGCTGTCCCAGGTCAAGGGCGCCCCATCGAAGGCACGACGAGATCATCGGACGATCTGAATGCCGAGTAAGCTCCGACTCTTGCCGGCGGATATTGCCGACCGTACCGAATTTTCTCCTTGACTCCTCCCGCCTTGCTGTGTTCAACTCCTGAACGCTTTTGGCCTGAATATCGCTCCCAGATGGACTTGCACGGCCAGCGCGACCTCCTGCTGCTCACCGAAGTTGCACGAGACGGAGGAGTCACTCAGCGATCGTTAGCAACCAAGCTCGGCGTGGCGCTCGGGCTCACGAACCTGTACCTGAAGCGCCTTGCCCGCAAGGGCTATATCAAGATCACGACAATTCCAAAGCACCGGATCCGGTACCTGCTGACACCCCGCGGGTTCGCAGAAAAATCACGCCTCACCTGCCTGTACATGCAGTATTCCCTGACCTATTACCGTCAGATGCGGACGCGTCTGACGGAGATCTTGACGAGGTTGTCGGACGCCGGCGCCACGCGAATCGTGATCTATGGCACCGGAGAACTGGCCGAATTGGCCTACGTCTCGGTGCGCGAGAAGGATCTGACGCTCGTGGGCTTCGTGGACGGTGGTCCGGAAGGACGGGCCTTTCTTTCCTACCCTCTATGGCCCGTCGAGGCGCTGGCCCACTGGGAATGTGACGCGGTGTTGATCGGCGAGCTGACCGGGGTCGACGCGGTTCAGGAACGGCTGAGCCGCGCCGGCGTACCGTCTGAGAAAATCGTCAGCCTGGTGCCGAAGGCCTGACGGACAACTAAGCGACGACCGCCTCAGGGACCTGGCCCCCCAGGTTCGGCCGGCCGTCTCTTCTAACGCACGCATGTAACCGAGAGGGCGGAGCTGTGCAGAGCCTCTCGGTCCCTGAGGACATTATCGAAACTTTTTCTGATCTGCGCTTCAGTGAACCCATGATCGCCCCCGTGGAACGGTTGATTGACGACGTCAAGACCGACGAAAGAGTCCTCGCTGTGCTCTTGTACGGCAGTCGCGCCCGGGGAGAGGAGACTGCGACCTCAGACATCGATCTCTGTGTGGTCCTGTTGCCCGGGAGAGACACCCGCGACGATCAGGTGGCAGCGCGGATGAGCTATCTGAAGCATGGCGATGTTGACGTCCACATCTTTCAGCAGCTTCCGCTGTATGTTCGCCGTCGCGTCCTGCGGGAAGGAAAAGTGTTGTTTTGCAGGGACGCTGACGAGCTGTATACGCTGGCCTATCGGACCGCGCAGGCGTTCGAGAATTTTAGAGGGATCTACCACCACTATCTTGATCAGGTTGCCCGTGCTGGATCGTGAACGCATTCTTGCCAAATTCGACGAGCTGGATGGATACCTGCAGGAGCTTCGTCAGGTCGTCCCGGCGAGTTTTGCGGACTACATGGGCAAAGTGGAAACGCGGAGGGCGTGTGAACGCCTGCTGCAGCTCTCAGTCCAATGCGTGCTGGATATCTGTGCGCTGTTCGTGTCGGGATTGAGATTGGGACTGCCGGCTGAGGAAGACGACCTTTTTGAAAAGCTGGAGCGTGCCGGAGTCCTTTCATCCAAGCTATCGGAGACGCTCAAGACCATGAAAGGGTTCAGAAACATCCTGGTCCATGAATATGGAGCCGTCGACAATGCCGTCGTGTACAAGATGGGGACGACCCGCTTCGATGACTTTCAAGCCATTAAGAAGGAACTGCTTCACAGTCTTCAGGAAAGGGCGAAGTGAAGACCCCGGAGCATCCAGCCTCGACGACACCGCGCTGGCGTGCCGCCCGAGAAGATCGTCAGCCCGGTGCCAAAAAGCGAAGCCTGAACGCGCCGCTGGTGCTCCTCTTCCGGCTTGGGTCGCCGACGCATTGGGTTCCGGGTGCGTGCCGTTAATATTCGCCATGTAACCGAGAGGGCGGAGCTATGCTGAGTTGTGGTCCGGTTGGTTCACGCTAAATCCGGGTGAGGGTCCCTAGCGAGAGTGACGGAGCCTGCCGCGAAGCTCGAGGGACTAGTCGAAGCGCTCAAAGCCTATCAACCCCAGCGGATCTACCTCTTCGGCTCCTGGGCGCGGGGTGAGCAGGATGATCTGAGCGACCTCGACGTCGTGATCATCAAGGAGACATCGCTGCCCTTCTTGGAACGCCTGTTGGAGGCAGCTCGCCTCTTGCCGGCTGGCATCGGCGGGGTGGATCTCCTCGTGTACACCCCGGCCGAGTTCGAGGCCATGCGTCAGAACGGCAACGCGTTTGCCGAAATGATCGCCGAAGAGGGAAAGATCATTTATGAGCGGCAAACGGCAGGCTGAGGCCACACGCTGGTACCGACAAGCGAGCTGGGATCTCAAGGCGGCTCGCTGGAGCACGGAGGGGGGCTTCCACGATACCGCCTGTTTTTTGGCGCAGCAGTCCGCTGAGAAGGCATTG
>Ga0209172_10004866_pt1 | contig 17183 bp, 19 predicted proteins | sample LarsenN4metaG_FD_184113 | JGI IMG/M metagenome (GOLD analysis project Ga0209172, IMG submission 184113) | Hot spring sediment bacterial and archeal communities from British Columbia, Canada, to study Microbial Dark Matter (Phase II) - Larsen... ... | reverse complement strand
GCAGACCCAGGCGGGCGAGGGGACCATCACCGTGACCCTGGCCTTCCTCCCCGAGGAGGCCCAGCGCTTCGTCTTCTCGCTGGAGAAGGGCGCCGTCTACCTGTCGCTGCTGCCCCCGGGCCAGGCCGGCGTCGACCTGGATCCCCTGACCGTGGCCCAGGTGCTCCTGCCGCAGAAGGAGAAGTAGGCGTGGAGCAGTCGGTCATCGCGGTCGGCACGCCCCAGTCCTTCCGGACCACCCTGGCCCGCGCGCTGGAGGTCGAGCCGGACGACATCGGCTGGGTCCAGTCGGTGACCGCGGCCGAGGAGGTGCTGGTCGAGAGCGGCGAGCCGATCGACGTCCTGGTGCTCTCGCAGGAGGTCAAGGAGCCCGACGCCCTCGGCCTGGCCGAGTTCGTCGGACGCTCCGCGCCGATGACCGCGATCGTGATGGTCCGCGAGCGCGCCCCCAACGGGCTGCTCCCGGCCGCGATGCGGGCCGGTATCCGGGACGTGGTCAACCTGTCGCAGGGCACCGAGGAGCTCCGCGACGCGGTCGAGCGGGCGATCATCTGGGCCTCGAACCTGCGGCAGGCGCAGGGGGAGGTCGCGCTCCGACCCGCCCAGCGCGGGACCGTGATCTCGGTGTTCTCCTCGAAAGGCGGCACGGGGAAGACCTTCCTCACGACGAACCTGGCCACGGCGATGGCGGAGATCTCCGGGCAGGACACGGCCGTCGTCGACCTGGACGTCGACATGGGCGACGTCTTCAGCTACTTCGGCCTCGAGCCCAACAAGATGCTCGAGGACCTGATCTCGCTCGGCGAGGGCGCGGACCGGGACACGGTGCTCGCGAGCTCGACGAAGCTCGGCGAGCACCTGTACGGGTTCGGGGCCGTCCCGGACCCGACGATGCAGCCGCCCGGCGGCGAGGCGATCGGCAAGTACCTGCGGGTGCTCCGCTCGAACTTCGCCTTCGTCGTCGTCGACGCGTCGGCCGACTACACGGATCTCGCCCTGGCCTGCTTCGACCTGTCGGACGCGATCTGCCTGGTGACGGGGCTGGACGTCGTCGGCGTGAAGCACCTGTCGAAGGCGATGGAGACCCTGCTCACGATCGGGCTCCCGCGGGAGCGCTTCCGGATCGTGCTGAACCGCGCCGACTCGAAGGTGGGCCTGGACGCGGCCGACGTCGAGCGCGTCATGAAGATCCAGGTCGACACGATGATCCCCTCCAGCCGGCTCGTGCCCACGTCGCTGAACAAGGGGCGGCCGGTGTACCTGGAGGAACCGAACTCGGAGGTCTCCAAGAGCATCCGTGACCTCGCCGTGAAGTTCACGGGTCTGCGGGAGCAGGCCACCGAGCAGGGATGGGCCGAGCAGGCTGCGGCGGCCGAACGTCGTCGGCGCGGCCTGTTCCGGCGCCACTGAGGAGGAACGCATGTCGCTCGCAGATCGACTCGCCAAGGCCCAGCAGAAGGACCGCGTCGCCGAGATCCGCACGCACGTCCAGGAGCGGCTCGTCGAGGTGCTGGGACCGCGCCTGTACGACGCCTCGCTCTCGGACACCGAGCTGGAGGGGCTGGTCCACCAGCGGCTGCGCCAGCTCCTGGACGAGGAGGAGCCGGGCCTCTCCGCCCAGGAGAAGCTGCTGATCGTCCGCCAGATCGGCGACAGCGTGCTGGGCCTCGGCCCGCTCGAGCCGTTCGTCCGCGACCCGGAGGTCACCGAGGTCATGGTGAACGGCTGGGACTCGATCTACGTGGAGCGCGGCGGCCGCATCTACTGGACCGGGGCGAAGTTCCACGACGAGTCGCAGCTCCGCCGCACGATCGACAAGATCGTCAGCAAGGTCGGTCGGCGGATCGACGAGGCCTCGCCGTACGTGGACGCGCGCCTCCCGGACGGCTCCCGCGTGAACGCGATCATCCCGCCGCTCGCGATCGACGGGCCGGCGCTCACGATCCGGAAGTTCTCCGCCGACCCCTACCAGGCGGAGGACCTGATCTCGTTCGGGACGCTGACCCGGCAGACCGTGGAGCTGCTCGAGGCGTGTGTCCGCGGGCGCTTGAACATCCTGGTCTCCGGCGGGACCGGTGCCGGGAAGACGACGACGCTGAACGTCCTGTCCTCGTTCCTGCCCGACGACGAGCGCATCATCACGATCGAGGACTCGGCCGAGCTCCGGCTCCAGCAGCCGCACATCGTCCGGCTCGAGTACCGGCCGCCGAACATCGAGGGTAAGGGGGAGGTCACGATCCGCGACCTGGTCCGGAACTCGCTCCGTATGCGGCCCGACCGGATCGTGGTCGGCGAGGTCCGGGGCGGCGAGGCGCTGGACATGCTCCAGGCCATGAACACCGGCCACGACGGGTCGATCTCGACGATCCACTCGAACGCGCCGCGGGACGCGCTGTCTCGTCTGGAGACGATGTGCCTGATGGCCGGGATGGAGCTCGGGGTCCGGGCGATCCGCGAGCAGATCTCCTCGGCCCTGCACCTGATCGTCCACCAGGCCCGGATGAAGGACGGCGTGCGCCGCATCACCCACGTCACCGAGATCGCCGGGATGGAGGGCGACGTGATCACCCTCCAGGACCTGTTCCTGTTCGACTACTCGGCCGGGATCGACGAGGAGGGGCATTTCCTGGGGACGCTGAAGGCGACCGGGCTGCGGCCGAGGTTCGTCGAGCGGCTCCAGGAGCGGGGCATCGTGATCCCCGCCGACGTGTTCGCGCCGGTCACGGGGGGGCGAGCCGCGTGAACCCGCTCGATCTGGAGTTCTGGGGTTCGAACGTCGGCCTCGCGATCATCCTCGGCGCGGTCTTCGTCGCCGTCTGGCTCCTCGTGGTCATGCTCGCGGGCGTCCGGGCGCGCCGCCGGCGGGAGCTCGGGCTGGCACGTCGACTCGGCCGGCGGGCGCAGGTCGCGGACCAGGCCCTGAGCGAGGACGAGGCGACCACCACCATGTGGGTGCCCGAGGCGCTCGCCCAGGCGGGCGAGCGGTTCGCGGAGGCCACGGGCTTCAGCGAGAGGCTCGACACGCGGCTGGAGCAGGCCGGGGTGCCGGTCCTCGCCGGCGAGTTCGTGGCCCTCACAGCGGTGAGCGGGCTCCTCGGCGCGGTGTTCGGAGCGCTGCTCCTCCAGAACATCCTGTTCGTCCTCCTGATCGCCGCCGTGGCTGCTGTGGCGCCCTGGCTGTGGGTCGCCCGCGCCTACTCCAAGCGCTCGCGCGCGCTGAACGATCAGCTCGCGGACACGCTGTCGATCCTGGCGAGCTCGCTCCGCGCGGGCTACTCGTTCCTCCAGGCCCTGGACACCGTCTCGAAGGAGATCGGGGAACCGTCCGCGGAGGAGTTCCAGCGGGTGGTAGCGGAGATCCGGGTCGGGCGCCCCGTGGAGGACGCGCTGCTGGCGATGGCCCAGCGGGTGGGGAGCGAGGACATGCTGTGGGCCGTCCTGGCGATGAACGTCCAGCGCCAGGTCGGCGGCAACCTGGCGGAGGTCCTGGACATCGTGGCGAACACCGTCAGGGAGCGCGCGTTCATCCGTCGGCAGGTCCGCGTCCTCACCGCCGAGGGCCGGATCTCCGCCGCGATCCTGTCGGCGCTGCCCTTCCTGGTGATGCTCTACATCGCGATCGTGGAGGCGGACTACATCGAGCCGCTGTTCACCACCACCCGGGGCCTGATCCTCCTGCTCGGGGGCGGCCTGTGGATGGTGCTCGGGATCTTCGTGATGTTCCGGATGGTGAAGATCGATGTCTGAGCTCTGGCTCGTGCTGTCGCTGGTGGGCACGTTCCTGACGGTGTTCCTGATCGGCGTGGTCGTGGACATGGCGCTGCGCGAGCGTCAGCGCCCGATCACGATCCTCCAGAGCCAGGTCGGGGCCCTGGAGACCCCCGACTTCAGCGAGCGGCCGCTCCAGGGCACGTTGCTGGAGCGGTTCTTCCTCCCGATCGGGCAGCGTCTCTCCCGCGGGATCCTGTCGCTCACCCCGTTCGACCTGAAGACCCGGATCCAGCGGAAGCTGGTGCTCGCGGGCAGCCCCGAGCGATGGGACGCCGAGCGGATCGTCGCCCTGAAGATCCTGGGCGGGGTGGCCGGTCTGGCGGGCGGCGTGCTCCTGTCCCCGTTCGTGCCGGGCTCGCCGGCGATCCGCGTGATCCTCGTTGCGACCCTCGCGCTGATCGGCTACTGGCTGCCGAGCTACCAGGTCTCCGTGGCGGCAGCGAAGCGGCAGCAGGAGATCCGGCGACAGCTCGCGGACGTGATGGACCTGCTCACGATCAGCGTCGAGGCCGGTCTCGGCTTCGACGCCGCGATGGCGCAGGTGATCCGGAACGTCCCGGGACCGCTCTCGGAGGAGATGGGCCGCATGCTCCAGGAGATCCAGATCGGCGTCTCCCGCGCCGACGCGTTCCGCCACGTCGGCGAGCGGACCGACGTCGAGGAGCTCCGCGGCTTCGTGCTCGCGATGGTCCAGGCGGACCTGTTCGGCGTGTCCGTCGCCAACGTGCTCCGCGCCCAATCCAAGGAGCTGCGGGTCAAGCGGCGCCAGCGGGCGGAGGAGACGGCGCAGAAGATCCCCACGAAGCTGCTGTTCCCGATGATCTTCATGATCCTGCCGGCCCTGTTCGTCGTGATCATGGGACCCGGCGCCCTCCAGATCTACGACACGTTCTTCGGCTGATCGCGGGGGACGCCCTGCTACGCTGACCGGCCCATGGTGATGGTCGCCTACCAGGGCGAGCCCGGCGCGTACAGCGAGCGGGCGGTGCTCGCGCTCTTCCCCGACGCCGAGCCGCTGCCCTGCGACACGATCCGGCTCACGTTCTCGCGCGTGACGAGCGGCGAGGCCGACCTCGGCGTGATCCCGGTCGAGAACTCCCAGGCGGGCTCGGTGAACGAGAGCTACGACCTGCTGCTGCGCAGCAGCCTCCTGCGGATCGTCGGGGAGGTCGTGATCCGCGTGGATCACGCGTTGCTGGCGCCTCCCGGCGCCCGCCTGGAGGGGATCCGCCGGGCGTACTCGCACTGGCAGGCGCTCGCGCAGTGCGAGGAGTTCCTGACCACGCACCGGATCGAGCCCGTGCCGGTGCACGACACCGCGGGCGGGGCCCGGATGGTCGCCGATCGCGGGAGCCTCGAGGAGGCGGCGGTCGCCGGCGTGGAGGCTGCCGGTCGCTTCGGGCTCACGGTCCTGGCCGAGCACATCCAGACCTACCCCGACAACTTCACGAAGTTCGGCGTGATCGGGACCCGTGACGCGGGGCTCGGGACCGCGAACAAGACCTCGCTCGTGATGGCGGGCGACGACCGCCCGGGCTCGCTCTACCGCTCGCTGAAGCCGCTCGCCGAGCGCGGGGTGAACCTGACCAAGCTCGAGTCCCGCCCGCGGCGCGGGGCGCCGTTCGAGTACGTCTTCTACATCGACCTCGACGGCTCGGTCGAGGACCCGAACGTGGCGGAGGCGCTCGAGGAGGTCCGGCTGCACACCTCGATGCTGAAGGTGCTCGGCTCCTACCCGGCGTCCAAGGGCCCCTTCTGAACCTCGGATCGGGCGGGGCCCTTGGCTATGGGCCCTGCCGTTCGCTTGCGAGCCGGCTCGCCCAGCGCTTGGCGGCGTTCGCCAGGAAGGAGATCTCGGCCGGTGTCAGCGATCCGGAGCCGCTCAGTCGCCGCAGGAACCTCGCGAACGGGCGCAGACTTGCCTGGATGAGCTGGTCGGCGAGCTCCGGTCGCGACAGCGGGAAGACACGCCGGGATAGGAGGAGCGCGCGAGCGATGTGGACAAGAGCAGAGCGAAGCTCTTCCTCGGCCGCGGGGAGGTCGCCCATCTGGAGCAGGTCGTCCACGGCGATGGGTCTGCGATCGGCCTGGCTGAGCTTCCGCTCGACGCTCGGCCAGGGCGCATCCTGGAGGAGGCTCTGGGAGAGCTCGCGCCAGCGCCTGCGTCCCGACAGCGGGCGACCGAATCGCAAGGCCCACTGCGGGAAGTCGTCACCCTCACGCAGCCGCTCCCGGAACCGATCTTCGGGAACGACGATCACCTGGACCTCCGCCGGGGGCGGGGGCGTCGGCTGGTCCCCGATGACCAGCACATCGAGGTCGCTCATGTCCGGGACCACCGTGTGGCGCGCCCATGAACCGACCAGCACCACGGGTGTGTCTGGTGGGAGGGAACGGATCAGCGACCCCAGGTACTTGCGCTCGTCCCGATCCAACCGAGCGGCGACCCGAGCCATCTACCCCTCCTGGAAGAGGCGCCCGACCGCCTCGACGTACTGCTCGACGGCCACGGCGATGTCCTCCGCGCTCCGCCCGTGCGGCGGCGACGTCTCGCCGTAAGCCTCGCTCTTGCGGAGCGCGTTCAGCTCCTCGAGGAGCGGGGCCACATCCGGCGATCCCTTCGCGGTGTGGAGCTGCCTGGCGGCCTCCACTTCGCTCGGATGGGTCTTCGTCCAGGGGATCCCGGAGAGGTCGGCCGCTGCGATGACGGCGTTCTCCAGCGCGTAGAACGCGTACATCGAGAGATCCGACCAGTCGACGGGGTCGAGCCATGCGACCTGCACCCGCGCGAGCTGCTCCCTCGCCAGCCGCAGGCTGTTCGGCTCTCCCATGACCGGAGCCGAGTGTAGTCGGCGAAGGGATCCGATCCAGCCAAGCCGGCCGCCTGCGGTGGCATGATGCACGGGATGTGGCCTCGCAGAGCCCGGCACGCTGCGCGATCCCGGATCCCGTTCGCGGGTACGCTGACCGTGCTCGTCCTCGGCCTGGGTGGGCTGCTTGCCTGGCGGGCGGGCGTACTCGAGCGGGCCTCGGGGCCGGGACCGACACCGAGCCCGTCACCCGCGCCCGCCCCGAGCCCGAGCCCCGAACCGACCCCGCAGCCGAGCCCGACGACCACGCCGAGCCCCACCCCCGAGCCCTCGCCGATGCCGATCAACTCCGCCTTCGAGGGCCTGACGACGTTCCGGGGCAACGCGAGCCGGAGCTACTACGGCTCGGGACCGGTGCCGCGGGACCCGCAGGTGCTCTGGCGGTACCCGACCACGGGCGGCCTGTGCTCGACCTCCTCGGACGAGCAGGGCGTCCGCCTCTGGTGCGGCACCGGGTGGACCGGGCAGCCGAACGTGATCGTCCGCGACGACGGCTCGATCGAGGTGCGCATCGGGGCCTACGACGGCGCCTACCACTTCCTCGACGGGCTGACGGGCGAACCGATCCGGCCCGAGCTCCAGACCGGCGACCTGGCCAAGGGCTCGGCGACGAGCGACCCCGACGGCTTCCCGCTGTACTACGGGGGCTCCCGCGACAACCTGCTGCGGATCGTCGCCCTGGACCGCCGCGAGCCCACCGTGCTGTGGACGCTCGACGGGGCGACGAGCGTCCCGAGCCCGGTGTGGAACAACGACTGGGACGGCGCGCCCCTGGTGATCGACGGCCACCTGCTCGTGGGCGGGGAGAACTCGTGGTTCTACGTGATCGAGCTGAACCGCGACTACGATCGGAGCGGGAAGGTCGTCGTGGAGCCGGAGATCGTCCTCACGGTCCCGGGGTTCGACCACGAGCTGCTGTCGGCGCTGGGAGACCGGAACGTGTCGATCGAGGGCTCGGTCGCCTACCACGAGGGCGTGGCCTACTTCGCGAACTCCGGGGGCCTCGTGCAGGGGTGGGACGTCTCGCGCGTGCTCGAGGGCGGGAGGAAGGCCCGCCGGGTGTTCCGGTTCTGGACCGGGGAGGACACCGACGCCACCGTCGTGCTCGACGAGGAGGGGTACCTCTACGTCGGGAGCGAGCTCGAGCGGTTCACGGCGCGCGCGACCGAGGTCGGCCAGCTGATGAAGCTCGACCCGAGCCGCCCGGACGATCCGCTGGTCTGGTCCTTCCCGATCCCCGAGCGTGGCCTCGAGGGCGCGGGCGGCGTGTGGGCGACCCCCGCCCTGGACGGGGACACGGTGTACGTCGCGACGAACGCCGGGGACCTGATCGCCGTCGACCGGGACACCGGCCGCGAGCGGTGGCGGATCCGGCTCGTGGGCCCGACCTGGTCCTCGCCGGTCCCCGTCGACGACGTGCTCCTCCAAGGTGATTGCGGCGGAACGCTCCACGCGTTCGACATCTCGGGCAGGCCGAACCGCGAGCCGCCCGAGCTGTGGAGCCTGGACCTCGGGAGCTGCATCGAGTCCACCCCCGCCGTCTGGGACGGGATGATCTACGTCGGCACGCGTGGCGGCGCGATCTTCGGGATCGGCGACCGCCGCGGCTGATCGCTCGCGTCGGCGTGGACCGGTGCATGCATCCTGCATGCACTGCTATGATGCCGCCGTGAAGACCATCCAGGTCAGGAACGTGCCCGAAGAGACCCATGCGGTGCTGCGCCGGCGCGCGGCGGAAGCCGGGATGTCCCTCCAGGAGTACCTCCTCAGCCTGCTCCAGGAATCCGCGTCCCGGCCGACCGTCGAGGAGGTCCTGAGCCGCGCCGGTCGGCGCAGCGGTGGTCGGGTCGGTCTCGCTGCCGCGGCACGCCACCTCCGCGTCGAGCGGAGCGGGCACTGATCGTCGTCGACGCGTCGGTCCTCGCCAATGCCCTCGCCGACGATGGTGAGGATGGCGACCGTGCGCGCGAGCGACTCATCGCCGATCCCTCGCTCCACGCGCCGCACCTCGTCGACCTCGAGGTCCTATCCGTCCTGCGCCGATGGGTCTCGTCCGGCACGCTGGACCCGCGACGCGCAGCACGAGCGATCGGGGATCTGATCGACCTCCGGATCTCCCGGTACCCGCACGTGGGCTTCGTGGGGAGGGCCTGGGACCTGCGACACAACCTGACTCCCTACGACGCCGCATCCATCGCCCTGGCCGAGGCGCTCGGCTGCACGCTCGTCACCGCGGACGCTCGCCTCTCGACCGTGAGCGGCCTGCGATGCGACGTGGAGATCCTTCGAACGGGGCGCCCCGGTTAGGGCCTGCTACCCGAAGACGGCCTGGAAGAACGGCGTGGCCCGGATCTGCTCGGTGCGCCAGATCACCAGGGCGACGCCGAGCGCCACCAGCGCGAGGAACCCGGCCACCTGCACGAGGCGGCGCTGCTGTGCGTTCCCGACCCCCTCGGCCACCAACCCAGCCAGGACGCCGGCGACCAGCCCGCCCAGGTGGGCCCGCCAGTCGATCCCCCGGACGGTGAACGCGAGGAGGGCGTTCAGGAGCAGGAGCGTGGTCGCCCACCGGAGGTTCGCCGAGGCCAGGGCGAGGTGCCGGCGCCGGTAGTTGTAGGCGATGAACGCCCCGAAGATCCCGAAGATCGCGCCGGAGGCGCCGACCCCGACGGTGTTCACCGGTCCCCAGACGTAGGAGGTCACGCTCGCGAGGAACCCCGACACGAAGTACACGAGCACCATCCGGGTCCGGCCGAGCGAGGACTCGACGAAGCTCCCGAACAGCCAGAGCGCGTACCCGTTGAACAGGATGTGGAACAGGCCGGCGTGGAGGAACATCGCCGAGAAGAGCCGCCAGTACTGGCCGTTCGCGATCAACAGCGGCTGGAGGGCGCCCATGTCGACGAGCCGGCCGCCCGAGGGCGCCTGGAGGAGGGCGCCGGGGCCGCCCAGCACGACCTCCAGGACGAACGGGACGACGATCGCGATCAGCAGGGCCTTCGTGGCCGTGATCCCCGCGGCGGGGATCCCGCGAGCCGCCCCCCGCCGGAACTCCCGCCGAGCCTCCTCGACGCAGGTCGGGCACTGGTGGCCGACGGGGGCGGGGATCATGCAGTCCGGGCAGATGGGACGGCCGCAGCGCGAGCAGTGGACGCGCGTCTCGACGCTCGGGTGCCGGTAGCAGACCTCGATCGTCGGGCTGGGGGGCGGGGGGAGGTGCTCCTCGTGCATCCACGCCATCCTACGGGACCTGCGCGCGAACCCCGGCTCAGGTCCCTCGGTGGTGCGCCATCGGGCCCGAGTAGTGCGGACCGTGGCCGTGCGGGTCGACGTGGACCGTCGCGCCCCGCAGGCGGGGGATCGCGTGCAGGAGGGCGTGCTCCACCTCCTCGGCGATCGCGTGGCCCTGGGCGACGGTGAGGCGTGGCTCGACCTGGATCTCGAGCTCGGCGTTCAGGACGTGGCCCGTCCATCGAGCCTTCGCCGAGGTCACGTGCTCGACCCCGGGCACCGAGGAGGCGACCTCCTCGAGCAGCGGCACCGTCGCGTCGTCGGTCCCGTCGAGGATCCGCCGGAACACGCTGCGCATCGCCTGCCACAGGACGACGAGGATCGCGAGCGTGATCGCGAGCCCGGCGATGGGGTCGGCGCGCTCGAACCCGAGGGCGACGCCGATCGCGCCGGCCAGGACGCCGAGCGAGGTCAGGCCGTCGGTCCGGGCGTGGTAGCCGTCGGCGACGAGCGCCGCCGAGCCGATGCGCCGGCCGACCCGGATCCGGTACGCGGCGACGAGCTCGTTGCCCGCGAAGCCGAGGACCGAGGCGACCATCACCCAGGGCAGGTGCTGGATCTCCTGGGGCTCGGCCAGGCGACGGATCGCCTCCCAGGCGGCGAGGCCGGCGGAGGCGGCGATCACCAGGACGATCAGGATCCCCGCCAGATCCTCGGCCCGCGCGTAGCCGTAGGGGTAGCGCGCGGTGGCGGGTCGCCGCCCGACGAGGAAGGCGATCCACAGGGGGACGGCGGTGAGCGCGTCGGTGACGTTGTGGACCGTGTCGGCGAGCAGGGCGACCGAGCCGCTGAGCGCGACCACGACGAGCTGGAGCGCCGCGGTCAGCGCGAGGACCGCGAGCGAGACCTTCACGCAGCGGATCCCGGTCGCGCTGGCCTCCAGGGCGTCGTCGAGGGCGCTCCCGTGGTCGTGCGGGTGGCCGTGCGAGGCCCGCTGCTGCGGACCGTCCGCGGTGTCCCGGGGCGTGGCCGTCACGCCCGGGATGCTATCCCGCGGCCCCGCTCAGGCGGAGGCCATCGGCGGGAGGGCCTCGAGGGCGGCCGCCACCTCGTCCTCCCGCCACAGGGTGCTCCAGCGCTCGACGATCGTGCCGTCGGCGCCGATCAGGTACAGCCAGGGCTCGGTGAGCTCGCCGTCCCGGAGCAGCCAGTCCGCCGCCGCCCGGTTGATCGTCTGGGCCTCGAAGTCCCGCCAGATCTCGACGTGGATGAACACGGCGCGGTCCGCGTAGCGCTCCGCCAGGCCCTCGACCATCTCGGTGACCGGCCCGCAGAACCGGCTCACGCAGAACACCGGCGTGGAGAAGACGACCAGGGCCGGCCGTCCCGCCTCGACCGCGCGGGCGATCGTCCACCGGTGGAGCTCGGGGTCGGGGACCGCGTCCCCGGTCGCGGCGCGGGAGTCGATCGCGGCCTCGGGGGCGTCGGGCGACCGGAGCGTGAGGTTCTCGGTGGGCAGGGCCGGCCGGCCGGGGGCCGGCAGGGCGGGCTCGTCGCGGACCGCGACGGTGGTCTGCGCCCGCTGGGCGCCCAGGCCCTCCACGTCGGCGCTGACGAGCACCTGCCAGAACCCCGCGCGGTCGAAGACGACGCCGTCGGCCCGGTAGACGCCGCGACCCTCCGAGGGCGCGGTCACCGTCGGGCCGCCGGAGCCCTCGGGCGTGCCGGGGGTGGGCAGGTACACGGCGACCGCGCCCGGACCCGGCTGGGGCTCGGTCGGCTCGGCGGCGGTGCCCACGTAGCTGAAGGCGAAGTCCACGCTGCCGAAGCTCACCAGGTTGCCGTCGCCCAGCACCAGCCCGATCGCGACGCGCTGGGGCTCGCCGACGTACAGGTCGGCGCTCGCGACGAACGCCTGCATCTGCCCGGCGGCCGGCACGGGCGAGCCGGGCCCATCGCCGCCGCCGTCCGAGCAGGCCGAGACGACGATCGCCGGCGCGAGCAGGGATGCGAGGAGCCTGAGCCTGGGCACGGGTCCCATCTTCCCGCGTCCGCTCGGGAACGTCAGGCCCGAGCCGACCCCGCCCCCTCAGGCGGGGCAGGGCGGCGCGGGGACCCCGAGCGCCTCCAGCGCTCGGCGCGTCGCGTCCAGCAGGTCGTCCACGTGCGCCGGGAACGCCGACGGGAGCCGGTCGGAGGCCAGGTCCGCCTCGACGCGCTGCTTGGCGGTCAGCAGCTCGGCGGCGACGCCGCGGTCCACCTCCTCCACGGCGGCGGCGATCCCGTGCAGGGCGTCGTGCGAACGGTCGTGGAAGACGTCCTCGGCCGCGGACGGATCCGCCGTGCGGCCGACCTCGCAGAGCCCGAGGATCGCGCGCTCGGCCGTCGGGGGGTCGATCGGCCCCCCGGGGTCGAGCCCGCGCTCCGCCCCCGAACCCGAGCACGCCCCGCCGACCGCGAGGACGGCGATCAGCACCAGGCCTCCGGCGCGCTCACGCCAGCCCGTCGGGACCTCCCCGCGGAGCCGCGGTCGAGCCCACCCGCAGGTGCTCGAACTCGGCGAGGAGCTCGAACGGCGTGATCCACCGCTCCGGGTCCTCGCCGATCTGGCGGATCCGTTCCGGATCGGCCTGCCCGAGGAACCGACCGGCCTCGTGCAGGTAGTCGATCCGGTCGGGATCCAGGCCCATCAGCCGCGCCGCCGTCGCGTCGGTGGCCACCGGATCCGTGCCGAACACCAGCAGCCCGGCGTGGAGCGGCGTCCCGTCGATCGGCCCGTTCCCCTCCATCGCCACGATCCCGTCGACGATCTGGACCGACGGACGGACGGCGGCCGCGACGTCGATCACCGCCTCCTGGATCCCCGCCCAGTGCAGCAGGTTCTTCGGCCAACCGTAGATCCGTCCCGGGACGCACCCGAAGCAGTTCTTCAGCGAGAGCGTCGCCCCGGCCCAGTGGTGGGTCTTCATCTTCGGCATCGAGACGACCACGTCGGCCTCGACGACCGGGCGCGGGAGCCACAGCTCCCGCAGATCCGTGTAGGAGGACCGCAGGGGGACGGAGACGACCGGCGCCGCATTGAGGTCGACGAACGGCGCCTCGGCCCCGCGCAGCGCGTCCCCGAGCCCGGACGCGTTGAGCACGAAGGCGGTGTCCCGACGGTGGCCCGGCCCCTCCGCGACGACGACCGACGCCGCGCCGAGCCGGCGCACCGCCAGGACGGTGGCGGCGACCAGCCGCGGATCGGTGTTGATGACGGTGTCCGGGTCGTACTCGACGAGGTTGGGCTTCAGGAGCACCGAGCGCCCGGCCACGTCGGCCCCCACCTCCCGGAGCCCGGCCTCGACCGTGCGGTCCAGATCCGCGTCGTACGAGGCGACGCGCGCCACCAGGACGCGCGGGGAGCCCGGGGGCGGGAACGCGTCCTCGTCCCACGGGCGGCGCAGGCGCCTCCAGATCTCCGGCCCCGCGACCGTGACGCCGACGCCGACCGCGACCGAGCCCGCCGCGACGAGGCCCGCGTGGCGGAGGAACGTCCGGCGGTCGAAGCCCTCCATCAGCCGAGCTCCAGGGCAGACAGGCCGGGGCCCGAGGCGATCGCCGCCCACGCCAGCGCGACCGCGTCGCTCACGGTCGCTCCCTCGAGCTCGACGTCGAGCGCGGTCGCCACGGGCTCGGCGTCGGGGAGGTCGAGCAGCCGGAACGCGGCCAGCGTCACGGCGAGCGTGAGCGGACCGCGTTCGACGGGCCAGAGCCGGCGGAGGGCGGCCGTGCCGCGCTCGACGAGCTCGGCCGCGGAGGGATGTCCCCGCAGGGCGACGAGCGCAAGGGCGGTCGTCTGGCCGTACGGCGGGAGCTCCACGTCGTAGACGAGCCGGTTGCCGTAGTTCCATCCGCCGCCGATGCACTCGCGGTTGGCCAGGTACCGGACGCCGACCTCGATCGGCTCGGTCACCTGCGGCCGGAGGCGCCGGAGGGCGAGGATCGCGCGGGACGTGGGCTCGACCCATCCGGCCGTCCCCTCCGTCCAGCCCCAGCCGGGGATCGATCCGTCCCCAGGGCTGTCCTTACCGGTTCGGACCTTCTCCGCCGGATGTGCGATCAGGTGATCCAAGGCCAGCTCGCGCTCGGAGCCCGGGGGCAGCGCCAGCGCCGCCAGGGAGGTCGCGGCCGTGCTCACCACCCCCCCTGTGCGGATCCCGAAGGAGCCGTCCTCGTGCTGGGCCTGCACGAGCCACCGGCGCGCGGCCTCGTCGTCCAGCGCGATCGCGGCGAGCGCCGTCGGCTCGGCCTCCGCGGGCGCCCCGGGGACCGGGCCGAACCCCTCGCCGGAGCGGGTCCGGAGCAGGAGCTCGGCCGCGCGCTCGAACCGGGATGCCTCCACGGGGTGATTATCGGCTCCCGCCCGGGGTGGCCCAAGGGCTCACCCGTGCAGGGCGCCCTCGAGCTCGAGCAGGAAGGCCTTGCGCCACTCCTGGCCGCCGTACTGCCCGATCCCCCCGGTGGAGGGGACGACCCGGTGGCAGGGCACGACGATCGGCACGGGGTTGTCGTGCAGGGCGTTCCCGGCCGCCCGGGCGGCCCGTGGGCTGCCGGCGCGCCGGGCCAGCTCGCCGTAGGTGGCCACCGAGCCGAACGGGATCCGGGCGGTCTCCTCGAGCACCCGCCGCGAGAACCCGGGGTGCGTGAGCGCCCAGTCCACCGCCGCCCGGAAGCGGCGCAGCCGGCCCTCGAAGTACGCGTCCAGGTCGCGGCGGACCGGGTCCGTGATCCGGTGGTCCTCCAGCACCCGCGGCGAGATCGTCTCGGCGAGCTCCTCCAGGACGTGGTCGACCGGCTCCTCCGGGTAGGCCACCCGCACGAGCCCGCCTCGCGTCGCGGCGACCAGGAGGCGCCCGACGGGCGAGTCCACCTCGGCGTACCCGACGTCCACGAGCCCGGCGCGCCGCGCGCGCTCGGCCACGCGTTCGGCGGCCCGCCGCGACGCCGTCTCGAGCTCGTCGGTCCAGCGGATCCGCAGCTCCCTCATCGTCCGGCCTCCTGCATCGCGCGGAGCTTCCTCCGTCCCTCGTACGCGTTCGCGCGCGCGGCCTCCTCGCTGGTGCCGAGCGCCTCGGCGACCTGCGCGTACGTGAGGTCGAGCACGTACCGGTGGATCACCGCCGCCCGCTGCATCGGCGGGAGCGCGGCCACCGCCCGCCAGAGCTCGGGCTCCCCGTCCGCCCGTTCGGGCGCCGGGTGTTCCGGGACCTCCTCCACCGGGACCGGTCGGCGCCGCCGCGCCCGCCAGTGGTCGAGCGCCTTCCGCGTCGCGATCGTGATCAGCCACCCCTTGAGGTTCGAGCCGTCGCGCAGCCTCGGGTAGGCGCGGAGCGCGGACAGGAACGTCTCCTGGAAGCAGTCCTCGGCCTCCTGCGGGCCGACGGCGGCGACCAGGAACCGGTACACGTCCATCCGGTGCTCCTCCAGGAGCCGCTGGAACGGTGGGAGCTCCATCCGCGGTACCGAACGCCCCGGGGTGTCGCCGCGTGAGACGGCCGGGCTCACACGATCGGCCACGGGTAGGGGCGCCCGGGTCCGGGATGGGGGAAGCGCCCCTCCCCGATCAGGCGCGCGAGGCGCCGCTCGGTGGCCCGGATCTCGGCGGGGGAGAGGAGGGGCTCGAGCGCCTCCCGCACCGGTCCCGCCGCGAGGCGGGGCCCCAGCGCCCGCAGGTCGGCGAGCGGTCCGGGCGGGATCGGCTCGCCCGCGAAGTCCCAGATCACGGTCCGGAGCTTCGGGTCCTCGTGGAAGCAGACGCCGTGGTCGACGACGAAGATCCCGCCGTCGGTCGCGAGCAGGCAGTGGCCGGCCTTGCGGTCGGCGTTGTTCGCGACCACGTCGAACAGGGCCACCAGCCGGAGCTCGTCCGGCCGCTCCTCCCGCATCGTGAAGGAGTGCTCGCGCGGGTCGAACTCGACGAACAGCTGGACCGAGCCCGGGCCGAGCGGGCCGTCCCGGAGCACGGTGGGCGGGACCCTCGGCCACCCGAGCGCCTCGGCCAGCACGGACGCGGCCACCTCGCGGCGACAGAGCGTCCCGTCGGGGAAGTCCCACAGCGGCGCCTCCCCGGCCTCCGGCTTGTAGACGACGAGCGTCTGCTCGCCGCCGTCGACCACCCGCGCCAGGTACGTGTGGTTCGAGGCGCGTGGGAGCAGGCCGAGCGGCTCGAGCTCCCCGCGCTCGAGCCGCCGCCGCACTTCGGGCGCGCTCAGACCGTGGAGGGTCCCCGATGGCCGTTCATCGCCGGGCACGTGTGTCCCTCCGGGTCGATCGGGTTGCCGCAGAAGCGGCAGCGCGGGCGGCCGCGGGCGGCGACCGCCGCCCCGTGCCGCGAGAGCGCGAGCATCTGCTCGCGCGTGGCCCACAGGCGGAGGCGATCGGGCTCCCGGTCCTCGGCGGTCCCCTCGTCACCCTCCTCCTCGGGGAGGAGCTCCTCGAGCTCCAGCAGCATCCGGTCGCGGGCCTCCGCGTAGCCGATCGAGAGGCGACCGGCTCGCCAGATCGGCTCGAGCGGCGCCTCGAGCTCGAGCTCCTCCTCCGGCGGTCCCTCCCCGGTCTCCTCGTCGAGCGTCGAGAGGATCTCCAGGATCGAGGCCGACAGCAGCTCGACCTGCTGCTTCTCGACCAGCACGGTCACCAGGCGCTCGCCGCTGCGGGCCTGGAGGAAGAACATCCGCTGGCCGGGCTCGCCCACGGCCCCGGTGGTGATCTTGTCGACCGGGTCGAGCTCCATCCGCCTATCCTCGCAGCTTCCGCCGAGGCCGCTCCGGCCGGCGGGGCCGCTCCGGGGAGCCTCGCCCGCGGGGTCGCAGCGTGGTCAGGTCGCCCGTGTCGTTCAGGCGCAGCAGCCGGGGGATGCCGTCGCCCAGCGCCACGACGCTCACCGAGGCGGGGTCCACGATCAGGCGCTGGAGGTGGTCGGCGTGCATCCCCGCGACGTGCGCGACGAGCAGCCGGATCACGTCGGCGTGCGAGACGACCGCCACGGCTCCCCGCGGGTGCGCCTGCGCGATCGCGCGGACCTCGGCCACCGCGCGCTCCTGGACCCCGAGCAGGCTCTCGCCGCCGGGGAAGCGCGCGGCGGAGGGCGCCTGCTGGATCGTGCGCCACAGCGCGGTCCGGCGGGCCTGCGCGATCGACCGGCCGGTCCAGTCGCCGTAGTCGACCTCGATCAGCGCCCGACGGGCGTGGACCGGGAGGCCGCGGGACCGGGCGAGGGGGGCGATCGTCTCGCGGCAGCGTTCGAGCGGGCTCGAGTAGATCGCGGCG